>UMEH01028784.1_pt1 | contig 19865 bp, 10 predicted proteins | sample 1964681 | NCBI WGS metagenome assembly UMEH01 (sample SAMEA4836013, study PRJEB28245) | human gut metagenome | biome: gut microbiome; material: fecal sample | place: Denmark | collected 2008
GCATATACCAATGACATGACAGAGGTAGAAACTCCTATCAAAGAAATTATTGATGCGTTATGTGATGACGAAGAATTAATTGTAACAACAGATATTTTCGGCGGAAGCGTCAATAATGAATTTATGAAATATCTTTCAAAATCAAATATTCACCTGATTGCTGGAGTAAATCTTCCCTTACTTTTTGAACTAATTATGAATCTTGAATCGGAAAACACAGTTCAAATGATTGAAAATGCAATACAAAATGCCAAAGAACAATTGCAATACTGTAATCCTTTAATACAATGTTCTATTACAGAAGAAAACTTTTAGTAAGATTTGGAGTGTGATGAAATGAATTTCAGCCCTAAAACTACTTTAGTGCAAACCCAAACATTATCTCAAACACAACTACAGTCTTTAAAAATACTGTCTTTGGATAATTTTGAGTTAAATAACTTCCTTCAAAATGAATATATTGAAAATCCTTTGCTAGATTATAATGAAAATTCAAATCTTCCTTCATGGAATCAATATGTTTCCTATTCCTCCGCTAAAGAAGACGAGGATATTTACAAAGAAATCCCTGACTTTTCGGAGAATGGAATCAAAGAATTCCTTCTGGATCAGTTAAACCAAAGAAATTTTTCAGATTTACAGTGGACAGCAATGCAGACCATGATTGACTGTCTAGATGACTGTGGTTATTTTAAATTGTCGTTAAAGGATTTCAGTCAATGGTTTGGTATTGATATATCTACTGTAAAATACTGCTTGGACATACTATCCTCTTTGGAACCATTAGGGATTTTTTCAAAAGATCTTCCACACTGTCTTTTACGTCAGTTAGAAGCAAGGCAGGAACTGACACCGGAACTCAATCAAATCATCCGTTATCATCTGGATGACATTGCTGCTGGAAAAATTAATACTATCACACAAAAACTTTCTATGTCTACACAGGATGTCCGAAAATGTATTGCAAAAATCAGAGAATTAAATCCACGCCCAATCTCTGGATTTCTTACTAATTCCACAGATTATATTGTGCCAGATATTCTTATAGATTATCAAGACAGCAGTTGGATTATTAGATTAAACGATCAGTGGATTGGAAATTATTCCCTCTGTGACTATTATTTAAATATGATGCATACTTCGCAGAGTCCGGAGTTAAAAGAATATTTCCGTAAAAAATACAATCGTGTGCAATTGATTATGCATAGTATTGAACAACGCCGAGAAACAATCTTAAAAATTACATCTGCTGTTTTAGAGCGCCAAAAAGACTATTTTACTGGAAATAGCACATTAAAACCTATGACACTTGCCGATATCGCTTCTGATATTTCGATGCACACATCCACCATCAGCCGTGGAATCAAAAATAAATATCTCCAATACCCTTTTGGAGTGGTTTATTTGAAAGATTTATTCACATCTTCTGCTGGAAAAAAGGATAACAACAGCCCAATTACCGTAAAAAAACAATTGAAGGCTATAATCGCTTCTGAAAACCCTAACAAACCCTACAGTGATTCGACATTATCAAATTTATTAAAACAAAAAGGAATCAAAATTTCCAGACGTACTGTCGCAAAATATAGAGAAGAGATAGGAATTAAAAGTACATATAACCGAAAAATATATAACGAATAGAAAGGCCGCATCTGGAATCCGCAATGCAGAAATGGTACGAGAAATGATAAACGCTGGAGTAGACCAATTCGGAATCAGTCATTCCAGCGTCATGAAAATCATTTTGGAATTAGCTGCAATTGAAAAATCATCGTAATCTTTCTAATATTACTGCTATGTTACGAAACTGTATTCACAGCATTTCCGATACCGTAGCAACATGATGCCTTCATCCTTGCTACGGTAACATCACAATTATCATTGCTTTTGATAATTTCAGTCAATTTTTCTAAATAGCCTACTGCATCCAATTGGGAACTTCCAACATATTCTGACTACCTGAGTACAGAATACAATCCTATGTCAACAAAAAACAGTTAACACTAGACGATCTTTGTCTCATATAAAAAATTTTCAAAGAACCTCTTAATCACGTACTTTTATGTGTACTTCTCTTAATTGCTGTTCTGTAATCTCGCTTGGGGCTCCGTACATTAAATCCTGTGCAGTTCCGCTCATTGGGAAATCATTGATATAGCAGAAGCGGTATGCATTTTTCTCCAGTAAATCCAAACGGCTTCCCAGTTCATCTCTGATCTGCCCCGCATAGATGTAGGCTGCCTTTTCCGGCGCTGCCGATCTTGCGTCTGTCGTATATTTCTGAGCAACATTGTATTTTAATACATCTGCTCCAAAGGTTGATCCTGCCCCCTGTTTTGTACCGCTTCCAACTTCCTCATTGTCAAAGACACTGCACATCGTCACATAATCCTTAGAGCTTCACGATTTATTAATCGTTAAAGCGACAACCCCTTATTTTTATGCATAAAAAATCCCCTCTGTGATTGCTCACAAAGGGGATTTTGATTTATTAGATTAAGATCATCTAAACAATAGGTAATGCCTATTTATCAGACATTTCTTTTAATCTGTTGTATTTAGCTTCTGCGTTTGCTTTAGCTTCTGCGAACAGTGCTTTAGCTCTTTCAGGGTTCTGACGAGATAATGCGTTGTAACGAACTTCTCCCATGATGAAGTCTTCGTATTCTGTTGTAGGAGCTTTAGAATCTAAGTGGAATGGATTCTTTCCTTCAGCAGCTAATGCTGGGTTGAATCTGAACAGATTCCAGTATCCAGAAGTAACAGCTTTCTTTTCTTCTGTCTGAGCAATCTTCATTCCACCCTTGATACCATGGTTGATACATGGAGCGTATCCGATTACTAATGATGGTCCTGGATAAGCTTCAGCTTCAGCGATTGCTTTAACTGTCTGGTTGTAATCAGCACCCATAGCGATCTGTGCTACATATACATATCCGTAGCTCATTGCGATTGCTGCAAGGTCTTTCTTCTTAGTTCCTTTACCAGCTGCCTGGAACTGAGCGATTGCACCTAAGTTAGTAGATTTAGATGCCTGTCCACCTGTGTTAGAGTAAACTTCTGTATCGAATACGAATACGTTTACGTCTTCTCCAGATGCTAATACATGGTCAACACCACCGAATCCGATGTCGTATGCCCATCCGTCACCACCGAAGATCCACTGAGATTTCTTAGATAAGAATTCTTTCTTAGCAAGGATTTCTTTGGCAGCGTCACATCCACAAGCTTCTAATGCTGCTACTAATTTATCTGTAGCTGCTCCGTTCTTGCTTCCGTCTGCATATGTGTCTAAGTATTCAGCTGCTGCTGCTTTAACATCTGCGTTATCTGTAGATTCAGCTAATGCAACAACTTTTTCTTTTGTCTGTTCTCTTAATGTATTCTGTCCTGTGAACATACCTAAACCAAACTCTGCGTTATCTTCGAACAGTGAGTTAGCCCAAGCTGGTCCCTGTCCTTTAGCGTTTGTTGTGTATGGTGTAGCAGGTGCAGATCCACCCCAGATAGAAGAACATCCTGTTGCGTTTGCGATGTACATTCTTTCACCGAATAACTGAGTGATCAGTTTAGCGTAAGGTGTTTCACCACAACCAGCACATGCTCCTGAGAACTCAAGCATTGGCTGTCTGAACTGGCTTCCTTTAACGGAATCAGCTTTGAATTTAGCAAGTACTTCTTCTTTAGCTGGTAATTTCTGACCATAGTCATAAACTTCCTGCTGATCTCTCTGAGAATCTAATCCCTGCATTGTAAGAGCTTTTTCACCCTTCTTACCTGGACAGATGTTTACACAAGATCCGCATCCTAAACAGTCAAGAACTGTAACTGTCATAGCGAATTTGTATCCTGGCATTCCAGTCATATCAGCTGTCTTAGTAGCTGCTGGAGCTGCTTTAGCTTCTTCTTCTGTCATAGCTACTGGACGGATTGTTGCATGAGGACATACATAAGCACAGAAGTTACACTGGATACAGTTATCTGGATTCCAAGAAGGAACGTCTACTGCTACTCCACGTTTTTCAAATGCAGATGCACCTAAAGGCATATGTCCATCTACGTAAGGTACTAAATCGCTAACTTTAAGAGCGTTACCTTCCTGTCCGTTAACGTAGTTCTGTACGTTGTTGATGTAATCAACAAGAGGTTTGTTATCTCCCTTAGCTTCAACGAATAAGCTTTCTGTTTCAGCGTCAGCCCATTCAGCTGGAACTGGTACTTCAACGATAGCTTTTGCACCAGCATCGATAGCATCGTGGTTCATCTTAACGATAGCTTCACCCTTCTTGCTGTAAGAAGCTGTTGCAGCGTCTTTCATATATTTGATAGCATCTTCTTCAGGGATGATTCCTGATAATTTGAAGAATGCAGACTGTAATACAGTATTGATACGTCCACCAAGTCCGATTTCTTTACCGATCTTGATACCATCAATGATATAGAACTTAATGTTGTGTTTAGCTAAGTAAGCTTTTACCTGTCCTGGAAGATGTTCTCCAACTTCTTCTGGAGTCCAGCTGCAGTTTAACAGGAATGTTCCACCGTCTTTTAAGTCCTGAACCATGTTATATTTTGTTAAATATGGTGCACAATGGCAAGCAACAAAGTCAGCTTTGTTGATCAGGTATGTTGATTTGATTGGGTCATCTCCGAAACGTAAGTGGGACATTGTAACACCACCGGATTTCTTAGAATCATAATCAAAGTATGCCTGAGCATATTTGTCTGTATGGTCACCAATGATCTTGATAGAGTTCTTGTTAGCACCAACAGTACCGTCGGCTCCAAGTCCCCAGAATTTACAAGCTACGATGCTGTCTGGAGCTGTAACTGGAGTTTCTCCTCTTTCAAGAGATAAGTTAGTAACATCATCCACGATAGATAATGTAAATTCGTTTTTATCAACGTTTTCGAATGTAGCGATGATATCAGCTGGTGTAGTATCTTTAGAACCTAATCCATAACGTCCACCATTGATTGTGCAGCTTTCGAATTTTGTTCCTCTTAATGCGTTAACAACATCAAGGTATAATGGTTCTCTTGCTCCAGGCTCTTTAGATCTGTCTAATACGTTGATAACTTTTGCTGTATCAGGGATTGCTTCTACTAATTTCTCAGCAACGAATGGTCTGTAAAGACGAACTTTAACAACACCGACTTTTTTACCCTGTTTCATTAAGTAATCGATTGTTTCGTCGATTGTTTCACAAACAGATCCCATAGCGATGATTACGCTCTCAGCGTCTTCAGCTCCATAGTAGTTGAATAATTTATAATCTGTTCCGATCTTAGCGTTAACCTGATTCATGTAATCTTCAACGATTGCAGGGAAAGCATTATATGTTGAGTTAGCTGCTTCTCTTGCCTGGAAGAAGATGTCTGGGTTCTGAGCTGATCCACGAAGAACTGGATGTTCTGGGTTTAAGCACTCAGCTCTGAATTTGTCGATTGCTTCATAATCAACCATATCTGCAAGATCATCATAATCCCACATTTCGATTTTCTGAATTTCATGAGATGTTCTAAATCCATCGAAGAAATGTAATACAGGAACACGTCCTTTAATTGTTGCTAAATGAGCTACTGCTCCTAAGTCCATAACTTCCTGAACACTAGAGCTGCAAAGCATTGCGAAACCTGTCTGACGACATGCATAAACGTCAGAGTGGTCACCAAAGATGTTCAGTGCGTGAGATGCAAGTGCACGAGCAGATACATCAAATACGCAAGGCATCTGTTCACCAGCGATCTTATACATGTTAGGGATCATTAATAACAGACCCTGAGATGCTGTATAAGTAGTTGTTAATGCACCAGCTGCTAAAGAACCATGTACAGTTCCTGCTGCTCCTCCTTCAGACTGCATTTCAACTAATTTTACAGGATGTCCGAAAATATTTTTCTTTCCCTGTGTTGCCCACTGGTCAGTTGACTCTGCCATTGGTGAGGATGGTGTAATAGGATAAATTGCTGCAGCTTCTGTAAAAGCATATGATACGTGTGCAGCGGCTGTGTTACCATCCATGGTTTTCATTTTTCTTGCCATGTTCTCTTCCTCCTAAAAAATCTCGTGTGAATACATTCACACATTGTTAATCTCTACGTCCACCTAGCATATGGGCGTAGAAAATATCACTACAACTTTCACAAGTTGCTTAAAACATAAACAAAGCTGTATACATATAACTTTTGTATACAGCTTTATTCTACATTATTTGCACAAGTTTTTAAAGAGATTTTTATGTATTTTTAGGTATTTTTTTTTGTACGCCAAAAAAATAACAATCTTTTTGAATCCTTAGTAAAATACTCAAGATTTTGAATTCGTTGTATTTGTGCTATTTGTACTATTTTTATCTTTTGTGCTCGTGCTTTTCGCATTCTTATGTTCATCGAATGTTTTTGTGAAAACATGGGTTCCTTTTTTGCTTCCGTCAGTTCTATAATATAGGTAATCATGTTTCTTTGGATGCATCGCAGCCTTGATCGCCGTGTCTGACGGATTACAGATCGGTCCTGCTGGCAACCCTTTCATAACGTAAGTATTATACACCGTTTTCACTTTCAGATCTTTATAATAAACTTTCTTCGCATTATATAATCCATTTGTTGTGGTATACAAAACGGTCGGATCGATCTGAAGTCTCATTTTCGCTGCAAGGCGATTCTCAATGACTCCTGCGATCATCGGACGTTCTGACATATTGCTTGCTTCACGTTCGATCATTGATGCGATCGTCATGATCTCTGCCATAGAACGCTTTCCTTTATAAGATTTCGCAAGTGATGAATATTTCTTATCGAAATTATCAAGCATCTTCTGGATCAGATCTTCTGGTTTGGAACTTTTGTAAATCTTATAAGTATCCGGATACAGATAACCTTCTAATTTGTACTTTGTTCCCTTCTTTGGGTCAATGTCTTTAATAAAATCGTTTTTATACTGATTTGTATTCTTCGCAGCCTTTATAAATTCATCGGCTTTAAAGACTCCCTGTTTCTCTAGTCGTTTTGCTATCATATCAATGGAATATCCTTCCGGGATCATGACTGTGACGACTCTTCTTGCCTCTGCAAGTTTTCTGGCCTCTTCTGCTTTCTGCTGCCTGTAAGCCATATATTTTCTTCCAGCAAATATACCTCCTGCCACAATGACCACTAGTAAAATAATGACCCCAATGACAAACGGAACTCTGGAACGATTTCTTCTTCCACGTCTGCGCCCCCTTCTGCGCCTTCCGGAATTATGATCAAAATCTAAATATAAATCCATGATGTCCTCCCATATTTTTATTATCGCATGATTTTAAAATCATACTGTGTTCCTATGCTATTATACTCGCATTTTGTAGAAATAAAAGCTTTTTCATTAAATTTTGTTCATATTCTTAACTTTTTTGTAATTTTTGTGAAAAAATATGCATATTTTGGATTGTAACTCTTCTGGTCAAACTGCTGTACTTTTTTTAGTATTTCCATTATAATCAAAGCATAGCCGTAAACGGCAAAAGATTATAAAATATAGAAAGGAATTTCATATTATGGCAAATCCAATTGTAACGATCACTATGGAAAATGGTGATGTAATGAAAGCAGAATTATATCCGGAGATCGCTCCGATCACTGTTGAGAACTTTGTAAATCTTGTAAAAGACGGTTTCTATGATGGTTTAACTTTCCATCGTATCATCAACGGATTTATGATTCAGGGTGGATGCCCATTAGGTACAGGAACAGGTGGTCCTGGACATACGATCAAAGGAGAGTTCAGCCAGAACGGTGTGATCAACAACTTAAAACACACTCCTGGTGTTTTATCCATGGCTCGTTCTATGATGCCTGATTCTGCCGGATCACAGTTCTTTATCATGCACAAAGCTGCTCCACATTTAGATGGACAGTACGCAGCATTTGGTAAGATCATCGAAGGAATGGATGTTGTAAATAAGATCGCTGAAGTTGCAACAGATTATTCCGATAAACCATTAGAACCACAAGTTATGAAGACTGTAACTGTGGAAGAATAGTCAACTATATCCTTACAGCACAGAGCCGGACCATCAATCTTCATTTGTATCCGGCTCTTAATTTTTATAAATATTTAGATGGGAAATGATAATATGAGTGAAAACAACAAACTAATCTTTCTGGATGTCGATGCGACTTTATACAGTAAAGAACAGCGTCTGGTTCCAGAATCTACGATCAAAGCAGTCCATGAAGCACAGGAAAATGGTCATAAAGTCCTGATCAACACTGGACGACCTCTTGTTTATTTTGAAAAAGAGATTCTCGATATTGGCTGCGACGGTTATCTTTGTTCTAACGGAGTTCACATCCTTCTCAATGGCGAAACGATCTATCACAAAACAGTTCCTGAAACAGTGGTCGAACAGATCAAACGGATTTGCGTAGAAAACAATATCTATGGAACCTTTGAAGGGGAAAAATGTTCTTATTTCCGCGATCATAATGTTGACTTTCATCCACATTATGGATTTATGATCACTGCTTTTGACCTTGCTCCTTATATGGCGCATGAATTTACATGGGATCATGTTGAAAATCCTGATAAAGCCATTGTATTTACAGGTCCTGGAAGCAATGCCTCTGGTTTTGTAGATGCTCTTGACAGCATTTCTGATGCCATGGATTATATTCGAATTGATGATACCCAGTATGAGATATTATTAAAAGATCATGATAAAGGAACTGGTCTTACATATGTCGCTGATCATCTCAATATCTCTACAGATGACTGCTACGCATTTGGAGATAGTAATAACGATATCTCCATGTTTAAAGCTGCTGGCCATGGAATTGCTATGGGAAATGCCTGTGATGAGTTAAAAGAAATTGCGGAATATGTTACAGATTCCGTAAATGATGATGGGATTTATCATGCATTTAAACATTATCATTTGATTTAATATAAGAGGGGTATTGCAAGTTTTTGTTACTACTTTTGCAATTTAGAAGAAAAGCAGCTAGAAATCTTAAATTTTGATTTCTAACTGCTTTTTCTTTCAATAAATATCAGAGATTACTTTACTATTTAATTTTAATTGTAACCGTCTTGCTCTTTCCGCTTCCATCCACTGCTCTTGCTGTGATCTTCACGGATTTTTTCTTTCCAGCTTTGTATGTTGTTACAGTTCCTTTGGAAGAAACTTTCGCATATTTTGTATTGCTGCTTGACCATTTTAAAGTTCTATTTGCCCCTGAAGATGCGCTTGTTTTTCCTTTCAGATATAACTTCTTACCAGCTTTTACTGATTTAACTCCAGAAATGTAGACTTTCTTTACGATACCTTTCTTGACATAGATCTTATATGATGCTTTCTTACCACTTCCGTCTTTGGCTGTCGCTGTGATCGTTACTGTTTTTCCACCCATTTTCTTCTTCGTTGTAACGACACCGCTGCTGCTGACTGTTGCAACTTTGGTATTGCTTGATTTCCATGTAACACCTTTATTGTATGCGTTGGATGGTGTTACGGCCGCCTTTAATGTTACTTTCTTACCAGTTGCGATCTTGTTAGATGTTGTTGTTGTGATCGTGATCTTGCTGACTTTGATATTTTCTACTGTTACGATGCAGTACATTACATTTCCGTCAGATGTTATTGCCGTAATAATTGCTTTTCCTGCAGCCTTAGCTGTTAATTTACCTGCTGCATCAACTGTTACAACTGCTTCGTTAGAAGATGTCCATTTTACTGTTCCGATTGAAGCTGTTGCATAATCTGGTAAATATGTGATCTTCAACTGTTCTGTCTTGCCTGGATTTAATGTTACAAATGTTTTGTTTAATACAACCGCCTGTGTAGGAATCTTACCTGTTTCATCTGTTGTGTAAACTTTGATCGTTTTTGTTGTTGTTCCAGCTTTTAATGTCAGTGTTGCCATCTGACCTTTTATTCCGGCTTTGATCTTATCTCCTGTAATGGATACTGCTGCCAGATTAGATGATGTGATCGTGCATGCTTCTTTGCTATCTACGAATACACCTTTTGTAAACTGCTGTATTGTTAATTCCTGTCCTTCTTTTAGATACAGGCTGTCGCTTAAGAATGACATTCTTGTCGCTGTGCTTGCTGTTGTTGACAAATATAATGATTCTAACTGTGCTTTCAGATCATTTAATGCTGTAAAATCTGTCACAGATGTTCCTCTTAGATAGAGTGTCTTTAACTGTTTTAAATTCTTTATGAAACTGATGTCTGTGATGTTTTTGTTGTTTTCGAGGTCGATCTTTGTGCAATTAACTGCTTCGGATAAACCTGCTAAATCTGCATTCGTCAGATCTTTATTTTCTAAATTAATAGATTTTACATTTTTGATCTCTTCTGTTGAGATCATTCCATCGTTATTTGCATCTGCCTCTAATGCATCGTATACTTTGTAACTTGTCAGTGGAATGATATCTTTTCCTACGGCTGCTACCTGAATCTCAATCGTTGCTGTATATGTCTTTCCTGCTCTTGCTACTACCGCTTCTACCGTTGCTTTTCCTGCTGCTTTTGGTTCCAGATAGTATGTCTTTGTTCCATCCTGCGCTGTTTCTGTGCGAATATTTAAGATCTTTGCATCTTTTGATGTGATCATTACTACATCATCTTTTTCCAAATTATTTAACTTGATCTGTTTCTTAAATGCTCCTACACTTACATTTGGATCATTTTTATCAAACTCTGGTGTTGTTGCACTTTTGGCTGTCACATTTACTGGAATTGTTGCAGATACTGTTGGTGTTGTTGTACTTTCAACTTTTAAATTCGTCGTTCCTACTTCTGCTGTATCCACTGCTTCCAGACTTATGGATCCATCTGACTGAACCTGGATTGATTTTAATTTTGCTGTTGTTCCTGCTGCTACTTCCTCAGAATACTTAACATATTTGCATCCTTTTAAGATTCCTTTTGGACGGATAGGATCATTTGTTTTGGCTCCTTTTTCTACTGTGATTGAATCTTTCTTGATCAACGCAATTCTGTCTGCTATGGAAACCTTTGTACCTTCCAGATTGATTTCCTTTAGATTCGTCATAGATTTTAATGCATCAATCTTACTTACATTTGTATTCTTGCTTAAATCTAATTTTTCACAACCAGTTGCATACTGAAGATATGCTACTTCTGTATCTGTCAGACCTTTGTCAGAAAGATTGATCTCTGTCTTCGCTGCTAAGTCTGCTTTAGTAAGTTCACCTTCTTCCTTTCCACTAAATACCTGATACATTGTTTGTGAGGTAAATGGAATAACATTATCATCTTTGCTTAAATTAAATTCAAGCTGAGCACTTACTCCATCTAATGGCTTTTTATTCTTCTCAAACGTTGCTGTTACAGTAACTTTTCCGTTGTCTTTTAATGCGATCGGCATATACTTCACAACTTCTGTTCCATCTGCTTGTTTGAAAGTCTTTTGTTCAATCTTTAATGCTTTTTCATCAGAAATATTGAAGTTGACTTTATCGAAATCTTTTGCCTGCGTTCCCTGGAATTCATAATACTTGAAATTTCCTACTGTTACATTCTGGGATTCTGATGCAAATGAAATCCCACTTGTAACTGTTGGTGTGGTTGTACCTTCCTGTGTCACCGCTGCCTGATTCCCCTGATCTGCTGTTGCCGCCATTACCGTAAATCCGTTGACCGGTATCATGGATATACTGAGCAGACATGCTAACAGTTTCTTTCTGCTCTTTCCATTTAAGTGGTTGAATACTTTCCATCCTTTTTGCATGAAATTCGTCCTCCTTTTCTTCATGTTTGAATCTGCATATTGCTTTGTTTATTATAACACTTTTTCGTGTAGAATGCATAAAAGAGTGATCGATTTGATCACTCTTTTAGCGCATTTTTTGGATTATTTAATTTTAATCGTTACAATTGCTTTCTTTCCGCTTCCATCGGTTGCCATTGCTGTGATCTTCACTGATTTCTTTTTACCAGCTTTTAGTGCTTTGACTTTTCCTGATCCGGATACTGTTGCGTATTTTGTATTGCTGCTAGTCCATTTCAGTTTCTTGTTGGCTCCTTTGGATGCGGTTACTTTGGCTTTCAGACTTAGTGTCTTTCCTGCTTTGACCGTTTTCTTTCCTGTGATCTTGATCTTCTTAACGGTTCCTTTCATGATCTTGATCTTGAACGTTGCTTTCTTTCCACTTCCATCTGTTGCATATGCCGTGATCGTAACTGTTTTTCCGGCTGCCTTTTTATTGAATTTTACAACACCATTTTTATCAACTGTTGCATATTTCTTGTTGCTTGTTGTCCATTTGATATTTTTATTGCTTGCATTGTTGGAAATATTGGCTGTTAATTTTACTTTCTTTCCTGCGGAAAGTTTGTTTGATGGTGCTATGACTGTGATCTTGGCAACTTTTTGTGGTGCAGCTGTTGTTGGCTGTGTTGGGGTTGGTTTTGGTGCTTCTGGTTTTGGATTCTCAGGCTTTGTTGGCTCCGTCGGTGCGACCACTGGTGGATTCACAATAGATCCTTGTGTAACTTTTACTGGAATCTTTAATGTTTCCCCTTCTTCTGTTGTAATAACAAGATTTGTTTCTTTTCCTTCTTGCCCTTTTTTGCCTTTAATCGTTACGATTCTCTGGTCTTTATATCCATCTTCATCATATGTCCATTGATCAACTACTTCTGCAACGTTTGAATTTTCAATTGCATATGTATCTGTGTCATTAATAATTCCCATAGGAAGAATTGGATTCGTAATTTCATTTCCTGCGCCAATGGAAATTTCATTTGTATAAACATAGGATAATCGTTCTTCATCATCAATATTTGAATCACTCAAATTCAAATAAATTAATTGATTTTTGATTGTTCTCAATTTTGAATAATCTTTGATTTTATTAATCCCTCTAAGATCTAATTCTTGTAAATTTTTCATGCAATCAATAAAATCTAAATTTCTGACTGAACTATTATAACTCAAATCTAGATCTGTGCAATTTTCTGCTGCTTCTAATAACTTTAATTCTTTCCTTGTTGCTTCATATAAGTTCATTTGTTTTACATTTTTTATCTCTTTTTCATCAATCTGTCCGTCACCATTTGTATCAACAGATTTTCCATCTGTATCTAATAAACCAAAATATGTATAAGCATTTTCTAATGCTAAAACCGTAGGATCATTATTTTCTTCAACAGTAACTGTCATTGTATCTTCATATACTGTACCATCATTCTTCTCAAATTTTCCTACCAGTTTAACTGTACCTGTTTTCTTTCCTGGTTCAAAATATTTATATTTTTCATCTTCATTGTAACCCCACTTGGTATCTAAAATATCTTCAGGATTTTCTTCATCATCGTTATCGTTGCTCTCTGTGATAATATAATATTCATCTACATTCTTTAAATTATTAATTGGAACTTTCATAAATGAATGTTGCTTTATTGTCATGTCTTTCTGAGCAAATCCAATCGCATCTTTTGCCTTGTCTACAATTCGAATTGGTATGATTTTCTTATCATTTCCATTTTGAATTACAAGATTTGTTGCTTGTCCTAATTCTCCTTCTGCTTTAATCACCCAAGCTGTTCCCTCTTCGATAGATGGCACACTTTCTTCTTTAAAAGTTGCAACTGTTTCATCGTCAACCTTTATCTTATCTTCTTCTGTTAAAAATCTAGTAATATTGGATGGTAATTCAATCTTGGTTCCTTTTTCTACCATAATTTCCTTTTGATCTATCAACTGATATCTTTGATCTGCTGGAACTTTCGTACCACTTACATTAAGATATGTAATCTGATCTTTTATATCATTTAAGAAAGAAATATCTTTAACACCTGTATAACCTAAATCAACTCTTGTTAATTTTTTTAAATTTTTCATCCAAGCAATGTCCGTAATAGAATTGCTATTTTCCAGACCCATTTTTGTACAATTTACAGCTTTATCCAATCCTTCTAATTGCTTATCTGTCATTCCTGATTTGCGTGTATAAAATTCATTTACGTTTAATATCTCGGAAGTATCAATTTGTTTGTCATTATTTTCATCTGCAGATTTTCCATCTTTTGTTAACAGCCCTTCATATGTATAAATAGATTTTAATGGCACAATATTATCTTTTGCCTTTGATATATTTACTTCCATTGTATCTGTATATGTAACACCATCTTTTGTAAACTTAGCTGTAACCTTATCTGTACCAACTCCCTGAGGTTCCAAATAATAAATATCTTTTTCTTCTGGCCCTTCTTTAAAAATAGAATCAACCTTTACCACATCTTCATTATCTACTGATATGTCATTGTCCATATCAATATTTGCTCCATCCTTAGTTTTAATTTCAATAAAATGTCCAATTGTATCATCTATTTTATTTTGAGCAAATCCTGGAGCATTTTGATCTTTTCCAATAATCTTAATCTTAATTTTTTTAGATTTTTCGCCATCTTTAATTGTTAATTCTCCAGTTTTACCTGCACTTCCTTTTTCCGCTGAAATATTAATCGTACGCCAATCGCTTTTTGCAGTTAATGCAGAACCAGCATCATCTGTTAAAAAAACTTCCTCATTATCATAATCAAACAAATGACTAATAAACCCTTTGCTACTCGTTGTACCTTCTTGTACTGTAACTTCATCTTTTAAAAATTTTGCTTTTTCATCAAATGAAACTTTTGTATTTCCTAAATTCAACTCTTCTAATTGATCTTTTACATGATCCAGTGCATCGCCAATTGTTTGAATTCCCGTGTTATACAAATTGACACTAACTAAGTTTTTCATGTTTTTTACAAAATTAATATTAGTTAATGCTTTATCATGATCTAAATCTACATTTCTACATTCTGTTGCATCACTCAAAAGATTCAGTTCTTCGCTTTTTACATTCATATCATACGAACTGCCTTCTGATAAGTTTATATAAAATATTTTTTTCAGCTCTTTTTTTTCAATTTTCCCATTATTATTTTTATCTACAGATTTATGATCTTTATTTAATAATGCTTTATATAAACCGTAAGTTTTTATTGGAACTACATTTGAATCTGTTTGTGCCAGTATTTCAAACGTTTTTGGCTCAACTGTAATTGAATCCCCATTTTTTTTCGTGATCGTAGCTCCTACCTTCACTTTGTCTCCAACATTTCCCTTTACTTCTGGAATATATTCACAACCACCTACATCATCTACACTATAGATTTTTAATTTATCCTGATCTTCTTCAGCAATATCAAATTCTACATCTTCTATATCGTCCGGATCAATATTATCAAATTGAATTCCTTCAAAATTACCAATTTCAATCTTATCTTTTGTAAAATTTACTTTCTTATCATTAGACTCTTCCGCCTTAGTTGTCTTTATTGCCTGTTGTCCTTCTGTCTTCACAACTTTTGTTGATACATTTTGGTCCTGTGCTGCAAATACCGCTACCCCTTTCGCCGGTATCATTGACAAACTCAACAAACAAGCAAATAATCTCTTCATGTTCTTTCCACGTACTTTTTTCCGTGAAATCTTAGTCTTCTTCATAAGTAAAACCTCCTTATTAACTTATTATCCCTATTTACAATTACTATACTTTTTTAATTATACTCTTGCGTCAAGTTTTATTCAATGTATTTGTTCACATTTTATACACATTTTTCATACATACAATAAAAAACAGTCACTCCAAATGATTATTATTGACATTTTATAGTTATTCTCGTATAAATATAATTTATTACATGCCAAAAGACTAAGACAGCCAGTTTCAAGATCGCATAAATACGCATCTTCAAAACTGACTGCCTTAGTCTTTTGTTCATTAGAGTTTTTATTTAATTATTTATATCTTTAATGCTGTGGCACTCCATTAGGTTCCAATGTTCCTCCAACCTGTTTCTTCATTCTGAAGCGGTAGAAGATGATCGTTGCTAATGTTGACACAACTAAGATTCCAACAAACACTGCAATATCCTGTCCGATCTGTCCATCCATGGATAGTGTGTGACGGAATGCGTGTACTGTATAGCTGAATGGCATATATTTGTGTAATACTGTGTAGAAGTGCGGTGCCATATCCAGTGGATATGTTCCTCCGGCTGCACCTAACTGTACAACCATGAATACTAACATGACGTAACTTCCGACACGGTTTAATAACATTTCACCGAAGCAGATCAATGACATAAATGCCATGGATGCTAAGACGGCCATTCCAAATGTTTTTCCTACGTAATGTGGTTCGAGTCCATTGATTCCCATTAAAACTGCAACCATGATCACTGCCTGTGCAATGGATACTGCTGCCATGACTGTGACTTTGCTTAACCACCACTGAAGTCCACTCTTGACTTCTTCGTTTTTCTCCATTAAAGGATACATTAAGGTAAATGCCATACATGCTACGAATAATCCAACGGACATCATATATGGTGCCATTGCGTGACCATTGTTATCAACGTGTGAATATTCTACATTCTTAGCTTTCACTGGTGCTGCAAACATTTTATTTGTCTTCTTGGTTGCCTTAATGCTGTTAACCTGATCTGCTCCTTTTTGTAAGGAATCTTTTAATGTCTTACTTCCACTCTGAAGTGTTCCGATTCCATTTCCAAGAGTTGTAGATCCTGCTGCTAACTGACTTGATCCACTTGCGATCTGTCCAGCTCCAGATGCTAACTGTCCAGCTCCACTGTTTAATGTATTGTTGTTAGCAACTAAGGCTGCTGTTCCTGATTTCAGTGTTTTTGTTCCTTTGTAAAGTTTTGCTGTTCCTGACTTAAATGTTGGAAGTTTTGAGCTTACCTGACCAATTCCACTATTCAACTGCGTTGCTCCGCTATTTAATGCTTTGGAGTTGTTTGTTAATGTTGTAAGTCCTGTGTTCAGACTTTCAACTCCTGCTGTATAATTTGCAATTCCAATCTTTAATCCACTTGTGCTGTCATTGATTCCGGATTCTAAGGTTGTCATTCCTGTCTGTACTTTTGTGGCACCTTCTGATAACTGAGTTAACGCCTGGATCATACCCATTGTATCCTGAGTTGTTCCCTGACGGTCTAATGTTGTTTTTACTTCATTTAAGCCTTCATACAGACCATTCATCATCGCTTTTTCGTATCCAGAAAGTGTCTGGGATGATTCTGCAAGTTGCTTAGATGATTTTGCTAAAGAACTAACATATGCTTTCACTGTTGCAAGTTGCTGTTCACTACTTGCAGATTGTGTTTTTGCTGTTGTTTTTGTATCTGCCGCTTTCTGTGCATTTGTATATGTTTCATCAACATTATTTTCAACATCAGATGCTGCGCTATCTACCTTGTCGATTTCAGCTAATAATGCTTTTTTATCTTCTTCGCTTAATTTATCAAGTACAGATGAATTCTTTAACTCGCTTACTTTGCTGTTTAAATCAGATACACTTGACTTTGCATTTGCTGCACTGCTTGCTGCCTTCTTAGCTGTTTCATTGTTTGCTGTCTGTGTTGATGTCTCTGATGCGGTTGATCCAACAGAAAGCATTTGATTTAATTCATTTAATTTTGTATTAAATGCTTCTAATTGTGTATCGAAATTGCTTCGTTTGCTTATAATTCCATCTTTCTTCGCTTCATTTTCTTTTAGCTGAGTTCCAAGTCCATTGGATGTTTCTTTTGTCTGACCCAACAGATTTTTAAGGCCTGCTGATAATGTTCCAGTTCCATCTTTTAAATCCTTACTTCCACTGGATAATTTTTCAACACCTGCATTTAATGCTTTATTATTCGCTGCAAGCTGTTTGCTTCCAGCCTGTGCTGTGCTGACTCCGTTTGTGTACTGGGAGATTCCTAATTTTAAGGATTTAGAGCCATTGGATAACTGAGTTGCTCCTGTCTGCAGAGCTGCAACTCCATTTTTCAATGTCTTTGTTCCTGATTTTAAAGATTTTGCTCCACTGTCAACTTTGGCTACACCTGCTGTGTATGTTTTTAGTCCTACAGAAAGTGATTTTGCTCCATTCTGAAATGTTAATGTGCTGGATGCTAACTTCTTTAAATTCTGTTCGATCGTATCATTTCCAGCTTTCAGCTTCTTCGCTCCGCTTTCGATCTTTTTGGATCCATCTGCTGCTTTCTGGAAACCGCTTCCGGCTGTCTTGATCTGATCAAATACGGTCTTTACATAAGTTTCTGTTACTTTTTCTCTGACTGACTTCTCAATCTTCGCTATGGCACTGTCATCCATCTTGGATGCTACATAGTTCGTACCTGGATTTGTCTTGTATGTCAGTTTCATCTGTTTTGGATTCTTATCCATTAATGTTGTTGCATTCTTTGAGAAATTTTCTGGAATGGAAATGATCATATAGTATTCTCCACTCTTCAATCCTTCCTCTGCTTTCTTGTCACTTACAAAATGAAAATCCAGTGATCCTGAATCTTTCAGATTCTTTACCAGATCATCTCCTACTTGTAATGTTTTTCCCTCGTAATTTACCTTCTTATCGTGATTGACTACCGCTACTGGTAATTGATCTGCATCTCCGTATGGATCCCACATAGAACCAAGGAATACAGATGTATAAATTGCAGGAATCGTAATGATCGCGATCAAAATGATAATCATCCAGGGGTTCTTTGAAATTTTCTGCCATTCTCGTTTTAACATGATCACAGCTGCTCCTTCCTTGCATTTTTATTACTTATATAGAGGTCATACCTCTTTGAATCATTGGTTATTATATGCACTTCCTTGATAAAAGTCAATAATTTATTGAACATTGGTCATTTTTTTATTTCATACATAACTTTCTTTTTCATTTATGATATATCTTTTTTCTTCTGTTCATTTTCTTTTGATTCTGTTATGATAAAAGTGCTTTTTTTATTTGAATTTTAATGGAAACGAGGAATTTTATTACATATGATACAAGATATTTATCCACATAAACTAAACAATCAATATCATCCAGATCAAAAACCAGATGCTGACAGCATTATTTTATATTTTACACAGGACGGTCTTCTTCATCGTTTATTAAAGAAAGAAGACTTAGAAGAAATGGGGCAGGAAGATCTATTTTCTCTGGATGAAATGATCTATACTGGTGATGGTAAGAAACTTGCAAGACCAACTCTTTTAAATGAGGAACATCTATTTTTATCATTCCCTAGATTGAGTGATTTTGTGAATGATACTCATGTTACAGAAGAAACTCTTACATATCTTTTCTCTGTGGATGATGACAACTACTTCTTATTAAATGAAGCTCCGGAAGAAATTCCTGAAGATTATGAATTCAATACCGTACGTGAGCTTCGCAATTTACAGATTGGTCCAAAATACCGCACGTTTGCGGCGATCACTGGTTTACATCTTTATAACTGGTACCGCACAAACCGTTTCTGTGGATGCTGTGGACACAAGACCGTTCATTCTTCCACAGAACGTGCTTTAAAATGCCCATCTTGCGGTCACTTGATCTATCCAAGAATCGTACCTGCTGTTATTGTTGGAGTTAAAAATGGTGATAAGATCCTGCTTACAAAATACCGTAAAGGATTCACTCCTTTTGCTTTAATTGCTGGGTTTACGGAAATTGGTGAAACTTTGGAAGAAACTGTTGCACGAGAGGTCATGGAAGAAGCTGGTATTCGTGTGAAGAATATTCAATATTATAAATCTCAGCCTTGGGGTGTTGTGGATGATCTGCTGGCTGGTTTTTATTGCGAGGTAGATGGAGATACAGAGATTCATATGGATGCTTCAGAATTGAAACTTGCTGAGTGGAAATCTCGTAATGAAATTGAATTGCAACCGAATGATTTTAGTTTGACGAATGAGATGATGCGGGCGTTTAAAGAAGGAAAGTTTTGATTTGTAGTTTGAAGACAGAAATTATTGGTGGAATATTA
>UMEH01064973.1_pt1 | contig 19547 bp, 27 predicted proteins | sample 1964681 | NCBI WGS metagenome assembly UMEH01 (sample SAMEA4836013, study PRJEB28245) | human gut metagenome | biome: gut microbiome; material: fecal sample | place: Denmark | collected 2008
TTGGCCAATGGTGGGTTGTTTGTAATCACCGGCGGGGCCGGCGCGTAACGAGGGGAGGGGTGTTATGGCTACTTCTATTTTATACCAAAAGCGTGGCAACGAAAAAATTCCTCTTAATCTCCCCGCGGAGACAATATCTCTTACTTCTGACCGGTTTGAGGCAACTGATGTTAAAGCAGGCCTTGAGAACCTGGATACTCGGTTGTCCGAGTTGCAAGAAGCGAATGCAGGCGATTGGGAGCACTATACGTGGGAAGACTTTACCACTGAAACTTTCTCCCATCTGTTTGAAAATGACGCGGGAGATATTTATTCGAACTTGGTAGAGTTCGGTGCCCCCAATAGAACTCTTAACGGCAACTCTCATAAAACTTGGGAGTTGTTTACCAATGGCATTCGTGTCTTGAAAGATGGCCAGTTTAGCGTCTATTTCATGATTAACTATGACGGCGTTAAAGGCATGGTCGATGAAAAGACCACGGGTTGCTGGTTGAATGTTCTTGATGAGGCTGACCTCACTGCTGGTGGTTCTACCGCTGTAACTGCCTTATACAACAGCTCACTCTCTTTTGACAATGTTATGGTTAAAAACCAGAATTATACGGGTGAGCCGTTTCGTACAATTCTGGTGTCCTGCACAGTAAATGTCAAAGCTGGACAAGTTATTATCCCTCGGGTTTGGTTGCAGCCAGAATTGACAATTGCAATCGCTTCCCTTAATATGCTTATTTGTCGTATACTTGACCCCATAATAAAGGCGGTACCGGCAAATTATCTCGTATTGACCTCTGAAGATACCACATGGGTGGACCTGGAAAATACAACGGCAATAGCAGATGCGGCTCTCCCCAACCCTGCCCTGTGCGGTGGTGAATATGAGTTGACCAGCCCTTACGGAAACAAACTCGTCCTGTGCGATATACTCATCAAGGAGGCAGGACAGTGGGTTTACCAAACCCCCCAGACCTACAATGCGCAGGGAGGAACACTGGGCGCAACTGCTTTTGGCCCCGGAGACGGGAAGATACATGTCTGTGTCGCCCCAAACTATATGCATTTCTCGTCAGCAGAGGGTAAAGGCTCTCGTGCGCCCAATTTGTCTGTAAGTTCCAATAATAGCGGAGCCGAAATCGTCATTCTTTGTCATCCGGCCTAGGGAGTATTATCCATGGAAAAAGTTTTCATTCATGATGGCAGAGTTGCCATTTATTGCAATTCGGAAGTGATGGAACAGCTTCTTCGGGATCGTGGAGACCGAGAACTGTCTTCAGAAGAATGTGTAGAGTACGGCATAGCTGGCCTTGAAAAATACGTAACTCCACAGAATACAGTCGTCAACGAAGACGGCAGTATTACCTTTACGGCTCCAACCCAGGACGAGATACTTAAGCCCATTCGTGAAGATAAGCTTAAATATTTCGATATTGTTATGAAAGAAACTGATAATGAACTTATTCGGTCTCTTTCTGACATTGTATATGCCACTCTTATACCTGCGCAAGAAAGCGCACTTTCAGAGGATGAGCTTGCAGAAAGCAAGTCCATTTTTGAAAACTTGTGTGCGGTACAAAAACAAAACAGAATTTTGCGTAAGCAAGTCCTTGAAGCGCAATCTTCTCAAGAAATACAAGCATGCATGCCAGTTTTGCCTGATGTAGAAACATACGTCAGCAAAACAAAAAGCGCTTCAGCAAAGTATGAGGTGAAGTAATGGCATATGATAAACCAGGATGGGCTAAACGGATTGAAGCCCTGGAAAGGGTCCGTGATGACATGAAAGCCAATGTCCTTTCCACCCAGTATTTGCATAACACAAGGCATTATACTGGTGGTGATGACCCGCTTACCCCTGCAAATATTGGTGCGGCGAATAAAAAACATAGCCACATTATGTCTGATATAACAGACTTAGACAGCATATCAATATCTCCGGGCAATATAGACCTTGATGCACTGGTAGACGCTTTAAAGCCTTTAATGGGCTCCGGAGGCGTAATTGCTCTTCAAGGTTTTAATGCTGTAAATACTTCTGGCGGGTCAGTTACAAAGTATGTAGACAAGGTTTATTGTCCAGTTAATGGCCGGATAATACAAGTATCATTCATCCAACATACTTCAGCCGGTAATGCAAAGAAACTTAATTTTTATAATAACGGTAGTCTTATAGCAAACTGGACAAACACAATTCCAAGTCCTATACCAAAACAAGCACACCAAGATACTAATAGCAATGTTTCTATTGGAAATATACTATCAGTTGACTATGTATTATCTACTTTAGGGGGCGGCAGTGATAACTATGCTATAGGACAATGCAACTGGTGTATTCTCATAGAAAAAACTGGTTAATTACATAAGTCCGTGATTTACTTAACTTATTTTCTTGTTTACATTTCTTGGGAAATGTGTTAAAAAAAAAAAAAAAAAAGGATTTATTAGCCTTTAACCCATCGGCAAAGGAGTGTCATTATGACATACGACCTTGAGCACCTTGGTCGGCAAGTGGACAAACTCAGTGACGCCATTGAGGAAAACACCAACGAGAAAGGAGAAAACAATATGAACGACATCGCGGGACTGCTCGCCCTTATGCAGGGCAACAAAGGAATGGATCTTCCCGGCCTGCTGGCCCTCTGCAAGGAAAAAGGCTATGACCGTGGATGGGGCGGCGAAGGCATGTTCCTTTTCGTTTTTCTGATTCTGTTCCTGTTTGCCGGCAATGGCTGGAACGGACTGAATCGCAACCAGCAGCAGGACTTTGCCGCGATGGCCGGAAACAACTGTCAGTCCATTATCGGTTTGCATGACCGCATCTCCGCCGCTCAGGCCGTCAGCACTAACGGATTCACTCAGCTGCAGACTTGGCTGTGCGAATCCATTGCCAACGTTACCAATTCCATTCGCAACCAGGGTGACCGTATCGCCGATGCCGCCGTCCACCGGCTTGAAAACTTCGCCATTCAGCACTACAAAGTCACCAACGTTCCCTCCGCGGCCGCCGGCGCCGGCGCGTAATACAGTATCAGACCTCCACGCTTACTATAGTTGTGGAGGCCTAGTCTTCAGGAGAAAAATATGATTATCAAAATTGACGGTGACGTGGTTGATGTCATCAAAGAACACGTGTCAATGGAAGACAAGCCTGAAGTGTGCAAGGCTCTCGACCGCGTCAAAGATGAACTGAAAGGCATGCTTGAATACAAGCACCTGGATGAAGCCTATGTCAAAAAGCATGGCAGTCACCACTATGCCACCGCGTCATTCCAGGAAAGCATGCATATGTTTCTTGCCCTGGATGACTTCTTCACCGCGCTGATTCCGCTGCTTACGGCAGAAGAAAAAGCGGAATGGTCCAAGTTCCGGGCCTCTTTGCCTGAGTAGGGGGCTATATGAAAGTTGAAAAGCTGAAAGAACTCATCAATGATGAGTCAGCAAAGTTCATCAAGTGGCCCTGGACTTACTTTACTCCAGAGGAAATCGCGTGCAAGCATTGCGGTGAAATCTGGAAAGATGAGTATGACGAGGAGCACCTGAACCCGACGCCGCGGCTCCCCAAATGGTTCATATACAGCATGTGCTGCTTGCAAGATCTTCGCGCCGCTTATGGCAAACCCTTGGTCATCAACTCGGGTCATCGTTGCGAGGAGCATAATACCGCAGTTGGCGGAGCTCCGGCCAGCCAACACCTGGTAAAGGTGGCTTTTGATGTAGCGGTACCGCAAGAAGAGCAGGAAACTTTTTGCAAACTGGCCAAAGAGGCTGGTTTTGCGGTCGCTCGCCCATACCCGGACAAAGGATTTGTCCATCTCGACAATGGTCCTGTGCGCACCTGGTAAACAACCATGGAGGTAGCAGTATGATTGAGTTCAACCTGCTTACCAGGTACCAAATAAAGGTTCTGATGGACGAAATTATGTTCAAGTCTATTTTTGCCGTTTTCGCCGCAATAATTTTTACAGCGTATTCAGCGATTCATGGACTTGTTCATATATTGCTGTTGCTTATGATGATTGACTTCATACTTGAGTTTTGGGTCAATTGGAATAAAAAACACTATGTCGTCCTAGGCCTTCATAAAATCATTGTCAAGCTGATTTTGTATGCCATCTCCTGCTTGGTTGTAGCTCTGGCTACACAGGCTATCAGTGAGTCTTTGGGATCAAAAGTCAGTATTGACATATGGTTTGTGTGTCTTATGTGTATCAATGAGACTTTGTCTTGTCTCTCAAACCTTTCTCAGCTTGGTTTACCAGTTCCGCAATGGATTCTGGAAAAGTTGCGTGCCATTCAAGAAGATCCGACAAAGATAAAGAAGTAAAGATATGAATCGCACGCTTTTAGCCCTTGTTCTTAGTGCCGCATTAAGTTGCATAGGAACAAGGGCTTATTATCTTAATAAGATACAGGCTTTAAAAATAGAAGTTAATGCGACAAGTTTAAAGGTGCAGGAAGATTTTAGACAGACAGAGCAAAAACTCCAAAGTCAAGTGACAACTCTTTTGGAGGAGAGCTATGAAAGACAATTGGAAATTGCTCGTCTTGCCAGCTCTAATGCTCAGCTTGTGTTTGAGCTTGGCGGGCTGCGCGACCCAGGAAGTACCAGTAGCAGTACCCCTGGAAATGCAAATAAAAATTCCGACAGCGATTCTAAAACCGCTGCCGGAAAGCTTTCAAAAGAGGCTACTCAATTTCTTCTTGATCTCACCAAAGAAGCAGACGAAGTCCGCGAGCAATTAAGATTGTGCCAAGAGTTCGTTAGTGAACTTCCTCAATGCATCAAGTAAGGATTGCTGACTTTCATTTTTCTGGGCAAGAGCCGCAATAATTTTATGCTCTATAGTGCCTTTAGCCAGAAGCCGGGTTATGATAACCGGCTTTTTCTGTCCTTGACGCAAAAGTCTCCCATTGAGCTGCTGGTAATGTTCCATATTCCAAGTTTGGGCGTACCATATAATATTGTTACCCCCGTATTGGAGATTAACCCCATGTGATATGGATGCAGGGTGAACCACCAATATTGGCAATTGACCAGTATTCCATCTGTCAATAAGACTTGTTGAAGCACTTGAGCCTACCCCTCCAGCAATTATCGGCACATTACCCAGTGCCTTTTTTATTTTGACAATATCCTCTTTAAACTGTACAGCCACTAATGCGGGATGGCCATTAAGTTCTTGAATGGTATTAACCAAGGCGTCTACTTTTACACTGTGTATATCTTTAACATTTCTTTTTTCGTCATCCCCTTCATAGTATAAGAAGCCCTGGCATAGCTGTCGTAACCTCATGGATAACATAGCAGAGTTAACCGCGGTAACTGTTACTTCTTGAGAAAGATTAAGAGCAAAATCCTGTTCAAATTCTTTATATTGAGCCATAATGGCTTTTGGAAGGTCAACTAGAATGTCTCGCATTATACACTTGGGAAGAGCTAAGTAATCATTAGAACTAAGCCTAAAAGTGATGGATGCGACACGTTTAGGAATTTCCTGAAGTGCTTGCTTGTCAATTGTTATAATCTGGAAAGTAGATAACCTCCGAAAATACTTATTGAAGAATTGAGCAAAAGATGGCCCAAGAGACTTACCCCTATCCAAGAGAAAATACTGCGCCCAGAGGTCCTGATAACCATTGGGCATGGGTGATGCACTCAGTGCGAATACTTTAGAGCTAAAACTTCTTAACTTTGAGAGAATTTTAAACCTAAGGCTTGAAGATGCCTTAACCATAGACGCTTCATCTATAACTAAGAGACTTTCAAATAGCTTATTTTTGGGCTGTTCCATAAGCCATTTAAGGCCTTCATAATTAATTATATAAATGTTTACATCAGGCCTCATAGACTTGTTTTGTCCATGGAGAACTGTATAAGTTAACTCTGGCGCCCATTTTTGAATTTCAGAAGGCCAAGTGTGCAAAGCCACTCGAAGGGGGGCCACAACTAAAGTCTTTTTTATTTTTGCCTGCCGGATGTATTCTAAGACGATGCGGGTCTTGCCTAGACCCATGTCTATGGCAAGATACCCGCATTGTCTCTTTAACATCCAATCCACGGCAGACTTTTGATAGCCATGGAGAGGAAACTTCATCTACGGCCTCCTTTTTGTACAAAAACAATATTGTTCCTGGTCATATACTGCTTGCTTTTATCTTTCCGTTCTATGCGGAACTTTTCGATTATAAAAGTTGGATATTCTTTTTTAAACAGAATATAGATATCATTGATAAACCTATCTATATCTTGTTTATCTTCATCAGTTATCATATCCTTTGTTATCCAGCTGAAAGCTCTTTTATATAAGACTTTTAAGTCTTCAATTGTTTGGGCTTTTTTAGCCCGTGAAAGCCCTTCAAGAGCCTGTGCATTGAAATCGCCATACCGTGATACGATATATTCTCCTTTAACTCGCATTACTTGTCTCCTCTTACACACTTGAGTCTAGGATGACGGAGAGCACCATTTTTGGAGATCTCCATATACTCCACTTCTACTGTTTTTCCTACAATAGTATTTGGGTCCTCCCACCAAAGTTTACGCTGAGCATCTGAAAGGCCTGTACCTACATAAACTTTGATGCCGTTAAAGTCACATTCAAGTTTACCCGCGTGCCCTTCATATTTGCCCTGGCCTTCCAAGACATCAATTACTTCTATATCAACAGTGTCTGAGGCCTTCATTTTCATCCAAGCCCTGGAACGGCCATTATACGCCACAGCATCTTCATCTTTCAAAACAAGGCCTTCAAAGCCCTGTTCTCTGGCCTCATTAAACATATCTTGCATTTCGTACTCATCGATCAGTGTTCGATATGGCACAAGGTGTACTCGAGGGTCCTTTATACTTGTTACCACCGCTGAGGCCAATGCAAGACGTGCACATTGAATAGCCGAGCCAGAGTTCCTGACGTCAAAGACGTTATAGATAACATTGTCAGTAGACTTGAAAGACCGGAGCTCCCCACTCAAGTCATCAAAAGATTTCCCTGGTACAACTAGCTCTCCATCTAAAGATGGACAGTTATTGTCTTGTAGCACCTTTTCCAGTGCTTCAAGACCGACAAAACGTCTACCGTACCGCGTGAACAAATGCCCATCCTGGTAAATGCACCTGAGCCCATCGATTTTGTATGAGCCGATAATGGGAAACTTTAGGTATTTGTCTTCCAGCTTAGCTGCTAGCTGCACTTGGAATTCCGGAATAAGGCCGGGCCAGGCTTTATTGATAGACTTGGCCTGCATACCAAATGACATGTCTTTATTCAGGATACGGAGTAAGAGTTGTTGAGACATAGGCTCGAGCCGTTCAAACTCTGCAAGTACTGCTCTTTTTGCAGCAGACCCCCGGAGCTTCTCTTCAGCCAAGACTTGAAGCAACTGGGATGTTGTTGCATCAAATACACCCGTACCACAATTATCCTGCAACCAGTTTTTTGTGGGTTTTATATTGAAATGGATATAAGGATTGTACGTCAGTTTAAGAATGTTCTTGAGTTCTGGTACTTGTGCCAGCTTCTCAAGTTTTGCATTCATGCCTCGTGTATTCTGGATTTCCAGAATCTTGAACATTTTATCCGCAGAATTCATCGATGTACTCCATAAGTGCATTCACGTCTTCTATTGAATAAACCACTGCCACTCTATGGCCTAATGACTTCATCCATTGAAGTTCTATTTGCTGAAGTGCACTAAGCTTTCCTCTTTCGTTTTTTACTTCACAAAATACCACATGGCCCCTTGGTAAAACAAGAATTCTATCAGGTACTCCTCGATGAGCTGGAGACGTAAATTTATATGCCTTGCCGCCAATTTGCTTTACCCTTTTAACGAGGTATTTTTCAATTTCTGATTCGAGCATATCTCCTCCATAACTTTTTTCTTATACTCAGTAAGGCACTGAGACACAAGCCGTTGAATCACAATAGGCCTTGCGGCATGGTCAAGCTCGTATTTTAGAAACTCAACCATGGACTCAAAACTTGTGTCAATTACACCTGCCATCTTAGCAGAAGTGAACTTTGTAAAGTTTGACAGATAATCAAACTTTTTATCCGCCTTATTGTACTTGCATTTTTTAAGAGCCTGAAGCATACTACCTCCAATAAAGGTTAAATAAACAGGTTACAAAAGCTCCGATAGTCATGAATACTGCCAGCCATAAAACCGTTAAAACTACAACTTTATTCGGCCGCATGTTTACCCCTTTTTATACCTGTTACTAATATATCCTTCTGCACGCACAGGCAGACCTTCTGCCCATGGTGGAATTGACGCCATAAGAGTTTCATACTCCTCAAGATTTGCTCTTTCCACTGGTACTTCAGAGACTACTTCATCATAAATACTGAATACTATGTCATAGCCTGCTTCTTGGAGTTTTTGCTTTCCATAATATAGCAAGTCACGCCCGAGCGCTTGGATAACATTTTCTGCCCATTTGCCTGGGGTCATGTACTTTTTGCCCCAAGACTTTGTTTCTTGGATAATACCCCAAGTTGTTACTGCTGGGCCATATTTACCCTGCTCAATTTTAGGGTCAAAGTAGTACATAGCTCTGCCACTGGGCAATATCATACGCAGCCATTTATGGCCCGCCCTATCTACTTTGTATTCAAATTTGACTCGATTTGTTTCAAAAGTGCGCCCTGGGATTTCTATGGCATTTATTGCACAGTTAGCCAAAGAATACCAGAATTTAGGCACATTAGAATAAAGAGACCTAAAACCATTAACAGTTTTTGTGGCCATTTCCAATGGCAAAGTCAGACCAAATCTATCTGCGTAGCCCACAAAACCTTTTGCTCCAAGGCCATAGCCACAACCAAGAATTCCATACTTGCCTACTTGGCGCTGACTCTTATTAATTTCGTCATATGGCACATTATACATATGCACAGCCAAGTCTTTATACTGGTCAAACCGTTGAGCAAAGCGTTTAACAGCTTCATGCTCTTCACAGAGCCACATAAGCAGAATAAACTCAATAGATGAATAGTCTGCTACAATTAATGTTTTTCCTTCACTAGCCTTAATCATGGGACGAACTAAAGCGCGCGCGGACATAACCGGATTTTCAAATACAATTGACAGATCAAAGAATTTCTGTATTTCTGCTTCAGGATCTTTTACACTAGCTCTTGGCAGATTAAGCAACTGAAGGCCCATACCAGTTATTCTGCCTGTATGCGCGCCATAATACCTTGAATTGTAAAACATTCTATGAACATAGTGCTCATTAAGAATTCTTTTATATTTTCCAAGTGAAGACAAACCCATACCCGCGCGCAGTTCAAGCACTTCCATTACGTCGTCAGGCAAGTCTTCTCGACTAAGCCATTTTGGCAGTTCATCTTGAGTTAAACTTTCAATATAGTACCCTTTTGACTCCATCCAGCTTTTTATGCGAGCAATTTGTGTAACTTTTGACACCTTACCGTCGGTTAAGTCTATCAGTCTATTATTGTGCTCCTCCAGGTACGATTCTGTCACTCGCAAAATTTGATAAGCTTCACGAGGGTCTACAGGAACTCCACGCACGTTTATTTCATGATTCATTAACCATATTTTATTTTCCGCGGGCTCAAGTTTATCTGTAGGCAATGCCTTTAACACCTGGTAAGTGGCCTCGACGTCATGCTGGTTATATACTTTAAACAATTCCCATTGTTGCTGCAAATGTGGTAATATATTTCCATTATCGTCTCTACCAAAAGGCGGTATACAGAATAGCTTAATAAGGTTTAGACCAAATTCGTCCTTTTGTGTAGGCACATGAAGAACTTTGGCCGCTTCTTTAAGATTTTGAGGTAAACCAAAACGACCACATATGGCCTGAACGTCTTGCATCATATGTGCTTCGAGCTTTGGCCATTTATAATTGGGTATGCACACATGTTGCCATATACCCAATTCAAAACCAAAGTTAAAAGCATATATAAGGCCATTCTCCATTATCTCTTTAGGGAACGGATTGCCATAAAAAATTTGTTTTACAGGTCCGTTATCAATCTTATACCCCAGCATAAGAATTTGAGTAGAAGGATGAGTAAAATATCTCATACTTCCTTGCTCTTTTATATTAACCTCAGACGCCGTTTCAAAGTCTATTACTACCATGGCTTGTCCTTTATTTTGCAAACAATATTAACAGTTGCTCCATCAATTTCCCCTAATACAAATATTTTATGCTTACCATTAAAAAGTTTTTTAATTTCGGGAGTTACTGGCAACTCTGTCATTATTGTTTTATTTTTATTATATATTAAAACTCTTTTTTCGTATGGGAATTCACTTAATTGCATTTTTAATACAAATCTCTTACTCATTATTTAATCCTCCAATTTAATTAAAAGCTTTTCCCATGTTTCCGTAGTAACAGACTTGCATACCATATCATATACTTTTCGTATAGGACAATTTGTCCTAGGTTCATTATATAAGGGACAGTCATACTCACTACGGCACATCATAGTTAACGCGTACGCAGTTCCTTTAATTTTTAACCTTTTTTCTAGATTATTCATATTTTTGCCTCCTCGCATTGTGTCGTATTAAGTGAAATAGCCTAAATCTAAGGGTTAGTTCAAGCTATTTTTAACCTTAATGCGACAAAAATAGTATAAATACAAAAATTTAATATTCATATAAAGGGCCGCATATGCGGCCCTTTATTTTTGGCCTAGAACGGTACGTCGTCTTCGCTGCCACCAAAAGCCGGGCCTTGTTCGTCACTGTTATCCACTACGCTAGCAAAAGCCGATTGGGCGTCCTGACGTCCATCAAGGCGAGTGTCGTCCTTTTTCTTCATGACATTCTGAAGGCCCACGCCGATACCGATGCCACCGCCACGGTTGAACGCGTAGAAACGGATATCTGCATGTCCCCAACATCCGCTGTAGAATTCGCTGGGGTCCATGATGGGCTGAGCATGCCTGTCAACCACACCTACAGGATTGTTGCTTGACGCGGAAAGGAACATCATGCCACGATAACCGGCGCGATTGGCTTTGGCAGATTCATCTGCTTCTTCATAATACGCGTCACCGTCGCGCAGCGGATATTTGAATGTCCTGGACTTCACCTGTGCAGCCGTAATGGTACCTTTGCTGATACCGGCCTGGATGGCGTCATCGATGGCCTTTTTGAGCACTTCAATATCCGCTATGTTGTCTTTGGGAAACATCAGGCCTACTGAGTATTTCATAGCACCAGAGAGGTTGGCTTTGGGCTCAAACACATTGACAAACGTAAAACGGCAAAGAGGTGTGATCATTGTCTTAGTCCTTTTTGTTGAATGTTAATTATGATAACCAGTTGCCATGCGGTCGCGCACGACTTTGAGCTTTTGGGCCACGGCCTGCATCAGGTCATCCCAAGAAAGCCCAAATGTCATCAGCATACCGTCTATAAAGAACAGGATATCTCCTGTTTCTTCCAAGAATTTCTCAATATTTACCTTTGGTTGCATATTGTAATTTTTCCATGGTTTCCAGTCGACTTCATGCAATGCTTCATGTGCTTCATCTACAAGGGCCAAAACCATAGTGCGTATCTGCTGCTTTTGTAAGACACAAATACTCTGCTCTGAGCGAAAGAATTCTTCGGGATATTTAAGGTCTTTGTGGTATTGGCGGATATCGTTAAACAAAGAGGCCCAATTGGGTACCCTTTCAAAATCCGCCTTGATAAAGTCAATTACCGACTTTAAAGAACTTGAAAATAAAAGCGAGGCTATGTCATAAGCCATTTTGTTTTTATAACGGATTTGAATTACCCGTGTAGTTGACTGGTTTTCGAACCAGGCAGTACCCCTTTTTTGCTGAGAAGTTTTTTCGTGAAAATATATTACACGAACTCCTGCGTTATACAACTTTTTTGCACATTCAAGGCAAGGCTCAAGTGTGCAAACGGCAATATACGGATGATCCTGTGCGTTTAAATATTCTAAAGCAGCTACCTCGGCATGCGTAGCTGTACATTTCTTATCTTGTTCTTTCAAGCACTTTGAAGCGCCGCAGGATATATTATATCCTGCAGAAAGGAATACGCTGTTTATGTTTAAAAGAACACAGCCCACTTGTTTATCATGGCAATGTGAAGCAATTGCCATTGCGTAGGCGATATCCATTGCCTGAGTAATTGTCATACTTTTCATTTTATGACCTCTTGAGGGCCTTGAAAGTAAAATTTTCCACAGGCCATATGCCCTTGTGTGCATTGACCCATGACACAATCTTGGTCGATAAACATGAAAAATTCCGGAAACCAATCAATACACTGCTCCCGTAGCGCCGTCATGACAAGGCGCATTTCTTCACAGTTACGGTGGCACATACGCAAGTTAATCATGTAAGCCAGTTGGCGGGCATTGGCCGTTAAAAACATGTTGACTTCCATGGCCTCAGGAAGAATTTGCCGTGCTTTTTCTTTTGGCACACCTGCATCGACCATTTCGCCGTATTTTTTGATGGCAGCTTGCATGATTTGCACGGCCTCTTCATCAAGACCTGCAGACAAGAGATTGTAATCGCGGTAATCCTGATAGTGTTGCGAGCTACAGGTAAAGCTTGCCAGTCTGTGGGTCCGTATCTGTGCCATGAACGACCGACTCACTCCTGTCAGATGGAAGGACGCAGCCGCATGCTCGAATATACTCCGGTGGCCAGCGAGCCACAGAAACTTCAGAGTTTTCTGGCTCAACAGCTTGTCTGGCACTTCCCTCATTATCGTCTGCTTGGCTGCCATCGACACACTTTTCAGTGGTTCTGGACTTGCCCATATTGTTGTTACATTCATTCAGCTCCTCCACTGACATTAAAGGTCCGGCTATTTCCATGTGCTGAATACGCAATAAGAACATCAAATTGCACGCTGCATGGAGTAAATGGTTCTGACCCGTTTCCATGTCCTCAAAGTCACCAGTGCGCCACGCTAACAAATGCCGCAATGCGGCGGCATAATATTTATCAAGGCCATTGGTAACCTTTTGAAAAGAATAAGGCTCGTATTTCTCTGCGCCATACCCAAGAATTTCGGCTATGCCGACAATAAACTCCGGGTCAACCAGATCAATACGAGCCTTATTCTTTTCATCTTTATAAATTTTTTCCATACACTTCATCCACTTCATCCATTACACAAATGGAGCTAGCCCTGGAGTTAGGCTAGCCCCGTCGGCAGAGGAGATGGATTACAGGGAAAAATCGTCAGAGGGGCCATCGGGCTCAATGCCTGCAGCACCCAGGTTTTCTTCGGCTTTGCCGACCAAAATGGAGGCCAGTTCGAGCTCTGCGTCGGCGATGATCTTGCGGAGCTCGTTTTCACGGCTCGAATCCGCGTTGAAACGCTTTTCGGCATTCATCTGAGCCGTGGCCGCACGCTGTTCACGCTTGACGGCCGCATCATAGGCTTCCTTGGGCGTCTTGGGCTGAACCTTGGAACTGGACGCTCTGTGTTCATTCCAGGTGGCCTCATCCACCAGGCTGTACACACCATTTTCGTCTTTGATATTGTACTTGCCCATCAGACGCAGCTGGGCGAATACCGACGCCAGGGACTTTTCATTGAAGCCACAGGCTTCGCAGAGGGACTGCTTGGTTGCGCTGCCGGCTTCCACCAGATGAATCACGCGCTCACGATTGTTCTTGTAGTTATCCTGTGTCATGATAAAACTCCTTTTGTTGCTTTTGTTAAAGATAATATAACCAATTTTAGGCTGAATGTAAATAGTTTTTTACACCAAATTTAAAACTTTTTTCATTCAGTCACTTCAGCGAATGGATTGGCTTCTTCCGAATCGACCGGAACAAGCTTTGAAGCTCCCTGCGGGGTGTGAACAAGGTTTGCAAATTCTTTATCCTTTTTCAGCCCCTTGACAATTTTCTCCATTTGAGCGGGAGATTTCAGCTCAGTTTCAAAAATGTCTTCTGGATCGATATCATACTGAGCGGTAATATAATCCGCAGCCATGGCTTCATCTTTCCATTTGCGAGTTCCCCGAGAATATGCCAGTTTATACCCTGGTACTTTTCGCCCTGAGGTCAGTTCTGCCATAAAGTATGACTTGATGGCCTTTATTTGGCTAAGAACAACTGCCTCATTTTCGAAAAACGCCTTTACATCTTCCATAGATATTGAGGCAGACTCTTTACACAAGCCATGGAGCTTGAAAATTTCCGACGCTGCCTCTTGAGCCCTTTGAAAGCATGCTGGACAGCGGGCTTTCACTGCACACCAACGGCATGCAGACTCAGACGGGCCAAAATAATCTTTGTCGCTACAGGCTTTGGCAATTGTGGGTATCAGAACCTCATTTCGCCATTTGATAAGATGATCATATGATACTATAATACTTTGCATATTATCCATGCGTGGTTGCACAACATGAATAAAGAAATGGCCAGTAGTATCCGCATGCACCAGGTCTATAGCCCCGAGCATGTAAGCCATGAACTGTGGATTATTTTCGGCATTAACCCATACACCCGCACCAAACTTATAGTCAAAAAGGTGTAGTTCATTTTCCTCTTTAAGGTATATAATAAGATCCGCTGTACCAAAAACTTGTGGCACACCTGGCACTTCTACGCGTTTTTCCATGAACATCTGCCCAGGGTCTTCATAGGCTTTATCTGGAATTTGGGACCATACATACTCTCGCGCAGATTTTATTATAGCCCTGTGCTCCGCATCGGGAATGAATGACAGGTCTATCGCATGAATGGCCTTTTCCATATATGAATGAAGAAGTGTCCCTTCTTCTGCATAGGACGAACTGGGGCCATCTTTGTACTGCGCCAGTTCTCGATACAATTGTACCGAGGACGGGCATTGGATAATGCGATGCAGTTGCGAGGGGCTGAATTCTGAATGTGCCATGATAATTCCTTTGGTTAAAGATTACTATCATTATTGCCACGAAACTTTCGTGGCAATTAAATAATAACCTTACATACCTAGGGCCATTGCGTCTATTAAAGACGCATGCCAATAACAAAAATATCCGAGGCCTCCAAGTACCACAATAAGGCCCAGACCTCCGAGTATGTCAAGAATACGATTCCACATATTAGTCTCCCACTATAGCGGTTATAATTGACGGAACAATGGCAAAAAGTGAAAGAAACTTTAGCAGGCCCCAAGTAGCCTCGCCGGTGTAAAGAAAAGCAAAGAAACAAAAGACTATTGCATGTACCACAAAAATAAGCCACACAATTACTGCGTTAATAGCCTTTTCCATTTTAGGCCTCTTTGTGATACTGGGGTATATTACAATGTTCTTTAAAACTGCGATAGGCGGACTTGTAAAAACAGTCCAGCCAATCATCTTCATCGTAATAATACCCACAACTTATAAGGTGTTCTACCTCGCCGTTGTATAGGCCGTCAAAAAAGCGAACCATTTTTTCTGGAAAGAATGTCCCATAATATTCGGAATCTTCTTTCTCAGTTCTCAAATCGTCCAGGGCCACCTCAAATTCTTCATATGTCATTTTGGCCTCCTAAGCTGTTCAAGTATGTGTATATTATACGTCAACAGCATTACTTTGTAAATACTTTTGTTCACAAATTTTAAGTTTATTTTTCCCTCGTTCGACCTGAGCGTACGGTCGACCATTAAATAGCCGTTTACTGCACTCAGGACAAATAACGCTACGACCTACTTTTGTCCAGTGTTCTACTTGAATGAATGTTTTAGCATTCTCCAAGGACGTAAACTCATGCACTTCTTTACCACAGGCCGCACACCGTATAAAACAGACAATACCATCCGCTATTTTATTTCCACTTTTATCGTACATACTAGTCAATCTCCTCAGGCTTATAGTCTTCGTCTATTGGTAATATCCATAGTCTGTGCATCCATTTATTCCCTTGCTTTGTCACACACAGTTGTCCACTTTCTATTGCCATTTTTCCAAGTGCTAAAGTTCTAGACTTTTGGCCAATAAAGTCCATACAGAACCGCATTAATGCTCTATTTAGCTCTGCAGTTGGCGGAATTGGATAATCATAGAACTTTAACAGCTTAATAATGTGTTGAGTTTTGAGAAATCTTCCTTTTCTCACTCCTACATCACTATCTTTTTCAGGCATAAGATGAGACACCACTTTAGTTGGAACTAAAATCTCTCTATCTTTATACCTACTTTCCACATTATAATTTGTTGTATATGGAAATATTTCTTCCAAATTAAGGTCAAGCGACGATTTCGCTCGCATCTCTTTATTGTTTTCCGACACGAGCGTGACTTCTTCTTTTGTTAATAACCAGGGTGTTTCTCCTTTTGCTACTGCTTTTCTAAACCTATCGCGCATGTTATTATACATGGCGTGCAAGTCAATTTGCAGCATGCGCGTAGTATCTATGGACCTAATTTTTGTATACCATAGACGTCTACTGCCATTATCTGATATTATTTGCTTGAGGTCATTAGACGTACCTACAAGAATGGCTTTGCGCTTGAGGCTTGATTCTTCAGTTTTATAGATATCTGTAAAAGAAGTGGTATTTGAGCTTATAATTGACTTAAAAAAGCTTCCTGAATGCTTGTGGTCCATAAATCCTTCAAACTCGTCTACCAGAAGTATAACCGCGCTTGAAAGATTTCGCACAAAGTCGCGCTTGTTTTTCTCCCCTACCAGTTCCTGATTCTGTTCTTTTCTCAAGAATTCCAGCGGGATTGGCAACAAAAGTTTAAAGAATGTTGTTTTATATGTATTTTCAGGGCCAATAAAGGCGAACATGCCCCCATTGTCTTCAAACTGTTGCAGCCCTGGCTCATGCAGTTTTATGAGCTGCATAAACGTTGCGTATAACATCTTTTTGTATAACTTAAGTTGCTCTTCTCCACCTGTTATATCCCAGTCAATACACGCCTCTAAATCCTCAAAAGTAGTCAACGGTGCGTCAATATGCACACCAGTATTTCTCGGAAATTTGAGATCATTAGACAGGGTATGGCTAGGCCAATTTAACCATTCGTTAAACAAGTCTACCTGCACTTTTGGCTGCTCTACCCATATGTCTACCAGGTTTTTTGTGTTCGACAGCCCTTGCCATAGTGAATCTTGACACAGACGCAAAGTGGCCGCGTACAACTTGGTCTTGTTAAATGGGCCATAATAGCCAAAGAGGTTCTGTATTTGATCAAGCATGAAGTATTTTTTAACAATATCCTCGTCACCTTTAATGAATAAAGTAAGATTATTCATGTGGCACAGCTTTATATTGTACTTGTCCAGGAGGTACTCAAAGTTGTCGTATTCTATTATTATAGGATTAGGAATATATTTGCGCGCTTTTTTGTCAAAAACTTTTTTAGGGTAATTGAACTCAAAGACTTGTGCCAACTTGAGTACAGTTTTATAAGTTATACGACTGGTCTGTGTTGAAGCAAATGAGGCCCATTTATTCGCAACCGCTTCATCGGATTCAAAGTCTGTAGGATCTAATACTGACCAGTTGAGATACAGTTCTAGAGCTTGGGTCATCTGCCCTACTCTTTTCCCATAGTCATGTATTGCCATCCCTATTGTTAACCAGAAGTTATAGTGTTCATACTTCTGGTTAAATTCTTGTTCATAGACACGTTTTACTCTGTCACACTGATCTATGGGAATAGACATCACAGCTTTTTTAAACTTTGCAAATATGGGAGGGGTATCCATATTGTCGATGTCGTTTGCATCGACTTTCCACTCATATTGCAGAATTTCCAGTAGCATTTCTGCAGGTATTGCCAAGATTTCTTGAGGCGATTGGGGCAATTTGTTGCCCGTTACAACCATAAAGTTGTTTTTTATTGAGAGTTGTCCTTCAAAAACCTTTGTTTTCAAATACGCTTTATTGGGTAATTTGGACTTATCAGTTGTAAAAACAATATGTAACCCATTGCCTGATAAACTATATTCGCTATAAGTTTTGCTTAGGGCCGCCTGTAGAGCTAGAGGCAAATTTTCAAGAGTTGAGTTATCTATGTCCAAAATTACTATATTATTTAATTCAGACGTTATAAAGCCCAAGTTGCATTTACCAGTTGGTATTGCTGCTACTTCTGCAAGAATATATGCACTTTTCGCATTATTTGCAGGAATTACCGGCTGTTTAGTGTTCCCGATTGTCTGAGTCCAGCCTTTTTCCTTTGCCCAGGGTGTAGGTATTACTGCTAGAAAGTCCATTGTTCCTCCGTAGTTGTTAATGAGTTTATTATATAGTAAAAGTAATATTTTGTAAATATTTAAGTGAATCCCGTAATCGTATAAAAACGATTTTAAGATTCTTAATTTTTAAAAATTAAAATTTTTAATTTTTCAGTCCCAGCGGTTACCGGGTCCCGACGCAATCTAAGTATTTGAATTTATTAACTTTTATACCTTGCTGGGGGGTATAAATTTTTAATTTTTAGTTTTTTAGCTCAAAAACTATAAATATATAAATATAACGTGTGCGTATCCAGTGGCGCGGAAGTGTTACCGCGCGTGTCCCCGCGATACCGGAATATATAGGCAGGATGCATTTAAAAGTTCTACAAAAGAAAAATATTAAAAATTAAAAAATATTAATACAGCATAAAAGAAAAGTGTTTTATTTCAAATACTTATGTACTAGCCGGACCCGGCGCAACTGGGAAAAGAAAATTAAAAATTTTAGTTTTTTCATTAAAAATCGCTTAATGCGACAGACGAATTTCGTCTGAGTAACACTTTTTGGTAACACTGTGTTACTTGTCACATTCTTAATGCGACAAACAGAAATGCGACAAATCCTCGTAACAGTTTCAGCCCCGCCTCGTCGCATTGTGTCGCAGTTTATAAAGTATTGATTTTATTATTATATCAAGTTTTTTAAACGTGAAATATTTCACATGTTTGCTAATACGACACAGTATGCGACAACAACAAGTGAAATTTTGATACAAGTCGACACCATTTTATAAATACGATAAAGGGCCTAGGCAAAAAATATGCGACAAGCCGGATCCCAGTAACAGCAGGACAGAGCCAGTCTTAGCAGAAAAGGGAAAATAAGGGCAGCGAAACTGACCACCTAGGCGCGGGTAGCACCCTGGTAAAGCCAGTCTTATTGGGCTAAGCAGGTCCAGGGCTTATTTTACCATGGTAAACGGTCAAACAGGCATACGGATACCAGATAGCCAGTCTTACCGGGCTAGGCGGGACCCTGGGTTTATTTACCCATGGAATCCAGGTCCAGGGGCGCCCTATGGAATCCAGGCCCAGTCTTTCTGGGGCGGGGTATGAAGTATGGGGAGACCGAGGTATAAGGCGGGCCGGAGGCCCCGTTGATAAACGTATGATTATTGAGTTAGTAATAAGGGGTGGGTTTGGGAGGGGTTTACCCCTCCCAAAGGTATCCCAGAAAGATTGTGAATAAAAGAATTATTTATAAAATAAAAGAAAGTTATTGACGAGTAAAATAAAAGTAGTTATATTGTATTTGTGGTTAGGGGAAAAGGATAAAAGGGAGAAAGTGAAATGGGAAGGATTACTAAGTTGAGAAAGAGTAATGATTATGTGGAAATGATAAGATG
>UMEH01067088.1_pt1 | contig 18850 bp, 13 predicted proteins | sample 1964681 | NCBI WGS metagenome assembly UMEH01 (sample SAMEA4836013, study PRJEB28245) | human gut metagenome | biome: gut microbiome; material: fecal sample | place: Denmark | collected 2008
AAAATCCGTTGCCTGCCAGCTCAACGAATCCAGCATCACGTACTTCTATGTTGTCATCGGCTACGACAAAGCCAAAGAAGAGGAATAAAAACAGCCCCGAGGCAAATGCCTCGGGGCTGTTTTTTAACTGATGTAACTCAGTTTTGACTTACTCGGCTGAATTACAGACCCTCAACGATCTGAATCCAAGCAGCGTAGTGCTCGCCGCTGTCAAGGGTAATCAGGGAGCAAATCCAATACTCGTTATTGATCTCGGTTGCAGCAACCTTATCGGTAGCAATCTGAGGAGCACCGTCAACCATGGCAATGTTGCCGGCCTTATCCAGAACAACAAGCTCAACCTTCTTCACGTTATCACCCTGGTAGGAGATATCGCTGGCGGTGAAATAAGTGCTGTTGAGATCAGTGGACAGAGTCACCTGATACATGGGGTGCTGGGTAGCGTCATTGCCGTTAGCGGTAACGTCAACACCCTTGACCTTGGTGATTGCAGCGGCGACAGTCGCCTTGGGAGCCAGAGTGACAGTGTAGACGTTCTTCGCGGTACCATCCTCAGAGACGACGGTAACGGTAGCGCTGTGGTCATTGTCGAAGCTGTTCGCACCGTTGGCGATAGTGACAACCGCGTTTTTGTCGTCAGCCTTGGCGGTAACCTTGGCAGCAGCGCCAAGGTCGCCAGTCACAGTAGCGGAGAACGGAGTAGCGGCCTGCTCGAACTTAACAGCAACGCCGTTGACATAGACGGTAGCAGCAGCCTCGTCGCCGAGCTTCTCACCAACATAGACGCAGGAAGCGGTCGGGGCAGCCTTGTTGTCGTGGACGACCCAGATGCCCTTGGTCTCAACGTCCTTGGCCTTGAGGTCAGCGATCGTACCGACAGTACCGTCAGCAAGGACGACCTTGGTGTCCTCATTAACAGTGTAAGCCTCATAGCCAACAAGGATGCGCTTGCCGCTCAGCTCAGCACCGCCGGTCACATAGTCGACATAGACCTTATCGGTGCTGTCGATGGTGCCGTCAGTTGCCTCGTTGATCAGGTCGATGCTGAGGATCTCGCCATAGGTGTCGTGGGCAGTGTTGGTGTCGATGGTCACCTTGTAAAGCATGTTCTGACCGTCGGACAGAGCCTTCATGATATCCTCGTTGTGGGTATAGACAGTTTCTTCCTTACCGTCGAGGATGACCTTCATGCCATACTTGTTCTCTTTCTCGTTGACACTGTACTGGGTCTCGAAGGTGTACAGCAGGTGAGCGTTCAGCTCAGCGGGGGTGTACTCGGTGATGTAGACATAGTCCACAACATTCTTGCTGTCCTTCTCGCTGAACATGACGTCGATGGTACCGTCAGCCATCTTGGCCAGCTTGTCGGTGCCGGTGAAGGCCTCGTACTTGTAGTTGCCCTTGGCATCCTCAGTACGGACGATGAACTGGGTGTCGTCGGTCACGAAGACCTTGCTGTTGTTTGCACCATAGATGATAGCGCCGGTCTTGACGTTCAGAGTGGCCTTCTCAACGGCATCGACATAGTCAATACCCTTCAGGTTCACGCTGTCATCATCGAGGGTCTCAACGCTGTACAGAGCGAGACCGAGGTAATAGGTGTTGCTGCCGTCGTCTTCGCCGACCTGAGCATACGCCTTGGAGCCAGCAACTTCAAAGCCGTTGCCGCGGTTGTCGCGCAGGTAGGGCACAGCGCCTTTCTGATCCTCAACCCACTTGTAGTGAGTAGCGGAATCAAAGCCGTCGATCTTGTTGACGGTCACGGTCTTTTCGGTGGCGCTGCCATCGAAGGTGATCAGGGTAGCCTCAGCATGGCCGTTCTTGCCGGTGCCGACCCAGGTCAGGTCCTTGAGAACAGCATAGCTGCTGCGGTCGAGACCAACGGAACCGATCACGTTGCCGAACTGGTCGAAGAACCAGGTGTACTTGACATCCTTGGTGGTGCCAGCCTCGTTCAGAGCGAGCATAACAGCATCGTCATACTCCTTGCCGTCGAGGGTGTGCTGGTTGGCATTGCGCCAAACGATGGTCTGAGCGGCGACAACAGAATCAGCAGCGCCGACGACCTCAACGTAGTTCTGCTCGCCCTTCAGGCCGACGAACTCGACGTTGTTAGCCTTGGCCTCGTTGACGTTGACAAGAACGTAAGCGTCCTTGGCATAGTCATTGCCCTCGGCATAGATGGGGGACGCGAACTTCGCACCGGAGGGAGCGAAAGCGGTCATCTTGATGTAGTCGTCCTGAGTGACGTGACCGCCCTTATCGGTCTCTTCCTCGACAACCTTGTCAACCTGAGCAAGATAGGTGTCGATGATGACCAGGCGGTAGCCGCCGTCCTTGAGCTCATAGAACTCGATCTGCTCGCCCTGAGCGCCGACCATAGCCTTGGTAGCAGTGGCCTTGTAGGTCTTAGCAGCGGTGCTCTTCACGCCGTTGGTGTAGGTCTCAACGATCTTGGCGGAAGTCTTCTCGCCGAGAGCGCTGCAGATGTCGCACTGAGCGGTGGCAACATTGTAGGAAGCGTCCGGAGTGGCAACAACCTCAGCATAGGTCTTGCTGGTCTTGGTGTTGTACCACTTGGTGGAGGGACGGCCCCACTTATCCTCGGAATCCTTGGAATCGAGGTTGAAGTTCTTCTTGGCCAGAGTGTTCTGAGCGATATTCGCAACCTTGTCAGTCACATAACCGAAAGCGGGGGTGTAGGTGACCATGGGCTGCTGAATAGCACGGAACAGGATCTCGGCAACCAGCTCACGGGTAGCGGGAGCGCCGAGGTTGGTGGTCTTGGCAACGTTCTTCAGAACGCCGAGCTGCTCGGCATACTTGGCAACGTTCAGGGACCAGTCAGCACCGGAGAACTCACCGTTCTTGTCGTAGCCGACAGCACGGAGGATCATCGCGAGGACCTCGTAGCCGGTCACGTTGCCGGACGGCTTGAAGGTGCCATCGGGATAACCCTTGACGAGCTCAGCGTTGGCGCAGTAGCCGATGTAACCGGCAGCCCAACCGGCACCGGTCATGTCGCTGAACTTGTTGTAGGTGGAGTACAGACCGGACTTGTCGTTCTTGGCGACGTCGCCGGTGTAGATACGATAGATGATCGTAGCCACTTCTGCACGGGTGATGTTGCCCTGGGGCTTGAAGGAACCATCCTCATAACCCTTGAACACATCCATGCCATTCAGAACGGCAACGGCCTCAGCGTAATCAGCGCTGACGTCCTTGTCATCCTTGAAGGCACTGGCGCTGACAGCCAGAGACAGAGTCATGACCAGAGCCAGCACCATTGCGAGTAACTTTTTCATAGATGTTACTCTCCTTTCATAAATTTCCATCCCCTTGAGGCCGAACACCCGCCGCCTCTCCCGCTTTCCCGTGGTTGCTGCCAAAATTTGCAAATCCTCAAATTATTGCAAAAGCAATTGAAAATAAGAAAAATTCAGCAGAATCAACGAAAAATCGTTCAATTCGGTGGATATCGCATCCCCTTAGGATTTTCGTCTCTCCTTATATTCCAGCGCTTTGCGGGCCAGTCGTGGTAGCGGTTTGGTAGCGGTCCAAAAATTTAAAGTGCGGTTTTTCCTGTGATACCAACGGTTTGCAGAATCGCTACCATGGTAGCGCACCCGTTTCACTTAAAAAAAGACGGCGCAGAAAATCTGCGCCGTTAGCGGAAATTTATGATGGAATTTTTGAAATTTTACACGTTGAAACGGAAGTAGATCATGTCGCCGTCCTTGACGACGTACTCCTTGCCCTCGCTGCGCAGCAATCCCTTTTCCTTTGCCGCCGCGACGCTGCCGCAGCGGATCATGTCGTCGAAATTGATCGTTTCGGCGCGGATGAAGCCGCGCTCGATGTCGGAGTGGATCTTGCTCGCGGCCTGCGGGGCCTTGGTGCCGTTTTTGATGGTCCAGGCGCGGCATTCGTCCTCGCCGTAGGTCAGGAACGAGATGAGGCCGAGCAGCGCGTAGGAGCACTTGATCAGGCGGTCGAGGCCGGATTCCTCGATGCCGAGGTCCTCGAGGAACATCGCGCGGTCCTCGCCGTCGAGCTCGGCAATGTCCTGCTCGAGCTTGGCGCAAATCGGCAAAACCTGCGCGCCCTCGCGGTCGGCGAGCTCCTTGACCTGCTGCAAATACCGGTTGCCGTCCTGATTCGCAAAGCCGTCCTCGTCCATGTTCGCGGCGTAGATGATGGGCTTGAGGCTCAAAAGATCGGCGGTCGCGATGAGCTCAGCGTCGTCGGACGAAACCTCGAACGTGCGCGCGCTCTTGCCCGCGTCGAGGTGCTTGGCAAGAGCAGAGAAGAGCTCGACCTCGTGCAGGAACTTCTTGTCGCCCTTGGCCATCTTCGTCGCCTTTTCGACGCGGCGGTTGACCATCTCAAGGTCGGCCATGATGAGCTCCAGGTCGATGGTCTCAATGTCGCCCAGGGGGTCGACGGGGACGTTCGTGCTCGCGTCAGCCACGACGTGCATGATGTTTTCATCGTCGAAGCAGCGCACAACGTGCACGATGGCGTCCGTGCGGCGGATGTTCTCAAGGAACTTGTTGCCGAGGCCCGCACCCTGGCTTGCGCCCTTGACGAGGCCCGCGATGTCGACAAATTCGATGACGGCGGGAGTCTTCTTCTTGGGGTGGTACATCTCGGCGAGCTTATCGAGGCGCTCATCGGGAACGGCCACCATGCCGACGTTCGGCTCGATGGTGCAGAAGGGATAGTTGGCGCTCTCCGCGCCCGCATTGGTGATCGCGTTGAAGAGAGTGGACTTGCCGACATTCGGCAGTCCGACGATACCTAATTTCATAGTTTTCTCTATCTCCTTATTTTTCAAGGGTTTTCGGCACTTGAACGGCGCTTACTGTACCATTACTGTACCATTTTGGTTTTGCTGCACTTTTTCAAATTGTAATACGGCTTTTGACATGGAATCATTCGTCACATGAACATACCGATCCATTGTTGTTTTGATGCTGGCATGACCCAGCAGTTTTTGCAGCACCTTCGGCTGCATACCGCTTTCGATTGCTCTTGTAGCATAGGTATGTCGCAGGGCGTGCATACAAAAGTGTTTGATTCCTGCTTCGTCGCAGAGCTTATATAAGTGGGTATCGTAGGAACTGTTCTTTGCTGGCTCGCCTGTTCGCCAGTTGATAAAAACAAGGTCACGCATGGACAAGCTCGCCTTTTCCCCAGTATGCCGATCCAAATAATCCAATGTCAGTGACAGGATATCCGTTTCCTTGCGCTCAGGAACCCGTGCGTGAACCTTTTCCAAAATCTCGTATGCGCGGTTTGTGAGCGGGATCGTTCGGTAGCTCTGCTGCGTTTTAGGCGGTCCAGCCCGCCATTCGCCTTGCTCATGTCGATACTCCAACGTCTTATTGACTGTCAAAGTGCGCTTCTTCCAATCAACCGAATCCCATGTCAGTCCAATTAGTTCACCAGTCCGAAGTCCCGTCTCCAATATCAGCGCATATTGATAATAGTTGTGAGACTTTTTAGCGACTGCTAAGAATTTTTGCTGTTCCTCCACCGTTAGAAACTTGATATCATTCACCGCCCGAGTCGGTTTTGTAAACCGCACTCCATCCATCGGGTGCTTTTGAATCATGTCGTTCATAACTGCAGAGCGAAGCATTGTTCCCATTGCGATATAGGTTTGCCGGATGGTTGAGCCAGCGTATTTCTCCTCCATCTGATTTAAGACCATCTTGCAGTGCATAGGCTTGACATCTGCAAGCTGCATGCCACCAATAAGCGGCTTCACGTTATATTCATAACGCTCACGGTAATTTCTGCGAGTATTGGGAGCCAGATCCCCAACGATATGAACGATCCAAAACTCAAACCACGCATCTACCGTCATATCTGGCGGAACAAATATATTTTCGTGCTTATCTGCATACTTGGCATCGTCCAGCCAATTTCGTGCTTCCGGAAGTGAGGAAAAGCACTTGACCTGACGCTTCCCGGTTTTGGTCACAAATCTTGCGCTATATAAACTGTCCTTTCTTTGGCAGATGCCCTCGTCACATTCTTTGCCTCGCAAACTCTTGCCCATTTAGAGCCTCCTTTCTCAAAAAGAGAAAAAAGCCCTATGCAACAATGTGATTGTAGCACACGAGCTTTCTTTTCTCAATAGTGAAATTACCGTCAAAACATCAACTTATGGCTGATATATTGCTCGAACTCCCTGCGTTTGACCAGCTTTTTGGACCCAACATAGAGAACAAACGGGCAATTCGGACTGCGCAGCATACTCTCGATCTTGTTGATCCCAATGTTGCTGTATGCTGCGGCTTCCTTAATCGTCAGCGTCATTTTGAGATGGATCGGCACTTGCAATTCCTCGACCATACTGTTACCACCTGTGTGTTACATTCCGGACTGTTGACTTAGAAATGTAGCATTTGGGGAAAGTAAGAGTTCGTCTGAGCTATCATCTCTTTCCGTATCCAAGTCCAGCAGCCATTTGTCTGGGATCGTGATCAGATTGGGTCCTGTGTTGCAGATCCGTTTTACAACATCTGCCTGGCACGAAAACAATGCGCCTCTATCCAGCTCTGCCCGCATTTGCTTCCCCTTTTTCAAGGCATACGCCTCCGAAAGCAGCTCCAGACTGAACAGATACAGCGGAAGCATAGATGCTTTGCAAATGCCGTTTTGCTGCAAGTACCGCTGAAACCGATACAGCGCCATTTCATCCAGCGCCAGCTTCATCAGCCGCAGGCCCATCTCATCGACGGTGAAATAATGAAAGCTGCTGTTCTTGCTGAAACGGATCAGACGGCTACGCGGGTTTACCCCGTGAGCCATCAGATTTTCGATCAGGTCCCACTTGTCACCAAGAAGGATCGAGCTTCCGCATGTCCGGCCATATCCTAACGGCGAGGAAGCAACCCGGTCGAGAAACATCCGCTCTGCCTCCTCCGACCAAAGCAAGTTGCTGTCGCCAAGATAATAAACCGGGTAATAGTAATACCTGTACACGAAAATGCCCGACAATCTGGCTCCCTCGTTGTCCCAACCATACTTCTGGGTCAGCTCGTAGGCGCTGAAATAGACGAGCTACTTTCCCATCACGGACACCTTTTGGCTCCCGGGCTGCCAAATAGCCCTGAGCCGCATTGCTGTCAGCAGGCAGGCCGCGCCGCGGTGGAGCCGCAGTGTTTTCTTCCAGCTGCCATGTCCGTTCTCTGGAGCCAGCGCATGACTGTGGACGCGCTGCGCCCGTCCGGGACTGACCCGCTGGAGCTGTTTCAATCCCAATTCCGTCAAGCTCAGGGAGCGAACGATTCTGCGGTGATACCCCTTCATACGCCGCTCCTTCAAGTAGCCCTCCCGTATCAGCGCTGTCACCACACGCCGATTATAGTCATAATATCCCGACAGCATTCTTACCAGAGAAACCGGCACTTCGCCGCACAGGCCTATAAAATCCAGCAGCTTTACTGCCATACATCCATTTTTTAATTGCATCAATATATCCTCATTCTTGTTCGGTCAATTATTCTCTCAACAGCGCATCCAGCCAACTCACAGGGGCAAGCAGAAAGCCTGATTAGCAAGGCTGCCGGACACTTCACACGCGCAGCCTATGATCGGCAAGCATACTTATCTCAGACTGCCGGAACGGTCTCTTTACCGTTATCCAAAGTCCTTACCCTATAAACCCTACCCCCAACCGTTTTTAAGGCCGAGAGTCCTTGCGCCGCAAGGGTTTTCCTCTTGTATCCTTTCATTCATTTCGGCTGGTTCATTTTTGCGCAAGAGAAATGCCAATCTTGTATCAAAACAGCACAAGTAACCTCCGTTCTGTCAGCCGGCACTCATTCTAAAAGACATAACCAGTGAGATTTTTTACGGCCCGCCCTTGTTTCCATCCGAGACAGATTTACTACATATAGCCATGGGGGTATGCGAACGAAGGGGTGACGGCGGTAGCTTCCAACTCAGGCAAAATTCATATCGGTTTGGCTCGCGTGTTGGCTTTCCGGAATAGACTCTGATAAAACGGGCAGCTTCCAGCTCGTTGATGTGCTTCCGCAGACTGGAGGGCGCGATCCCGTGCTTTTTTGCGTCCTTTTGTGGAAGAATGAAATTCTTTCTTCCGCCGCTCTCCATGGCTATGCAGAAATAGAGAAACCGGCTGCCGGTGCTGAGTGCGTGGAACTGCTTGGAGAGGAGCAGTGAGTTTCCAACCTGAATGAATCGTTTTTCTTTGTTATCCACCTTGGCGGATAAGGCCGGTACAATCGTAGGTCCATGTTTTCGTTTGCTCAAATCAAACTCCTTCTTTCGTGTGAGAATAGGGGGTGGATGTCTCATCCCTTCGTAATAAATGTAGAAAACCGGCCCTGTTTGACCACCCATTCAAGGCAGAAAAAATTACACTCAATGTAAACTTTCGTAAACACAGAATGATCTGAATTTACGTTAGGTCTACACTGAGTGTAATGCTTGTGAGTATGTTTACTTATTCCAACGTTAAGCGTAGTGTGACATCGAATGGGTATCTTCCGGTGCACAGCCGAGAAAGGCGACTCTTTTTGCGAATCGGTCGCGGAACACTTCTCCGGCAGGATCTGCGCCGCATGCTCAGCTGCCAATATCCAGCTCGTAGGTGCAGAGGTAGAACAGGAACGACGTCATCTGGTAGCGGCTGATGCGGGTGCCAGTGGACACCAGTAGCTCGTCAAGGTTGCTGTCCCGGGTGGTGATGTCCTTTTCATCGCACCAGAGCATCGCTTTGGCTGCCTCTCTGCCAAGATCGGGGGCATCCCGAAGAAGCTGCCTGAGCTGCGTCTGATTCACGCCGGTATCGACGCCTGCCATGATCGCGTAGCGGCGGATTAGTACGCACGCCGTCTGATAGTCCACCTTGTCATCGTATTCGGTATTGGGATCATTTTGCCGGAGCAGTCTTGCCTGATAGGCCCAGCACATGGCATTATAATAGGGATGGGCCGCATTGAACTCCTCGTTTTCGTAGTCAGCCGGAAGGGCGGTGTTGTCCGTTTCCGGCCGGCCCGCGATGCGGTAGAGCACATCGATAAACTCACCCAGTCTTGCCGTGGCCTTGCCGCCGAAGGTGTCCGGCGTCTCCGGATCCACATAGCCTTTGCGGTACATGTAGAGGACGCTGGCCTGATTGAAAATGCTCTTGATGTCCGTGAACACCACCGTGTCCGCAAGGCTTCCGCCGCTGGACTCCCTGGCAAAGACGTGGGCGTAGTAATCGCTGTTGAGGATGTTGCCGGAGAGCTGGAACCGGCTGTCCACATAGAGCCGGTAGGCTTCCGCCAGCTCGTCGGAGACTGTGGTATTCTCGTCGGCGGGGATCACGGTTTCCGTACCGGCGTCATAGCGGAAGGTCTTCGTCAGAAAGGACTTATCCGACAGCACCGCTACATGGAGGCCGCTGGAGAGTACATCGGTGCCCGCCAGCAGGCGGGAATCGTAGTCCACACCGAAGAGGTTCAGCAGCGTCGGCAGAATGTCTGCCGTGGAGCAGTATTCATCCACCACGATGTTCTCCGAAAGACCGGGGACATAGCAGATAAAACTGTTGCGGTACTTTTCAAAGGTCGTGTCCAACGTCTGCCCTGCCAGCTCGTTGTACTCGTCTTCGGTCAGGCCGTAGGGGTAGTGGTCGTTGGTCAGGACGATGCAGGTCTTGTCGGCAACGCCAGCTTCCTCCAGCCGCTGCATCAGGTACTCCAGCGCATACTCCAGCTCCAGATTGCAGGCAATGTACGCCTTCACCGGCTCAGAATAGGGCAGATCTTTCACCGCGTCGCGGTTTTTGGCGCTCATGGCGTTGTCCCAGTTGTACTGGTAGTGACCGCTGAAGGTCATGTAATAGGCGTGGAAGGGTTCTCCGCTGTTGATGTAGTCGTCTACGGAGGCCTCCATCATCTCCAGGTCAGAGGAGGGCCAGTCGATCTTCATGGCCAGACCAGAATCCGCCGCCTTGAACGTGTAGCCCATGTTGGCGTGGGTGATATTCCGGTTGTAGAAATCTCCAATGTAGTCGTGATAGCCCCAGGCTTGATAGCCCATGCCCTTGAGCGCATTGCCCAGGCAGAACGGCAGATAGTTGGTGCCCGCCACATTGAAGCTGGAATCCGTCTTCGTGCGGGACATATCCGGATAAAGCCCCATGCACATGGTGTATTCGCCGTTGGTGGTGACGGACTGGAACGTGCCGTAGTAATTTTCAAAGAGAATACCCGTATGGCTCAGCTTGTAGAGTGTCGGCGTCAGCTCCTCGCTGATGAACCACGGGCAGAAGCTCTCGGCGCAGATGGTGATGAGGTTATAGTCCTTAAGAAGTCCTGTGTAGTTGTTTTTGCGGGTGGGTGTTGCATTTGCCAGATACTCGTCTGTGGCCTTGAGAATATCGCTGTCGGTACTGTCTGCAAGAGCCGTAAAATCGATGCTTTCGATCACGTTATAGGAGTTGCTGCTGTATGTCCGCGGAACATCGCTTATATTCAAGGACGACGGCGTGATCATAATGCTGCCGCTGCCGCTGCCGCTGAAGAGCATGTATCGAAGCTCCTGCGCCGTGGTGGCCAGCATACCGATTTTTTTATAACTGCTGTCGGTGGAGGTGTTCACATTGGTGAAGGTACGATAGACGGAAAAGGCGTTGTCCCGTCCAACATACATGAGTCCCGTGACCGTCAGCAGCAGTGCGAGGAGCACGGCAAAGGAGGCCAGTGCCTGCTTCCAGCGCAGCCGCAGCTTCAGAGCCTGCGCCCTCCGCAAGATAAGGCAAAGGATCACGACAATCAGCGGCAGCAGGAGGAGCAGGATCTTCAGCAGATTTTGGCGGATCCCATAGAGAAGCTGCGAGTTGAAATTGACGACCACATTTCCGCCCATGCCGATCTGGCTGACGGGCATGAAATCTCCGAAGATGCAGTGATAGACCAGCTGCACCTCGGCCAGCATCACCTGTGCTGCCACCAGTAGAAGCCCTGTGATCTGTCGCAGAACCTTTGGCAGGCTTGAGACTACCAGCGTGCAGAGTGCGCCACCCAGCAGGCCAAACAGGACAGGATATCCCGCGTACCGGTCCATCGAGCCGAATACGCACAGATGCAGGCACAGCTCCACATAAACGCCGGTCAGGCAGAACAGCAGGAGATTTTTGCGCCACGTATTCCAAAGACCATGGCTCATGGGCACTGCCGCTTCAGCAGCAGTGCCAGAGCCTTGATTTGTATTTGTCATGGATACATCGGATGTTTTTTCTTTGAGCATATTGGTTCTCCCGTTGGGGCTTTTTTAAAAAGCTTCGTAGAATTTCAGCTGAATATGACAGATAGAGAGCTTATCTTAGAACAAATATTGAAAAAAGGCAACGGTTTCTGTAAAAAAATCAGGAAAGATTTACAGGTCACGCGGAGAATTCTATGCACCAAAGTCTGCCAACCGCAGCTTTGCAGCTCGCCTCTGGGCTGCAAATAAGGACTCTGCACCTGAAAATTTTACAAGATACATACAGACACATTGCAAAAGCCGTGCTATACTGTATGGAAAATTGAGAGTACCATTGTTTCAAGGAGGTGTGTGATGTGACGGAGACTGTGTTTCGCTTAAAGCGGCATTTGACTTCTTTTCAAATTATGATCCTCGGCTTTGCGGGCGTGATTCTATTGGGGGCGCTGGTGCTGATGCTGCCCATCACCTCGGCGCAGCGGATATGGACGCCATTCCATGAGGCACTGTTCACCTCCACCTCCGCTGTCTGCGTGACGGGGCTGGTGGTGCAGGATACCGGAAGCTACTGGTCAGCCTTCGGTCAAACAGTCATATTGTTGCTGATCCAGATTGGCGGGCTGGGGGTGATCACCGGTGCGGTGACCTTCCTGATGCTCGCCGGACGGAACATCACGCTCAAGGAGCGCAGCGCCATGCAGGACGCCATCTCCGCCCCTGCGGTGGGCGGCATCGTGCGCCTGACGAGATTTATCCTCAAGGGGACCTTTCTGGTCGAGCTGCTGGGCGCGCTGGCGCTGCTGCCAGCCTTTTGCCGGGATTATGGACTGCGGGGCGTATGGATGTCCGTTTTCCATTCCGTTTCCGCATTCTGCAATGCGGGCTTCGATATTCTGGGGCGGACGGATTCCTTCTACCCCTCGCTGACGGTGTATGCCGCCGACCCGCTGGTCAACATTGTGATCATGCTGCTGATCATCGTGGGCGGCATCGGCTTTCTAACGTGGGACGATGTCTGTACGCACGGTCTGCACCTGCGGCAGTACCGGATGCAGAGCAAGGTCATTCTGAGCGCCACGGCCCTGCTGATCGCGCTCCCGGCAGTCCTCTTTTTCCTGACGGATTTTGCGGACCTGCCGATAGGAGAGCGGATATTGGCCTCCCTTTTTCAGTCGGTCACGCCGCGGACGGCCGGCTATAACACAGTGGATCTGACGGAGATGACGGATGCCTCTCAGGCGGTCACCATTCTGCTGATGCTCACCGGCGGGGCCCCCGGCTCCACGGCGGGCGGCATGAAGGTCACAACGCTGGCCGTCCTGATCGCCAACGCCGTTGCCGCCTTCCGCAGGCGAGAGGATCTGCAGCTCTTCCACCGCAGATTGGAGACATCCACTGTCCGCAACGCCGCCGCCATTCTGCTGCTGTATCTGGGGCTGACCTTTGCGGGGGCGGCGGTCATCAGCACAGCGGAGGAGCTTCCCCTCGGTGCCTGTCTCTATGAAACAGCGTCCGCCGCCGGTACGGTGGGCCTGACGCTGGGGCTGACGCCGCAGCTGGGAGTCCTGTCGCAGAGCATTCTCATCCTGCTGATGTATTTCGGGCGCGTCGGCGGATTGACCTTGATCTACGCCGCATTCTCCGGGCATGATCTGACTTACGCCCGCTATCCGCAGGAGAAAATTACCGTAGGCTGAAAGGAGCACACGATGAAAACGGTATTATTGATCGGACTGGGCCGCTTCGGGCGGCATCTTGCCATGCAGCTCAACGAGTTGGGCCATCAGGTGATGGCAGTAGACAGGGATGAGGAGCGCGTCAACGAGTGCATGCCCTTTGTCACCAACGCGCAGATCGGCGACAGCACCCGTGTGGACTTTCTGCGCTCGCTGGGCGTGAGTAATTACGATGTCTGCTATGTCACCATCAGCGGAAATTTTCAGAATTCGCTGGAGACGACGTCGCTGCTCAAGGAGCTGGGAGCAAAATATGTGGTATCCCGCGCTGAGCGGGATGTGCAGGCGAAATTTCTGCTGCGCAACGGCGCGGACGCGGTCGCCTACCCGGAAAAGCAGCTGGCGAAGTGGGCGGCCATCCGCTATACCTCCGACCATATTTTCAGCTACATTGAGCTGGACGAGCAGCACGCCATTATCGAGGTTGCCGTGCCGGGGGATTGGCAGGGCCGCAGCATCGGTGAGTTGGAAATCCGCAGGCGCTATGGCGTCAACATCCTCGGCGTGAAGCGGAACGGCAAGACCGATGTGAATGTCTCACCGGAAACTGTGCTGGACGCTGATATGACGCTGCTGGTGCTGGGGGAAAACCAAGAACTTAAGAAGCACTTCCGGCTGTAAAGCAACATAGAGTCTTGCACGTATAAGGGCTTTACGCGCCGGAGAGGCATCTCAACAAAAGCGCGCAGGTTTGCGGAGGAGGATTCCGCGTTGCGCAAAAACAGCAAAAAATGAGGGAGGACGGCTCTGTCCTCCCTCATTTTTGCCCTGCGCTTTCGCCCTTCTCCGTCAGCTGTTTTCCAGTGCGGTCTGTCTGGCGAGGATGGCATTGACCTTGTCGTAGAGGTCTTCGATCATGATCTCTGTCTTGAGGTTGACCTTATAATCGTTCTCTGCACGGCGGCGGTCCTTTTCCTCCTGCCGGTTCTGGCTCATCATGATGAGCGGCGCCTGAATGGCCGCCACGCAAGAGAGCACCAGATTGAGCAGGATGAAGGGGTACGGGTCGAACGCCTTTGCCGCCAGCAGCGTGTTGACGAGCATCCACAAAATCAGCACGCCGGTGAAGGAAAAGATGAACGCCCAGCCGCCCGCAAATTTCGCGATGGCGTCCGCCGCCCGCTGGCCGAGGGTGTATTTTTCCTTCTCACCCGCGAGATTTTCGGAAATTTTGCTGTCTGCCAGCAGGTTCAGCACTTCCTCGTCCGTCATATCGTGGCGGATGTCCTTGAGGACTTCTCTCAAAAGCTTACGGTTTTCTTTCATTGTGATATCATCCTTTTCTATCTGACCGGCGCGTGATCGCGACGGTTTTATGCTTCATTTTTCGGCGCGCACAGAAAAAAGTCTGGCCCCTTGATCTCAAACAAAATGAGCGACACGCCCAGCAGCAGGTCGGCGTGCTGGGACGGCTCCTCCAGCGGGATCGCGAAATTCTCCTGCAATCTGCGGGTGCGGTAGAGCACGGTGTTGCGGTGGGTATAGAGCGCGTCGCTGGTTTTGATGAGCGAGTGGCAACAGGTGAGGTAATGGTAGAGCGTTTCGCAGTACTGGGTGTCCTTTTCGCGGTCGTGGGCGGCAAGGCGGCGCAGCACGATCGGGATCAGGTCGCCGCGCCCCTCCAGATTTTTCAGCAGCAGCGAGGTGCGCAGCTGCGCCACGGAACAGACCGGCTCCCCGTGAAAGCGCTCGTCCGTCATCAGCTCCAATGCCTCGCGCACCGTGCGGTAGAGCTGCGGGAGGGTGAAAAGGTCGTCGATCGGCGCAGAGATAAGAATTTTAAGCTGAAATTCCTCCGCAAGCTCGGAAAAGATGTCGCCATCCCCCTCCCGGTGCAGGAAGAGAAAACATTGCCCTTATATAAAAAGGGGTGGGAATCCGCAATCTGCGCTTCCAGCTCCTCTTTCAGATGCCGCTTTCCCATGTAAGCGCTGTGGTAGGTCTCAAGGTCGATGAGGGCGAAGGCGCGCGGATAAAAGTCTGCGAGGTAGGTGCCGGAGGCCTGAAGCTGAAAAGGCGCGGCGGAGGAAAAACCTCCGTCCAGCAGATGCATGAGGATGTCCTCCACCGTCTCGGAAGACTTGTCCTGATGGCTTGCCTCCATGAACAGCTGCTTGGAGAGGATGTGCTCCACCAGCTTCCAGGTCTGCGGCGGGATCTTTTCCAAATGTCCGTTCGTATCCACGCAGATGAGGTAGCCGGGGCGCACGCCCGCGCTGATGAGAGGTGCAAAACGCCGCCGATAGGGGCTATCAGCCAGCTGGACATAGTCCGCCCAACCAGCTGTGAGCATCGCATTTTTGCTGATGATTGCGCCGGCCTCGTAGGTGATCTCGCCGCAGCGTACGGCGGTTTCAAAGAGCTCATCGGAAAAGCCGAGCGGCAGGTGGTGCGCCGTGCCATGAAAGGTGTCATCCAGCACCAGAAGCGGGCAGCCCAGCAGCTCCCCCGTGCTCAGCGCCAGCTGCCAGAGATTGTCCTGCGAAAAGAACTCATCCAGCAGCGCCTCTGCATTGCACGATTCCCAGCGTTTTTCCTCCACGGTCTGCCTCCTTCTTCGGCTTGTGCATTCGGTACAAGTCGTTTTTTCTTTGTTGTATCGGTAGCTTCTTGTTTTTGCAAGAGGAAAAGCTAAACTGTGTGTCAGAAAGGAAAGTTTGAACGATTTATATACTGAAATCGAAACTGAGCTGAAAGAGTGCGCCGATTCCAGCAGAGAGTGGGATGGTAAAATGGAACATCTACTGCACATCTTAACATAATGCGTCAGATATAAAAGGACAAGCATATGTCATCGGACAATTTTTCACGTTTTATGAAAAGCACTGGGCGTTCTGCGACCGCTTCCCGCGGCGGAAACACTTCACGCAGGACGCTGCGACGCGAAGTGAAACGCCTTGTATCTCTCTGCGCCGGTGCGCAGATAAAAAAGCTGCCCTGCTTGTGCGTGGGGCAGCTTGAATATTCTTAGTAATGTTGCAGCAGGCGATTTTCGCAACTGTGTACCGCCGGTTCCTCTACGCCATTTTTACGCCATTTCTGCGTGGGGATGCGTAGGGAAATAGGAACTTTTATGTTTTGACTTCATCCGAAAATACCTGTCCTATCAAGCTTTATCAGCATTTGTGCGTTTGCGGAGAGTTTCAGAAACAGGCTCACTTTCGACGATACCTAATTTCATAAAAAGCAAACTCCTTTGCTGTATTTTCGGCATAATATTGTACCATTGCCGCGCAGAAAGTGCAAGCGCGATTCGCAAAAAGGACAAAAAGCGGGGAATTTCCGCCGCGCGCTGTGATTTTTTGGAAAAACTTTGCCCGCCGTATCCCCCACCCGGCTTGTGGCGGGCGGGAATTTCCCCTATACTACAAACTGTTGTATTTTTCGCCGCGCCCGGCGGTGCGGCGTTTCCACATTTTCCCCAAAGGAGTTTCCCATGAAAAAAGCATTATCCCTGCTTGTATCCCTCACAATCCTCTTCTCCCTCGCCGCTTGCGGCCGGAGCGGCGGAGACTCGACGGCCGACGCGCCGTCCACGCTCGTCTACGGCTCCGCTGACTACACGCGCATCGATCCCGCGATGGACGAGCACTGCGAGATCAACCTGCTGCTCTTCAACGGCCTGACCGCGCACGACGGCAATGATCAGATCGTTCCCGCCCTCGCCGAGCGCTGGGACTATGACGAGGCAAACTGCACCTATACTTTCTACCTGCGCGAGGGGGTGAAGTGGCACGACGGCGAGCCGTTCACGGCGCAGGACGTCAAATTCACGATCGAAGCCATCATGGACCCCGACAACGGCTCGGAAAACGCGCCGAATTACGAGGACGTGCAGGAGATCACCGTGCTCGACGACCACACCGTCTCGTTCCGCCTCGCTGAGCCGAACGCCGCATTTCTGGAGTACATGACGATGGCGATCCTGCCGCAGCATTTGCTCGAGGGCGAGGATATGCAGGAATCCGCCTTTTTCCGCGCCCCCGTCGGCACAGGGCCCTACAAGCTCGAAAGCTGGGATGCCGGGCAGTCCATCGTGCTCGTGCGCAACGAGGACTACTTCTTGGGCGCGCCGAACATCGAGCGCGTCATCTTCAAGATCGTACCCGACGACAATGCGCAGGCGATGCAGCTCGAGTCCGGTGAGATCGACCTTGCGCTGCTCGACCCGAAAAACGCGCAGAACTTCGCGGGCAAGGACGGCTACACCTGCTACGACATGACCACCGCGGACTACCGCGGCATTCTCTTCAACTTCAACAACCCCTACTGGACGGAAAACCGCGACATCATCCCCGCCGTCTGCTACGCCATCGACCGTCAGGCCATTGTCGATTCGGTGCTGCTCGGGCAGGGCATGGCGGCGCACAGCCCGCTCCAGCGCAATGTCTACAACGACGAGACCGTGAACCACTACGACTACGATCCCGCAAAAGCGAAAGAAATTCTCGAATCCGTCGGCTGCACGATGGGCAGCAGCGGCTATTACGAGCGAAACGGCGAGGAGATCGGTTTTGTCATCAGCGTGATGTCCGGCGAGCAGGACCGCATCGACATCGCACAGGCTGCGGCGCAGCAGCTTAGAGAAGTTGGCATCCACTGCACGGTGGACATCCCCGCGCAGATGGACTGGAGCGGCCAGATGGCATGTCTCATCGGCTGGGGCAGCCCGTTTGACGCCGACGACCACACCTACAAGGTCTTCGGCACGGACAAGGGCGCGAACTATTCGGGCTATTCAAACGCGCTGGTGGACGAATATCTGACACTCGCGCGCCAGAGCAGCGACGACGCCGTCCGTAAAGAGTATTACAGCAAATTCCTGCACGCGCTTGCGGACGATCCGGCCTACGCCTTTATCTGCTACATCGACGCGAACTATGTCGCCAAATCCACCATCCACGGCATCGACGCGGACACGGTGCTCGGCCACCACGGCGTCGGCATTTTCTGGAACATTCAGGACTGGACGATCGGCGAGTAAACGCCATTGACATCTTTGACGAGGGGCTGGCTTCAGCCCCTTTGTCTTGCATAAAGAGGGCATTTTTCATGGCAGATTTATTGAATGTCGAGCACCTTTCCGTCAGCTTTTTCACCCCCGCGGGCGAGGTGCAAGCGGTGCGCGACGTGAGCTTTTCGCTGAAAGCGGGCGAGGTGCTCGCCATCGTCGGCGAATCGGGCTGCGGCAAGAGCGTGCTGTGCAAGAGCATCCTGCGCCTTCTGCCGCAGACGGCAAAAATCAAGTCCGGCAAGATCATCGTAGACGGCACGGACATTACGGCTTATCGCGAGCGCAAGATGACGGCGCTGCGCGGTTCGCTCTTTTCCATGGTGTTCCAGGACCCGATGACCGCGCTTGATCCGACGATGACCGTCGGCGCGCAGATCGCCGAAGCAGTGCTTGCGCACAGGCCAAAGCTCGAAAAAAGCGCCGTAAGAGCGCGCGTGATCGAACTGCTTGAGCTTGTCGGCATCGACCGCGCGCAGGAGCGCACGGCACTCTATCCCCACAGCTTTTCCGGTGGGATGCGCCAGCGCGTGGTGCTGGCCATTGCGCTCGCGGGGAACCCGCGCATTTTATTTGTCGACGAGCCGACGACCGCGCTGGATGTGACCATTCAAGCGCAGATCTTAGATCTGCTGCGCGACGTGCAGCGAAAGCTCGGCACGGCGACGGTGCTTGTCACGCACGACCTCGGCGTCGTCGCGCGCGTCGCCGACCGCGTGGCCGTGATGTACGCGGGCAAGATCGTCGAGACTGGCACGGCGGAGGAGATCTTCTACGACCCGCGCCACCCCTATACCTGGGGGCTGCTGCGCTCGCTGCCCGCGCTCTCGCACGGGAAGGAGACGCTGCCGAGCATCCCCGGCATGCC
>UMEH01052617.1_pt1 | contig 18394 bp, 19 predicted proteins | sample 1964681 | NCBI WGS metagenome assembly UMEH01 (sample SAMEA4836013, study PRJEB28245) | human gut metagenome | biome: gut microbiome; material: fecal sample | place: Denmark | collected 2008
TTGAGGAGGTTCAAGAACATGTCAGAATTAAGTTTTGAACAAATGCTGGAAGATTCCGTAAAGACTATCAGAAATGGAGAGATTGTACAGGGTACTGTCATCGATGTAAAAGAAGATGAGATTATTCTGAATATCGGTTATAAAGCAGACGGTATTATCACAAAGAACGAATACTCTAACGATGCAAGCCTTGTACTCACAGATGCTGTTCACGTTGGAGACACAATGGAAGCAAAAGTTCTCAAAGTAAACGATGGAGAAGGTCAGGTTACTCTTACTTACAAGAGACTGGCAGCAGAGAAAGGCAACAAACGTCTTGAAGAAGCATTTGAGAATCAGGAAGTATTAAAAGCTCCTGTAACTCAGGTACTTGACGGCGGACTTTGTGTAAACGTAGACGAAGCAAGAGTATTCATTCCTGCAAGCCTGGTTTCCGACACATACGAGAAAGACCTTTCCAAATATGCAGATCAGGAGATCGAATTCGTTATCACAGAATTCAACCCGAGAAGACGCCGCATCATCGGTAACCGTAAGCAGCTTCTTCTTGCTGAGAAAGCAGAGAAACAGAAAGAATTAATGGAGAGAATCCATGTTGGCGATACAGTTGAAGGAACAGTTAAGAACGTTACAGATTTCGGTGCATTCATCGATCTGGGCGGAGCAGACGGACTTCTTCACATTTCCGAAATGTCTTGGGGCAGAGTAGAGAATCCGAAGAAAGTATTCACTGTTGGCGATAAAGTCAAAGTTCTTATCAAAGAGATCAACGGAGAGAAGATCGCACTTTCCCTTAAATTCCCGGAGGCAAATCCATGGCTCACAGCAGCTGAGGACTTCGCTGTAGGAAACGTAGTTAAAGGTAAAGTTGCACGTATGACAGACTTCGGTGCATTCGTAGAGCTTGCACCTGGAGTAGATGCACTCCTTCACGTATCCCAGATTTCCAGAGAGCACGTTGCCAAACCAGCAGACGTACTGTCAATCGGACAGGAGATCGAAGCTAAGGTTGTTGACTTCAACGGAGAAGACAAGAAGATCAGCCTGAGCATGAAAGCTCTTGAGGCACCGGCTGAGGAAGCTACAGAAGAATAATTAAGAGAATACTCATAAATATTCAGCAACCGGCTCTGTATGAGGATGATCATACAGAGCCGGTTGATTGCTTTTTTCGGATTACGATGTGGTCAGCAGCTACAGGAGCATCAGAAATGCTGCAGACAGTCAGGAAGGAATTATAGGATGTCCATAAAAGGAATTTATGATATACACTGTCATATTGTACCCGGTGTAGACGATGGAGCCACAGATATAGGAGAAACCGTAAAATTACTCCGGATGGAATATGAACAGGGCGTGCGGACGGTTATTGCAACTCCCCATTTCCGCTTTCGGATGTTTGAAACACCTGTGGAGAAAGTCAAAGAACAGTTCAGACTGGTGGAGAAAGCGGCATCAGAGATCAGCCCGGATCTCCATGTGTATCTGGGATGTGAGTTTCATGCTAATATGGAGATGCTTCCCATGCTCAGAGAACAGAAAGTAATGACAATGGCCGGTTCCCGGTATGTTCTTATAGAATTTTCCCATAATTCGGAAGAAAGCTATATACGGGAACGTCTCGGTGCATTGCTTTCCGGAGGATATAAGCCGATCATGGCACATATAGAACGTTACGAAGCCACACGCAACAGTCTGGATTTTGTGGAAGAACTGGCAGATATGGGCGTCTATATGCAGATCAATGCAGACAGCATCACAGGAAAAGATGGATTTTTTACTAAACGGTACTGTAATAAAATCATGAAAGACGGACTCCTTCATTTCGTCGGATCAGACTGTCACAACAGTACAAAGAGGAGCAGCAGGATTGGAGAGGCATATCGTATGGTTTCAGCGAAATTCGGGCAGGACTATGCAGATGAACTGTTTATTCATAATCCTGCAGAAATTCTGAAACAGAAACAAAAACATGAGGCTACAGATTGACTTTTTTTATTGGCTGATATACAATAAAATCGGTTTATGTCAATTTTGCTGTTTACTTTCAGAAATACATAAGACAGAATATTACCTGTGAACAGTAATGTACAAAACTATAAAGAAAAAAGGGAAAAGGAAATTATCAGATGTTAGACAATTTGAACAGTAACTTTGAGAGCAGCAAAGCACAGAGACCCGATGCAAATGATGATGAAGTCGAAATCGACTTACTGGAAATATTTTATGCGCTCAAGAAAAAAATCCTTCTGGTACTGATGGTTGCTCTTGCCGGAGGCTGTATTGCAGCAGCATATACGCAGTTTTTAATGACACCGATCTACAGCTCCACATCCAGTATCCTTGTACTTTCGAAAGAAACCACACTGACATCACTGGCGGATCTGCAGTTAGGTGCCAGCCTGACCAGTGATTATACAGTTCTGATCACAAGTACCCCTGTGATGGAACAGGTGATTTCAGATTTGGATCTGGATATGACTGCAGAACAGCTGAAAGGAAGCGTAAGTATCAATAATCCTACAGATACCCGTATCCTTGAGATTACTGTCAATAATACAGATTCTAAAATGGCAAAGAAGATCGTAGATGAGATTGCGAATGTTTCTTCATCCTATATTGGCGATAAAATGGAAGTTATTCCGCCAAAGATTATTGAAGTTGGTAAGATTGCTACTGTAAGAACTTCTCCAAGCGTAAAGAAGAATGCAGCACTCGGCTTCTTACTCGGTTTCCTTGCATGTGCGGCAATCGTGGTTGTATACGCTGTAATGGATGATACTATTAAGACAGAGGAAGATATTGAGAAATACCTGGGAGTTTCTGTTCTTGCCAAGGTTCCTGACAGAAAAGATTTTATAAATTCGAAGAACAGGAAATCAAAGAACAAGAATAAGAAGCACCATTAAACTGATGGAGGAATCTGAGCAATGAAGAAACTCAATTTAACAGATAAAAGAAATCCGGATTATTTTTACAGTGAGGCGATTAAAACTCTGCGTACCAATATTCAGCTGTCGGGTCAGAGCATAAAGACAATTCTGGTTACAAGCTGTTATCCAAACGAAGGTAAGAGTGATATAGTACTCAGTCTTGCCCAGGAGCTTGGGAGCATTGGCAAGAAGGTTCTCCTTCTGGATGCGGATATCAGGAAGACTGCATATGCCGGACGACTGGGTGTGGAAGAGGAAGTGAAAGGTCTCTCACAGCTTCTGAGCGGTCAGGTGGGACTACAGGAGATTATTTATTCTACAAACTTTCCGAATATGGACATCATATTCGGAGGTCCAAGTGCACCGAATCCGTCAGGACTTCTCAGTGAGAATATCTTTAAGGTATTCTTAAAGGAAATCAGAGAATATTATAATTATATCCTGATTGATACACCGCCTATCGGAACAGTAATTGATGCGGCAGTGATAGGAAGATGCTGCGATGGTGCAGTCTTTCTGATCGAACCGGGAAATGTCAGGTACCGGGACGCACAGAAAGCATTTAAACAGCTGGAAAGAAGCGGATGCCGTATTCTTGGAGCTGTTATGAACAAGATAGATACCAGTGATGACAAATATTATTCTTCTTATTATAAGCATTATGGAGAGTATTATCACAGAAGTGAAGAAGAAGCCCAGATTAAATAATACGGGCAGTTATCTGGCAGTAAGACAGAAACCATGATCAATGATAAAGGAGAATTTGAAAAAGTGAGCAAAATAAGGAAGAAAAAAATAAAAAAGACGAATATCTTACTGGGCTTTATCTGCATTCTTCTGGCAGTTCTCCTGGGCTTTATTCTTGTGACCAGTTATAAATCGGAACAGAAGGAATCCAGACACCTGTCAGAAATTGCAGACGACCAGCAGAGTGGGATTGAAGATTACGAAGCAGTAAAAGAACGTGCAAAAGAGCTGGAGGAGATATCTTCCGAAGAAGCAGAAGATACAGAAGACATTAAATCACAGAACACAGAAGACACAAAAGACACAAAAGACACAGAAAAAACGGATACAGCTGACACAGAAGATGCAGATAAGACAGAAGATACAAAAGATAAGACGACAGCTGCTTCAGGTATTGTGTGCTGGGGAGATGATCTGATCAATGGGGAAGAATCCAATACATATTCCTATATGACAGTACTTCAGAAGCTTCTGACCGATAATGGCTATAATATGACAGTGATTAATAAAACGCTTCAGGGAGGCGGCACTCTCTCCATGATGAAGATGGCTGGTGTAAGTGATGAAACTATTCAGAGCTATATTACTAAACATCAGCAGGCTGCAAACGGTGCCCAGCTGAATGTAACAGAGACCGGAATACGTGATCTGACAGAAGAACAGACTACAAGAAATGATATGGATTGTATTCCTGTTATCTTCATGGGATATTATGGCGGTTGGAATCATGATCCTGCAGAACTGGCAGACCAGCAGGAACAGATTTTAAATACATTTCAGAATAAAGATCAGTTTATTGTAGTAGGAACACGCCCTATGGACGGAAGTGTAACCTCTGAAGCACTGGATCAGGTGCTCAGCCAGAAATGGGGAGAACACTATATCAGTCTTGCAGATGTGACTGCACAGCCGTCTTCTACCTATGAGGCCCAGCAGGCAATGGCAGAGGCAATATTACAGAAACTGCAGGAGCTTAATTACATCAGCAAAAACTGATGAGATAACTGAAATACAGAGATTGAAGGAATGAAAATGACAAAAACCACAAGAAAAGCCATCAGACAGCGCAAGATCTGTATGCTTTTGATTATTATCCTGATCATAGTTCTTTCCGTTCTTGGCGGCGGTTATTATCTGTTAAGCCAGAAAAATGCTTCATCGCCACAAAACGGCGGTCAGAACAGTGACAGCCGGAATCAGACGGACTTGAGCCAAAACAGTGATATCGTGGAATATAAAGGTGAGACATACAAATATAACGATCATCTCAGCAATTATTTATTCCTGGGAATTGATACAAGGGAAACTGTAGATACTTATCAGTCACAGGCAGATGCCGGGCAGGCAGATGCAATTTTCCTGGTGTCCATGGATCGTGCAACAGAGAAGATAAAGGTTCTGTTTATTCCACGAGATTCCATGACCAGAATAGAAGTCTTTAATCCTGCGGGAAAAAGCCTGGGAATGACAACAGACCATATTAATATTCAGTATGCGTACGGTGATGGCAGGCAGAAGAGCTGTGAATTGATGAAAACAGCAGTTTCCAACCTTCTGAATGGTCTTCCTGTTCAGGGATATTGTGCCATGAATATGGATGGAATTTCTGTAATCACAGATTATGTAGGTGGTGTGGAGATCACAGTGCCGGATAACAGTCTGGAAGATATAAATCCGGATTTTAAAGAAGGATCGGTGGTTACGCTGACCGGAGAGAATGCAGAACAGTTTGTCCGTTATCGTGATATAGGAAAGAGTCAGAGTGCTCTTGTCCGTCAGGAGCGTCAGAAGACATATCTTCAGGCGTTTCTGCAGAAGGCACAGGAGCAGGCATCCAAAGATGCCGGATTTGTAACAGGTCTGTATGACAGTATCGACAATTATACAGTTACAAACATGGGAAATGATGTTTTTGCAAAACTTTTGACAGCATCACAGAATGAAATTACAGATTCCCGAACTGTTCCAGGAGAAGGAACACAGGGAGAGAACTTCGATGAATACCATGTAGATGAAGATGAACTGACGGATATGATTATTTCGATGTTTTATAACAAAAATTGATTGATATTCTTTATGTTTTGTTTTATTATATTAAGAGATAGTGCAAGGTGTGCTATTATCTAAATAAATTATAATCCAAAAGGAGAGGTGCATTATGAAAATTGCAAAGAAATTCATGGCACTTGCGTTAGCGGCAGTCCTCAGTGTAGGATGTGCGTTTGGTGTCAGTGCAGATGGAAGCCGTACAAAGGATGTTACAGTAGTTCAGGAAGATTCCCAGGTCTATGAGATCATTCAGAAGATCGAAGATACTGATGGATTCAAAGAACTGAAAGAAGCAGTTCCGGCAGTTACAGATGCTTTTGAGAAAGTCGGAAAAGGCGAGATGGACATGAACGGATTCGCAGATGTTCTGAAGACTCTTGCAGAAGAAGAAACAGATGAAACACTCAAAGCTGCGATTGAAGAAGTTATTGAGAAACTGGACGGAAAAGATTTCGTTACAGGTTTCACACAGTTCAAAGTTCTTGACTCTGTCAAAGCTGTAAAGAACGCAGATGGCAAATATGAAGTTGAATTCTCAGTTCCAAGCATCACAGATGACATGGAGAACATTCAGCTTGTATGCTACAATGAAGAAACAAAGGAATGGACAATTGTTGATCCGATCAATGTAGACAAAGAGAAAAAAACAATCAAAGTCGCATTAGATGACCTTTGCTACTTCACAATCGTTGCAGATGCAAAGGAAGACACAGCTGAATAATTTTAGCTGAAAAAGAAGATACAATGAACGCTTTCGCTACTGGTCATGTTTTGGCAGCAGCGAAAGCGTTTTTTTGTAGAAATATGTTGTATTTTTTTATTGATGTAGTTATAATAAAACACGACGTAAATCTTTTGTCTTTAAATCGTCGCTTTGCCGCGTTTGAAGATATGGATAATACATATTTTGAAGTATGAGTCTGCCCTGAAACACAGGCAGAATGGCGAAGCATACCCAGAATACGGAGGTAAGATATCCAGTGTGGTATGTGATGCAGGTGCGCACAGGCACCGAAGAAAACATCCGCTGTCAGTGTCAGCGGTTAATAAGCAGCAATGTCTTAGAACGCTGCTTTATCCCATATTACCAACAGAAGAAACGATTTCAGGGCGAATGGCATATCCAGGAAAGAATCCTCTTTCCCGGGTATGTTTTTTTAATTGCCGAAAATCCGGAAAAACTGGTAAATGGACTCAGGAAAGTCATCGGACTGACGAAGCTGATCGGAACCGGCGATGAGATCGTCCCACTGGTTCAGGAAGAAATAGATTTGCTTATGAAAATAGGCACAGACAAACAGCTTGTAGAGATGTCTTCCGGCATTATCGAGAATGACAGAGTGCAGATCCTGGCAGGTCCTCTGATGGGAATGGAAGGAAATATCCGCAGGATAGACCGGCATAAAAGAACAGCATATCTGGAAATAGAAATGTTCGGAAGAACAGTAGAAATGAAGGTGGGATTGGAAATTATAAGAAAAGAATAATAAAAAATGATGGCATATTTATAGGAAAACGATTCTGTAAATATGCCTTTTTGAATAAAAAAGAAGGAGAGGTTAGGAAAACGTATGTACAGGAAAAAATCAAGAGGATGGTATAAACACAAAGATTTCATATTAATTGATCTTGCGTGTTTATTTATGGCTTTAATACTGGCGTATCTGATTCGAAACGGTTCTGTCAGGAACCTGTTTACACTGGGAATTTATCGCAATGTGATGATATTTGTCATATTGGTGGATTTGTTCCTGATCATTTTGTTTGAATCTTATAAAGGAGTTCTGAGAAGAGGACGTTATCAGGAGCTGCGCTCTGTTATCCGGCAGATGATCCTGATCGAACTGGCAAGTGGTCTGTACCTGTTTACTGTCAGTGGCGGACATACCTTTTCAAGAATAATCCTTTATCTTATGGGAATTTTCTATGTGCTTTTGTCCTATTGTACAAGAATAATATGGAAAAAACGTCTGCTGCATAAAATGGCAGAAGGTGGAGAGCATTCTCTCTACATTGTAACCAATTATGACCTTGCATCAAAAGTAATCCAAAATGTAAAAGAACACAATTATAACCGTTACAACATCAATGGTCTGATACTCATTGATAAAGATATGACAGGGAAAGAAATTGCAGGAGTCCCGGTAGTAGCAGACTTAAATAACGCATCATCCTTTATCTGTCAGCAGTGGGTAGATGAGGTCTTTGTAAATGTAGATGAAACATATCCATACCCTCAGGAACTGATAGAAGAGTTGCTGGAAATGGGAATGCCGGTCCATGTAAACCTGGCAAAAGTCAGAAGTACTCCTGGACAGAAACAATTTGTGGAGGCAATTGGCGGATATACAGTTCTGACAACCACCATGAACTATGCCACAGACAGACAGGCACTTGCCAAAAGAGTATTGGATATTCTGGGGGGATTGGTGGGCTGCTTCCTGACAGGAATCATTTTTATTTTCATAGCACCGGCTATCTACATCAGTTCTCCGGGTCCGATTTTCTTCTCACAGACAAGGATTGGAAAAAACGGAAAGCCATTTAAGATGTACAAATTCCGGAGTATGTATATGGATGCAGAAGAACGGAAAGCAGAATTGATGGCTCAGAACAAAATGAGTGACGGACGTATGTTCAAACTGGATTTCGACCCCCGGGTAATCGGAAACAAGATTCTGCCGGACGGAACCAGAAAAACCGGAATAGGTGAATTTATCAGGAAAACATCCCTTGATGAATTTCCACAGTTCTGGAATGTGCTAAATGGAACCATGAGCCTTGTGGGAACTCGTCCGATCCTTCAGGACGAACTGCGTCAATACGAATTACATCACAGGGCTCGAATCGCTATTAAACCGGGAATCACCGGTATGTGGCAGGTAAGCGGACGAAGCGACATCACTGACTTCGAAGAAGTTGTAAGACTGGATACAGAATATATCAACAGCTGGAGTTTTAGCCTGGATATTAAAATACTGTTTAAGACAGTGATTATGGTTCTGAAGAGGGAAGGATCAGTATGAAGAAAATTCGGCAAAGTCTGCACATGGAATGCAAAGGAGCATGAAGTGGAGCGGATTTTGTTGTTATTGTGGATGGGTTTACCTGTAGAATATGGATTGAAAGATGTGTACAGTTTTAACAAAATTCATATGCCAACAAGTTAGGTGAGTAGCCCATGCAATGTCTACCTCAAACTTTCAGTTGCGGCATGATGGTCTACGGTGGCGTATAAAACTCATGCAAAATACCCCTACTGCGAGCCTGTTTTATTGCGGAGCAAGGTAGTGACATGATACCTTCATTTTTCCGAAGAATTAGAGGTGGAGGTTGAAAGCGTTGAAAAGCCCAAAATCTATTTTTCTGGAAAAGTTTATTGCAGAGAAAAGATGGACATGATAACTGTATTTTTCCGGGAAATTAGAGGTAGTGAGGGGTAGATGATTGTTCATGTTGCAACAAGAGAAAGATATGAACTTGTACAGTTTTAACAAGGTGAGTTGGTGTATAGGTTATGACAATAAGGGTCAGCACTTTGAAAAATAGAGAAGTGCGACAGCGAGTTATGACAATAAGACACAGCACTTTGGTGGTGAGCTGGTATGAAGGTGTCTACCATAAAGTTTCAATTGAAGCAAATTGGGTGAGCAGACCATGACAGGTCTACGCAAAAGATTCAGTGGTGGTCGGAAAAATAGATGGTCACTGTGAGAAAAAGGATAACTACAGCGTGATGAACACACTGCTTGATATAGATAAAGCCCGCCGGTGTTCTGCATCGGCGGTTAGATATAAAAACTTGTGAGAGGAATATAGCGGAATGTCAAATAAGAAGAATCTCCTGATTTATGCTCATTACTATATTCCAGATACTGCGTCAACGGGGCAGATTCTCCGTGAACTGGCGGAGGGTATGCTGGATAAATTCAATATCACGGTCATCTGTGTGGTGCCGAGTTACTTGGGAACTATTGAAGATAAATACAAGACGCAGAAATATTACGAAGAAGAAATTAACGGCGTGAAAGTGTTGCGAATTCGTGTGCCGGAGTTCAGCAAGACCAATAAGAAGAGCCGTGTGAAGAACATTGTCTCCTATTTCTTTGGGGCAATGGGGGCAACCTTCAAGGTTGGAAAGATGGATTATGTGTTCTCCATCTCTCAGCCTCCGATCCTCGGCGGCCTGTTGGGCGTTTGGGGTAAATGGGTGAAACACGCCAAGTACATCTACAATATTCAGGACTTTAACCCGGAGCAGGTGCTGGCTGTTGGTTATACCAAGAGCAAGTTTATCACCGATGCCATGATGTGGTTCGACAAGTTCAGCTGCAAGCGCAGTGACCTTGTGATCACAGTCGGTCGCGATCTGGTGGAGACGGTAGAGAACCGTTTCAAGGGAAAGAAAGTTCCTAAGACCGTCATGATCAACAACTGGATCGACGAGAACGAGATATATCCGTTGGATGAGAACAACGAGAGGGTTCTGGCCTTCAAAAAGAAGTACGATTTGGATGGCAAGTTCGTCATCATGTATTCCGGAAACATTGGTCTGTACTACGATCTTGAGAATCTGATCAAGGTTGTGGAGAGAATCAAGCCGGGTACTAAGACTGCTGACGGCCGAGAGGTCGTATTCGCATTTGTTGGTGCGGGCTCCGTGTTGGACAAATTGGTGCTCTATGTAAAGCAGCATCACATGGACAATGTGGTTTTCATTCCGTATCAGGATAAGGCTGACCTTATCTACTCTTTGAACGCTGGTGACGTTCACTGGTGTGTGAATGCGAAAGGCATCAAAGGGGTGAGCTGCCCATCGAAGGCATACGGAATAATGGCCGCTTCGAAGCCAATTTTAGGGGTTCTGGAGTCAGGCTCTGAGGTTCGCTGCTTGATTGAAGATACACATGGCGGTCTCTGCTGTGAGCCGGGTGAGTATGATAAGGTTGAGGAAAACATTCGATGGTTCATTGAAAATGCTGAAAATAGTGAGCTGAAGGCGATGGGAGCCAGAGGCCGTGAAAATCTGGAAAAGAATCTGACCAGAAATGTGTCAGTGAAAAAATACGCAGAAGAAATTCTGAAACTGTAAAGGAGGCGAGAGGTATGAACAGTAACTGGTTTAAGCTGGTTATGAAGATGACAGAAGTTGAATATGGAAAGAACCTCTTGCTGAAGGGTGTGCCGATCATCTTCAACAAGGGAGGCGCTAAGTTAAAGATTGGTGAGAACGTTACGATCAAGAGTAGCTTTCTAAGCAATCTGGTTGGCCTTTACAGCCGGACGATTATTGTCACCCGTGCTCCGGGAGCGGAGATTGAAATTGGCGATAATGTAGGGATAAGTGGAGCAACGATTTATGCCCGGAAAAAGATCACGATTGGTGAAAACACCTGCATCGGCGGTAATTGCAAGATTCTGGACAATGACTTTCACCCCATTGAGGCAGAGGCGAGAAATCAACTTTTGCGAGATGAAAACGGCGGCGACAGTGATCTGGTGCCGAGCCGAGAGATTAAGATTGGTAAGAACTGCTTCATCGGGTGCAACAGCATCATCCTGAAAGGCACTGTGCTGGGCGATGGCTGTGTGGTTGGTGCCGGTGCTGTGGTTGCTGGCAAGTTTGAGGATAACTATGTGATTGCGGGAAACCCGGCGAGAGTTATTAAGAGGTTGTGAGGAAAATGGTGGATTTAACGGTAGTTATACTAACAAAAAATGAAGAAAAGAATCTTAGAAAGTGTGTGGAATCATTTCGTGGAGTTGCAAAGAGATTCGTTATCGTAGACAGCTTCAGTACTGATGGAACTGAAGCACTGTGTAAAGAATTGAATGCGGAGCTTCAGAAGATTGGATCTGGCTTGGATTTTTACCAGAACAAATGGGTTTCCTATGCAGATCAGCTGAATTGGGGACTCCAAAACACTGGCATCGATACAGAGTGGTCTATGCGCATGGACGCTGATGAAGAAATTATGGAAGATTTGGCAGCGGAAATTGATGAGAAGCTCCCGAATGTCAAAGAACCTGTGAACGGCATTATCCTTCGGCGCAGGGTTTATTTCATGGGCCGCTGGATCAAGCATGGTGGTCGTTATCCAGAGTTGTTACTCCGTATTTTCCGTACAGGCAAGGCATCCTGTGAAATGAAAATTATGGATGAGCACATGATTCTGTCTGAAGGAGCAACTGTTGAGTTCAAGCATGATTTGATTGACAACAATCAGAAAGATTTAGAATGGTGGACTGCAAAACACAACTGGTATAGCAACCGTGAAGTTTTGGATCACCAGATGACACTTGAAAATGCAATGGATGAGAGTCTGGAGCAGGATGGCACATCGTCTGGACAGGCGAAGATGAAGCGTGTGGTAAAGAACAGCGGTTATTATAGATTGCCGAAGTTCTTTCGAGCACATTTGTACTTTATCTATCGGTATTACATAAAACTGGGATTTCTCGATGGCCCTGAAGGAAAGATATTCCACTTCTTGCAGGCATATTGGTATCGCTTCTTAGTGGATGCGAAGATTTATGAATGTGAGAAAAAGGGTACAAAAATGAAACCACAGGGAGACTTGAAAGCGTAGAGGGAGAATATAAGATGAGAGTAAAGATATTGGCATTTGCGGATTTTCCGTCACCATATCGTGTAGAAGTATTTAAAGGTCTTGCAAAAGAGTATGATCTGTTTGTTGTGTTTGATAAAATGTCGGATCAAAACAGAAATGCGGCATGGTTTTGTAAGGATACAGGGTTAAATTCAATATCTTTGCTGGAAGAATCGGGACGAGTACAGTTTGAAAAGGAACTGAAGAAAATAAAAAAATATAATTTGGTGTTGGCATATGACTACCACATTAAAAATGCTATCAAATTGGAATTGGCGTGCATTAAAAATAGAGTCCCGTACATAATGAATTTGGATGGCGCATTTATACGTAAGAACTTCTTGAAAAATTTGATTAAGAGATATTTGGTTACGCATGCATCCGGGTATTTTGCGAGTGGAAGTCATGCGGCGGAATACTTTAAGTATTTCGGAGCGGATGAAAGCAAAATATATTATCATCCGTTTACTTCTCTTCATGAAGATGAAATTTTAAAGAAACCTCTTTCGAAGAATGAAAAAGATACATACAAAGGGAAGTTGGAATTGGGATCTAAAAAAGTGGTGTTGACGATTGGCCAGTTTATACACCGAAAAGGTTTTGATGTTCTTCTCGAAGCATGGACCCAGGAATTAGATGAGAACTATACGCTAGTAATTGTAGGCGGTGGCGAAGAGGAAAACCAGTATAAAGAGTATATTTCCAAGCACAACTTGAAGAATGTTCATCTTGTTGGATTTAAACAGAAAAAAGAAATTTTTGAATACTATAAGGCGGCCGACCTTTTTGTTCTTCCAACACGAGAGGATATTTGGGGATTAGTTATCAATGAAGCGATGGCATTTGGTTTGCCGGTAATTGCAACGGACATGTGTTTGGGAGCTGTAGAATTGATAGAAAATGGTGTAAACGGATACATTGTACCAGTAAATAACTGTGTCAAATTAGCCGAAGCAATGAAAAAAATACTTTTAACAGATGAAACCATGATGAGCCAAAATAATCTTAAAAAAATAAGCACTTACACTTATGAAAATGTAATCGAAAGCCACATCAAGGCAATTACAGAGATATGTAACACAAGATGATTATGTAGTTGATGTGAAAAATAAACTATAGAAGAATTAAGAAATATTAGAAAAGACAGAAAGAAATTTATAGTTCGAGTATTAAAGTGACACAAAATGATGGAGGAAAAGATGACACCTAAATTCAGTATATTAGTAGTAACATTAAATGCTGCATTAGAGATCGAAAGAACAATAAAATCAGTACAATCTCAAACTTATTCTAACTATGAAGTTATTGTTAAAGATGGAAAATCGAAGGACAATACCCTGCTTTTTATACCAAAAGATGAACGTTATAGAGTTTATGTAAAAGAAGATAAGAGCGTTTATGATGGAATGAATCAAGCACTTGATATGGCGAAGGGGGAGTATATTATTTTTCTTAATGCTGGAGATATGTTTTACGAACCAGATACATTAAAGAAAGTGGAAGAATATATTGAGAAAAATAATATAAAAGGAAAATGTGTTTTATACGGAGACTATAGTCGGAATGGGGAATTTATTCAACTTCAGAAGAGAAATTTAGATGATTTTTATTTGTACAGAAGCCCATTATGCCATCAGTCTATATTTTATAGCAGAGACATTTTTGAGAATCAGGTTCGATATGATACAAAATATAAAATAAGCGCAGATCATGATTTGACGCTTAAGATTTGGAAAAATAATATTCCTTTTTATCACTTAGGAACGATTGTTTGTACTTACAAGGGGGCTGGAATTTCTGAGACACGAACGGGATTGAATACTGCAAAACGTGAAAAAGCTGAAATAGTTAAGAAATACTACTCGGGTACACATAGAATTGTATACAATTTTATAATTGCATGTAGCTTAAGTTCGGTTCGTGCATGGATGGTGTCAAACAAATCACCAGAATTTGTTAGGAAAAGCTACCGAAAAATTCGAAATAGTTTTATGAAGTGAGGAGGCTGAGATATGTATTATATATACCCAAAGTTATCTGAGAAAGACGGTATACTTTTTCGTTTGGGTGGTGCGGGTCTAGGTAATATTTTATTTACATATGCGAGAGCTGTAATTTATGTACAGAATCATGAAGATGCGGAAATGATTTGGCCGACATGGTTTAGTTTTAAATTGGGACCAATTTTACGACATGAGCCAGATAAAAGATTTTATAATGATTTGTTTGTCAATCGTTCTGGATACATTGACGGTTTCAAAAAGGCTAATATCTTAATAACGAAAAAACATATTAAAGAACAAGATATATCAAAAGAACAAGGTCTGGATGGTTGTGTAGTTGATTTTGAAGGATTTGAGAACTGTTTTCAGGAAATAATGAACGATAGCCAAGCGGTATATAAAGACCTTGTTAGAAATTTAAATCCAAAGTATCAAGATGCAGTTCGTTTTAATGGAAAAAATTCTATTTGTATCCATGTTCGCTTGGGTGATTTTGCAAGGGTATCATGGGAAGAAGTGAAAAGTGGAAGACACTGTAGCTCTATTCCAATCGAATGGTATGTGCATATGGTAAACGCACTAAGAGAGATTATCGGAGAAAAAGTTAAAATATATGTTTTTTCCGATGGTACAGACGAAGAACTGAAATCTTTATTAGAATTGGAAAATGTTGAAAGAATTACGTTCGGATCGGCAATCGCTGATATATTAGCATTGGCGAATGCTGGAATTTTTGTCGCCTCAGGCTCCTCCTTTTCTATGTGGGCTAGATATCTTGGTAGAATGACAACTGTAATGTTTCCGAATCAAGTAAAGCAGAAAATTTTGCAGTCTAACGATTATGGTCGAGAAATAGTAGCACTTGATAAATTTTCTCAGGACGATATTGGATTCATAAAGAAATATTGGAATGAGAGAGTTTGATAAAAAATGTACCGGGAGGAATTAGGAACAACAATGGCATATAAGAAAAAGGTACTTATTGCTTATGGAGGGATGGTTGTTGGAGGTAGTACAACGGCATTACTATCAATGCTTAAGGAATGGGATTATAATAAATATGATATTGATTTGATACTATATGATAGAGGATTTCCATTTGAAAAGGATATTCCTCATCAGGTTCACATTCTTAATGGACGGAAAAGTTTTGGTAATAATAAAATAGGAAAGGGAATCCGATATGCATTTTCACCATATTGGATAAAGAAAAAACTATACTCTATTAAGTATAAAGACAGTCGTGCGGGTTTATATGCAATCGGCCAATTCAAGGCGGCGAGAATCTCGAGCAAACTGAAAAAAAAATATGATATAGCAATTGGATATCTTGAAGGCTGGTCTGATGAATTTGTTGCTTATAATGTTCAAGCAGCACAGAAAATCATGTGGATTCATTTGGATTTTGCCAATGTGGAGTATATTAATAGGGAATTGACAGAAAAGTATTTATCGAAAGCAGACAAAATTGTATGTGTTTCAACCGAATGTTTAAAAAATTTCAATGCGCTTTTTCCAAATTTATCAACAAGAAGTGTTTATTTGCCAAATATCAATTCTTCGGAATATATCAAAGAAAAATCTTTAGAAATTCTCGATGATGATAATTTAAAACATGTGAAAAATTGCAGAAAGTTTAAAATTATTTCTGTATGTAGATTATCAATTTATCATAAGGGAATAGACCGTATGATTTGGGCAGCAGCGGCCATGAAAAAATCGGGATTGATTTTTGAATGGTATGTACTTGGAGATGGATTTGAACGTAAAAAAATAGAAGATATAATCAGAGATAATGATGTAAAGGACTGTTTTTTCTTATTCGGAGCAAAAATGAATCCATATCCATTTATAAAAGAAGCAGATGTATTCTGCCTTCCATCTCGTTATGAGGGAAAGCCGATAGTAATCACAGAAACAATGATGTTAGGAATCCCTCCAGTAGTTACTGAATATGCATCAGCAAAAGAACAAATTGAAAACCATGTCGAGGGAATTATTGTTCCGAATGCGGATGATACGATCAAGGGTGCTTTAGAAAGTGTATATAACAATGTTGAATTGTTGGAGTTCTTGAAAAAACAGTTGAATATGAGAGAATATTCTAATAAGGGTGATGTTGAGAAAGTTTATGGGCTTTTTAATGATGATTAATGTGTTTGGCTGTTTCAAATGTGCAGATAAGGGTGCCTGAAAGCGGGGTGAAAATTTGAAAATAAAGGAATTAACTATAAAAGTAATTAGGAAGATTAAGAATACAATTATTAAAGCAAAATTCCAGCGGATAAAATCAGTTTCAATCGGGAAATCTCCGACTTTTGAAGGAAGCATGAAAATAATGGTTGACGTTACATCGGTTATTGTGATTGGGAATCAGTTACATATGCGAGGCCCATTATATTTGAAAGCTTTAGCAGGTGGAAAGCTGGAAGTAGGGGATACTTGCTTTTTTAACCATAATTGTTCTATTACATGTATGAAGAAAGTTAAAATCGGCTCAAACTGTAAATTTGGAAATAATTTGGTAATTGTTGATCATGATCATAATTATAAACATTTAGGTGTCGATGAAGAATATATAACTGATCCGATTCAAATTGGTAATAATGTATGGATTGGTGCTAATGTCACGATATTAAGGGGGGCTTCTATTGGTGATAACTGTGTAATAGCAGCAGGATCTGTCGTGAAGAGTAGTATCCCATCTAATACAATTTTATATCAGGAAAGAAAAGATGTTATGAAATCTGTATAATAAAAAGTATAGTTTTTGTGAAGATTTTAACAAATATGATACGAGGAAAATATGAAATCGTAAGAAAGTGGTATTTGTATGAATGAGATGATATCAATAATTGTTCCCGTATACAATGTGGAAGCGTACTTAAAGCAGTGTCTGGATTCAATTAGAGCTCAGACTTATGAAAATTTCGAAGTTATTTTAGTAGATGATGGTTCTACAGATTTATGTGGAAAGATTTGTGATGATTATTCTAAGCAGGATGGTAGATTTAAAGTAATTCATAAAAAAAATGGAGGTCTGATGGATGCTTGGAAAAATGGATTGGAATACGCAAATTCAGATCTTATTATGTTCGTGGATAGTGATGATTGGGTAGAAAAAAATATATTGGAAATTCTTTATAATGAATATCTTCGGACCATGGCTGATATTGTTTGCTGTTCTTTCGTTCATTCATTTAAAGATAAAGAAATACCAGATGATCATAATGTGAAGCCGGGATATTATGATAAAAAGAAAATTGAAAGCAATATATTTCCGGTACTTATCAATGCTGGAGTTCCGTTGAGCAGAGGGGTAAGAATTTGCCGATGGGCGAAGTTGATAAAAAAAGAATTGTTGATTAGAAATTTATTTTGGACGGACAATCAAATTACTATAGGCGAAGATCTTAATATTATGTTTCCAGTTATAATGGAGGCGAGTTCTATTGATATTTTGCCCAAACAGTATCTATATCACTATAGGGCGAATGATGCTTCTATTATGAAGAAAGTTTCATCAGATATGTTTAGCAAAGTTGAATTGCTCTACAAAAAGGAATTAGAAATAGCCACTTACTATAGAGAAATTTATGATTTTACGCATCAAATAGAACTGGATTTTTGTGACTTAAGTATTAATATTTTCGTGAAAGAGTATATACAAAATAATTCATTTGAAAATTTTATGAAGGCAAAAAATTCTAGAAATTATAAGGTTCTAAAACAAAATATGCATCCGTTTAGATATAAAAAAAGTGATAGAATTTTGGCTGCAGCATTTAAGACAAATAGTGTGTTTTCTTTTATATTGATACATATGCTGGGATTAAGAAATAGGAGTAATAGATAAATAATGGGGTTAATTATAAATGCATTGAGTTCCGCAGGAGCATGGCTTGTAATTATTTCAGAGTTTGTAATTGTGTTTACAGTTGCTAGAACAAATAAAAAAATTTTAAAGTATGTACTTGTTTTGGCAGTTATATATTTAGCATGGTTGGCTTATCATTTTGAACCAACTCCTGGAAATGATTTGTTATATCAT
>UMEH01061632.1_pt1 | contig 18392 bp, 19 predicted proteins | sample 1964681 | NCBI WGS metagenome assembly UMEH01 (sample SAMEA4836013, study PRJEB28245) | human gut metagenome | biome: gut microbiome; material: fecal sample | place: Denmark | collected 2008
ACGCTTGCGACAAAGATCCGCAAGGGCCCCGCACAGGAATCATTCGGCCCAAACCAGGGCCGAAGCGCCGAGAATCGCTGCATTCTGCGCCGGGATACCGCTGGGAAGCACCTTCACGTTGCCCCGGTAAACATACAGCAGTTTTTCGTCCAAATAACGGCGCACCGGTTCCAACAGGAAATCTCCGGCCTGGGCCAGACCGCCGAAGAGGAACACCGCTTCGGGCGAAGTAACAGCCACGGCATCCGCAAGAGCGCGGGCCAGCATCTGGGCCGTATAGCGAAAAGCCTCGAGCGCCAGCGGATCGCCCTTCTGCGCCGCCTCGGTAATCATCCGGGCGTCGAATCCGCTGAAAGGCACATCGCGCAGAACGCTCGGCACCGTTTCCCGGGCCATCAACTCGAAAACCGTCCGCTTGATACCCGTCGCGGAAACATAGGTCTCCAGACAGCCACGGCGTCCGCAGCCGCACTGCCGTCCTCCGGGTTCGACGACGACATGCCCCAGTTCCCCGGCCATCCCGTCGTGCCCATAGATCACTTGTCCTCCCGCAACGAACCCCGACCCCAGACCGGTCCCGAGCGTTACCATGATGAAGTCCCTCATCTCACCGGCATTGCCGTAAGCGATCTCCCCGAGAGCGGCGGCATTGGCGTCGTTGGTGATACGGACGGGAATCCCGGGAAAAGAGTTGCCGACCTCCTTGCAAAGCGAGAAAAACCGCCGCCCTTCCTCCGGATTCGGCTCTCCGGATCGAAACTTCCAGAGATTGACCGGACGCTCGATCCGGCCCGTATGATAGTTGGCATTCGGAGCACCGATCCCGATACCCGACAGTACAGCCCCGGCAGGCATCGCCGCACAAAGCTCCCGCAGCGTCCGTACGAGCATTTCGACATAAGCCGGATAGTCGTCGAAAAAAGGGTACTCCGCTGTACGAAAAGAAGATCGCGCATAGACTTCACCCGTGCGATCGACCAAACCGAGAACCGTATTGATCCCTCCGATGTCAATGCCGATGACCAATTTTTTCATAAAAAAGATAAATTTTACAGGTTTATCAGCCCAAAGTTAGAAAATAATTGCACGCTATCGACTTTTTTTCCTACTTTTGGGGGAATGTTTTCGACAAGAGCAGGCAAAACGAATTTCCCGAATTATGCCGAGCGAAGAAAACGACGACGAAGTTCAACGATTCTTATCCAGCGAGTTTCAGCATGCAAAACAACGACCAAATTCTGGAGGCCATCGAACATTATCTGGGACAAATCGGATACCCCGAAGAACCCGGCAGGTTGTACGCACCGATCAGCTATTCCCTCACGATGACCGGGAAACGGTTGCGTCCCATGTTGCTGATGCTCACCTGCGGAATCTTCTCCGACCAGCCCCAGGCGGCCATGCCGGCAGCGGCAGCCGTCGAGGTCTTCCACAACTTCACGTTGCTGCACGACGACATCATGGACAACGCGGCGATGCGCCGGGGCAACCCTTCCGTCTTCGCCAAATGGGGACAGAACGTCGCCATCCTGTCGGGCGACGCGATGCTCATCAGCGCCTACCGCCTGTTGAGCGAATACCCGCCTCAGGTGCTGCCGCAGATTCTCGCCCGCTTCAATACGATGGCCATCGAAGTCTGCGAAGGACAACAATACGATATGGATTTCGAAGCCCGGGAGTCGGTTTCGGTCGAGGAGTATCTCCACATGATCGAACTCAAAACTTCGGCCCTGCTGTCGGGTGCGACCGTCATCGGAGCGATCATCGGCGGGGCGGGCGAAGAAGACTGTCAACGCCTCTATCGTTTCGCCACCGAACTGGGACTGGCGTTCCAGTTGCAGGATGACCTGCTGGACAGTTACGGCGACGAACGGCTGGGCAAGGCGATCGGAGGCGACATCCTCGAAGGCAAAAAGACCTACCTGATGGTCATGGCCCTCAGCAAGGCGTCGGCCGCCGAGCATCGAATCCTCGCTTCGACCTATTCCGATCCGACTCTTTCCGATCAGCAGAAGATCGCGCGCGTGCGAGAGGTTTTCGACAAACTGGGCGTCGCCCGTCTGACCGAACAGCAGATCAACCACCGCTTCGAGCGGGCGTTGAACACTCTCGATACGTTATCCGTACAGTCGGAAGGCACGGCCCGCCTGCGGGAGTACGCCGGCAGCCTGATCGGACGCAACAAATAAATCCTCGGCCCAATGAAACGCAGCGACATAGAGATCATGGCTCCTGCAGGAAGTTACGAATCCCTGCATGCAGCGATCGACGCCGGAGCCAACTCCGTTTATTTCGGAGTGGGAAGGCTCAATATGCGGGCCCAATCCGCCGCCAACTTCACCCTGGAAGATATGGGGCAGATCGTTTCGATCGCCCGTGAACACGGCGTGAAAAGCTATCTGACGGTCAATACGGTGATTTACGACGAAGAGATCGAAACCCTGCACGCGACCATCGACCGTGCCTGCGAGGTGGGCGTGGACGCCATCATCGCCACCGATATGGCCGCCATCCAATATGCCCGCAGCGTCGGCATGGCCGTACATATCTCCACGCAAAGCAACATCTCCAACATCGAAGCCGTCCGGTTCTTCGCCCAATGGGCGGACGTAGTGGTCCTGGCCCGGGAACTGGACCTGGTGCAGGTCGCCTACATCAGCCGGGAGATCGAACGGCAGCGGATCACGGGCCCCGGCGGAGAGCTGGTACGGATCGAAATGTTCGCCCACGGCGCCCTCTGCATGGCCATATCGGGCAAATGCTACCTGTCGCTCCACACCAGCGACGGATTCTCGGCCAACCGGGGAGCCTGCCGGCAGATCTGCCGTCGCAAATACCTGGTTACGGACCCCGAAACGGGCGAAACACTCGACGTCGAGGGCAACTACATCCTCTCGCCCAAAGACCTCTGCACGATCGACTTTCTCGACTACTTCATCGAATCGGGCGTGCGGGTCCTCAAGATCGAAGGGCGTGCGCGGGGTGCGGAATACGTCAAACGCGTGGTCGAATGTTACGACCGGGCGCTCCGGGCCATGGAAGACGGCGACTACACGCCGGAACTGGCCGCCGCACTGAAAGAGCGGCTGGCAACGGTATTCAATCGCGGATTCTGGGAGGGATACTACGCAGGACGCCCGATCGTGGAGCACAGCCGCCACCACGGATCGGCCGCCACCAAACGCAAAGTCTATGTGGGCAAGGTGACCAACTTCTTCAAAAAAATATCGGTGGCCGAGGTGCTCGTCGAAGCGGCTCCTCTACACGAAGGGGACGAACTGCTCTGGATGGGCGAAACGACCGGAGTGGTCGAGCAGCACGGGGACGAAATCTTCGTGGACGAGCACCCCGTGCAAACAGTACTCCAGGGAACGACCTGCTCGGTCAAAACCGTCCAACTCATCCGCCGGGGCGACAAGCTCTACAAACTGGTCGATACGATCGGATAAGAAACAAGGCACCGGACTATAAAGCCCGGTGTTTCTATTTTACAAATACACATTTTAATTACCCCGATATTCATCGGCTTCCGATCGGACGGAAAGCCTCGATTCGATCTCTTGCAAGAAGATCGGGGAGACTCGCTCACACCGGACGAAGGAGTGACGAACTACGCCGGTCGGATTCGTAAAATCGGGGAAATCCCCTCACAAATCGCCCTCCTCTCATAACAGCTTGCACGATAGACGGCACATACGCCCTTGCCGGCAACTTCGCCCCGGAGAAAATCGGGAGGGGCTACCTTCGAAGCGCCGCAATAAAATCGGGAAAAAGCGTCCAGAGATTTTCAGTGCGGAGCCACAGCTCACGAGCCTGGGCCTGCACCGAAGGGCGCTCGCTCTCGATATCCTCCAGGTACTGCCCGTCGGCAGGATGTTCGTCGGCGGTAAATTCGGCAAAATAGGGTGCGAATCGGGTCCTGAAACGGATCGCATCGCCCTCGGGAATACGGCCGCTGCGCCGAAAAGCCGCCCACATGGTCAGCACCTCCTTGCAGGCGTATTTATCGGAAATATCGTTGCTCACCTCGTCGAAAAGTTCGTACTCCTCCATTGCCAGGTAATTGAACGCCAACAGGATAATTGCCTCCAGATGGTCTTCGGGATCCAGTTCGAGAAGCAATTCGAGCATGGCGGTAGACATTTCGAAATCGTTGATCAGGAAATGGTCGATCGCCGAAGCGTGAATCACCTCGAGCGCCGCACGCGTATTGGGATCCTCCCATTCGAGAATCACCTCCTCGTCTTCGGGCAATAATTCGGAAATGCGCTGAAAGGCGTGAAAGCGTTCGTTGCAGGCCTCTTCGACCCGCCCCTGGCGCTGCAACTGTTTGGAATGGGTCAGAACCCGTACAAAATCATACGCCCCCTGACCAACGATCTCGAATGTCTGATCCGGAGTAGGATTGAGCGTAGCCTTATCTTGCATGACGGTTTTGTTTATTAGCGGATTAACTCCTCGTAATTTTTTATCTTCCCGAGGATTCGGATTCCGGTCCGTACGACCTCCGAAACCATGGCGATACGAAATTTTCGGGGCGAAGATAGCAAGAATGAGAGAAAAAATCGCACTTTTTCCAAGAAATAGTCCTTACCATTTGATTTTATTCAAAAAATTTTCCGATATTTGCATCCCGAAAGGGTTTCACAAAACTCCCTATTGCCGAAATAGCTCAGCGGTAGAGCACTTCACTCGTAATGAAGGGGTCCCGAGTTCAAATCTCGGTTTCGGCTCTAACAATCAAGAGATTACAGTTTTTGTAATCTCTTTTTTTGTGCCGTTCGGCGAGGGAAAAGAGGGTTGAAAGAGCGATTCAGACAGGCAATGTTACACATAATGTTACACATAAAATTTAGACGCCCAGCGCTGTTTGCTTAATACGCAAACAGATGAAAATCAAAGCAATCTGCCGTCATGAAATCGTTTACAAAAACGGCAAATCCCCGTTGGCAATCCGCTTTACGCACCAACGCACCCACAAGACCGTTTCGCTCGGCATTTCGGTAGAGCCGCATTATTGGGACAAAACCGCCGAAATGATAACGGCAAACTGCCCCGAACGCGCTGCCCTGCAAAGTCAGATAGACAGCACGTTGGCAGGCTATCGTAAGAAGATTCAAAGGCTGGAAGCATTGGATATTCCCGTAACATTCGACACGCTTTTCGAAACCGACAAGAGCCGCCACGCAGGAATTACAATCGAGGACGGTTTCAACGCTGAAATCGAACGGCTGGAATCGCTCGGTAAAATCAACTCAGCCACCAAGCACAAATACGCCCTGCAAGTGCTGAACGGCTACAAATCGGTCAAAACCGCATTGGAGGCTATCGACCTCGACTATCTGAAAGGGTTGGAATTGCACCTGCGCCAACGAGGGAACAAGGACAACAGCATTGCTACACGGTTCGCTATCTTCAAAGCCATCTACAACAAGGCTGTCAAGGAGGGTAAAGTAGCGGTAAAGCAAAACCCGTTCAGCATCTACCAAGTGGGCAGTTTGTGGGCCAAAACCCGCAAACGGGCAATTGACAAGGATGACATCCAACGGTTAATCGACCTTGAAATTACAGAGGGACACACGACGGAATATCGACGCCTTGCCAAAGATTTATTTCTATTCTCCTATTTCACGGCAGGGATGAATTTCGGCGATATTGCACGGTTGCGTTATAAGGACATCGTTAAAGGCCGTGTAAACTATTCCCGTCACAAAACGCAGAAATTGCTGTCCTTTCAACTCGTCCCTATGGCGTTGCAGATTCTCGAAAAGTACGGTATGGCAGGACACGGAGAAGATTATATCTTCCCTATCCTCAATCGCCATGAACACACCACCCCACAGCAGATTTTCAATCGCCTGCATAAGGTTTTGCGAAAAGTCAATCGAGAATTAAAGACGCTGGGAGAGCAAATAGGATTGGAAATGCCATTGACTACCTATGTCGCAAGGCGTTGTGAATTATCTTTGTTGTTGATAACTAATAACTTGCAAAGGTTTGTTTCTTGATAGGTAACGATTTAGAAACGAGCGGAGTTCCGCATTTCTCCTCGTCTTGCATTAAATCAAAAGAACGCTTTACTATGACGCAAAGATATGAAAAAACTTGGTTAAACAAACTGTTCTTTTGAGTTAATGTAGAACTTTCAGCACTATGGATAAAATCATTCATATTTCGTTTGTCTATAAGATGCAAATGAGCTATTTTTGTATAATCCAATAACATACAATAAAGATGTGCGAAAATACGATTGAATTAAAAAACATATATTCCATGTCGGGAATGAAATTTTTTATTCCCGATTATCAGCGTGGATATAGATGGTCTGCTTCCGAAGCAAAGCAAATGCTGAATGATTTTAAAGAATTCTGCAAACGAAAGAAAGAAGAGGGCGAATTTTATTGCCTTCAACCCATTGTGGTTAAGAAAAAGTGCTGGACAAAGGTTGAAAATGGACAAACAATAACTGTTGACGGTTATGAGGTTATTGATGGTCAACAACGCCTGACGACTCTTTACATCCTGTTGAAGTGTGTCGAACAAGTACGTGAAGTTCTTTACGACATGTTTGATATGTACTCTATCAAGTATGAGACCAGACTTGAATTCGACTCACAACAATTTCTTGAAAATATAAATAATTCAACTGAGGATGCTAATAGCTTTATTGATTTCTACTACATGAAAACAGTTTATGAAGCTATGGCGGCTTGGATGAAAGAAAACAAGGACTATCGAAATAAAATAGTTCACTCATTGTTGGAACAAGACTTTGATGATGCCACCGGCATAGATAAGGCCAACAATATTCGGGTAATATGGTATGAGGTGACAGATGAAGAGAAAGCGACCTCAATTGATATTTTCACACGCTTGAACATCGGCAAAATACCATTGACAAATGCAGAACTCATTAAGGCACTGCTCCTCCGCCGCGGCAATTTCTCTACATCGGAAGCGTCCATGAAGCAGCTACAAATTTCCTCAGAATGGAATCAGATAGAACAACGGTTGCAAAACGATTCGTTTTGGTATTTCTTGTGCAGGACTTCATGGCCGTTCAAATATGACAATCGCATAGAATTTATATTCGACTTGATGAAAGATCGGAGTGTCGATTCTGAATTTTATTTTACTTTCAATGCCTTCAATAAGGAACTGGAAAAACTTGCCGACAACCCTGTTTGTACCACAGAACAAGCAAAAATTGAATATGTCTGGCAAGAAGTAAAACGTACATTCCAGACTTTTGAAGAATGGTACGAGGACAGAACTTTATATCACTACATAGGTTTTCTGATAGAATATGGAGCAGATATAAACGAGCTTATGAGAAAGTCTCTGGAAATGAACAAGACGGAATTCTTGACGGATTACATAAAGGGAAACAAACTCAAAGGACTTATGAGAGGAATTAAATTATCTGACCTTAGCTATGGAGACAAGGAGGTCAAACAGGTGTTATTGCTTTTCAATATCCTTACGGTTTTGCAATCCAACAAGTCTGACATGCGTTTTCCTTTCAGTAAATATAAAAAGGAGAAGTGGGATATAGAACATATCAGTTCGCAGACAGACAAACGCATCAATGATGACGGCCGACGTTTGGAGTGGATTTATGATATGCTTGAGTTTCTTATCGGTTCAACGGAAACAGAAAAGATTTCCGCATACGTGGAAAGTCTAAAAAAGGAAATCCAAAAAATTGAATCAAAAGAAAAGGATAAGGACATCGCAAAATCCAAAGTTGATAGCAAGAAGGAAGAATTGATGCTGATAGAAAGCATTGTGGCTCTGTATTCAAACAGCCAAAAGGGGAAAATCAATGATGTGGAGTTTGACGAGTGCTTTGACGCAGTGCAAAAATACTATGGTGAAGATAAATTGGAAGATAAAGACAACATCCGGAATCTCACCCTACTGGATGCCCAAACCAACAGAGGGTATGGCAATTCCTTCTTCCCTATTAAGAGAAAATGGATTATATCAAACGACAGCCAAGGCATATTTGTACCAATCGTCACGAAAAATGTTTTCTTGAAATACTATACAAAGAAAGGTAACAACTTGATGGTCTGGGACAAGACTGACGCCGAAGACTATATTACCGCAATGGAACAAACTTTAAGCAAATATCTCAAACAGGAATAATTATGTCAACAACTAACGAATATAAAGGAGAACGTCTCTCGTTCTTTAAACTTTTCGCACAGAAAAACTATAAGTTGGTCATTCCTATTATCCAGCGAGATTATGCTCAAGGGAGAATAAATGACGATACCAATGAAGTCAGGAATGAGTTTTTAGATGCTTTATACAGCTATTTGGAAGAGAATCGTCCCAACAGAGACTTAGACTTTGTTTATGGGACGCTTCAGTGTGATGAAGATGATGACCACATTCATTTTATTCCCTTGGACGGGCAGCAACGGTTGACAACTTTGTTTTTGTTGCATTGGTTCTTATTTCAAATTTCCAAAAATGAAGAAGCTAAGAGCATCTTCAAAGCAAAAATGACGAGTAGCAACAAATCGCTATTCGCTTATGAAACCCGCCAAAGTTCCACGGACTTTTGCGATGCTTTGATGCAGGCGACCATAAATACAGACCAACTAGTGGTGATTAAGGGGAAAGATGGCAAAGAGGCACCCTCTTTGGCTGCCACGTTAAAAAATGAGCCTTGGTTTTTCCGTTTTTGGAAGAATGACCCAACCATACAGTCTATGTTGGTTATGCTGGATGCCATTTATCATAAGTTTATGGGGCATGAGGAATTCTTTGAAAGGCTTTTGGATGAGGGAAACCCCATTATTACATTCATTTTCATGGATTTGAAAAAATATAAACTTACGGATGACCTGTACATCAAAATGAATTCACGCGGAAAGCCTCTTTCCAAATTCGAGAATTTCAAAGCCAAATTTGAACAATACCTCAAACAGTTTGATGAAGACCATTCAGCGTATGGCAGGGAATTTACCTTAAAATTCAACCAAGTAGAGAAAACCGTAGGCATCCAACAATATTTCTCGTTCAACATTGACACAAAGTGGACTACCCTCTTGTGGCAGTATTGTAAGGAAGGAAAACAGGACAGAATAGACTCCTATATTGAAAACCTCTTTCGAGTAATAATCACAAACTATTATGCGTCTATCGTCAAACTCCCAAACAAGAACACTTCCGACTCTACTTTTGATGTCCTGACAGGAGGAGACAAAAGCTTGACTTTTGCAAAATACGAGGAAACCAAAGTGCTTACATACAATGCCATCCTGTCGGTGATAGATTCACTCGACACCCTCTATAATGGAAGCCAAAAGATTGCTTGTTATATAACAACAAACTACAAAATTTATTATGATGAGGACGAAATCTTCCTTAAAGCTATAGAGAATAAATTGTCCAGAGCGGAAAGAATGCAATTCTTTGCCTATGTGCAGTACCTTATTCACCATAGGGACAAGATGGATTGTTTGGACGAATGGATGAGAGTCGTCCACAACCTTACGCATCCCGACAATACCATTGCCGATGGTAACGATGACCTTGCCCGTGGAATCAAGTCTATTGAGAAACTTATTCCGTATGCGCCCAACATCATCCATTACCTTCAAGGAGTGACAACAATAGATGGTTTCTCCAAACACCAATCGAGCGAAGAGTGCATCAAGGCGCATCTCATAGAAAAAGCTGGTTGGAGAGAATTGATAGAAGATGCAGAAAAACATCCCTATTTCAACGGACAAATAGGATTCCTCTTGGAATTTTCTGGAATCTGTGAATACTATGCAGCCAATAAGAATTTGAATTGGAGTGATGCCGAAAATGAAACTTTCAAGGATGCGTTCATCAGATATTCAAAAATCGGGAAGTTCGTTTTTGATATCAATGAAAAAGGCGCTCGCTTCAATGACAAGGATTTTTGCTTTGAACGGGCTGTGTTGGCGCATGGCGACTATTTGCTTGAGGGGAACACAGACCACTGGAATCTGCTATCAACAGAAACAGTTGCCAAAAACGTTAAACGTGACCTCAGTTGGAGACGTATGCTCCGTATGGGCGATGATAAGGTGATGCAGAAAGGTAAAAGCCTTGTCAAAGCGACTTTTGATGACATAACAGACTTGAATGACATTATAGATTCATTGGAAAAACTTTGCATTCCTCAGACAGAAGAGGAATGGCGCAATATATTGATTTCATCCCCTAAAATGTTCAAGGTATGTGAAAAAGGATTCATTTATATCAGTAAAGAAGAGATACTTTTGCTTGGCAAATGGTATTTGAATCATTATCATTCAGAATTATTCACATATCATCTTTGGGTAGAGAAATTCAAGGATGAAGATGTCTCTTTTGAAGGATTCTGTAAGGAGTATGCTTGGCAAAAACGTTCGGACATTAGTCCACATATATCAATCAAGGATTTTTGGTATAGACACAATAAGTACAGCATTGAAATATATACAATATTAAATGCAAACAATGATTTCGATAGATTCCAACTCACATTCGGGTTTAACAACGAAAACAAGTTTGATTATCCTGATGAAATCATTGATATTCTTGAAGAATTGGGCTTTAAGAAGGATGATGAAACTGTCAATTGGTTTAGCTGGTATTGCCAGTCAGAAAATCCAGTCTTGAGCAAAACAAAATCTTTGGCAGAGGCATTGTTGCAATTAAAGCAAAAATAAAATAGTATGGAATAAAATTCCCTCCAAGCAATCGTGTAATCAGATTTTAATTGGCTAATTACACGATTGACTTTTCGAGTTATTGTATCACGCTTACCATTTCAATCAAGATTTGCTATTCTGCTTTTTCTTCAAACTCTCCTGCATCAGGCTGTCGGAAACCGCTTTCAGGGATGTTTCATACCCATCAGCCTGCTTCCGTATCCACTCAATGGCCTTCTCGTCTCGGTGGATGTCAAACACCTTGTTCAACCAAAGCAAATCATTGGCATCACATCCACCCCAAGAGCGGATAGCACGGAACCTCAACGCATCATCGGAATACTTCCTATTGGACTGCCATTGCGAGATATTGCCCCACAGGGATAAGACACATGCCACACCCAATCCCACAACGAAAGAAAAACCTTGCTTGACTTGATGTCAAAACTATGCCGGTGGATATGCTCCTGCGGTTGTGGCTCTTGTTGCACACCTTGTTCATCCTGCGACTTCTCGATTGTATCAAGGTGATGCAGTATCAGGGTGGAAATCTGTGCGTAAGCCTTCCAGTGCTTATCCAACAAGCCCTTAATTTCTCCAGACTGAGCTTTTGCCGTTTCCACAATAGCCTCCTTAATTGGAGATAAATCCGGTTCATTATTTTCTATTTGTGGTTGTTGTCCTGCCACCTTGGGCAATGCTTCCAGCTTGCCATTTATGCCTTTTAAGGCGGTCTTGATTTCCTCAAAGAGGATGAATACATTGTTGTCTGCCATGATTACCAGTTGATTTTACGTTGTTTCTTCTTTTTCTTGTTTTTCAGATATGGGTCGTATGGCTGTTGTTCCTCCGGCATATTGCTTGGAGAAAACAAGCCTAATGAGCCATTGATAAGTTCGCCGCCGACACTTGAAATCGGGCTTATTTCTTCCCGATTAGTCTGCGGTTGCGGTTGTATCTGCCGTTCCTCGTAATTGTTACGGTTCAATACCGCATCAATCTTGGAGTAACTGAATTGCCTGTCCACCTTTGAACCATTGAAACGATAGCCGTTCATCGTAAAGACTATACCTTGAATCTCATCCGTCTGTCCCTTATATTTGAACTGCACATCTACACCTTGCCGTTTTAATCTTTCAAGCAGGGTTTTCCAAACCTTGCATCTGCTGACCTCCGTCTTCAAGATTTGGTACAACTCATACCTCGTCTTATCCGGCTCACGCAATCGGTCTGTCTTCACCTGCTCCTTACCATTGGCAAAATGAAGTCCGTATTTCTTGGTCAGTTCCTTGCAAATACGCTCGCTACGAAAACGGTCGTTCCTGTCGGATATGGTCTTACCGTTATTGTCGATGCGGTTGAAAGCGATATGCACGTGCGGATGCTCTTTGTCAAAGTGCCGCCCGATGATGTACTGCGTGTCCTTGATACCCATGCGTTCCATATATTCCCGGGCAATCTGCGTCATGACCACATTGTTCAGTCGTGGCGCATCTTCCTTTGAGAAGCTCAAAGCGATATGCCCGACAGCCTTTGTCACTCTCGGATTCATTTGTGCCTGCCCGATAAATCCTTGTGCTATCGTGTCATTATTTTCCAGAAATAAGCCGTCTGAATCTATGATTTGAGTACCTTTCTCATCGTTCAGAATGTAATAAACTACACCCTTGAAGTCCGAGCCTTTCATAATTTTTGCTATCATAGGCGTATCCGATTTACAAGATTGTCTATCTCAATCATCAGTGTGCGGCAGGGAATAAACACGGAGGCGTACCCTTCCGCATTCGCTTTCCGTGCCAGTTGGTTCAAGTTGTTCGCCATACCGCAGAGTTTGCGGATAAGGTCGCCATGCTCTTTCGAGAGCCGTTCCTTTACACCGCCCTCTGTGATGCAACCCCGAATGAACTCGCTGGCAGAAACACCTGCTGACTTTGCTTTGGATTTCAACAGATAGTAATCCTCTGTTGCCATCTTCACCGTGACACGGTATTTCAGTTTCTCCGTGGCTTCTTTAACGGGACAACCTCCCTTGTTGGCTCGCTCTCGTTTATTGCCTTTTACATTGTTCTTTCTTTTTCCGTTGTCCATAAACATCTGTTTTTTGTTTAATCACTGATTATAATAATTGTACATAAGATAGACCAACGGGATGTGGCTTCCCTGCGAGTTTTGGAGCGGGGCAAGTGGTTTCGGTCTGCCCGAAACATAAACTTGCCCCTCCAAACTTCGTTACAAGTGATTTAGAGCATCTCTGAAAGATACCCTGAAGACACCCGTTGGTTTTGTCTTAATTCCTACAATTTACGCCATTGGTCAATGTCGTTCTCGTAGGATAATAGGTGTTGCCGTGCGAGGTTCTCAATAAGCCCCGATACACTCATGCCACGTCCACCGAGGCGGCGCACAATCTCGTCCAGCCTGTCACGTACCTCCCCACTGACGAACACGGGCTTGCGGTCGGCAATCTTGGGCACTCGCAGATAGGTGGCACGGTATTCGTCCAATGACAGCCTGCGCTGTTTGCTGCTGATACGTCTGGCGACAGTTCGTTCCACGGTAACGTTATCCGCCTCTGTTTCTCTTGCCTCATTGTCTGACCCTGCGCTTGTTTCCGGCTCAGTTACCTGTTCTGCGGATGTGTCCGGCTCATCCAATATAGGAAAGAGATTGCCTGCTTCCACAACAGGTTCTTGTTCTGCTACGGAAAAACTGTCTTCCTGTTTGTGTTCGGGCATGGAAGGCATATAGTCTTCCAACTTGAAGTTCTTGAACGCTTCATCGTTCTCAATGTTTTTGAATTTCTTGCTCATTGTTGTTTCTTTTTAAAGTGAATACTTGTTGGTCTGTATGCGCATAGTTGACCGTTTGTCGGGAGCAAAGTAAGAGGCTTTAGTTCAGTCAGTCAAGGACTTGGATTCTGTTAGGCAATTTTGTGTAGTTTTGCCTTATGGCGGTATGAACAATGGTGTAGACTTCTTCGATTTGCCGGATATGAATCACAGGAAGAACAAATATGTATTTACGGGTAAATTTGAATTAAGCCCTTATTTTGTTCTTGGCATTCTTGCTAAAATCCCCAATTAAGATGATAACGATAAATAGTGCCCCGGACAACCTATGCCATACCGGTGCCACATGCTTCCACTTTTAGAAAATCCATTGTCGGATAACTGATTATATATTCCTTTGCGGCAAAAGAAACAATAACAGCAAAGAAGAATGTATATGGAAATCGTATCTATCGAAAGAAAGACCTTTGAGGCGATGGTCGCCAAGTTCGACCGCTTCGTCCACCGTATGGAAGCAATCTGCCAACGGCACGGCGAAAAGAGAATAAGTGAGTGGATGGACAATCAGGACGTGTGCCGGATGCTGAACATCAGTCCTCGCACGTTACAGACTCTGCGGGACAACGGTACGCTTGCCTACTCACAAATAAACCATAAGACGTATTACCGTCCCGAAGATGTGCAGCGTATCGTTTCCGTTGTGGAGGATAGACGAAAAGAAGCGAGATTCAAAGGACGGACGATATAATCTCAGTGCAATAAATAAAGTATAATAACAATACCCACTAAATTCAAAGTAACATGAACGAATTGATTAACAAAGACAACGAGTGGATAATCCACTTCATGGGCAGCCTTGACCGTCTGCTGGACAACTACGAGCGCCTGACCGCCAACTACCGCCCGACATTGGGCGGAGAACGTTTCTTTACCGACAAGGAGGTTTCAGCACAGTTGAAGGTAAGTCGAAGAACACTTCAAGACTACCGCAACGAAGGACGGATAGCCTATATCCAATTAGGTGGCAAAATCCTCTACCGTGAATCCGACATAGAGAAGATGCTAACTGACGGCTACCGCTCCGCCTACCGACAGAAGGCAATCTGATTTTCTTGAAAGAGTGCAGTTTGCCGTCTGCCCTATAATTTGCGGTAGTAATGGACTTGACAGCAAAAAGAAAAAGGAACGGTTTACGGATGAAGCATCAAGATTCCGCTTCGTCTGTTAGCCGTTCCTTTTCTTTGTCTTCTGATTTCCCGTCAGTCGCTTGTTTCCGTTGCCGGATGCCTTTCGAGCGTATGGTCGGCAGAGGCAAGGTTTTCGGGCTGAATACGCTCCGCAGGAGGAAGATTCTGCCCGAAACGGCTTTGCCGCCTGACCTTGCCACTGCCATCAGTGCCATGCGCTACCTTTGCATCCGAGCATCGGGAACAGGTGACTGATGGGATGAACCTCAACTATACCATAGGTTGCTTCCTCTGCCACAAGATACAAACAATGTTATTGAGTTCTCTTTCTTGGTGGCGTAGATTTCATTTATCACAAACCGTCTGAACAAGATACTTTCTCTACTGCATATCCTGAATGCAATGGCTATAACCATTTCAAGATTATAAACATCATAACTGATACCATCTGGTTGCTTGATATATTTCATCGTATCACATTCGTTTAACTCCTTATTCCTATATATAGCATGAATCGCTTTACGGATGTCACAAGAGAATACTCCAAACAGGTCGGCGATTTCGAATTGTGTCATCCATACGGGTGCGGTCGGAATAGTGACCATACCCGCTTCACTGATTGTGATTATACCTCTATCCATAATATATTGTATTGACATTGTTTAGTTACTTTTGTTTGTCTTTTCGCCGATAGATTGTATCTTCCGGCGTTCCATCAGTTTGTCCATATCCTTTGAGATTTTGTCATCGGTTATACGTGCATATCCCTGTGTCGTCCGAATATTGGAGTGCCCCATCATCTTGGCGATACTCTCTATCGGTATATCCGCTGAAATAAGGAAAGTTCCGAAACTATGTCGGCTTTGGTGGTAGGACAAGTTATCCTCTTTGCCTATGATTACACCTAACTCATGAATTTCAAACCACAAGGCGTCACGGTTAGGAAGCGGAAATACGGGCTGTTCGTCATCGGCCGTGTTGTACAGCGACAATATCTGTTCCGCTATGGGATGCAGGGGTATGAACGCTTCCACCTTTGTCTTCTTGCGGTTGATACGGATATACCGTCTGCCCTCCGCATTCATCCCGATGTGGTGGGGATGCAACAACTGTATATCCACATACGCCAATCCCGTCAGGCAGGAGAATATGAAAGCCCGTCTCGCCAACTCCAGCCTGTTGTCATACATCGGGGTGGAAAGTATCTTCTTGAACTCATCGCGGCTGATGTATCTGCGCTTTGCCTCCGGTTTGGTTTCATATTCCAACTCCTCGCAGGGATTCACTCGGATTATCTCCTTATCGACTGCCAGATACAACAGGCGGTTCAACCATCGCAGACAATGGTTGGTCTGAGATGCCCCGAAGTTCTTGCATCTTTTCAGATATGCCTTATAAGATTTGCCGAAGTCCTCTGTAACTTCTTCAAAATAGATGTCCTTTTTGCCCGATGATACAATATAGTCTGTCAGGTACTTCTGGTAATACATTGAACTTCGATAGGAGGAGGTTGAATCTATTTCCTCGGAGTGTTTCTTTAACCGCTCCCGTTCCCATTCTCCCATTTGCAGGAGGGTAGTCGGATGAATGTTGTTTTGGGTGATGTGGCTCTTCAACATCTCTGCACTGACTACACCTTGCGATTTCAGTATTTCCTCGTATGCTTCTGAAATGATCCGGAGATATTCCTGCAAGCGGTTGTTTTCCCTTGTGGACTTTATCTCGTTCTTCTTGCCATTCCAATCTTCGGGACGGCAATAGATACTTGTGCTTATGACCGTCTGTTTCCCGTCAATGGTTATGCGGCAGAGAACGGCGGTCGTACCGTCAGCCTTTACCTTGCTGCGGTTGATATAGGGTAACAGTGAAAATGTACTTCGCATATCGTTTGCCGTATTAAAGGGTAAGTTTGAAATCCTCGGTAGCTTTGATGAACCTGTCCATGTCCTCAAAGAGTTTTTTCGGACTGACACGGGCGTACACCTGAGTGGTGGAAATATCGGAATGCCCCAACATCCTACTGATGGTCTCAATCGGCACACCAGCTTCGAGCGTAATCAGCGAGGCGAAACTATGGCGCGCCTGATGGTAGCACAGGTCATCCTTGATGCCTGCCAGTGCCGCCAACGCTTTCATGTGCCTTCTAAGATTGGGCCAGCGAAGTAAAGGAAACAAGGTTTCTCTGTCCTCACTGCTATACTTATTGATAAGCGCAATTGCTTCGGGCAATAGTTTTACACTGGCACGGAGTTCGTTTTTCTTTCTGCGGTATTTCAACCATAATGCCCCGTCCCCGTCTGTCTGCAAATTAGCATGGGTAATCGAAACGACATCCGCATAAGATACACCTGTGTAACATCCGAAGAGAAACATATCCCTTGCCAGCATATGGGATTTGCGGTATGCAGGTATTTCCACGTCACGGATTTTCTCGAACGATTCACGGCTCAATGCCCGTGGAGTCGTTTCCGTTTTCTTCGGCAGGGTAAAATGTTGGAAGTGGATTTTATCGGCATGTCCCTCTTTATAAGCTAGACGGCAAATTTTCTTAAGTATGGCAAGATAATGTCTGGCGGTATCGATTGCCTGTCCTTTTTCTTCCGTAACAAATGTCTGATAGTCGTGGATGAATTGTTCCGTCAGTTGCCCGAAAGCCAAATCCTTGACCTTGTACTGATGCTTGATGAACTCTCCGAGTGCCAGCCGCATATAGTGATAGCCGGGATAAGTACTTTTGGCACGGTCTATGCCGATACGCGACTTGATGTCATCACAAACAACATCGGTCATTTTCATGAGAGTCATCTGCGTTTCCATGCTGCCTTGAAAAAGGTCTTTCACATCGGTGGCATCGAAATCAATCTTGCGCTCCACAAGATTGTCGAATGCCATGTTTACTGCCAACAGCAGTTTGTCAATCTTGGCATTGGTCTCCACCGCCTCGCGGCTCTTTCCGTTCAGACGGCTTTCACGGGGATTCCACAATTCGGGAGTGCAGGACAACTTGCATCCGAACTGTGCCATCGTGCGGTTCACTGTAATTCTTCCCATTATCGGGGCTTTGCCCTACTTGCCCAGTCCGCTCTTTTTGAGGTAGAGCAACACCTTGAATTTTTCTACTTTCATACGCTTATATTTTTTAGTGCAAAATTACTTGCCGTATAAGCGTTCCTTGATATGCAAAACATTGTGTATGAGCGCAAACAAAACGGTGAGGATTTCTTTTCATTGCTTTCCGTTACCTGTTCTTGTTCCGGTAACTGCCCGGCTAACGGTCTGGTAACTGAACAACCTCAATATTACGTTGTCATTTGCATTTTCTCAATTTGGCAAAATACTGAAACAATGCTCATTTCAAACGGTTTACGTTTAATCTTCTTCTGTCTGCTTTTCCTTGCGTAGCCTATCACTTTCCATTGTGCTCGGCACACGTTTGCTACGGTCTTAAAACGGTCGGGAGTGAATATTGCTATCATTTCCGAATCGTTGGGACATTCCGATTTATCCACCACTCAAATCTATTTGGATTCGTTCGAAAATAGCCAAATCGACGCGGCCATGCAGAATCTATTGTGAACAAAAAAGGGCACTCCGACGAATATACGGAGTGTCCTTTTTTTTCAACGACGGCTGGCTGAAATTAGGCGACCGTCGTTTGTTCGGGAAGACGTTTTATATCTTCCGACAGAAACTTGTCCGCATCTTCGGGCGAGAAGCGTTTCCCGTAAAGTTGC
>UMEH01044936.1_pt1 | contig 18070 bp, 20 predicted proteins | sample 1964681 | NCBI WGS metagenome assembly UMEH01 (sample SAMEA4836013, study PRJEB28245) | human gut metagenome | biome: gut microbiome; material: fecal sample | place: Denmark | collected 2008
GCAGCCACAGTACCATGGCCCTCACCCCCTCCGGCACACTCTATGCGCCGCCGGGGTGCTCTATGCTGGGATTATACCATACCCATGCCGAGGATGCAAACCCCAGCGCCTTGCAAAATCCCCGCAGCATGGTATAATAGCTGCAGAGCGGCGGCGACGCCGTGCCATTTTGCGAGGTGAGACCATGCCCATCGACTACCGGCAGGAGGCCCCCCCGCTGCTGCTGGACTTTCTGTCCTACCATGAGACCATTAAGGCCCACTCCCAGCGGACTGTGGACGAGTATTTTCTGGATCTGCGGAATTTTTTCCGCTACCTGAAGCAGACCCGTGACCCGGCTCTGCGGGATGTCCCTATGGATCAGGTCAGCATCCGGGATGTGGATCGGGACCTCATCGCCTCGGTAACGCTGACGGATATCTACGGCTATATGACCTACCTCAGTCGGGATCGGGTGCTGCACCAGAATAGCCAGCGCTCTGAAAAGGGACTCAACGCCGCCTCCCGTGCCAGAAAGCTGGCCACCATTCGCTCCTTTTACGGCTATCTCTGCAACAAGGTCCATGTGCTGGAGGAGAATCCCGTGAAGGATATGGACTCGCCCAAGCTGAAAAAGACCCTGCCCCGCTATCTGACACTGGAGGAGAGCATGGCCCTTTTAGACAGCGTAGACGGCCCTAATCGGGAGCGGGATTACTGTATTTTAACGCTGTTTCTCAACTGCGGTCTGCGGATCTCCGAGCTGATCGGCCTGAACCGCAGTGACATTCAAGGAGAGGCCCTCCACGTGCTGGGCAAGGGCAACAAGGTCCGCATCGTCTACCTCAATGAGGCGTGTCAGGCGGCTCTGGAGCAGTATCTGGCGGTGCGGCGCCCCATCACCGGCAGGGATGAGGACGCCCTGTTTCTCTCCCAGCAGAACCGACGCATCAGCCGCTCCATGGTCCATGCGCTGGTGAAGCGGCATCTGCTGGAGGCGGGGCTGGACAGCACCCACTACTCCTCCCACAAGCTGCGCCACACGGCAGCGACCCTGATGCTGCAAAACGGCGTGGATGTCAAGGCCGTGCAGGAGGTGCTGGGCCATGAGCACCTGAACACCACCGAAATCTACACCCACATCGACAACGAGGCCCTACGGGTGGCGGCCCGTGCCAATCCCCTGTCACGGGTGAAGCCCAAGGGCAAGATAGACGAGTGATCCGCCGGATTTTTCCCGCAGATTCATTGACTTTACCGTCCAAATGCTATATGCTAAAAGAAATATGATGAGATGGAGGTTACCCATGAATACGGCAGAACTTTCCTGCATTTGCAAACAGGTGCGCCGGGACATCATCAACATGACGGCCAACGCCGGCAGCGGCCACCCCGGCGGCTCCCTGTCCGCCACAGAGCTGATGACCACCCTGTTCTTCCGACAGATGCGTATCGACCCCAAAAATCCCAAGGACCCCAACCGTGATCGCTTCGTTCTCAGCAAGGGCCATTCCGCCCCCTGCTATTATGCAGTGCTGGCGGAGCGTGGCTTCATCAGCCGGGACGAGTTCACCAACTTCCGCCAGCTCCACAGTATCCTGCAGGGGCATCCCGATTGTAAAAAGGTTCCGGGCGTGGACGCCTCCACCGGCTCTCTGGGACAGGGCTGCTCCATCGCTGTTGGTATGGCACTGGGTGCCAAGCATCAGGGGCAGGACGTGAAGGTCTACACACTGCTGGGCGACGGCGAGTGTCAGGAGGGGCAGATCTGGGAGGCATTCATGTCCGCTGCCCACTATAAGCTGGACAACCTGACGGTCATTATCGACAACAACGGGCTGCAGATCGACGGGCGCAACGACGAGGTCATGTCTCTGGGCGATCTGCCCGCCAAGCTGCGGGCCTTCGGCTTCGATCTCCACGAGATCGATGGTCACGATCTGGATGCCATTGCCGCAGCGCTGGACGCTCCCGCGGCCTCCGGCAAGCCCAAGTGCATCCTGGCCCACACCGTGAAGGGTAAGGGCGTTTCCTTTATGGAGGATCAGGTGGGTTGGCACGGCAAGGCTCCCAACGAGGAGCAGCGCCAGCAGGCTTTGAAGGAATTGGAGGACTGAGAGCATGAGTGAAAAAATCGCCACCCGTGAAGCCTACGGCAAGGCGCTGGTAGAGTTGGGCGCTTCCAACGATAAGATTGTGGTGCTGGATGCCGATCTGGCCGGGGCTACCATGACCAAATTTTTCAAGGCGGCCTATCCCGATCGCTTCTTCGACTGCGGCATTGCCGAGTGTAACATGATGGATGTGGCGGCGGGCCTGTCCACCATGGGGCTCATTCCCTTCTGCTCCACCTTTGCTATGTTCGGTGCAGGCCGGGCCTATGAGCAGATCCGCAACTCCATCGCCTACCCCCGTTTCAATGTGAAGATCTGCTGCTCCCACGCCGGCGTGTCCGTGGGCGAGGACGGCGGCAGCCACCAGTCCATCGAGGATATCGGCCTTATGCGGATGATCCCCGGCATGACTGTCATCGTCCCTGCCGACGGCAACGAGGCCCGAAAGGCCACCTTCGCTCTGGCTCAGATGGAGGGTCCCGCCTATCTGCGGACCGCCCGGCTGGCCTCCCCTGTTTTCGAGCAGGACTATCCCTTCGAGATCGGCAAGGCCAACGTCCTCCGGGAGGGTAAGGATGCTGCGGTGTTCGCCTGTGGCCTGATGGTCAGTGAGACGCTGGAGGCGGCGGAGCTGCTGGCCGCAGAGGGCATTCATATCTCTGTCATCAACGTTCACACCATCAAACCCATCGACGCCGCCTGCGTCACGAAGTACGCACAGAAGTGCGGCAACGTGGTGACGGTGGAGGAACACAGCGTCATCGGCGGTCTGGGCGATGCCGTGGCGGACGTCCTCATGGGCAAGGTGAACTGTAAATTCCGCAAGATCGGCATCAACGACTGCTTCGGCCAGTCCGGCAAGGCCAAGGATGTGCTGCGGGAATACGGCCTCACCGCCGACCAGATCGCAGCCAAGATCAAGGAGACTCTGTAAAGCGCATCCGGATATACGAAGGCATCCCCCGGTAAACGCCGGGGGATGCCTTTTAGCGTAAAACAGATGCATCAAAGCAGGACAGCATGAAGCTCCCTGCTCTTTATCACCGTTTTACTACTTCAGGTCATACTTCCACGCACTGCCTTCCTGATAGTAGAAGAACTCGCTCAAAGCTTCTTCTGTGAAAACCCGAAGCATATCACGCATATCCAAAGACAGCTTAAGCTTGGGCAGATCGGCAATATCCTCCCACCAGACCCTGCCTTCGGGGCTGGAGCGCAGTTCGCCATCAAAACAAGTTGCCTTATAAAGCAGCACAACAAACCGGCACTGATTCTCACACCAGTCCTTGATGCCGCAGAGCTGAGGGGAACGGATATTCAGTCCGGTTTCCTCCTGCACCTCCCGAACCACGGCATCCGTAAAGGATTCTCCCGGCTCTACATGACCTCCGGGGAAGGTGACGCCCGGCCAGTCCCGCTTTTTCCGGTCGATCACGACGGCCCGGTTGCCATCACAGATCATGCACATATTGGTAAATTCAACCGTTTCGATTCTCTCCATTATGTTCCTTTTCTGTTCGTGTGTATACGCAGTGTAGCATAGCAATCATTTAGCTTTCAATAGGCGTGACGGAAGTTATCTCCCAAAATGTAACCTTTCTGCGAATACAAATGGATCTCAGCCTTTTCCGGTGTGGAACACACAAAATGTGAAATGCACAAAAGCAGGCGGCACCAAACTGAAGTTGAGCGCCGCCTGCTTTTTTATGTAAGGGCCGTTTTCTTGCAGGACTCTTTCTTAGTCCTGCTGCCAGTTGTGCCACACGTTCTGCACGTCCTCGTTGTCCTCCAGCATATCGATGAGCTTGTTCATGTTCTTCACATCTTCCTCGCCGGTCATGGTCACGTAGGTCTGCGGCACCATCTCCAGCTCAGCGCTGGCGAAGGTATAGCCCTTGGCCTCCAGCGCCTTCACCACATCGTTGAAGCTGTCGGGGTCGGTGGTGATCTCGAACACGGGGCCGTCGGGAGAGAAGTCCTCGGCGCCGGCATCCAGCGCATCCATCATGACGGCATCCTCATCCAGCTCACCATCCTCATTGTCGATGACAATGACACCCTTGCGGTCGAAGGACCAGGATACGCAGCCCTGAGCGCCCATGCCCTTGCCGAACTTATCGAAGTAATGGCGGATCTCCGGGGCGGTGCGCTGACGATTATCGGTCAGGGCCTCCACGATCACGGCCACACCGCAGGGGCCGTAGCCCTCATAGGTGACGGACTCGTAGTTATCGGTGTTTCCGGCGCCCAGTGCCTTGTCGATGGTACGCTTGATGTTGTCGTTGGGCATATTGGCGGCCTTGGCCTTGGCCACCACCGTGGCCAGACGGGAATTGTTGGCGGGATCGCCGCTGCCGCCCTGCTTGACGGCCACGATGATCTCCTTGGCGATCTTGGTGAAGGTGGCGGAGCGCTTGGCGTCAGCCGCACCCTTGGTCTTTTGGATATTGTGCCACTTGGAATGTCCGGACATAGTATCGTTCTCTCCTTATCTCATGTAAAATTTAACTGCGTCGCCATGTACGGCGGACTTTGTGACCTCCAGCTCCGGGAACGTCTCCCGCAGCCGGCGGACGATCTCCTGACACACCACATCCTCCGTGGGGAAGTGTCCTGCATCGATGAGATTCAGCCCCTGCGTATCCAGAAAGTCATTGTACCGCAGGTCAGATGTCACAAAGGTGTCGCAGCCCTGAGCGATGGCCTGAGGGATGTATTCCCCACACGCTCCGCCGCCCACGGCCACCCTGTGAACGGGCCGGCCGCCGTCTCTGTATCGCAGTCCATTGCAACTTAATAATTTTACCACATCTGATAGGAACTGTTCAAGGGGTTTTTCACAAGAAAGTGTACCGATCCGCCCGATTTTTTCCTCATTCAGCGGTTTTGTATCCTGCAGACCCAGCGTGCAGGCCAGACAGTCGTTGACACCGCCCTCCGCCGCATCCAGATTGGTGTGCATACACACGGCTGAGATATCCCGCTTCACCAACTCCGTCAGCAGGCCGCCCAGCCGGGTATCCTCCCGGAGCGTCTGCATCTGCTGGGCGTGCCAGCGGATGTTCATCACCGGGTGGTGGGACACGATCAGGTCGGTCCCCGTCTCTGCTGCCTCTGCCGCTACGTCCGGAGACACATCCAGCGCCACCAGTACCCGGTGGACCTCCCGGTCGCCCCGGCCCACCAGCAGACCCACATTATCCCAGTCCATGGCCAGCTCCGGAGGAGCCCATCGGAACATCATCTGCGTTACATCATTGACCGTTACCACGCTGCCACGCCTCCTTCTTTTCTTCCAGAATATCCGCCAGAGCCGCCAGCGGCTCCGCCTCGCTCTCGTCTCCGCCCCGGTGCAGGCCGTCCATCCGCAGATAAAGCCGCCGCAGCTGCTGCTCCAGATACAGGCCATACAGAGGGTCGTGTTCCAGACAGAAGCCGCCGTACCGCTCCGCATCCGACGCCTGACCGGAGGGGCCGCCAGTGACGGACAGGATCACATACAATTTCCCCTTGTCCTGCACCAGACGCTCCTCGGTGCAGCGGTATCCGTTTTCCCGCAGCCAGCCCCGCAGCAGCTCCACCTTGGTCATGGGCTGCAGCAGCAGGGTGTGGTGGCCGTCCGCCGCCCATGGAGCGGCACGGAGGATATCCCGGATGGTCTCGCCGCCCATACCGGCAATGACCACGGTGTCTGTCTCCTCCGGCTCGATGCCGGACAGGCCGTCACAGAGCCGGAAGTCCAGCCCCTGTGTCTCGTATTCCTCCGCCGTGCGGCGGGCGTGTTCCAGCGGCTCCGCCCCCACATCGGCGGCGATGGCGGAGGGGATACGCCCTTCCTGCAGCAGCCAGACCGGCAAATAGCCGTGGTCGGTGCCGATATCCGCCAGACGGCCGCCATGCGGCGTCATCTCCGCCAGCAGACGCAGCCTTGGCTGTAATGTGATCCGTTTCATGGGGCCTCCCTCCAGACAGAAAGGAACGCATACGGCACTATGACCGTATGCGTTCGCTGCGTTTTACTCAGCGGCCTTGTTGGCCTCCTGATTCACCAGCTCCAGCAGCTTGTCCACGTCCACACCGTGAACGGCGCAGGCCTCCTCCACAGTCTCGCCACGGGAAGAGGGGCAGCCCAGGCAGTGCATACCGATGGAGAAGAAGATGGGAGCGGTCTGAGGGGCAACATCCAGAATATCACCGATGATGGTGTCCTTTTTGATTTCGATCATGTGTCAAAACCTCCGTTTGATATTTACATCGTTAGTATATCCCATGTTTCCGTCTTTTTCAACAGGAAAATCATGAACAGCCTGTGAAAATCACAGAAAATGCAGAGTCCGTATCGGGCTGGGCATATAAAATGCGGGAGCCGCCGCATAGGCAGCTCCCGCATCATATGTCAGTCTGGCTGATCAGCCGTTCTCACGCATCTTAGCGAAGCAATCGCTGCAATACACGGGACGGTCGGTCTTGGGTTCGAAGGGAACCTTCGCCTCGCCGCCGCAGGCTGCACAAGTAGCGGTGAAGTACTCACGGGGGCCACGGGCGGCGTTCTTGCGAGCGTCACGGCAGGCCTTGCAGCGCTGAGGCTCGTTCTGGAAACCACGCTCAGCGTAGAACTCCTGCTCACCGGCGGTGAAAACGAACTCCTTACCGCACTCCTTGCAAACCAAAGTCTTGTCTTCGTACATGATGTTACCCTCTCTTTGAGAAAAATATATTGCGTTCAGCGCTTGCTGATATCGCCTGATGAAAGTTGCCGAGCCACCTTGCGCCGGATGCGCTGCACGGCGTTGTCCACCGACTTGGGGGACCGGCCGACGGCCGCAGCGATCTCACGGCAGGTAAGACCGTCCAGATAAAACCCTAAAATCATGACCTCGAATTCGGACAGCTGCTTGCGGACATTCTCCAGCAGGCTGACAGCCTTCTCCCTGTCGATCAGCAGATCCTCGGGACCGGGCTGTGCAAAGGAAACGTTTGCTTCAAAGAGTGAGGGATTCAAGGGAACCGATTGATTCAATGGGGCGTGCTTCCCCCCCGCCGCAGCCTTCACAACGGAATAGAGCCGGTGGCGGATACACGTTTCGGCAAAGGTTCGGAAGGAGGCATCCCGGTCCGGGTCATACTCCCGCATGGCCTTGATGAGACCGAACATCCCCTCCTGCATCAGGTCCTCGCTGTCTCCGCCCGCCAGAAAATAGGGCCGGGCGCAGGAACGAACCACCCGATGGTAACGGGCGGCCAGAACCTCCTCCGCCGGACGGTCCTGCTCCCTGATAAGGCGGCACAACGCCTCGTCCGGCAGCTGTTCCAGAGGGGCGCCGCCGGATTCCTGATCCTTTGTCATAGTCTATTATACCTTTTCACTAAAGAATTTGTCAAGTCATCCACGACGATTTGTCAAAACTGTATTTTTTCAGACAGAATTTTTATGAGATCAGCTAAATCTTCCGCCACTTTTCGGGCAACTTCGGTGGTTTTCGCCTCCACCATGACCCGAATCAGGGCCTCCGTACCGGAGGGACGGATCAGAACACGTCCCTTTCCGGCCAACTCCTGCTCCATCTGAGCGATAGCGTGCCGGAGGGCGGGATCCTGCATGATTGCATCCTTGACGCCGGGAACGTGGGATACGGCCACATTGATAAGCTCCTGTGGATACTGGGGGCAGCAGGATGCCAGTTCGGAGGCCTGCTTTCCGGAGCGCCGCAGGGCCTGCAGGAATTGCAGGGCCGTCAGCTCACCGTCGCCGGTGGTGGCGTATTCCCGGAAGATCGTGTGGCCCGACTGCTCACCGCCGATGGCGTAGCCGCACTCCAGCATCTTCTCCAGCACATGGCGGTCGCCTACGGCGGTGCATACCAGCTCGATCCCCTCCTTGCGGCAGTACTCGTGCAGGCCGAGATTGGACATCACCGTGGCCACGATGGCGTTGCCGGAGAGCTTTCCGTGACGACGCAGATCGGCACCGCAGACAGCCATCACCTTGTCTCCGTCGATGGTATGGCCCGTCTCGTCCACCAGTAGGCAGCGGTCGGCGTCGCCGTCGAAGGCGATGCCCAAGTCGTAGCCGCCGGCCACCACGCCCTCGGACAGGGATTTCAGGTGGGTGGAGCCGCAGCCGTCGTTGATGTTCACGCCGTCCGGCTCTCGGTGGATGAAATCTGCGTGCAGGGGCAGGCCGTCAAACAGATCCGGCGCCGTGGCAGAGGCTGCGCCGTTGGCGCAGTCCACCAGCACCCGCAGGCCCGACAGGTCGCAGTCTATGCTGGAAATCAGATGGTCGATGTAATCCCGCTTCATCTGCCGCATCCCGTGAAGGCGCTTGCCGATCTCGCCGTGGGTCTTGACGTCCATGGGAGCGCCGCTGAGGATCAACTCCTCCACACGGGCCTCCATCTCGTCGGAGAGCTTATAGCCCTGTGCATTGAATACCTTGATGCCATTGTGCTCATAGGGGTTGTGGGATGCCGAGATGACGATGCCCGCATCCGCCTGCTCCAGCACCGTCAGATACGCCACCGCCGGTGTGGGAATGGTGCCAAGGGGCATCACGTCACCGCCCACAGAGCAGATGCCCGCCATCAGCGCCGCCTCCAGCATATCCGAGGAGATACGGGTGTCCTTGCCGATGGTAATGGTGGGCTTGCTCCCCTTCTCCTCCGTCAGGACGGCAGCCACCGCCTGCCCCACATGAAAAGCCAGTTCTACGGTGAGATTTTCACCAACGATACCACGGATGCCATCCGTGCCAAACAGTTTGCCCATAAGAGGTTCCTCCTACTCCTTATATCTCCAGCTGTTCCTGTCCTAAAAACGCTATGTGCAGGTGTTCATACGCCTTCCGGGTGACACAACGGCCACGGGGTGTCCGGGTCAGGAAGCCCAACTGCATCAGGTACGGCTCATACACATCCTCCAGCGTCACGGACTCCTCGCCGATGGTGGCGGCCAGCGTCTCCAGCCCCACCGGGCCGCCGCCGTAGTTTTCGATGATGGCCCGCAGCATCCGCCGGTCCACTGGATCCAGCCCCAGATAGTCGATCTCCAGCGCCTGCAGGGCATGATCCGCTACGGCCTTGGTAATAACACCGTCCGCCCGCACCTGAGCGAAGTCCCGCACCCGCCGCAGCATCCGGTTGGCGATACGGGGCGTTCCACGGGAGCGCCGTGCGATCTCCATGGCGCCCTCCGGTTGAATGGGGACATTCAGTATTCCGGCGCTGCGGGTGACGATCAGGGCCAGCTCTTCCGGGGTATAAAGCTCCAGCCGCAGCGTCACGCCGAACCGATCCCGCAGCGGAGCGGACAGCTGTCCGGCCCGTGTGGTGGCGCCGATGAGGGTGAACTTGGGCAGATCCAGCCGAATGGAGTTGGCGGAAGGGCCCTTGCCGATGATGATGTCGATGGCATAGTCCTCCATGGCGGGATACAGAATCTCCTCCACGGAGCGGTTCAGCCGGTGGATCTCGTCCACAAAGAGAATGTCGTTTTCGCTGAGATTCGTCAGCAGGGCCGCCAGATCACCGGGCTTTTCAATGGCCGGGCCGGAGGTGATGCGGATGTTGACCCCCATCTCGGCGGCGATGATGCCCGCCAGCGTGGTCTTGCCCAAACCCGGAGGGCCGTGGAGCAGCACATGGTCCAGCGGCTCCGTCCGCCGCCGGGCGGCCTCGATAAAGACGGAGAGATTCTCCTTAGCCTTGGTCTGGCCGATGTACTCCGCCAGTGTATGGGGGCGCAGGCTCACCTCCGCATTGTCCTCCGGCAGCAGCGTCTTGGCTACCAGCGGCTCCTCGTAGATATCGGTGCCGAAATCAATGCTCATACGTCTCCCCCCTTCTCCTGCTTTTCATGTCACTTCACCATTTTCTTCAGCGCCTGCCGGATGATCTCCTCCAGCGGCAGAGCGTCCATATCGATGCCCTTCAGGGCCGTACTGATCTCCTGAGAGCCGTAGCCCAGCACTGCCAGCGCTGCCGCCGCCTCGCCGGACTTGCTGCCGCCCAAGGGCATGGGGGCGCTGCCGCCGCCGCTCGGTACCGTGAAGCTGCTCTGTTCCTTGGCCAGTTTATCCTTCAGCTCCAGAATGATGCGCTGAGCAATCTTCTTGCCGATACCCTGCGCCGCCGTCAGCGCCTTCTCGTCCTCCGTCACGATGGACAGGGCCAGATTCTGGGGTGTGGTGGCCGACAGAATGGCCAGCGCCGCCTTAGGGCCAACACCGGACACGCCGATGAGCATCTTGAAGCTGTTGAGCTCCTGCTGACTGGCAAAGCCATACAGCTCGAAGATATCCTCCCGCACATGGAGGTAGGTGTAGAGCCTGGCCCTCTCCCCCTTTTTCAGCTGAGACAGGGTATAGTTTGTGGTGGCGCAGGCATAGCCCACGCCGCCGCAGTCGATGACGGCCAGACCGGCGGCGATCTCCGCCACGGTGCCGTTGAGATAGTAAAACATATTCAGACCGTCTCCTTTACATCGGGGTCCTTTCGCCGCAGCAGGGACGTGGCGCTGCGGGCATGGCAGATGGCGATGGCCAGCGCATCGGCGGCATCGTCAGGCCGGGGGACGGCCTTCAGCTTCAGCAGCCGACGGGTCATATCCATGACCTGCCGCTTCTCCGCCAGACCGTAGCCCACCACCGCCTGCTTGATCTGCATGGGAGTGTATTCATATACCGGCAAGTGCAGCTTCTCCGCCGTGTACAGCAATACCCCCCGCCCGTGGGCCACGGCAATGCCGGTGGTGATGTTCTTGCTGAAAAACAGCTCCTCGATGGACATCTCATCCGGCTGGAATTGCCGGATCAGCTGCTCCAGATCGCCTCCGATCTGCACCAGTCGGGCTGCCAGCGGCATACCTGCCGGGGTGGTGATGGCTCCGTACTGGACCATCCGCTGCCGCCCGCCCTCGGAATCGATGACGCCGAAGCCCACGGTGGCCACTCCCGGATCAATGCCCAAAATACGCATAGCCGCTCCTTCCCGTTCACCCGCAGAGGATATAAAATCAGTTTATTATAGCAAATTCCCAGCGAAAAGGCAACAGGGAAAAACATTTCTCCCGCAGGCGGGCGCTGCCTGAGTGCAGAGGAAGCCGCCCCGGAGGGCGGCTTCCTCTGTGAAATAATAATACTTTACAGTTCTTTGCTCGCAGCGCTCACAGAGCACGCAAGTACTCCGGTCGCAGGCCGTAGCCCTCCAGGCCCTTCCGCACTCGCTCCAGCATGGCGTCCCGGTCCTGATTCAGCGTCCCCTTCAGCGTCAGGTAGTTGGAGGCGTGGTTCATCCGGAAAACGCTGCCCTCGCTGTCGATGTGCTGGAGCAGCAGCTCCGTCTCCCGCAGGATATCCTCCGGGCCAAGAACGGTAAAGCTGCCCTCACGCACCCATTTCTCCAGCGGCGTACCCGGCTCCACCATCAGCGTCAGCAGGCCGATGTACTCCGGCTTCATGGCGCTGAATGCCTCCGCCGTACCGATGGCGTGCTCCCGCATCAGCTCCCGGCTCCCAAGTCCTGAGATGGCCGTTACCGACAAGGCCAGTCCACAGCGCCGGGCCTTCTGCCCCGCCGCCACGATGGCCGCCGCCGTGTGGCCCTTGTTCATCCGGCGCAGCACCTCATCACAGCCGGACTCCAGCCCCATATACACCATGGTCAGGCCCTGAGACCGCAGCAGGCGCAAGTCCTCCTCGCTTTTGATCTGGAGACTGGTGGGCGAGGCGTAGCACGTCACCCGCTGGCACTCCGGGAACAGACCGTAGATCAGGCCCAGAATCTGGCTCAGTTCCTCCGTTTTCCGCATCAGGGCGTCGCCGTCCGCCAGAAAGACCCGCTCTACCTTTTTATAGGCCCGGCGGGCCATCTCGAAGTCCTCCCGGACCTCCTCCATGGGTCGGATGGCGAAGTGCTTGTCGTCGTACATATCGCAAAAGGCGCAGCCGTTGTGGCTGCATCCGTAGGTCACCTGCACGATGAGGCTGTAAGCCTCACTGGGCGGACGGTATACCTTTCCCTTATAACGCATGGTCTCACGCTCCTTTGGTCGTTTGCTCCATTGTAGCAGATTTCTTTCCGTTTGAAAAGCACATATTCTCCGCAGACGGTACATATAGTGTGCTGACTTCAACCAACGAGGTGACCGAATATGGAACAGAACTTCAACCACGTTCTTCTGTGCGGACAGGTTCTCACCCAGCCGCAGCCGTCCCACGTCAACCACGGCCAGAGCTTCTCCCGGTTCCTGCTGTCCGTCCCCCGGCTCTCCGGGCAGGAGGACTGTCTGCCGGTGATCGTCCCCCAGCCGCTGCTGGAGCTGTGTCCCCTGTCCCCCGGCGCAGCCGTCACCGTCACCGGCCAGCTTCGCTCCTTCAACAACCGCAGCGGGCGGGGGCCACGGCTGGTGGTGTCGGTCTTTGCCCAGACCCTCCAGCCCGGTGGAGAGGGGCCGGTGAATCGCATTCGGCTGTCCGGCGTGCTCTGTAAGCCCCCTACCCTGCGCTGCACGCCCTTGGGACGGGAGATCTGCGATATCATTCTGGCGGTGAACCGGCGCTACGGCCGAGCGGACTACCTCCCCCTTATCGCATGGGGTACCGTTGCCCGTCAGACGTCCATTCTGGCGGTGGGCGCCCGTCTGACGGTGGAGGGCCGCATCCAAAGCCGCACCTACACCAAGAATCTGGAGACCGGGCCGCAGGAGCGAGTGGCCTATGAGGTGTCCGTCATGCGTCCGGCAGAGCTGTCGGAATTTGCAGAGTAGGCACAGGATTTTGCAGCAGCGCCTATTGAACCGCCGCCCAAACCGTGATATGCTTATACCTATACGAAAATCATGTAAAGGAACGCAAGACTATGCACCATATCCAGCACCCTCATCCGACCCACTCCGGCGTGGATATGACCGAAGGCAATATCACCGGCCATCTGATTCGCTTTGCGCTGCCGCTGCTGGCGGGCAACATCTTTCAGCAGCTGTACAACATGGTGGATACATGGGTGGTGGGCAATTTTGTCTCCAACGAGGCCTTCTCCGCTGTAGGTACGGTGGGCCCCATCGTCAATATGCTCATCGGCTGCTTTCTGGGCTTTTCCAGCGGCGCCGGCGTGGTCATCAGCCAATACTACGGCGCACGACGCACGGAGAGGGTCCACGACGCCGTCCACACGGCGCTGGTGCTGACGGTGATCCTGTGTGCAGTATTCACGGCGCTGGGCGTCGGCTTTACGCCCCTAATGCTGCGTTTGATGAACACCCCTGCCGAGGTGTTTCCGGAGTCCTCCGCCTATCTGACCATCTATTTCGGCGGCATCAGCGGCCTGCTGATCTACAACATGGGCTCCGGCATCCTCCGGGCCGTGGGGGATTCCCGCCGCCCCTTCTATTTTCTGGTGGTCTCCGCCGTACTGAACACGGCGCTGGACCTGCTGTTCGTGCTGCGGTTCGGTATGGGTGTGGAGGGCGTGGCCTGGGCTACGGTTATTGCACAGGCCGTCTCGGCGCTTCTGGTGATCGTTGTTCTGCTGCGGACACAGCAGGCGGTGCGGCTGATCCCCCGTGACCTTCGCATCCATCTTCCTGTGCTGCGGCAGATCATCCGGGTGGGCGTCCCCTCCGCTCTGCAAATGGCCATCACCGCCTTCTCCAATGTCTTTGTCCAGTCCTACATCAACTCCTTCGGCGCCGACTGCATGGGCGGCTGGACGGCCTATACCAAGATCGACCAGCTGATGCTGCTGCCGATGCAGTCCCTGGCCCTGTCCGCCACTACCTTTGTGGGGCAGAATCTGGGCCGCGGCAACGAGCCCCGTGCGCGGCAGGGCGTGCGCCGTGCGCTGGCCATCGCCATGGCCGCCACGGTGCTGGTGATGATTCCGGTGCTGGTCTTTTCCCCGCAGATGACGGCCTTTTTCAACCGGAAGCCGGAGGTGGTGGCCTACGGCGCTCTGCTGCTGCGGTGTATCTCCCCCTTCTATGTGCTGTGCTGCTTTAATCAGGTCTACGCAGCTGCCCTGCGGGGCGCCGGAAACAGTAAGGCCACCATGATCATCATGCTGTGCTCCTTTGTGCTGTTCCGACAGGTCTACCTGTTCATTATGTCCCACTACATCTCCCATGAGCTGATCCCGCTGGTCATGGGCTATCCCGCCGGATGGCTGGTATGCAGCGCCGCCACGCTGATCTACTATCGCCGTACCTCCTTCCTGTCCACCCGGCTGGTGGCGGAGGACGGCAGCAAGGAGGACATCCAATGACCAAGTGTGAGAGCTGTGTGTTCTATCAGTACGATGAGAACTACGACGATTATGTCTGCGACATGGACTTGGACGAGGACGAGATGGTGCGCTTCCTCTCCTCCCAGACAGACAGCTGTCCCTACTGGCGGCCCGGCGATGACTATCTCACCGCCCGCAGGCAGTAGATGAAGTACGGAAGGAATTTATTATGAACATCCGAGAAGCCACAAAAAATGACTGTGTGCATATGGATGCACTCCTGACGAAGCTGATCCGTTATGAGGCCCGATTTGATCCTAATTTGAGTCCAGAGGTCGTCATAGAGGACAATTACGCCGGGCAAATAGCCGCAGAAGGCTGTAAGGCTTATGTCGCAGAGGACCATGGGATCATCGTTGGATATCTCTATGGATTTACATACCGGATCCCGCAGGTGCTCTTGCAGCCCATCGCCATCGTCGATGCCCTGTATGTCGAAGAGGGCTACCGTGGGAAGGGAATCGCCAAAGATCTATTCCGCAAGTTTCAGGAGTTTGCGTCGGGCTGCGGCGCTGCCAGCATTGAGTTGAAGGTGATGTCCCGTAACAGAGATGCGCTGCGCCTGTATGCGTCGCTGGGGTTTTGCGAGACAAAAAAGTATATGGCGCTGCCGCTGTCGCAGAATGGAAGCAAATGACATTTTCCTTTAATAATAACGAAACAGGAACCGGCTTGACCCGTAAAGGTCACGCCGGTTCCTGTTTTGTGTATTTATTTGCACTTTACGCCAGATAGACGGCCTTGCAGCCCAGATAGTTCATGTAGCAATCCAGCTTACCCACCGTCTCGAAGGGAGCGTGCATACTCAGCACCGGCACACCGGCATCAATGGTGGTGATGTTGCGGTTGGCCATGTACTGGGCCACCGTACCGCCGCCGCCGGCGTCGATCTTGCCCATCTCACCGATCTGCCACACCACGCCGGCCTCGTCCATCACCCGGCGGACATAAGCCACCGTCTCGGCGTCGGCATCGGAGGAGCCGCCCTTGCCACGGGCGCCCGTGTACTTGCACAGCCCCAGACCGTGGTTCACCTGAGCGTCGTTGCGCTTTTCATACACCTCGGCGAAGTTGGGGTCATAGGCCGCCGTCACGTCGGAGGACAGGCAGAAGGCGCTCTCATAGCACACCCGCAGGGCAACGCCCTGACTCTCGCACAGATCCTCCATAAAGGTATCGAAGAAGGCGGACTGCATACCGGTGACGCCCATAGAGCCGATCTCCTCCTTGTCCGCCAGCATACAAACGGCGGTCTTGGTGGGGGTCTCCAGCTCCAGCAGAGCCTTCAGAGCCGCATAGCTGCACACCCGGTCATCGTGGCCGTAGGCGCCGATGAGGCTGCCGTCCAGGCCGATATCCGTGGCATTAAAGGCCGGGACCACCTCCAGCTCGGCGGATGTCAGGTCATCCTCGCAGATGCCGTACTTCTCGTGGAGCAGATCCAGCACCCGCAGCTTCACACGGTCGCTGTCCTCGCTGTCGCCCAAGGGACGGCTGCCCATGAGGATGTTCAGCGTCTCACCGGCAATGGCCTCGTTGAGGGGCTTCTTCCCCTGCTCACCGCCCAGATGGGGCAGCAGATCATTGATGACGAACTTGGGCTCGTCGCCCTCGCCCAGCACCACGGACACCGCCGTGCCGTCCTTCAGGGCTACCACACCCCGCAGCTGCAGGGGGATCGCCACCCACTGGTACTTGCGGACGCCGCCGTAGTAATGGGTCTTGCCGTAGGCCAGCTCGCTGTCCTCATAAATGGGATGAGGCTTCAGATCCAGACGGGGAGAGTCGATGTGGCAGGCCACGATCTGTGCGCCCTCGGACAGGCTCTCCCGGCCGATCACGGCCAGCATCACGCTCTTCTTCCGGTTCACCCGGTACACCCGGTCGCCGGGCTGCAGGGCCATGCCCCGCTCATAGGGGATAAAGCCCGCCGCCTCCGCCAGCGCCACGGTGTGGGCCGTGCACTCCCGCTCGGTCTTGCTGTGGTCCAAAAAGCTCTTGTAGTCCCGGCAATAGGCCTCCATGGCGTCCAGCGTCTGCTGGTCCACCCGATCATAGCCGTTCTTGCTACCGGAAAACAGCAGCTCTCTCTTGGCCTTCATTTCATCGGTCATTGTTCATGTCCTCCTTCGGTGATATGGTGGAGCTGCCGCAGCAGATCCCGGAAAAAAATCTCCGCCTTCTCCCGGAACGCCTCCGGCGTCTCCTCCTGATTTTCCAGCACATCTGTGCAGTGCTCACGATAATAGCTGTCCGGCTTCTGGGCCTGAATACGCAGCCGTGCGTACTCCTCCGGGATATGGTCCCGCTGCATGATCCGCTGAACCCGCTGCTCGCCGGGGGCCAGCACCGCCACCGTCCGGCAGCACAACTCCCCCAGGCCGCTCTCTATGAGGTTGATGGCATCCAACCCCACCAGAACCCTTCCCTCCATCTTCCTCCGCAGCACGCCGGGGAGATAGTCGAAAATGATGCCGTTGAGCCGCTCCAGCGCCTGCGGATCGGAAAAGACGAGACTCCCCAGCTTCTGTCGGTCCAGTTCCGTCCCCCGGAATACCTCGCCAAAGGCGTCCCGGATGCGGCGGCGCAGGGTCTCGTCCTCCCGCAGGGCCTGATGATACACGGCGTCGCAGTCCAATACCGTGCCGCCCAGCGCCTCCAGCGCCTGCAGGGCGCTGGTCTTTCCGGACCCGGTGCCGCCGGTGATGCCGATGACCACTGGGGCATCTCCGTCAATGAGGTGGAAGCCCGCCGCTTTTTTCAGCCGATTCCCTACCGCCAGACCCAGCCCCGCATCATCGGGACACTGGGCGAAGATCTCCGTCACGTCCGTTCCGTCGAAGGTACGCAGAGCGTCGAACACCCGCTGGGCCTGCGCCAGCTTGTCCGTGAACGGCCCCAGCCGATGAACGATATGACCTTCAAAATACCCGGCGAACTCGTCAAAGCAGATGACCCCCGCCTTTTCCCGCAGCAAGCCCCGGATCACCAGAGCGCTGTGGGCCGGGTCTCCGGTCACTGCCGTCACCGGTGCCTTGGGTGCGTAGTGACGGTACTTCATCCCCGGCGCACGGGGCTTTTCCCCGTCCTTCAGAAGCCCGGTGACGGCCTTATCTACCGCCACCGTGCCCAGCACCTCCTCCAGCGCCTCCAACGGCAGTCCGCCGGGGCGCAGCAGCCGGGGCGGCGTCACCGTCAGGTCGATGATGGTGGACTCCACCCCCACCGCACACGGCCCGCCGTCCACGATACCGTCGATCTTGCCGTCCATGTCCTCCGCCATGTGGCCCGCCGTGGTGGGGCTGGGCCGTCCGGAGGTGTTGCCACTGGGGGGCGCCCCCGGCACACCGGCAGCCTCGATGATGGCCCGTGTCACCGGATGGTCCGGGCAGCGCACGCCCACCGTCTCCAGCCCGCCGGTGGTTTGCAGGGGCACGTTCTCCCGCCGGGGCAGGATCATGGTCAGCGGCCCCGGCCAGAACCGCTCCGCCAGACGGTAGGCCGTCTCCGGTACCTCCCGGCAGTACCGCTCCAGCCACGAGGCATCCGGCACATGGATGATGAGGGGATTATCCTGCGGTCGGCCCTTGGCCTCGAAAATATGGCGCACCGCCGTCTCGTTGAGGGCGTCCGCCCCCAGACCATATACCGTCTCCGTGGGGATACCCAGAAGCCCGCCCCGCCGCAGGATAGCGGCGG
>UMEH01016652.1_pt1 | contig 18014 bp, 8 predicted proteins | sample 1964681 | NCBI WGS metagenome assembly UMEH01 (sample SAMEA4836013, study PRJEB28245) | human gut metagenome | biome: gut microbiome; material: fecal sample | place: Denmark | collected 2008
TCTGTATAGAGATTGTGGTCCGCCACCTTGTATATTGTTGATGTTTGACCGGAAGTTACTTAACTTCTTGTTCGAAGCGCTAATGTTGAAACGGTCGAACAACTGGTCGATCAATCCATGATATTGCTTGTACAACTTATCTTTTTCTTTGAATGGTACATGACCGATAGAATTCCATTCTTTCATCAGATCCCGTACCAGTGTGCTGGCTTCCTCGATATCCATGTTTTCGTCTATGGACGACAACTTTTCGATCAATGCCTTTTTCTTCTCCATGTTTTCTACTTCGATAGAGCGTTGTGAAGAAGTAGCCTTGTTTTTCTGTTCAAAGAAATAGTCACAAGCCGTGATAAAACGTTTCCAAACAGCGTCCGAATGTTTCTTGGCTACCGGTCCGATTGTCTTCCACTCTTTTTGGAGTTTCGTCAGGGTATCGGCAGTTGCTTTCCAGTCTGTACTGTCTTTTAAGGCTTCCGCTTTTTCGCAAAGCGCTTTTTTCTTTTCCAAATTCTCGTTCATGCCTTCTTTTAAGCTCTTGAAGAATTCTCCTTTTTTCTTGAAGAAGTCGTCGCAGGCACGGCGGAAACGTTCGAATATCTTCACGTTCATCTTTTGGGGAGCAAAACCGATAGTTTTCCATTTGTTTTGCAGGGCAATGACTTCTTGTGTCTTGTTTTCCCAAGCTGAGAATGTTTTCAGTTCATCGAACTCTATCGCTTCTACGATTTCGCAGATAACGGTCTTTTGGTCCAGATTATGTTGTTCCGCTTCTTTCAGCGTTTCAAAATGTAGCTGGTGACGGCGATTTACAGCCGTAGAAGCTGCTTTGAAACGATTCCAAATCTCGTCGCGCAACTCTTTCGCTACCGGACCCGTATCACGGAATTCCTGATGCAACTTCTGGAGTTGGTGGAAAGCAGAAACCACATCCTCTTCATCAGCCAGCTTTTCGGCAGCCTCGCAAAGATGCGTCTTTATTTCCAGATTCTTCTTGAAATCATATTCGCGGAATTCGTTGTTTAACTTTAATAGATCGTAGAATTTCTCTACGTATAATTGATAATTCTTCCAAAGTTCGTTTACTTTGCCTTGCGGAACCAACTTCGTCTCATTCCATTGCTGTTGGAGCTTTTTGAATTCCGTGTAAGACTTGTTGGCATCGTCACCCGATTCTACCAATTCTTTCAGTTCTTCGATAATGGAAAGTTTGACTTGAAGGTTTTCTTCTTTCTGACGTTCCTGCTCGGCTACAAGTTTGCTTCGTTTTTCTTTGATTACCCCCATTAGGCGTTTAAATTCCACTTCCACCGGGTCTTCTTCGGGAACGAAATCTTCTTCGGCGCCGCCGTTGTCGGTAAACTGTTTTTTAGCAGCTTCCAGTTCGGCATTATGTAGCTTGTAGAATGATTGTTTCAGATTGTCTATTTCCTGCTTGTTCGCATTCTCTGCGTCTTGTGCAAGCTCTTTCAATCGGTTTAGTACGTCTTCCTTTGTGGCAGGTTTAGGAGCTGCTTCAGGTTGAACTTCGGCAGTCGTTTCTTCAGACGGAGTTTCTGTAATGGCTTCAGAAACCTCGACTGTTTTCTTTTCTTCTTCTAATTCCCCTTGGTTCAAGGGCTGATTAGTGTCATGAGCGTCCATCATTGTATATTAGTTTTGGGTCACAAATTAATGAAATAAAACGATTACTTCATACTATTTTGCTTATTTTTTTTCGTTTATTCTGATTTTATGATAATAAAACGGTGATTCCCATGTAGAGCATCATGCCGATAATGTCGTTTGTAATAGCTATAAATGGTCCCGTTGCAATGGCGGGGTCTATTTTAAGTTTTTCGAGAGTCATGGGGACCAGCGTACCGAAAATAGAGGCAAACATCACTACGGCAAACAAACTGATAGATACGGAGTAGGTGACTGTTGCTGTTGCACCGAACCGTATGAAATTATATGTATATACCAGCAGGGAAATGATAGTAGCATTGATTAGGGCCACCACCGCTTCTTTTGTCACTTGTTTGAATGTATTTTTGGCATCCAGCGAACTGTTGGCGAGGCCCTGTACGACGATAGCTGACGATTGCGTTCCGACATTTCCGCCCGTACCACCGATCAACGGGATGTATAAAGCCATTTCAGGATGAGCGGCAAAGGTCGAATCGAAATTTCCCAATATCATCGAGTTGCCGATTCCGCCGATCATGCCGATCAGTAGCCACGGAAGGCGTGCCGTTGTCTGGCGGAGAACATTATCATCCGTTTCTACATCCTGCGAAAGACCGGAAGCCAACTGATAGTCACGTTCCGATTGTTCACGGACTTCGTCCATGACATCGTCAACGGTAATCTGTCCGACAAGCCGGCCGATACTGTCGATCACGGGGATAGCCACCAAGTCATACTTCTCGATCGCTTGCACCACCTCGTCTATCGGCGTATCCACGTGTACTGAAATCGGGTCTTTCTGCATCACGTGTTTTACCTTGGATACGGAAGGAGACGTTATCATCTTTTTGAGCGGGAATATACCTCGCAGGCGTTCATCGTCGTCGATGACATATACATAATAAATCTCGTCCAGTTCTTCCGCCTGTTGGCGCATCTCTTTCAGGCATTCGGGCATACTCCAGTTCTCATTGACAAGCACCATTTCCGTACCCATTAAACCACCGGCCGTATTTTCGTCATATTTCAACAAATCGACGATGTCTCCGGCTTGTTCGATGTCCTCGATGTGCGAAAGAATCTCTTCCTGTTTGTCCTCGTCCAGTTCACGCATCAGGTCTACGGCGTCGTCCGTATCCATGTAGTCCACAAACCGCTTGGCGATTGTTTCGGAAGGAAGCATATCGAGAAGTTCCTTACGGGCGTCCTCATCCATTTCGACGAGTACGTCGGCGGCGGTTTCGTTATTGAGTAGTCGATAGACGAACTTGGCTTCTTCCGGGTTCAGATCGTTGCACAATTCGGCGATGTCGGCCGGGTGTAGGTCGGCGAGAAGCTCTTTTACCTGGTCGGCGTCTTTTTGCTCAATCAGGTGTTTAACGTTGTCAATGTATTCCTCGTTCATCTGCTTGTCAATTACAAATTACGAATTACAACTTACGGCTGAAGGTTCATCTCTTTCAGCGCTATTTCCACTTTATTGGTCAGATCGATAAATTCTTCTACCGATAGCTGTTCCGGGCGTTTATTGAATAATGTGTCTTCTGTGAGCGGACACTCTTTTCCCAGAATCGGCTTAATAGAGTTGCGCAACGTTTTGCGCCGTTGATTAAAAGTCGTTTTCACAACCTGCTTGAACAACTTTTCGTCGCAGCCAAGCTCCTGCGTATCATTGCGTGTCATGCGGATAACGGCGCTTTTTACTTTGGGCGGCGGGTTGAATACGTGTTCGCTGACGGTGAACAGATATTCTACCTTATACCATGCCTGTATCAATACGCTGAGGATACCGTAAGTTTTGCTGCCCGGTCCGGCGGCAATACGTTCGGCTACTTCCTTTTGGATCATGCCCGTACAACAGGGGATAATATCCTTGTTATCCAACATTTTAAAGAATATCTGACTGGAGATATTATACGGGTAATTACCTGTCAGTACGAAAGGCTTGCCGTCGAACAGCCGGTGGAGATTCATTTTCAGGAAGTCGTCCTCGATGATATGATCTTCCAGCGACGGATAAGCTTCGCGAAGATAAGCTACCGATTCATAGTCCACTTCCACGACTTTCACCGGCCGTTCTTTTTTCACCAGGAACTGGGTTAATACTCCCATGCCCGGTCCTACCTCCAAAATAGGCAGTTCGGGGAAGGGGTCGACCGTATCGGCAATATCTTGCGCCACTTTCAAATCTTTCAGAAAGTGCTGTCCGAGAAACTTTTTAGGCTTTACTAATTTCATTTACCAACTAAATAATTACTTTTGCAGCCGACAAAGGTAATTCTTTTAAATGAAGAACGTACCACTATTTAAAAAAAATAAATAGATGTGTCAGCGAAGCTAATGAAGAATTAAGCATGAAGAAACTATTAAAGAAGACGCTGAAACTGATATTACCGATTGTTTTGGGCGGCTTTATTCTATTTTGGGTATATCACAACTTTGATTTTACAAAGGTGGGTGAGGTGTTGCTGCACGGTACGAACTGGTGGTGGATGTTCTTTTCGTTATTATTCGGGGTGCTCGCACAGGTGTTTCGCGGCTGGCGGTGGAAGCAGATGTTGGAGCCGTTGGAAGCTTTCCCGAAAAGGAGTGATTGTGTGAATGCTATTTTCATATCGTATGCCGCGAGTCTGATAGTTCCCAGGGTCGGAGAAGTGAGCCGTTGCGGCGTGCTGGCCAAATATGATAATGTTTCTTTTGCCAAGTCGCTCGGAACGGTTGTTACAGAACGGCTGGTCGATACATTGACAATTCTTCTGATAACAGGCGTCACGGTGTTGCTTCAGCTGCCGATATTTGTTACTTTTCTTCAGCAGACTGGAACCAAGATACCTTCGCTCCTGCATCTGCTGACTTCCGTGTGGTTTTATATCGTCCTGTTCTGTTTTATCGGAGTGGGAATGCTTCTTTATTATTTACGGAAGACGTTGTTCTTTTATGAAAGAGTGAAAGGTTTTGTGCTCAATATTTGGGAAGGTGTGATGTCATTGAAAGGAGTGCGCAATATACCTCTCTTTAGTTTTTATACATTGGCTATTTGGGGATGTTATTTTTTTCACTTCTATTTTACGTTCTATTGCTTCGCTTTTACTGCTCATCTGAGTATCCTGGCGGCGCTGGTTATGTTTGTAGGCGGTACTTTTGCAGTGATTGTGCCTACGCCGAACGGAGCGGGTCCATGGCATTTTGCGGTCATTTCGATGATGATGCTTTATGGAGTAAATGAAACAGATGCCGGAATATTTGCTCTGATTGTGCACGGGATTCAAACCTTTTTAGTAGTTTTGTTGGGCGTATATGGTTTGGCGGCTTTGTCGTTGACCAATAGACAGCGAAAGTAATCACTATAAAAATAGATTTGTTATGAGTACTATTCTTTCTTTAGCTCCACAAAACGTATGGAAGCATTTTTATTCGTTGACACAGATTCCCCGTCCGTCGGGATACATGGAAAAAGTAACAGAATTTCTGATTAACTTCGGAAAAGGCTTGGGACTGGAATCTTTTGTAGACGAAGCAGGTAACGTAATTATCCGTAAACCGGCAACTCCGGGAATGGAAAACCGGAAAGGTGTGATTCTTCAGGCACACATGGACATGGTTCCGCAGAAGAATAACGATACGGTGCACGATTTTGAAAAAGATCCTATTGAAACTTATATAGATGGCGACTGGGTAAAGGCCAAAGGAACTACGCTGGGAGCAGATAACGGGCTTGGCGTGGCTGCTATCATGGCTGTGCTTGAAGCGAAAGATTTGAAACATGGTCCGCTGGAAGCACTGATTACCAAAGACGAAGAAACCGGTATGTACGGCGCGTTCGGTCTGAAGCCGGGGACAGTGAACGGAGAAATCCTTCTGAATCTCGATTCGGAAGATGAAGGCGAGTTGTATATCGGTTGTGCAGGCGGTATGGATGTCACTGCTACACTAGAATATAAGGAGGTAGCTCCCGAAGAAGGCGATATCGCTGTTAAGGTTACGTTGAAAGGCTTGCGTGGTGGGCATTCCGGATTGGAAATCAATGAAGGACGTGCCAATGCCAACAAATTGCTGGTTCGCTTTATCCGCGAGGCAGTTGCCAGTTACGAAGCACGCCTGGCAAGTTGGGAAGGCGGCAATATGCGTAATGCCATTCCACGGGAGGCACACGCGGTTGTTACCATTCCAGCTGAGAATGAAGAAGAATTGTTGGGCTTGGTGAAATATTGCGAAGACCTGTTCAATGAAGAATATTCGACGATTGAGACTCCGATCAGTTTCACGGCAGAACGTGTGGAAGTTCCGGCAGGTCAAGTGCCCGAAGAAATTCAGGACAATCTGATTGACGCTATTTTTGCTTGTCAGAATGGTGTGACCCGTATGATTCCGACCGTTCCCGATACGGTAGAGACTTCTTCCAACCTTGCTATTATAACAATTGCCGGTGGAAAAGCGGAAATTAAAATTTTGGCTCGTAGCTCCAGCGATAGTATGAAGGAATATCTCACTACCAGTCTTGAGTCTTGTTTCTCTATGGCAGGTATGAAGGTAGAGATGACAGGAGGTTATTCCGGTTGGCAGCCCGATGTGAATTCTCCGATTTTGCACGCGATGAAAGCGTCATATAAGCAGCAGTTTGGCGTGGAACCTGCGGTGAAGGTGATTCATGCAGGTTTGGAATGCGGTATTATCGGTGCCATTATTCCGGGATTGGATATGATTTCCTTCGGTCCTACCTTGCGCTCACCACATTCACCGGACGAAAGAGCATTGATTCCTACTGTACAGAAGTTCTATGACTTCCTCGTTGCAACTTTGGAACAGACTCCAATGAAATAAATGCTATTCTTTCCTATTATATAATAGGTCTCTTATAGAAAAAGGCACGGATGAAATGTCATCCGTGCCTTTTTGTCATATTTGCTGCCTTAAATATTACGATTTTACTTCATAACAAATAAATTAATTGATGCAAATCAATAAATATGCTATAAAACATAAAATTCTTCCTTTTTGGAGTACAATGTATAAACAAAGGCTGTATTTTTGTGTTGTATAACATGTAAATAAGAGGATAACAAAATGAAAAGGTTAGAAAGATTGTTTAGAAAGATCGGCGAAGCCGACGTACATGTTTGGGGATATTCAACAATTAATATTCGCCCGAACGAGGAAGCTTAATTTTTTAGTTTTCAAGTATTAGTAATTTAAAAGTTTAAAGATTATGAAGAAAATAAGTTCTTTAGTTAGAAAAATCCTCAGTGAAGTAGGTCGTAACGAAATGCTTGCATGGGGGTACAGAATTGAAAAATGAGAGAGAGAACATTAGCTAAGTTTGTAGTGGGGATACGTTATTGAAAGCGTTATCCCCACTTTTTTTGCTTCTTATAAGTCCCGGATATTGTATTCACTGTTTTTTTCGATAGAAGAAGGTTGTGTACGACAAAACAGTTACCGTCCGAGTTAGTTTCCTTTGCTTGAAACTAAAGTTTCATCAGTTAGAAACTATGGTTTCATCGGTAAGAAACTAATGGTTTCAAGTAACTGAAACTGAAGTTTCCAGCGTATGGAACCAGGGTTTCGAGCCGCGAAACCAACAGTGTTAAGGCGTAGTGTCAGTTTTATATCATAAACAATTTGTTAGGAGAGGATTAACGGCGATAACTCTGTTTTATGATCACAATCATTGTGGTTGTTATATCTGTTATGATTGTGCAAATCTATTATATTTATTCAAAAAAAGATGATTGTTTAAACTTTATTTCTTTACTTTGTTATTTATACAGTGAGACTTATAGCGAACTTAAACTAGAAAGATTATGAAAATAAGGCAGATTTGTATGGTGGTGCTGTTATGGTTGGGAGTGATTCCGGCAGTGCAGGCACAGAGTTTCGACAAATTATGGAAAGAAGTAGAACAGGCAGGAAAAAAGAGTTTGCCTAAAACAGTAATAAAATTGACTGACGAGATTTACCGGAAGGGAGAAAAAGAAAAGAATTCCGCCCAGATGCTGAAGGCATATATGTGGAGGATGAAATATCAAGAAATAGTGACTCCCGACAGTTTTTATGTCGGTCTGACCGGGCTGGAACAATGGGCGAAACAAACAAAACAGCCTATGGACCGTGCTATATTGCACTCATTGATAGCGGGAATCTATGCTGATTATGCAGCCAATAACCAATGGGAGCTCCGGAGAAGGACGGAAATCGTGGAGGAAGCTCCTTCCGCAGATCTACGCGAATGGACAGCAAATATATTCGTAGAGAAAGTGCGGACAAATGTGAAAGAGGCTCTGGCAGACTCTGTGCTGCTGCTCAAAACGTCCTCACGCGATTATATTCCTTTTGTGGAATTAGGGGAGACTAGTGAATATTATCACCATGATATGTATCATTTGTTGGCTTCCCGTGGCATAGAATCCTTGAACCGGATAGAAAGACTTAGTAGCGGAACATTACCGGGCGATATTTCTTCGGATCCGGTAAAACAGGATATTATATCTATCTATGGAAATATGATTTCCGCCTATCAGGCAGCCGGTCTGAACGAAGGATACGTGTTGGCACTGCTCAACTATTTGCAGTGGCGACGCATGGCGGATCAGGCGTTCCGTTCCTTCCAGGCTAAAAACGGGTTGATAGGACTGACGCAAGATCCTTATTTGGCTGCATTGAATGAACTGAAAAGCAAATTCAAATCGGAACCGATATGTGCTGAAGTTTATTTGGCGCAAGCTCAGTTTGCAATTGAAAAAGACCAGCCGGTAAGTGCCTTGAAACTGTGTGACGAGGCAATCGGACTTTATCCGTCTTACCATAGGATTAATGCTTTGAAGAATCTGAGGCAGGAGATTCTATCTCCTTACTTGAATGTCAATGTGATCAGCCAGGCTTTTCCCGGCGAAGAAATTAAACTGAGAGCTTCGCATAAGAATCTGGACGGTTTTACGGTACGCCTTTTTAATAAAGCGAAGAAGTTGGTGAAGGAACAGCATTATTCGGTTCTTCGTCCGGAAGATTATCGGACGCAGGACACGGTGTTCACTTTCAAGTCCCCGGAAGTGGGAGCTTACGTCATGCGTATTGTTCCTGATATTCGTGCCAAGCGGGATAGTGAAAGTGAGTTTAACGTGACCCGCTTCAAAGTGTTGACGTGCCGTTTGCCGGGGCAACAGTATGAAGTGGCGGCCTTGGACGCTCAAACCGGGCATCCTGTACCCAACGCAAAGATAATATTGTATAGTAATGACGAAAAAGTGTTGCAGGAGTTTACGACGGGAGAAGAAGGAAAAGTGGTGTTCCCCTGGAAATCCGAATACAGATATTTGAAAGCTTCGAAAGGCGTGGATACAGCCATGCCGAAACGAAGTATTTACGGCGGAAGCTACGGTTATTACGATGATGAGGATGAAGCGACGGAAAGTATGACGTTATTGACCGACCGTTCCTTGTACCGTCCCGGTCAGACAGTGTATGTGAAAGGTATTGCTTATATGCAGAAATCGGATACAGCCAATGTGCTTCCCGGTAAAGATTATACTGTCACTTTGTTGGACACAAATAATCAGGAAGTGGGGCGTAAGTCGGTACGTACCAATGAATTCGGTTCGTTTACCACCGATTTCGCATTACCTTCGGCCTGTCTGAACGGAATGTTTTCTTTGACGGCGGGAGAAAGTAGAACGAATATCCGTGTGGAGGATTATAAACGCCCGACATTCGATATTACGTTTGAAAAGCAAACGGAAAGTTACCGACTCGGAGATGAAGTGCAGGTAAAAGGCAAGATACAGTTTTATAGCGGTGTGATGCTTCAGGACCTTCCGGTGAAGTATACGGTGAAGCGTTCTGTTCGCAGTTTCTGGAGGATTTCGGAGGCTGTACAGATTGCTTCGGGTGAAGTGACTGCCGACGGGAACGGAGAATTTACGATCCCGGTTCGCCTGGAAGAAAGTGCAGATTATAAGAATAATGATAAAATATATTATCGTTATTCTGTTGAAGCGACTGTTACCAATGCGGCAGGTGAAACACAGTCGTCTACGGAGATGATTTCGGCAGGACAGCGTTCATTGATTTTGCAGACGGAGTTGAAAGAAAAGATTTGTAAGGATAGGCCGTTCAACATTGTGTTTGAAGCACAGAATCTGAACGGACAGCCTGTGGAAGTGAAAGGTACATACTCTTTATATCCGGCGAAAGATAAGGACTACAAGCAACTGGGCGAGAAACCGGTTGCAACCGGAACGTTTACTTCTAATAAGGAAATGACCTTCAATTGGGGGAAATTTTCTTCCGGGCCGTATGTGCTGAAGGCAACGGTGAAAGATAACCTGGGAAAAGAAGTGACGGCGGAAGCAAATACGATTCTTTTCTCTTCTGACGACAAACGTCCGCCTGTTCAGTCCGCCGTGTGGTTCTATGCAGAGAATACGGAATTTGACACTGCTCATCCGGCGGTATTCTATTTCGGAACTTCGGAAAAGGATACCTATATAATGATGAATGTATTTTGCGGTGATAAACTGCTGGAAAGCAAGGCACTGAATCTGTCCGATACGATTGTTCGTTTTCAATATCCGTATCAGGAAAGTTACGGTAACGGTATCTTCGTGAACTTCTGTATGGTGAGGGACGGACAGGTTTATCAGGAACGGGTTCAGGCGAGAAAACGTTTGCCGGACAAGACATTGGTGATGAAGTGGGACGTATTCCGTGATAAATTGCGTCCCGGACAGAAAGAGGAATGGAAACTGACAATCAAGACACCGCAGGGACAGGCTGCTCATGCCGAAATGTTGGCGACGATGTATGATGCCTCACTTGATAAAATCTGGAACCGCCGGCAGGATTTCCGGGTTTACTACCAGCAACTGCTTCCTTATTCCGATTGGATGAACGGATATGTTGGAAATAACTCCTACAATTATTGGTGGGATCGTAAGTCTCTCAAAGTACCTGCAATGTTGTATGACAGATTCGCTATGCAGCCTGATATAAGAAATGCATATGCGATGTCAGAATCCATAGCTGTTGGAGTAGTGGTCAGAGGATATGCAGTGCAAAAGAAAATGTCGGTGACAGGCAGCGTTGTAAGCCGGAGCAATGCGGTGAGATATGCATCGGCGCTAGTTTCCGAAGATGCTGCGGATACAATGTTTGAATCGGAGTTAGTGCCAATGGCAGCAGGAAAGGCCGATGCCGCTTCCGGAGAAGAAGCGCTTCCTGAAGCTCCTGCCGGCTTGCGTACAAATCTTGCCGAGACTGCTTTCTTCTATCCCCAACTCCGTACCAATGAGCAGGGAGAGGTTTCTTTCTCTTTCACTATGCCCGAAAGTCTGACACGTTGGAATTTCCGTGGATATGCTCACACCAAGGGAATGTTAATGGGAACGCTGGACGGAGAAGCTATTACCAGTAAAGAATTTATGCTGACCCCGAATCTGCCACGTTTCGTGCGTGTGGGCGATAAGACCTCTATTGCTGCCTCTGTCTCTAATATGACTGGCAAGCCGCAAGCAGGAACAGTAAGCATGATTCTTTTCGATCCGGTGACGGAGAAGGTTGTCGACACACAGAAACAGAAGTTCTCCGTTGAGGCAGGCAAGACAATTGGTGTGAACTTCATGTTTACCGTCAGTGATAAATACGAGGTACTGGGTTGTCGGATGATAGCCGATAGCGGCACATTTAGCGACGGAGAGCAACAATTGGTTCCGGTACTCAGCAACAAGGAACATTTGGTAGAGACACTGCCCATGCCTATACGTGGAGAAGAAACTCGCACCTTCTCGCTCGACAGTTTGTTCAACCGGCATAATAAAACGGCAACAGACCGTAAACTGACGATTGAATTTACCGGAAATCCTGCTTGGTATGCTATTCAGGCATTGCCTTCTTTGAGCCTTCCGGTCAATAATAACGCTATTTCATGGGCTACCGCCTACTATGCGAATACATTGGCTTCGTATATAATGAACAGTCAGCCACGCATCAAGGCTGTGTTTGATAGCTGGAGACTTCAGGGCGGTACGAAGGAAACCTTCTTGAGCAACTTGCAAAAGAATCAGGAAGTGAAGAATATTCTGTTGTCCGAATCTCCATGGGTACTCGAAGCACAGACTGAAGAACAGCAGAAAGAGCGTATCGCTACACTGTTCGACTTGAATAATATCCGTAACAATAATATCGCTGCACTGACCAGATTGCAGGAATTGCAAAATTCCAACGGTGCCTGGTCATGGTATAAAGGAATGAACGGCAGCGGTTATGTCACGGCCTATATTGCCGAATTGAATGCCCGCCTTGCTCTGCTGACCGGTGAGAAGTTGAACGGACCAGCACTTGCTTTACAGGAAAAGGCGTTGACTTATCTTCACCAATCAGCTTTGGAAGAATACAAAAATATTCTTAAAGCACAGAAAGAAGGAGTGAAGTTCACAGGAGTGTCGGGCTCTATCCTGCAATATCTGTATATTGTCGCTATTTCCGGCGGACAGGTTCCTGCTGCCAATAAAGCTGCGTATGCTTATTATCTTTCTAAAGTGAAAGAGTTGCTTCCGGCAGCTTCAATGAATACGAAGGCGATTGCTGCTATCGTGCTCGATAAAGCCGGACAAAAGAAAGAAGCGCAGGAATTTGTTGCTTCTCTGAAAGAACATCTGACAAAGACGGACGAACAGGGGATGTTCTTCGCTTTCAACGAGAATCCTTATGCGTGGGGAGGAATGAGGATGCAGGCTCATGTAGACGTTATGGAAGCTTTGGAATTGATCGGCGGAAACAGCGAAACGGTGGAAGAAATGAAACTCTGGCTGTTGAAACAGAAGCAGACGCAACAATGGGATTCCCCTGTAACTACGGCAGATGCGGTATATGCACTGTTGATGAAAGGTACTAATTTGCTTGACAATCAGGGCGATGTACGGATTGTGATTGCCAATGAAGTACTGGAAACGGTGAGTCCGAGCAAGACTACGGTGCCGGGACTGGGATATATCAAACGTTCGTTTACACAGAAGAATGTCATGGATGCCCGCAAGATTGAAGTGGAAAAGAGAAATCCGGGGATTGCCTGGGGAGCTGTTTATGCAGAATATGAATCGCCGATCAAGGATGTGAAGCAACAGGGAGGTGAGTTAAATGTACAGAAACAATTATATGTGGAACGTACGGTGAATGATACCCCTCAGCTGCAACCGGTCACGGCAAAGACGGTGCTTCAGGTAGGTGATAAGGTTGTTTCCCGTTTGAGTATCCGTGTAGACCGTGCAATGGACTTTGTACAGTTGAAAGATCAGCGTGGCGCTTGTTTCGAGCCGATCGGCAGTGTCTCCGGTTATCGCTGGAATAACGGAATCGGCTATTATGTGGACATTAAAGATGCTTCTACCAATTTCTTCTTCGATCACTTGGGGAAGGGAGTTTATGTACTGGAATATAGTTACCGTGTCAGTCGTGCGGGAACTTACGAAACGGGGCTGGCAACCATGCAATGTGCCTATGCGCCGGAATATGCTTCTCATTCGGCTTCAATGACGGTAGAAGTGAAATAATTAACTTATTAACGGTGAACGGTAAACGTTCACCGTTAATAATCCTTTCAATACGTTTCATATCTCATCTAAAACTCCTACATTTGTACACCAAAATAAAATATATCACATGAAACGTAGTTTACTATCTATATTTTTTCTGCTTATTGTCACTTTGGCAGCTGTCGCCCAACCTCGTATTTCTTCTAATAAGGAGACGCACAACTTCGGACAAATAGAATGGAAACGTCCGGTGACAGTGGAGTATACCATTACCAATACCGGAAATCAGCCTTTGGTGCTGACCAACGTCACCACTTCTTGTGCCTGTGCCGTGGCCGACTGGACAAAAGAACCGATTGCTCCCGGAGCGAAAGGTATTGTAAAGGCTTCATTTGATGCCAAAGCATTGGGACGTTTCGAGAAGTCGGTCGGTATTTATAGCAATGCTACTCCGAATCTGGTTTATCTGAAGTTTACGGGTGAAGTGGTGCAGGAAATAAAGGATTATACGAAGACTCATCCTTTCGCTATCGGTAATATCCGTATCGACCGGGATGAATTTGCCTTCCCCGATGTATATCGCGGACAGCAACCAACTATGACGTTCAGCATTGCCAACCTTTCCGACCGTCCTTATGAACCGGTACTGATGCATCTTCCTCCTTACCTGAAAATGGAGGCGGAACCTAAAGTGTTGCTCAAAGGAAAGAAAGGAACTGTCAAACTGACGCTGGACGCCAGCCAACTGAATGATTACGGATTGACACAGACTTCCGTCTATCTCTCCCGTTTTGCCGGTGATAAGGTCAGTGAGGATAATGAAATTCCCGTTTCGGCTATTCTACTTCCCGATTTCTCGCGGATGACGGCGAAAGATTCGTTGGACGCGCCGGCTATCCGTATTTCGGAAACAAATATAGACCTCAGTGTACCATTGATAAAGAAAAAGAAAGCCAGCTACAATATCTTGATTGCTAATGCCGGAAAGACTCCGTTAGTAATCAGTAAGTTGCAGGTGTTTAATTCTTCTGTGGGCGTTAGTCTGAAAAAGACCGTGCTGCCGCCGGACGGAATGACGAAACTGAAAGTGACGATTCGTAAACGTGACGTCGGTAATAAGAAGCATCATTTACGCATTCTTATGATTACAAACGACCCGTTGAATCCCAAAGTTGAAATCAATATCAAACGCTAAATTCTATGACTATGGAACATCCTGAAAATAGTGGAGAATACAAAGGGCTTGTTGTCAACAAAGGCATCGAGCAGCCTTCGTCTGTAAATCCTTACCTGAAACGTAAGCCGAAAAAGCGTCAGCTTTCGGTGGCGGAGTTTGTTGAGGGGATTGTGAAAGGCGACATTACTATTTTGAGTCAGGCTGTGACATTAGTGGAAAGTGTGAAACCGGAACATCAGGCCGTAGCACAAGAGGTGATAGAGAAATGCCTGCCTCATTCCGGAAATTCTGTCCGTATAGGTATCAGCGGAGTTCCCGGCGCGGGAAAGAGTACTTCGATAGATGTATTCGGTTTGCACGTGCTTGAAAAAGGAGGAAAGCTGGCTGTGTTGGCTATCGACCCCAGTAGCGAACGTAGTAAAGGCAGTATCTTAGGAGATAAGACGCGTATGGAACAGCTTTCCGTACATCCGAAGTCATTTATCCGCCCTAGCCCCTCGGCAGGTTCGTTGGGAGGAGTGGCACGCAAAACGCGTGAGACGATTGTACTCTGCGAGGCTGCCGGATTCGATAAGATTTTTGTGGAAACCGTCGGGGTGGGACAGAGTGAAACGGCTGTTCATTCTATGGTAGATTTCTTCCTGCTGATTCAGTTGGCAGGTACAGGAGACGAGTTGCAAGGCATTAAGCGCGGTATTATGGAAATGGCCGACGGCATTGTGATCAACAAGGCCGACGGGGATAATCTGGAACGTGCAAAACTGGCTGCTACTCAATTTCGTAACGCTTTGCATCTTTTCCCTGCTCCCGAATCGGGATGGACTCCCCAAGTGTTGACCTATTCCGGTTTTTATAATATCGGAGTGAAGGAGATATGGGATATGATTTATGAATATATTGACTTTGTGAAGACCAACGGTTATTTTGAATATCGTCGTAACGAGCAAAGTAAATACTGGATGTATGAAACGATCAACGAACAACTTCGTGACAGTTTCTATCATAATCCGAAGATTGAAGCCATGCTTCTGGAAAAGGAACAGCAAGTGTTGCAAGGAAATCTGACATCATTTATAGCCGCAAAGAGCCTACTCGATACTTATTTCGCAGACCTGAAACGGGACGACTAGAAAAAGAACGTTAAAAAGCGGATGAAAAAATAGGGGTGGTATGCTTTCTGATTGTATTTACATTCAGAGAACCATGAATATTGGACACAGAATATTATTTATTGACTTAAAATACCTTATGAACAAAACCTTGTTAACAGGTCTTCTGTGCTGCACCCTCACAGTACAGAGTTTCGCAGACCAACCTTTAGAAGGGTTTACCTATGCTACCTTGAATGCTCCGACAGGAGCGGAGTGGGAATCTCCCGAAAACTTGGCACTCAATAAGGAGCAGCCGCATGCTTATTTCTTTCCGTTTCAAGACTTGGAAAGTGCTCGCAAAGTATTGCCCGAAAACAGTAAGTTCTGGCAGTCTCTCAATGGCGACTGGAAGTTTCATTGGGCACCCGACCCCGATTCCCGTCCGGCAGATTTCTATCAGACGAATTATGATGTGACTTCGTGGGACGTAATCCCTGTACCGTCGAGCTGGAATATCTATGGTATTCAGAAAGACGGAAGCTTGAAGTATGGAACTCCTATTTATGTCAATCAACCGGTTATCTTCCAACATAGCGTGAAGGTAGACGACTGGCGCGGAGGAGTGATGCGTACTCCGCCCGCTAACTGGACTACTTATAAGCACCGTAATGAGGTTGGTTCCTTCCGCCGCGATTTTGAGATTCCTCAGGATTGGGACGGCAGGGAAGTATTCATCAGTTTCGACGGTGTGGATTCTTTCTTCTATCTTTGGATTAACGGTAAGTATGTGGGGTTCTCCAAGAACTCGCGCAATACCGCTAATTTCAATATTACCCCTTATCTTCAGAAAGGCAAAAATATCGTAGCAGCCGAAGTATATCGTAGCTCGGATGGTTCATTTCTGGAGGCACAGGATATGTTCCGTCTGCCGGGTATCTTCCGTACGGTAGCTTTGTACTCGGTTCCCAAGGTTCATTTCCGTGACTTGGTGGCTATTCCCGATTTGGACGCTACTTATACGGATGGTTCTTTGACTATCAACGCTGATATCCGTAACTTGGATAAAAAGGCAGCCAAGGATTATAAAGTATATTATTCTTTGTATGCCAATAAACTGTATTCTGATGAAAATACGTTGGTAGACGGCGTTTCATCTCCGGTTATAGAGAAGATCGTTCCGAATGAGATTGGTAAGGTTCAAACTGTTTTTCAGGTGAAGGCTCCTAACAAGTGGTCGGCGGAGTTTCCTTATCGCTATACGCTTGTTGCTGAACTGAAAGATAAAAAGAACAGGACTATTGAAACGGTTTCTACTATCGTAGGTTTTCGGAAAGTGGAAATCAAAGATACACCTGCGTCAGAAGATGAGTTCGGGCTTGCCGGACGCTATTATTATGTGAACGGAAAGACCGTTAAACTGAAAGGGGTGAACCGTCATGAATCCAACCCTGCTGTGGGACATGCCATTACCCGTGAGATGATGGAAAAAGAAATTATGCTGATGAAGCGTGCTAACATCAATCATGTTCGTAACTCTCACTATCCGGATGATCCGTATTGGTACTTCCTGTGCAATAAATATGGTATCTATCTGGAAGATGAGGCTAACATCGAATCACACGAATATTATTATGGTGCCGCTTCGCTTTCTCATCCGGTGGAATGGAAAAATGCTCATGTGGCTCGTGTTATGGAAATGGTGCATGCCAATGTCAACAATCCTTCTATCGTGATTTGGTCGTTAGGTAATGAGGCCGGTCCGGGTAAGAATTTTGTGGCGGCTTATGATGCGTTGAAGAAGTTCGATACTTCCCGTCCCGTACAATATGAACGTAACAATGATATTGTTGATATGGGTTCGAATCAGTATCCGTCTATCGGTTGGGTACGTGGTGCTGTACAGGGGAAATATGATATTAAATATCCGTTCCATATCTCCGAGTATGCTCATTCAATGGGAAATGCTTGCGGTAATCTTATTGATTATTGGGAAGCTATGGAGTCTACCAACTTCTTCTGTGGCGGTGCTATATGGGATTGGGTAGACCAGTCCATGTATAATTACGATCCGAAAACGGGTACGCGTTATCTGGCTTATGGAGGTGACTTCGGCGATACTCCCAATGATGGGCAGTTTGTAATGAACGGAATCGTGTTCGGAGATCTGGAACCGAAACCTCAATATTATGAAGTGAGAAAAGTATATCAGAATATCGGAGTGAAAGCTGTCGATGTTGAGAAGGGTGTCTTTGAGATCTTCAATAAGTATTATTTCAAGAATCTGTCGGACGACTACTATTTGATGTGGTCCGTTTATGAGGACGGCAAGGCTATTCAGGCAACTCTGAAGAAAGACATCAATCTGGCTCCCCGCCAGCGGATGCAAATCTCTCTTCCCTATAATCGTGCTGCGTTTAAAAAAGATGCGGAGTACTTTGTGAAAGTGCAGTTTATATTGAAAGACAAGATGCCTTGGGCTGATAAAGACTTCGTAATGGCGGAAGAGCAGGTACTGGTGAAGGAAGCTACGGATCGTCCGTTAATCAGTGAAGTGGCTGG
>UMEH01017526.1_pt1 | contig 17891 bp, 11 predicted proteins | sample 1964681 | NCBI WGS metagenome assembly UMEH01 (sample SAMEA4836013, study PRJEB28245) | human gut metagenome | biome: gut microbiome; material: fecal sample | place: Denmark | collected 2008
ATATTTTGAATGGAAAATCAACTGGCCACAGACCTGTGATGGGTGTGGGAAATATGAACCTAAGAAAAAATGGCGAATATAGCAAATACAATGCTCCCCAAAACTGGACAATATTCCAATAATGGGGAGCTACTATTCTTTTTTTAATCTAATGCTCTTCTACTATATGTATTTTTCATCACTCAACTACTTTATAGCCCGCATTTGTAATTACACAAATTTCTTCGCTTTTTCTTTCAATATATTTTTCTTTCAAACAAGCATTAAGCGCCTCTTCCCAAACAGCATATTCACGTCTATCTGGATACTCCTTAGCAACTACTTCGCTGCCAATTTGAATATATGTACCTGATTCCAAATCTGAAGTTATCAGAATCTGCCCTCCCGGTGCATCTGCCACTTTTTTAAGGAGTTGCTTCATTTCCTCTGTAATTAAGGCAGGTGTAGCACTGATATTCTCATTTTTGGTTGATACATCGCCATTTATTTCACTGATGAACTTGTCCCTTGCTTCTTCCCAAATAATATCTTCATTATCTGAAATATCAAATTCTGATTCTAATTCCCGTCTCAACTGATTTAGGCGATCTTTTACTTCGGAACGATCACCATCTAACTTAATAGCAATGCAGTCACTTCCAATTACACCTTTCATTCCAGAAAAATCAAAACCAGGAAGAAGAAGTGAAGTTGCATTGGCTCTTAGTACCCATGCTGCGCCCATTTCATTTAAGCTGACTGGGCTTTCGTAATATTCTGGCGAATGTACGAAAATAATATGCAAGTCATAATTAAGGAACCGTTCCCTTAAAAAGTCAAAAATATTGGCTCCATTTGGTATTCCATATCCTGGTAGGGAGCTGCAAAAAATATCTCTGCGAGGACTTAAATTGATTGAACGAAGTAAATCCGCAATTTTTGCAACTTGATCCTTATTCTTAGAAGAATGACTTATAAATATAAGCGGTTTCTTTTTCATACCAGAAGCACCTCCTTGTGAATGTGACAATCCTGACTCTTTCTCCTCGTCCGGATAATATTTATCAATATTTTTTCTAATAGCCTGAAGTTTTCCGACAAGCTCAATAAAATACTTTTTCTCCGTAAAACCATCCAGACGCTTGCCACAGAAATTGATAGTTTCCCACACAAAAGTGTCATGAGTTCGATCATAAATTCCCTGTAATTCCAATTTTATCTCTTGAAGCCAATTTTGGAATTCAGGCACATCACTGATCCGTTCAAAGGATGTTCCCATACCGCCACCAAACGGATGAAACATTTTTTCTATTTCTTTTCGTGAATCTATAAGTTTAATTAAGTCTTTCTTCAATCATTCTACCCCCAATGCCTTAAACACCGCATCTTCTGCACTCTGGTACGGAATCAGCTGAAATGCACTCATCAGATCAGCCGGAACGCTTGCGAAATCAACAAACGAGGTACTCGGAATCAGCACCTTCTTTGCGCCGCTATCCAGACACACCTGAAGTGTATTGGCAAGTTCATCCACCTTTATCATTGTGCCACTAATTGTTATATCTCCCAACACTGCCAAGTTGCTGACAACAGGCTTTCCAAGGGCAATCGAACAAAGTGCAATCAATGTTGGAAGTGCCAGTTTATCTGTCATGCCGATACCCTGCAAATCCTGATAATTGATGATGTAATCCTTAGTTGAGGTGCTGATAGATCCACTGATCCGATTGCCGTTGGCTTTCAGATAATTAAATGCCGTGTTCACCGCTTCCTTGCATTTAGAATCACTGCCTAAGCCAGTCCGTTCAATTTTGCCATTGCCTGGAAGCATCTGACTTTCCAAACGGAATACACCAATCATACCACTTTTTCCTCTGGATACGGTATAAACCTGTCCCGGATTACACATTCCATCCGGTATCAGCTTACCGCCACCCTGTTCTGGTACGGAAACATAATGTTCTGACATATCTTCTAGATCTATATAAGAGAAGTTTACATCATAAAATTCCATACCGCCCAGTTTCTTCAATTGCTCCTTGACACGGCGACGCATTTCCAATGCAATCTGAATAATTTCTTCCAGTTCTTCTTTGGTAAACTCACCATTTGGGTACATCAACTTCAGATAACCGTCTATCATACGACGAACCGCAATTGTATCACGCTGATTTAGATTTCTCCCCAAGCGGAAGTAGTGATCAAGTGCATCTCCATACTGCTCCTTGCGAAGCTCTCGGATGAACTCTGCCAAATAGTCACTGATAAAACCATAATCATTAGTAAAATGCTCCGGTCTGAACTTCGGTATCTCCCATCCTGGAAGATAACAATGCATACGATCAAGAAATGCTGTATCTGTTCCCATTTCCTGTGGAAAAGGTGCGAACAGACTGGATGTTTTCAACAGCACATCCACACTCTGATTGATGTTTCCAACAAACACCATCGACGCAGTAGCAGCTTTTTCTTCTTTGCCACGGGCAAAAGAACCGGATGCCATATAATCCTTCATAATCTGAATGCCATCTTTATCTTTAAACTTGATACCTGCCACTTCATCAAAAGCTACACAATCCCATAAGCCGACCAGTCCGACTGTTTTGCGTCCCATATTGTAAAACAGGTTTGCAACCGTCGTCTGTCCACCGGAAATCAGGATACTATTTGGAGAAATCTCTTTGTAGAGATGGGACTTACCAGTGCTCCTCGGTCCCAACTCACAAAGATTAAAGTTGTTCTCCACCAGCGGAATCATACGGGTCAGGAGCAGCCATTTCTCACGATATGTAAATTCATCCGGCTCCATGCCAACAGAACGGAGAAGAATATCCAGCCACTCATCTTTAGTAAAGGCTTTTCGTCCCTGCTTCAGCTCGTCAATATCAATGTGCGGCATCTGAATCGGTGTCAGTTTACGGATACTGATTGGAGAAATATCTTTCTGCTTTTTCTGTTTGGAACGAAGTGGATTTCCATCAATGTCCTCAATGCCAAAGTTATTGTCGCCTTCAACCTCATAATCCAGCTGAACAATACACCAGATACCGCCGCAAAGCAGTCGGTCAAATTTCTCCGGATATTCGTCGGCAATCGGTACATTACCAACTCCCAAATTAGAAAACTCTGCAAAAAAGCAATCCTTTTTCATATCCAGTCGAACAGTCACCATATCAATGATCGTGTGACTGCCTTTCTTTCGCAACTGAGACAGAATCTTCTGTGATTCATCCGGGCGTACAAAGTTGTCAGCAAGAATACGCTTCACATTCTGTACGCCTTTTTCAATGACCATTTCATCATCTGAGCTGCAATACTGCCCCAACAGAAACTCAAGGACATACACAGGAACGTTCGCCCCTTCCTTGATTTTCTTTGTCAGGTCTTTCCGAACAATCTTACCGTCAAAGTTCTGACGGAGCTTGTTCTTTATTTCTTCACGAGTACTTTCACCCTCTGCAAATTGCTCCATCTTTCTCTCCTCCTGCGGCATTAACTAAAAAAATCAAACTCGTCCACCGCAAAGGCGATGTCAATCTGGAATGGCTCCCGCTGTGGCATCTGTAATCCCTGTTCATCTGCAATTACCAGATAATAAGTAGCTGTATTGCTGTATTTCAGAGATTTCAAATTAAACTGACAACGGAAAGTTCTTTCTGCACCATTATCGCTGGTCTTATCTGCAATAATCTTCTGAATATCACTAATCTGCTTACCGTCCTCATCTGTAAAGTAAACCTGATAGGTTGCAACTTCACGGTTTGTACTGACCGCATCTTTTTGATAGAAATTCAATGAAAAAATCATATTGCTGATCTTACGGTTTGCGGACAGTAAATTGACCGTTACCGGCTTGGTATCATATTTCTGCTTATTTCGCCTATATTCCATAGAATCGTTGCGGAGATAATGATACTCAATCACTGGAACAACCATTTCCTGCAAACTGATACCACCATGCACAAAATTCATACCGCCACCATTCATTTTGATACGAATACTTTCTCTCGGTGCAAATCCATCAAATTCCGTATTTCCGCCCAGGAATTTTATAGGCATCAAGTAATCTGGTTGCACACCTTTCTGCATAATTGCATATCTTCTGCCATATTCTACACACCGCTTGATGCTTTCTTTTTTTGTAATGTCAGTGTTTGTTACATCCACATCAAAAAATCCTCTTTTATCTACTTTGTCCTCTTCCTTCAAAGGACTGTATGTATAAAGAAATCCATGATCTGCCGTAATTAGAATATTCGTTCCACCAAATTCATTTACAATGATACGCACAAGATTCTTCAATTCTGAAATTGCCTTGTCACACGCAGCAAAAACAGCAGTATCCGAAGTATGGCTGGCTTCATCAATGGTATCGTGGTAAATATAGACCACATCCATACCTTTTACCAAAGCACTTCTTTCCGCTCGTTTCATAGCAATGATGTCATTATACTTTAAGGCCACGCTTGCCGAATCTTCTGTTTTCAGAACCTTGTCCCTATAAGTACTTGCCGTAGACTGTCCATCTGCCAAAACCGTCAAAATATCGTTCCGAACCTCTACTATCAGTTCTTTGTGCGGCAACAAAGCTGCCATACCAAACTTTGTAGTAGAAGGGAATATACTCTGCATACTGCTGATAGAAACTTTACTTTGCGTTTCTCGCTGAAGCTGATCTGCCATCGTAGCTGCCACTTCATAACGCATGGCATCTGAGATAATTACAAATACTTTCGTATCCGAGGTTTGGATACGGGAACGGTAAAAATCCTCCTGTTGCGGTACTTCCAGAACTTTACCGTAAGTTGCCAGTTCATCCGCACATACATCCGACCAGTTGTTGCCCAACTCACCTAAGAACCAGTGCGTATAAAGTCCTTCCACCTTATCGACAACATGCTTGAACAAATCATCCAGCAGAATATTGGAAGTCTCCAAACTCTTTTGAAAACTAAGATGGAACAAACGGTAATAAGTGTCCATCTGATAGTAACTCTCAGTATATTCTTTCCAGATACTTTTCGCTTCTGCGGTATGGAATCCGGCAGAATGTTCCTTAAAGAAACTTTGCATATTCGCCACTTGTAAGATACCATCATAAAAATTCTCAAATGGCTCATACCATACACAAGTTCTCCGTTTTTCAACGGTATTTGTAATGGTATCCACATCAATGATATGGTCACTAATCTCTGTCATTAGCTTTGTCAGAATTACTTCGTTAATACACGGAAAGCACTCTGTTCCTACCAAATCTTCTACTGTCAGCTTTTCAAAACGCTGATACAGACGAGCTTCATCCTCAACATAACGTGCCACATCATATAATTGCGGAATGTTGTCACTATGAAGCCATTCAGAAATAAAATCATAGCAATATGCCTGATGTGGTATGGAAATAAAACCGTCCAGTCCGGCAAGATATTCCTGCCGCATGGTACGGGTCGCCGCGGTTAAAAGTAGATGAATTGCCAATCGCCCAAGGTCTGGTTTCTCCTCCGCAAATCCGCATCCCTGACGAACCATAGCCCAAAATGCTGCGTCTGCATGATATTTTACAAAATCCTGATAAACCGTATTATTATTCAAATCCAGTCCCGCCTGGAACACACTACGGAGAATCATATTAGGCTGTGCATCTTTCAATCCACAGATTGCCGCCATGACAGCCATGTGTAACTGTGCCGGTGTTTCCGGAACTTTATTCTGCGTGCTAACTTTCAAACGACGGTCTTTCGCATTGAAATAAGCACGATAATTCTTAACTTGTTTCCTCATTGCTGGATTTGATATAAGTCCCATCTCATCCATCCAGATAGAAATCAGATCCGCCCGAAACTCTTCGCTGTAAAGCTCCACATCCAGAAGCCAGTTATCATCAGGGCGGTTATAGACACACGGACTGTAAACCAGATAATTTGTGCTCAAATCATCTACTGAAAGCAGTTTTTTTACAGAAAACGCATTATTTCCAGTCAGTGCAATCACCTTTGCATTTTCTAAAACCACTTCATCCAATTTATCCTCAAATTCCTTATCTTCATCGTACCAGAAAATGATACGACGCTGATAAAACTCAGGCAGAGGTGCAGCAAACCTGCGATTTAAATCTTGTATTATTTTATCTGTATCCATGCTGTCCTCCTACCTTATAATTTTCCAATTTGCTTTTCGTTTTGTTCCGCCCTGTACCAATCTACCTTTTTCCTGTAAAGAAGCGAACATTCGAGAAATCGTTCTTTTCGATACACCCATTTTTTCTGCATAATAGGCCTGTGTTGCAGACGGATTCTTCTCTATAATCTGCAACAATTTTTCTATCTGCGTCTGTTCCTTATTAAGCGGCACTTCAGCGCCATTAGTGCCATCATCAGCGCCACATTCAACGCCATCAGCGCCATTTTCAGTGTCATTGGCGTTAATTATGGCGTTATTAGTATCAACCTGACCTCGATAAATATTGATACGCAAATCAACTTCGCCACCAATAAACTCCGGCTCCTGCAGTCCGGCAGCTTTTACTTTGTCTATAATTCTCGGAATGCCGCTTCCCCAATGCTCGATCAGATTCATGTAAGCAAACGCATGAGCAAGAGCTTCATTTCTGATTTTAGAATAGCCTTCTTTCATACGCTCCATCGTTTGTCCCATTGGCAGCTTTCCTGGGGAAGTAACTTCTAATCGGTTGTCATATACCGCCACCTGTATCGTACCATGATCCAGATAACTACGATGTACCATCGCATTGATAATCAACTCACGAATGGCATCCGGTGGAATCTCATAAACATCCTGGCGATAAATTCCCACAATAGTAGCACCCAGATGAATATTTCTCAAGACAAACTGAAATGCTTCGTCTATCTGTTTCCAAAGCGGTCCGGTATATTCTCTACGATCAACAAATACCGCTTTCGTTGTCCCTTTGAACACGCCACATTGCGTTGCAACATGAAGTCCACCATTACCTGTCAAAATAGCAAACGCATTGGACGGATAATCTTTTCCATCACGCTCAATCAAAATCCCCCAGGAGCGCAACTGCTGTCTTCCCACATCTTTAATCGTTGCTTTCTGTTCCTCTGTACGAGCATTTCTGACAGCCTGCTCTTTCATAGCTTTGCAAAGGGCATCAATATCTTCATCTGTAACATTTAACCCAGTACATAAAGCCTGATCGTAGTAACGATTACTGCCCTCAAACAACAATTCTTTTATCATATACTCATCGGCAAGACGTGTAGTTCCGGCGACACGGACATATACACCGCCATCTCTTCCAAGAGCTTTGATATAATATGGGCGCTGTCTGCCCTCAGAAACCTCTACCACAATAACAGTTTTACCATCAACCGTCTGTAATGTAATATCCGGGATGATTGCCGGTTCACAGCTGTCTGATACAGCATTGGCAATGGCATCCATTTTCTTGAACACATCTTCCTTGTCAAAGCCAATAACCTCTCTGGTTTTATCGGCAATTCCGAAAATGATTTTTCCTCCGGTTCCATTTGCAAAGGCAACCACAGACTTCATATATTTGATGCTTTTCTCCGGCAGGTTCTCTTTAAACTCTACATTTTTTGATTCCCCTGCAAGAATTTCTTCTATGGTCATCGTAACACCTCGCTCTCTTTAACAGTCCTAACCACCATATTTTTACTTGATTGATGAAGAAATTGAGCTCAGTGCTTTGCTTAAAGCATCTTCATCAGCCTTTTTTCTTCTCTCACTTTCCCACATACCGAGTATCTGATAAATACATTCTTTCACAACAGGAAAATATTTTTTGCATTCTTCTTCGCTTAATTCATGAATACCTTTGCTTAGGATTCCGTAAATAGTTGTATTTTTGATGAGTATCTCAGGCAAATATCCCTGTAACATCTTAATTCGTTCAGCCACCCTTGCCTGTTCAAATTCCTCATCATTAACTTTATCTCCCGCAGTTGCTTTTGCTTGATAAATAAGTCTTTCAAGAATTCGTCTCAAATAAACATATGAACCTGCACCAATACCACTTGCAAATAACCCTATGGCAGTTCCAAGCTCTTTTCGATCTTGTTTAGAAATCACATGCTTATAAGCATCTAATTCTGGAAATGTCATATCTGCAATAGATGGATACTGCCCAATTTTCATCATTGAATTGTCTGTTGTCAAAATAATATAATCCAGATGATGCTTCTCATCCATTGAACAAATATATTCCAATTTCATTAATCTCGTCGTATCAGCTATTTGCCAATTTATCCATTTCCATTCTTCAGCAGAACTCTTTTCTTGTCTGGCTTTGGTGCTAAATATCATATTTTGAAGTGATTCTATTTCCTCGCCAAGAGATGCACACCTAATTTCTTCATCCCCCTCTGGACCCGTTTCAAAATAATACTCAATAGGTTTCATGTGAAAAACACGCTCTTGCTTGCACTCTTTACAATAAGCGCTAATTTTAACATTTCCCTTAAGTAACTCAATCAAGTCAGCAATATTATCTTCACAAATTTCTTTAGAATCATATAATCCCGCAGTTTGTAAAAACGTAGCAAATATATTTTCCATTTACGCAAGCCCTCCTTACTTTATTTTAGCCAAAATATCCTGGAAAATTGCATAATTCTTCTTCACTCCATCGTCCAGATCAATCGAAATCATCTGGTCAGCAAGGTGATGAATCTTTTCTTCATAGGTTCTGATCTCAGTATCCTGTGCCTGCAAGGTAGTCAGCTTTTTGTTCAGCTTCACACGCTCACCAGTGGAAGCATTGGCAATACGCTGTTCCAAATCGACAATAGCAGTGCGATAACGAGCCTGCTGTTCATGCACATAGTCGGTACGGATACGGGCAATGGTGTCCGGCTGATAGCGGTGCATATAGATCAGCGCCTTGAAGCCGTTCTTTTTTCCACTGTCAAACAGCCAGTAAATCGGGCGTTTCTGATAAATCTTGCAGTGGTCGGAGTAGAAGTTGCTCAGGAAGTAATTCCGAATCACGTCCTTCGGCTGCCCCTTGCCGCCGAGGGCATCCGCAATGAATTTCAGATTTTCGTCCAGCGTATCTGCGCCGTAGACGGTTTTCACAAACTTCACGAACAGACCGACAATATCATCCTCGAAGTATTCATCGTCGCAGATGGGGATAATGTTATCCTTATCCGCAGCGAAAGAAGCATACTTGCTATTGTCCCATTCGCCGCCTGCATAGGCAAGCCCATCCACATCCAGAGAGTAACGACCAAACATACAGCCAACCGCATAGGAAATGAAAGAGAGAATATCTCTGCCAAGGTCAGCCTTGCGGACAGTAACATCCTTATCCTCAACCTCCGGTGTCAGCTCATCCTGTAAACCATAAATGTCAATGAAAATACGGTTCAATTCTTCCTCATTGGCTTTCAGCTGATTGAAACGATTGTTACATTCAGTCTGCCACTGGTCAAAGGCTTCGGCAATAGTCGGAACTTTACGAAGCAGCGGGTGACGCTGAAAGTCCCATGAGGTTTCAAATGAGTCCCAATCGGCTTTGCACAAATTAACATTTTCTAAAGATAAATTATTTATAGAAGAATCCGCTACCTTTTCACTTATAATTGGCAAAGCCCCTATATTTCCAGATTGAAACGACATTGTAGGGTTCAAAACATGAAGAAAATAATCTCCAACCACTGAATTTATAAATGCAAGGACATAATTATATTCTCTATCTGGCATAAAACAACTTGAGCCTTTATCATCAAAAAGATGACCGTACTCGGAATTTCTACATGAGATCATTCCTGTTGTTAAAGTAGCCCATGTTATTGATTTACGGAAATATAGGCGTTCACTTCGTACACTTGCAATTTTTCTTCCCTGCTTAGTTGCATTCTTAATTGCATATCCATCATTTTCCCAAAGGACGACATAATCATTTAAGCCATACCATTTTCGGAATCCACCACCTTTATTATATGGGAACCATTTCTTTTCAGATTTTTTTGCTTCATCTGAATTATGACATCCCATACCAATTTTAGAATTTTTCACTTCGTGCCATAATCTTAAAAATCTGTCATTATCGCCAGTTGTCATTCCTGCTTTTGCTTCTCCAATATCAGAAATATGAGGATATTCCTTAAATGCTCTAAATACAGCATCACCAACCCAATAACCTACTGGAGCTGACGGAAGGCTTGCATAATCTTTCTGCCTTTTGCTATACAGATTTTCTTTGCTTAAATACTTTTTCTCTTTATCATTCTGAGAAGTTTCTGCAACAAGTCTTACATATTTTCCGGCATAATCCAATATTTCACTATTATAGAGAACAAATGCTGTGGTTTGAACAACTTCCCCTGCAATTTCTTCGAAGGCTCTTGCCCCAAGATGTGCCATGTTTACAATAGTTTTTTTATAAATATCATCTCTCAGTTTCTCATAACTTCCCAAAAACATCCAAGAATGTTGAGTTATCAATGCTTCAAAAGCGTGCCTTTTTCCAAAGTGAATACATACTTGAATAAACATTGCATATAAATCACTTTTACTATTAGGATAATTCTTTTTTGCATAGTCAGTTAATTTGCTTCCCATTCCTGAACTACTCATATACGGCGGGTTCGTCACAACCGTATCATACTTCAGTGCCAGTGCTTCTGCCACCTGTACCAACGGCAGTAATCCTCTCAGTGCCGCCTCACGGGACATATTTATATCTTCTGTAATCTCAGCAAAGCGTTCATACAGTGCAGACCAATCTTGCGGTGTTACGGTCAGAATCGAACCATATTCCTTTGCATCATGCAGTTCTTTGATGATGGTATCCATAGCGGCTGTGAGCTTCGCATCGCCATTACAGAAATAGTCCACGGCAAATTTATCTACATGATTGCTCTCCACGATGGCATAAACATGGGGCTGAATACCACGGCTGAAGAATCGGCGGTCATACTGACGGGCTTTCATCATTACTGCAAAATAAGCCAGCTGTGCCGCACGGTCATCAATATCCAGACCGTAAAGATTATTTTCTACAATGCTTGCCACCGCTTCACGGGTGGTGTAGCCGTAGGATTCATAAATCTTCATCAGCACATCAAACATATACGCAAGAATATGACCAGAACCGGAGCAAGGATCAATGACTTTCAGCTGATCCGGTGTCAGTGCAGCGTATTCTTTGCGAATCTCGGCAAGCTGTGCCTGCACTTCCGGTTCCTGCTCGGCTTCTTCCAGATAGTAGTGCCATTTGGTATCTTCCGGGTCACGATTTCCGGCAGCATAAACAGACTGTTCTTCCTCTGTAGGAAGAAGCTGTTCTTTCACATCCGGGTGTCCCTCCAACCACAGACGACCAAGGCTGTTCTCTACCATATAGCGAACAATCCAGTCCGGTGTGAAAAGCTGGGTTGCTGCAGGTATGTTTTCTTTTGTGATTTTTACATTCTTTTTCAGTGCTGCGAAAACATCATCTTTTTTCTCGCTGTTATAATACTGATACAGCCATCCGATAATCTGGACAGCATCCTTCCAGTCATCCTCCGGTATCAGCTCAATCATTTGCTGAATCACACTGCCTTCACGAAGCAGATTGTCCGGCAGAAGAAGCTCGGTGTAATCCGCAATCTTCTGAAACATTCCCGGCAGAATTTTATTTAGAGCGTTACACTGCACAATCAGCAGATATTTATACAGTTCTTCGCTCTTTTCTGCATCTTTCAGTTCATAGACCTTTTCCATATCGAGTCCATCCAAATCCAGATGAATGGCTTCGGTTATAATCTGCGGCTTAAAGTTGTTTTCCTCGTCCGTAAATACACGCACATGAGAAGGAAGATAGCCGTTGACTTCCATGAATCGCAGAGCAGAGAAGCGATTGAACCAAGTATAGGCAACCTCTTCCATGACCTGCTTATATCCTTTATCGTTAATCTCGGCAATCAGAGCCTGACGCTGTTTCTTTTCATTGGCAGCGAGGACTTTTCCGCCAACACTGTCCGCATTGGCATCCTCAATGTTGTCCTCTGTGATACCGTATTCCACACCTTTTAGTGAAACACGGGCGATCAGCTCTGTTCTTGCCCAGACAGCAAATTTTTTAATCGCATTCTTATCCATAAGTATACCTCTTTATAATTTCGGAATTTGCCATCCATTGTAATGCATCTTGCAATTAGTACAGAAATAACTTCTGCGCATACTTCCTTGTGTAATTGGATGCAATTTTCCAGTATTATTATAACAAGCTGCACAATATCTTAATTTTTTTCCAGCCTTTATCTCTGAAATCTTATAATAAAATCCATCATCAGATAATTCCAAATCATTTTCATTATCTTGCGTTTTCTCTAAAGCTTCTATTTTCTTCCGTAATTCTTGATTTTCCTTTTTCAATTCCAATAGCGATGAATATATTTCAACAAGTTTTTCGGCTGTTTCTTTATCTTGGTGTTTCTTTGCTAAATCCATTGCTATACTTACAGATGTTAGAATTTCATCTACTATAATCATATACTTCTCCTTTAATTCAGCTTGATCTCGTCGCAATTCTTCAGCAACTGTTTCAGCTGAGAGCGAATCTTCTCTACATAATCATCAATATCTGCATCCGTCTGTAAAATCTTTGCCTGAAATACAACCTGACGGTTATAGGCACGGACAACCTTTTTCTTTGCAGTTGCTTGCTCTTTTCCTTGCTGTGTCCGCTGTACCTGTGGCTTCGGTGCAGGCGGTTCCAAAACAGATTCAATATTGCTGACTGTATCATCCTTGTACTGACACATTGGCAGAAACATGGCATCCAGAAGGGCAAGGCTCTTTAATTCTGCGATTTTCTCCTTGCATTGGCTGAAATATTTATCTGATTTCTCAATCAGATGGGATGCCTTGGAATCGCCGTTTGCGGCAGTGTGGGTTGCTTCCATACACTGACGAACCGTTTCCAGAATCTCAACACGTTTTTCTTCCAACATCTTGTCATGAGCTGTACGAACCGTATCCATCAGCGGATTCAGTTCTCGAATCCGGTTATAGTTGAACTTACTTCCGGTCTGAACCATGATAATCAAACGAATGGTATTCAGTGCCTTGTGTGCTTCCTCATTTTCTGCGATACAGTCAAGATCATCATGCAGAGATTTTTCAAACTGCACTGCCTGGTCGAATACTGTTACCTGGGTTTTGAAGAAGTTTTCAATGCCGTTGCTCATGGCTTCTTTATTGTCGAAAAGAGCATCCTCTTTTTTCAGCACACGCTCAATCAGAGCAATATTGTCTTTCTTCTGAGAAAGTACATCATCCATCAGATGAATGGCTTCCTGAACTAATGCACGGTCTGGGTATTTATGTCCGTCATAACGGGCATCCAGAGAAGTATAGTAATCACGCTGTTCACCAAATTTCTCAGTCACAAAGCGAATCAGCCCATCTTCATCGTCCGGTACATCCATGATGTCGAAATACTCTCGGAGCATCGCTTTTACATCACGCATCATCGTAGCAGAAATGGTTTTACGCTTGCTGATGGAAGTCTTGCCGATCTCACTCTTTTTTCGGAGCATATCTGGCAATTTCGGGTCATCTGGCTGAATGGTATTGCCTGCATACTTGATGGTTACTTTCTGGGAATAAATCAGCTGTGCCGCAACCGCAGCAATATCAATTTCTTTCCATCCATATGGAATTGCACTATATTTGCTTTGCACGTCTGCCATAGATGTCGGCAGTTTTTTCGCATCCTGCATTTCCAGATATTCTTCCATAGCGGAAGCAGCATCACGGTTTGGCTCCATGCCCGGAAGTGCCGTTACCGCACCTGTCAGAATCGCAATAATATCTGCATCACTGCCTGCATTATCTGTAATCAGGTCAATCTTGCTATATACATGAGCAACCAGATATTCAAGAGACTGGTCAATCTTACTCTTTGCATTTCCGGCTTTGATTTCCAGATGCTCACCGTCTACATAGAACTGTGCCCCCTCGATGGCATTTTGCAATTCGCTCATGGCACTCAGCTCATATTTTCCGGCTTCGTCCTGCTGGTCACTTATGATTTTCTGCACAGTTTTTGGAAGCTGGCTTACATTTCTCTGCTTTACATACTTGCGAATTTTCATAGCAGATTCCAGAGATTCATAGTAAGGTGTGTCAGCCAGGACCACGATTGCTTCGTTGCCTTTGGATTCTGCCATCAGACGATAATCCGTTTTTTCAATAGCATCGGTAGCAACAGTCAGGAAACGTAGACGCATACCGCCTGTTGCCACACCGACAGTAATACCATCTACCATTTGGTCGAAGGCAAAGTCATATTTTCCATAACGGAACTTCTTAGTTGTGAAAATATCACCGTAAATCATCTGAGCAATACGCTCTACGATAGAAGCGGTATCCACATTTGTATCTCTAATTTCACGCTGAATGTCCTGTTCTTCGTCAGTCAGGAAGTTATAAGTATCACCGGTTCTGCCGATATAGTTTTGGCTCATCAGACGATCAAGGCATCCACGGACAGCTTCACGCATGATAATCTTATCCACACGAATATCGTCTGCCATAAGAATTACGATATTGTCCAAATTGGAAGGAATATCATCAATATATCGAATCAAGTACAAAAGTTTCAGTACATCTACATCCTGCTGTTCAATGCCGTCCCCGTTGTCAGCAGCTTTCTGGCAACGCTCAATTACACGACGAATCGAACCATCCAGGAAAGTATGTACGGTATCATAAAAACGAAAGAACGGAACAAGTGCGTATTCATCCTTTTCCTGAATTTTCTGTGCAGCTTCCTGGAAACCGGACAGCATGGAACGCTCACCACCGGACAGGTGCTTGCCGGAATTTCCATGTTTCCGGATTTCAGCAAATACCTTCTGCATGATGATAAACTGATACGGCACGAACGGGAAGTTCTCGGTAAATTCCCTTGGGCCGGAATAACCTTTAATATCCAGAATGGAACCGCTAAAGCTGAACAGGTTACGAAGAACAGAATCATTCTGCTCATAAACATCTTCCAGATTTTTAGCTGCTTCTGGTTTCTTTTTCAGAATACGTTTCTGGATGACTTCATCCACAGAGGAAGATGATAAATTCAGTCTTGTTTTAAAACGAGCCTGAATACGGGAGAACTCATCGGCACGAACTTTGATAATTTCATCAATGGCTTCCTGTCCGGTGCAGATCACCCAAATCTTTCCTTCACACTCACTTCCGATTTTTTCTGTCAAAGACTGGAGATTCAAAAGCATATCGGTGTCTGTGCCGACATATTGACCAACTTCGTCGATCATAAACAACAGACGGAAGTTCGCTGGTTTAGTATCCACATAGGCTTTCATATCTTCCACAAGCTGTGCGATAGAAATTTCTGTTGCGGTTTTATCATTGAACCATGCTTTGGCATCGTCCTCACTCATATCCAGAACTTCCATTAATGTCGGAATAATAAACTTTCCATTGAAAGCAAAGGCACGGCGCATTTCCAACCAGGACTTGCCTTTCTTCTCTTCAAAAACTCTGCGGAACTCCTCCGTTTTTCCCTGCTGGTCGATATAACGCTCCAGCATGGCAACTTTCAGATTTTCTCCATAATATCCCAGATGATTATAGAACATCTTTGCAAAAACACGAAGTACAGCTGTCTTGTCTTTATTGCTGAATCCCTCAATATCAATATTGAACAGAATTGTCTCCGTTGTTCCCTTTGTAGCACGGTCGATCAGCATAAAGGTTGCCGGATCGTCCTCAAACTTTTTACGGAAACGCTCTACACTGCGGATGCCTTTTACCTCTTTATTTTCCAGAAGGTAGGAAAGCATTTTCAGGAAGTGAGATTTACCACTTCCAAAGAATCCCGAAATCCAAACGCCCATATCCGCAGTAGGCCGGTCAAAAGCATCACCGTAATAATTAAAGAACGTAATGAAATGTTTCTTCAATTCTCTGGTAATGACATATTCATTTAACTCCTGCTCGATTACATCATCAGCAGCCTGATCAACTTTAATAACACCATTGATTTTGCGGTTAATGTCATCCGCAAACATATCTCGAATCATCATAGCTTTATACCCCCTTAATCTATGACATTGAACGCCCGGTAATAATCATTTGATGTCAGACGATTGAACAGTTTTACATGACGACCATCAAATTCACCCGGATACATCACCAAAATCGGAACATCCGAAAAATACGGTTGCAAGGCTTCCAGTAATGTATGGATTCTCATAAATGGAAATACCTCACCTACCCCCATCAGCATCAGCACATCACCCGGTTCGTGTGGCTCATACTGGATTTTATCAATGAACTCTCCATTGCCGATTGCGGAGTTAAGCTGCTCCAGAAGATAAGCACTTCCGTCAGCTTCTTCCATATCGGGAATCGCATCTGTGATGTCCATATCATCGCAGATAGAGAGAAATGTTTTATATAAATTACAAACGATCAAATGGCAATCTAAGGACTGATCGGTTTCCAGCTGATTCACAAAATGGCGGACAACCATTTCGTTCTCTGGTTCATAACAGAAGATTCTGATATTCACCTCATTGCTGAGTCCCTTGCCTTCCAGGAACTCTGGTTCCTGAATCAATGCCCGAACTTTGTCCAGGCGCTCTTTTATTTCACTCATCTGGTTACCTCCTACACAAAGCAATTAAACGCCGGCAGTACCGCCGTGTCGCCATTGCTTCTGATGGCATTCTCCAAAATAGGATGCAGCCATACTGGATTCAAATGATCTGCCCCCCGGTTGTCGAGATATTCTGTTTCAACAAGCACTCTGGCAATAATCTGTTTTAACTTTGTTATTGTAGTATCGCTCCAGGAAGCCACAGTATCATTCTGCTCCTGCAAGCGCATAAAAAATGTATTCAAATCAATCTTACTAAAAGACGTGTCCCTTAATCTGTACTTCTCACCAATGACGGTCAGCATAAATTCCCAAACCAGTCGGCTCTGCTTCATCAATGCATACAGACAAATCTGTTTTGCTACATCCGTTGGCTGTGACGCAATTGCAGAAACCAGAGAATCATCTTCCAGTGCATGAAGCCGTTTGATACAGGCTTTCGCCATGCGTGTAATAGATTTTTCCGTTGGGTACTGGAAGAGATTCTGCTCTACAATTTCTTTTACAATCGCATCATCGGAAATTCCTTCTACCATTAGCTTTGCGGTAGAACGCATTTCGTAGAAAAGGAACGGCTCTCTGGTTAAAGATGCAATATAAGGATAAGAATGCTCCATGTTCCCGTACCTCCTTACCGATCCTCTTTTTTATCAGGAACAAATTCCATGATGTCTCCCACATCACAATTCAAAGCAGAACATATCTTTGACAGAATCTCTGTACTTACATTTTCATCTTTTGATAATCGAGACATCGTTGTTGTACTAACTCCTGTCATTGCACGCAAATCTTTCTTCATCATTTCTTTATCAATTAACAATTTCCACAATTTCTTGTAACTAACTGCCATTTTTTCACCTCAATCTTATTTGCTTGAAATACCTGTTCACATGGTATTTATCATCATATCACAAAAATGCGTTTCAAACAATCTAATCCATCAAAAATCAAAATTTAATTCTGAAATATCGCATTTAAAATCACAAGAAACACATCTTAACAAGACAAGCTGAAAGTACAAATGCCACTATATATCCGATTCCACAGAAAAATTTTATCTCGTTTATTTTCTCTGATTGCAATTTTATTCTTTTTTTCAGTTTTTGCACTTCCTTCTCAGCTATCTTTCTATTCTGTTCCGCTTGATACTTTAATGACTGTAATTGTTTTTCTGCTTCTTTTTGTTTTCTATATGCCTCATCAACAGCTTGCACAGATGATTTATTAACCTGTATCTGCAATTTAGCGTTCTGGTCCCGAACGTCTTTTATTTCTTCTTCGAGCTGCT
>UMEH01008479.1_pt1 | contig 17840 bp, 5 predicted proteins | sample 1964681 | NCBI WGS metagenome assembly UMEH01 (sample SAMEA4836013, study PRJEB28245) | human gut metagenome | biome: gut microbiome; material: fecal sample | place: Denmark | collected 2008
AAAGTTTGAAACAAAGCGATAGCCGAAGCAGAAGGAAAAAGGGCGCAAAAACACAGCCGCAGGGACTGCGGGAAAAAACGATATGGAAGAGGGTCTCAACCTGACTCGACGGCCAGTTCGTCCTTGAAAATATAGCCCCGCTTGCGAAGTAGAGCCAGGCCCTCCGCCTTGGAAATAACAACGGAATGCTCCGTCAGCTTGTCGGCAAGATAACCCTTTGCGGAATAAGGCTCCAGCTTGGACAGGACGTTCCAGATAGCGGTCAGAAGCATCCGGCATACAGCGATAATCGCTTTCTTGTGCCCACGGCGGGCTTTGATTCTGCGGTAGCGTTCCCTGCATTCAGGGTGCCTGTCGGATTTTATGACGGCATTTGCTATTTGAACCAGCAGAGGCTTCAAATAGCAGCCAGCTCTGGAGATTCGTGTGGACTTCACTTTCTTATTGCTCTGGTCATTTCGAGGACAGCATCCAGCCCAGGAAGCCAGGTGCTTTGCAGAGGGAAATACCGACATATCAACGCCGATCTCGGAGATAAGGGCCACAGCCGTCAGCGGAGCGGCGGCAAAGCCAGGAACCGTGCGGATCAATTCCAACTGGTAAGGATAGGGCTCAGCAAGCCGGAGGATTTCAGCTTCGATACGCTCCCTGTGCGCATTCAGTTGGTCGATGTGCAGCAGGCATTCCTTGAGTTTGGCTGCCTGTTCACGGGATACCACCCCGTCCACAGCAGCTTGGATTTCCTCAACAGGATGCTTGCAGCGCCGGTGGATAAACGGAGTCACATCAAACTGCTCACCAGGATGCTCCAAAATGTACTGGATAATGGAGCGTGAGGATTTTCCAAACACGTCAGAAAACACATCATCCAGCTTCAGATTGGAAACGGTGAGGCAGTTTTGGGCGCGGTTCTTCTCTCCGGTCAGCATATTGGTGAGCTTCACACGGTAGCGCATCAGGTCACGGAGCTGGCGGATGTCCGGCGGTGGGATAAAGCTGGGCTTGACCATGCCGCACATATACAGGTCGCAAATCCACTTGGCGTCCTTGCGGTCGGTTTTGTTGCCCTTCTGCGGTTTCGTGTATTTCGGGTGCGCCAAGGTGACCCAACAGGTCTTTTCAAGGATATTGAATACAGGAATCCAGTATTTCCCTGTGGATTCCATGCAGACATCCGAGCAGGAGTATTTCGCAAGCCAGTCAGCCAGATCCCTCAGTCCGTTGGAAAACGAGGAAAAGCGAGCCTGCTTGTACTCTGTCCGGCCATTGGAATCCGTGATACCGATACAGGCAAATATCCAGGTTTTGTGAATGTCCAGTCCACAGCAGTTTTTGCGGAGAATTTTGAAAGCCATTTGCCTCCCTCCAGACACAGTGTTTGGGGAGGTTCGGCAGGGACTGGCCACCCGGCAAAATCGAGTCGATTTGAAAGAGATAAGTTTACGGGCTGCTGTCATGCGCCATTCGTTGATGCCTTAACGGGTGGCCGAACCATATAGAAATGCGGGGTTGCCGTTATACAGCCCCGCCACTCACCTCCACGGTCTCTGTAGTATACCGAGCACTCCCGTGAACAGTATAGCAAACATCAATTTCAGGCGAAAGCACCTGCGTTTCATAACCCCGTCGGTGCCTTTCGCAGAAAGGCGGATTATAGGAATGAAAAAGTCAGCAAGAGTTCTGAGTGACGATGGTAATAGTGCTCTGGGCCTCTATCAAACAGAGGAGGGGGACATTGTAATACGCATATATGGGGATGGAGAGATGCGTATTTCCAATTCTGGCACCAAGCGACAAGCTGCGCTAATGTCGGCCATCTCCTATGTTATTGACTTAGCAAACGGGGAGGAGCCCTTTATATTTGATAGTATCCTCACCGAGGAGCAGAAAAAGTTGCGTTATGACTTGGAATATGGATGCCCAGCTCAGTCCTGTGGAGCTTGTGACTATGGCTCCCCGGAAGGTCGTGACGGGGAATGTCAAATGACACAGAGAGCGGCAAAACTGATTGACACTCTTGTGGCAGCCATTGCTACTAGCTTAGATAACACAGATAAGGACACTTAAGCATCTAGGTGTTTAAGCATCCTAGTGCTTAAGTGCTTAAATGAAATTGAAGGAGAGGTTCTATGTCCAGTGTACATCCTAAAAACGGTGGCCCATATTCCCTTTATTGCGATGAATGTGGCTGCTGGATTCCTAACACTGCTAATACAGAAATGCGGAAGGAGGGCGTGATTGCATACTCGCATATCTGTGAAAACGGAGTCTGCGATATGACAAACGGCGAAATCCTGGATACACCACAAAATAGAAAGAGGAAAGCGGAAACAGTCCGCAAGCATATTGGGAAACCTTCGCCTGCTTGCTGTATCCGGGCCAATATCAGGCCAGGAATGGAGGTTGATATTGTCCTGAAAAAGGACCAGCTAACCGGAACTTTGACCAGAGGAATCGTCAAAACAGTCCTCACAAACAGCCACTCCCACCCACGGGGCATTAAGGTTATGCTGACCGATGGGAGTATTGGAAGAGTCCAGGAGTTCCCCCAGAAATAACATCATGTGGAGCCAGTACTTTGGATATTTCCAATGTGCTGGCTCTTTTTAGAAAATTGACTAAAATAATATTAAATGGTATAATATTGTCCGCTGGCATTCTAAAATATATTCTTGGAATGGCAGCGAATTTTTGAAGACGAGGTGATAAAGATGAAAAATCAGAAGATAGAAGGAGGCTGTGCGTAATTGCAGAATCCCCAAAAACGTAATCAGAAGGTAGCTAAAATGCGCTTTATGTCCAGCGTTCTAGCTGTGACCATGACTGCCAGTTTACTGGCGCTCCCAGCACAGGCTGCGAGCATCCGCGATTTTACCGATGTGGAAGGGCATTGGGCATATGATGCGCTGGAGTGGGCTGCCGAAAATGATGTTCTTGCAGGTAAGAACCACGATACCATGGACCCGGATGGGTTGTTGACCCGCGCTCAGATGGCCACTATGATGGACCGGCTCTACGGCACCTACAAGAACGCAGACATTTCCCATTACACAGATGTTGTAACGGGGAGCTGGTACTACAACTATATCGCGCAAGCTGTCAACATGGGAACCTTGGCCGGATATGGCAACGGGCTGATGAAGCCGAATGATTATATCACCCGTGAGCAGGCAGTCGTTGTGATTGCCCGGACTCTCTGCCTGATGGCAGCATCCAATGAGGATTTGACTGAATTCTCGGATGCAAGCCAGGTTGGTTCGTGGGCCTATGACGACATCTGTGCGATGGTTGAGCGGGAGTTTGTGGCCGGGTATTCTAATGGCTACCTTGGCCCCAAAGACAATATAACCCGTGCCCAGATGGCTCAAATTCTCTTCAGAATTTTCGGCCATATCTATGAGAGTGGCACCCTGACCGGCAAATACAATGACATCGTACTCGTTCGGGGCGATGTGGATATCCACGACGCCGTTTTTAACGGCGACCTCATTATTGCCAATGGTTTGGCGGAAGGGAAACTGACTCTCAAAGATGTAACGATTAAGGGCAACCTCATCGTTTGGGGCGGCTCCAAAGTCTACGTTGACGGCAAATCAGAGGTTTCCGGCGTCATCACTCCTAGGAATGACGGGGATGTGCAGGTTATCTTCGATGAGGAAGCAACGAGACTGTCCAAGAAAGACTGTAACGTCGTCTATCCTGATTTCATGGACCGAGATAATGAGGTCGTCTGGACGGAGCGAGCCAGCAGTTCCGGTGGTTCCTCCAGCGGAGGTGGTTCTTCTGGTGGAGGCGGTGGGTCTGCAGTCATAAAGAAGCCAGACATTGAGTTCACTATGCCTGGCTTCCTCTATGTCGGTGACTCCACGACGATTGAAACCACCCTCACCAATACCAGCGGCGTAGAGTGGAGTCTGACCAAGGATGGCGTTGCTCAGGACTTGACCGGCTTCACGGATAAAGGCGGTACGCTGACCTTTACGGAGGAAGGCATCTATACCCTCAAAGGTGTTGCCAAGCGTGGAAGCTATACAGACACCTGTGAAAAGACGGTGACAGTCCTGCCGGTAGTCACGCTTGGATTCTCACTCCCGGAGTATGCACACACAGATGAACAGACAGACGTGGAGCTGAGGTTCGAGAACGGGCGTGACGGCTCTGTGGTCTGGGATTTGACGAAGGATGGGGAAGCCTATCCTATGCCGGACGGTTTCAACAATGAAGGCGGGACGCTGGCTCTGACCGAGCCTGGAACCTATGTGCTGACAGCCACTTATACAGACGCTGCCGGGAAGGTCTATAAGGAGTCCCAAACCATTACCATCCTGCCGGTCATTTCCTTGAATATCAGCGTTGACCCCAGTGAGACGCACATAGACGTGGCCGCAACTGTTACTGCGAACGATGCGGACCTGCCAGTGCAGTGGACCATCTCCCAGAACGGGGATGAGCTGGTGTGGGACTCCATAACCTCCAGTCAGCTTGGCGCGACCGGAGGCGAACTCCTGATTCCGATTGCTGGCCAGTATCAACTGAAGGCATCCGTCACCGATGCAGCCGGGCGCACTTTTGTATCAAATGTCGAGACCATCACGATTGAAAATGTGCTGGACTTGGATTTGACGGTGCCCCAGTATGGCTGGACTGACCGAGCCTCTCTCATTGAACTGTCTGGATATGGCACCTATCCCGTCTCTTGGGAGGTCGCCGATGAGCAGGGGAGTGTGACCTACTCTGGTACGCTCCAGAACAACGGCGGCAACATCCAAATCAATGCCCCAGGTGTCTATACCATTACGGCCAAAGCAACTGACCGTCTGGGACGTGAGTTCTCCCAGCGGAAGACTATTGAGATTCTTCCCACAATCCAACTCGACGCGAAAGCAGACAAGAGCTGCCTCCATCTGGATGAGTCACTGGCTTTGAGCCTGGATACCCAGAACATCCCCGATGGACAGCACATTACTTGGAAAGTCCAGAAGGATGGCACTGATTATACAGGTATTGATATGTCGAATCTGTCCAGCATCAGTTTCTCTGAGGCAGGCGACTACTCGTTCGTGGCAAAGACAACAGACAAGGCCGGACGAGAGTATACGTCCAATGAGGTCTCTGTCCATGTCATTGAAAATCTCGATGTGACTCTGACGGCAGATACGACCGAACTGCACGAGGATGAGACAACTGATATTGCCCTGTCTGTAGAGAAGGGAACTGCGGCATCTGTGGCGTGGTCCATGACCTGCAACGGGGAAGATGTCCCCGTACAACTCGGCGATAATGGTGGCCAGCTCGACTTCGCACAGGCGGGGGACGGTAACTATGTGCTTACCGCCACAGTTCTGGATGAACTGGGTAAAGAGTATACCGCAAGCGTCCCCATCAAAGTCTATCCTGTCATTGAGCTTGAAATTATTGCCCCGGAGAACATTCATATTGACCGTACCGCCGATATTGGGTTGGAAGGCAATGGCCTGGATGGCCTTGAGGTAAAGTGGTCGGTTATCTCTGAAAATGGAACCGAGGTGGCGAACTCTCTGGACAATAACGGAGGAACGCTGAGTTTCACCGAAGCTGGCACACACTTCATCAGTGCCTCCGTTACCGACGAACTCGGCCGCGAGTTTACTGCGGTAGAAAAGACCATTCTGGTCTGGAATACAGTGCAGCTCTCCTTCAAACTGCCGGAGTTCTCACACCCGGATGAGACGGTGGTCGTCAAGATGACCTCCGAAAACCTGCGGGACAACCAGATAAGCTGGTCCTTGACGGTCGACGGCGCTTCTGTGCCTCTGGCATCTGGAGTGGATGGCTCTCTGACCAATGACGGCGGCAGTGTAAAATTCACCCAGACAGGGATAAATGTCCTTACCGCTACTGTGGTGGATGAACTGGGCCGCACGTTTACCTATGACCAGACTATTGAGGTATATCCCATCCTGACGCTGGACCTGACGGCTACCGCTGCAGTCCACACAGATGAGTATATCGATGTGACGTTGGATTCCAATACCAGCCTGCCTATTACCTGGAAGGTCACACCGTCCAACGACCCGACTGCAGATACCGCCTATACTGGCAGACTGACTGACTTTGGCGGGTCTATCCAAATTGACACGGCTGGCGTCTACGACATCGTGGCCTCCGTACAGGATGCCACAGGAAGAACCTTTACTTCCGTCACGAAATCCGTCAAGGTCTATCCCATTGCGGGCCTGAGTTTTACGCTCCCAGCAACAGCATGGACAGACTCCGGCATCCCGGTGGACCTGCTGACCTCCGATTTAACTGACCGGAATGTGACCTGGACCCTGACCAGGGATGGCGTTTCTGTGGCTATGCAGGACTATGTGTTCGGTTCCTTGGACAACAAGGGCGGCAATATCCGTTTCACGGACGTTGGCAACTATGAACTGACTGCATCCGCCACCGACGAGTTGGGCCGTGAGTACCAGCACTCTCAGACAGTCCAAATCTATCCAGTCATCGGACTGGAGGTCAATACGGCAGATACAGGGCACACCGATGAGGCTGTGGATGTTGTCCTGAACAAGGACAACTGGGGTGGCCAGTCTATCTACTGGACGGTCCTGCGTGACGGCAAAGAGGTTGCCCCGGCGTTTGAATTGACCGAAACTGGCGGCCATGGGTTCCTGACGGAGCCGGGCCTCTACACCTTCATCGCCAAGACGACTGATGAGCTTGGCAGAGAGACAACAGCCTCGGATACCATTCAGATTTATCCTGTTGGCCAGGCTGGTTTCTACCTGCCTGCGGCATTCCATACGGATGAAACGGTCGACCTTGTGACGGAGTTTAAGGAACTTGGCAATAATGTATTGCACTGGACTCTGACCAGAAATGGCGAGTTGGTCAAACCCTCTGAGATGATGTCCGGCGATTTGAGTGCGGATGGTGGAGAACTGCAATTCCGGCAGGCGGGCGATTACAAGTTGAAAGCTGTCTTCACAGATGGCGGCGGCCGCGTCTACGCCTATGAGCAGGAGTTTGCTGTCTACCCAATTCCTGAAGTGAGTTGGACGCTTCCGTCCTATGCCCATACAGACACGGAGTTCACCGTGCCGGTCAAGTCTATCAATGTCTCTGGCATTGAAGGAACAACCATTAAGTGGTTCATCGATGACACCTATGGCCTGCGGCAGAACTGGGATACCTATGTAGCCGGAAACCTGACCGCTGAGCCTGGTACTATCCGCATCAAGCACGCTGGTATTTTCACTATCGGCTGCGAAGTGACTGACGCAACGGGTCGGGTGTTCACATTCGATGGTCCAAGCATCGAGGTACTCGCAGAGCAGAAGCTGAATGTGGAAATCACAGAGACTGAGGTCTATGTGGGGCATGACGCAGAAGTCTTGACGCTGGGAAACAATAACACACTTCCCATCCGCTGGTCCTTGAAGAAAGACGGCCAGGATGTGGATATCGACAAGTATGTCACTGGCGGCCTGAACAATTACGGCGGATTCATCCAATTTACGGAAGCTGGTTCTTACGAGCTGATTGGAACTATGACTGATGGCCTCGGCCGGGAATTCAGTGACTCCGATTCGATTAAAGTCCTGCCTGTCGGCGGCCTGTCCTTCTCCATTTCCGAGATGGAGTATGTAGGTAATGAGGTTCCTGTCATCATGGATACTCTCGTGAACCCCGGAAACGCTGATGTCCAGTGGTCCGTTGAGAAGGATGGCTCCTCTTATGCCATGGACCTGTCCATGCTGAATAATAGCGGAGGCAAGGTCGTATTCCCCGAGGTTGGCACCTACACTCTGATTGCTACCCTGGATGACGGAAGCGGCACACCTTCCGTGGCAAAGCGGACTATCCAAATCATCTACAAAGCCGACTTGACGGTCAACGCACCGGCCTCTGTCCATATTGGCGATGCGTTTGATGTGAGCCTGTCCGGCAGCGGCACTCTGGATATCAAGTGGGGCGTAAAACTCGGCAATCAGCCTGTTGAGTTGGATGGCAATACCGGCCTGCTGACTGGTACGGCAGGTACTCTGACTCTGTATGAGACAGGGACCTATACGATTACTGCAACGACCATTGACGACGCAGGCAATCCGCATACGGCATTTGCGAATGTCTCTGTGACCAATACCGCCCCTAGTGTTGATTCCTTCACTGCTGAGGCCACCCGTAATGTGGTAGATGGGCGCTACTATGCGGAGCTCAATGCCACCTGCTCTGACCCGGATAGTGATGCTGTCCATCTGGAGTGGGATGACGAATACCAGGAGGATGGCTACTATACCATCGGAACCCATACCATTCGAGTTCGGGCTGTTGATGAGTGGGGAGCTGCTTCTGAGTGGGTTTCCCGAACGATTGAGTTCCAGAACGAGGCACCAACAATTACTTCTTTTACCATAACTCCAACGCAAGAAAATGATGGTGAAAGCAAATTTTTTGTTGAGATGAGTGCAGATGCAAGCGACCCGGACGGTGATGACTGGCGTCTTGAGTGGGATGGCGATTATAACGCTGACGGCTATTATTCTGTCGGAAGCTATACAGTAAAAGTTCGCGCCGTCGACCAATACGGGGCAGAATCTGCGTGGCAAACAAAGACTTTCGAAGTGGTTGAGCATCTTGAACTGTCCATCACGGCTCCTTCGCAGGTGAAACCTGGCGAAACATTTACTATAACAGCCAACCAGGGCAATACATCCTATCCAGTAATCTGGGACATCAGGAAGGAAGGCGGCAGTCAAGTTTCGTCTGAGGGCCTTTCTGATTCTGGCGGCAGCCTCCGGCTTACGGAGCCTGGGACCTACACGATAAACGCCAGTATTATGGGTGTATCTGGAGCAACTGCGGAGGATGAAGCAACTGTAGTTGTTGTCAATAACACTGTTTTCACCGGGAAGTTTTCAATGAACCTGTGGTGGCCAAACGACGGGAGCGACATGGATTCACATATGTATTTCTATGACCGCTCTGGTGATGAAATTGACCATCTGTACTACGGTAAGAAACAGGCGTGCGGTTGTTCTTTGGACATAGACGACAGAGACGGCGGCACAGGTGAATGGCTGACAGTGGACTTTGATTCTATTCCATCCAACGTATATAAAATTGATGTGTCGATATATGGATTTAGTGGCTCAACATCTGCCACGATGTATCTGAGGCAAGAGAACACAATTACGGACGGAATGGGACACACCACAACAGAAGTAAAAGAACCTGTTCGGCTTTCGACCGATGTTGGGAATCATGAAACGGTGTCCTTCGGCTACTTCATCCGTAGCGGAGAGTCTTGGGATTTCCACGGCTATGACGGTTCTATCGTCCATGGGTCCGGTGTGATTGAGGGATAAAGATAGAGATTCTTTTCTCACTCATCATGCGGGAAAGAAAATTTATAACCGGAGCTTTAATTTCTATACCTAGCGGGCGGGTAAGTCCGGCAGGAAATCTTGCTCCTGCCGGACTTCCGTCCGCAGAAAGGAAGTGCATCCATCTTATGAAGAGCAACACCATCCGACGCGGCTTGAGCGGATTACTCAGCGGTGCTATGTTGATAGGACTGCTTCCTACTGCGGCGTTCGCTGCAGCACCTACGAACCATAACTATCAGGCGACAGAGTACGAAACCCAAAAATCTGGCGTCGATGAGAACATGGAATCGGGCAGTGACCTGAATATCTATGTCAGCATTGATATGGCTGACGGTAATGAGCACATCTACTCCGTACATACCTGCTCGGACCCGCAGGTTTCAGCCCCAGAGATTCTGCGGGCAACGGAGGACTCCTCAGGCACGATTGCCTACTCCTGCGATACCTGTGGGGCTTATGCGGAAGTAGAGATTCCTCAACTGGACGACGATGCTCTGGTCTCTAATGGAGACACCGGACTGAAAGCGAATGGAGCGGACTGGGAGCGGTGGCTTGGCCCTAACTCCTTCGGTTCAACAGTTGAAGACGGCGAGTATATCGTCCGCATTCAAAACCGACTGTTCGACGCTGAGTATGATTTGGGCTCGATTGGTGCCAATGACGGCATTATGCTGGCCAGCAACTCCGCGACGGACGACCCCACGCAGTGGCCTGCCTCTGCGACAAAGGATGTTGTGCAAAACACGACGCCGGACTATGAGCCGGTCTACCTCTTTGTGGACTATGAGCATCCTGACTCTGAAAACCATGCTATCAAAGCTGCCCACAAGTGCAAAGAGGGAGCAACTCTGGTCAACAATTCCCGCAAAGCAACTGCTTCCTCTGATGGACTGATTAAATTCACCTGCGACCAGTGCGGTTCCTATGCGGAACTCACCATTCCGGCCCTGACTCTGGGCGCATTTACTCTAACCCCTGAGTCTCAAACTGACATTGAGAATGGAGTTACTTACAGCGGCGATGAGTATACCATCGCGTACGATGTTGCCAGTCAGTACCGCCGGTTCATTGGCACCGAGTTGAACAACAACGTCCATATCACGGACTGCGGTTCTTATCATGTTATCATCACCATCAACAATGGATGCTATGACAACGTGGAGCTGGAAGGCAGTGATACCCTAACTGTTTGGCCGAAGCCCGTCACACCTCCAAGTACCGACATGTTTGCCAATAAGGTGTACGACGGGACCAGCATCCTGGATGGTAAGAGCTTCAGTTATGAAGATGTTACTGGCAAGGATATCTCCGTGCCGATGACCGTCCACGCTGTGTCCTTCAATGGCTCCCAACTGTCGGTGGATGAGTCCACCCCGGTTTCCGACGCATCTCCTGCTGGTGTCTACGCCATCACATTCCAGATTACAGATAGAAACTACTGCTGGAATGTCGAAGATGCGGAACTGGGAAAGGTATATACAAAGTATAGCCTCATCACCCATGTCCTGCCCAAAGCAAATCCCATCTATGTGGGAGATGAAGAGTCCAGTATTACCCTGCAGAGTGGCGAATCGGAACTGTACAGCGTCTCTGTCATTGCCGGACAGGGTAGATTTGATTCCAGTAGTCCCGGCAAGACTGAAACCACAGTTCAATTTAACCGTAAAGACGGAAGCTGGAGTAACGCCCGGCTGAATGTTTCTCCGGTTCCTGTGGAAGTAAAAAGCCGTGAGGTTCAGAAGATAACCGACGTAACGGTATCCAAGCCGATTGGTACAGATTTCTCTGACTTGGGATTACCAGCTACTATCAACGTCGACGCCGAAGGCGGCTATCAGACTACCATCCCCGTGCGATGGGATTCCTCTTCTTACAACCCCAATACCGTTTCACAGACGGTCTATGGCACGCTTGACCTGAGTGGACACCCGGAGCTGAATAACGACGGGAATATCCGGGCTGAGGCAACGGTAAATCTGACTAAGGGTTCTGTCATTGCCCCGACCATCACGTCGTTTTCAAAAGTCTATGACGGGGACTCTGATGCTCTGCAACTCCCGGACGCCACAGAGGGCATTGCCTCTATGTCTGTGCGCTACACTGGAACCAGTGCGGCTGGAGAAGGCTACTCCAGCGATACAGCGCCTGTCAATGCTGGAAATTACAAGGCAACTGTCTCCTTTATCATGGAGCCGGGCTATGAGCAGCTTGCAGCAGTAGAGGTCGAATATACTATCAACAAGGCTGCACAGACTTGCCCTGAGCCCGTTTTGGAGTCCAGAACAACGACCAGTATTACATTGACTACGGTGCCTGGTGCCCTGTACAGCAAGGACAACGCTATCTGGTCAGAAACTCCTAAATTTACGAACCTGGACCCCGGCAGAGAGTACACTTTCTATCAGAAATTGGCTGCCACAAAAGATGGCAATTATACAGAATCTCCTGTGGTCACAGCAAAATTCTCCACTACTCAGGAACAGATTGACACTCCCAACCTACAGGCTCAAACCGCCACCTATACTGGAAGCCCCATCAGCTATCGGGTGTCTCCCATTACGGGTGTGGCCAAGAGCACTGTCGAGTACTATGTCAATGACGAGTGGGTGTCCACGGCTCCTACCAATGCCGAGACGTACCCCGTTCGTGTGACCTTTACCATGAACTCCGGCGTCGCTCAACTTGACCCTGTTGAGACGACGCTGACCATCAATAAGGCGGACCGGCAGGCACCTCCTGCTCCGACCGCCAGCAATGTTGGTATGACCAGCATCTCTGTGACGACCATTCAGGGGGCGGTCTACTCCATCAATGGCACGACCTGGCAGCCGTCTCCGCTGTTTGAGGGCCTGAAGCCCAGCACAGACTATACGGTCTATGCCAAGTATCCTGCCGATGATAACCACAATGAGAGCCCTGCGTCCTCAGCAGTTATTCGGACATCCAATCAGAGCACCTCTGCGGGCACTGTTCAGTCTGAGGTCTATACCTATGATGGGACACCCAAGAGTCTGGTAGCTGACCAGCCGACTGGCTGCGCTGCGGTGACTCAGACCTTCACTGGCATCAACGATACTGTGTATGGTCCCACCACCACGCCTCCGACGGCCCCTGGCACTTATAAAGTGGCTGTGACCTACACCATGGAGCCTGGTTATAACCAAATCCAGCCGCAGTATGCAAACCTGACCATCAATAAGGCCAACCAGGAGGCCCCTCTAGCTCCCGTGGTCACGGATGTGACGGATACGACCATCACTATTGAAGTGGTAGATGGTGTTGCGTACAGTATCGATGGCGGCAAGACCTGGCAGACCGACGGCCTGTTCACTGGCCTGAACCGCGATACCGTTTACTCCATCATCCCCAAAGCCATTGAGACTGCTTACTATAAAGAGCAGGTTGGCCCTGCTACGGAACAGCGCACGGAACAAACGGTCGTCCAATTCCCGGTCATTGCTGACCAGAGCTACGAGTTTGACGGAAACGCCAAGACCTTCGTGCTTCCCAAATCTATCCCCGGTATTTCCTCCATGACTATTGTCAGTTATGGTGGTCTCTCCACAGAGCCGACTGCCGTTGGCGATTATGAGGTAGTCATTGATTTTACACCGGCGAGCGGCTATAAACTGCCGGATGAGGTGCCCACACCTGTTCTTCACATTGTGAAGAACAGCACTCCACTGTCTCCTGTGCTGAAGGATGAAGCCACGACCTACGATGGGACTCCCCAGGCATACCACGGTGCGGACAACATTCAAGGCATCACGTCTGTAACCATCACTTATGTGGGCTCTGATGGGATTCCGACAACAACTCCGCCCATCAATGCTGGCAGTTATGAAATCACCGCTGATTTCACGCCTGACGACGGATATACTATGGCTCCCGGCCCCTTCACAGCTACTCTGATTATCAAGAAGGCCCAGCAGGAGGCCCCGATTGTGGACCTGGAAAAGTCTAATGCGACCTCCCTGACTGCTACCGCTATTCCTGGTGCTGAATACAGCATTGACGGCGGCAGCAACTGGCAGGACAGCAATGTCTTTGAGAACCTGGACCCCTGCACCAGCTATACTATTCTGGTGCGGATGAAGGGTGACGAGAACCATGAGGCATCTGCTACCCGGCCTGTTGTGGGGACTACAACAAAGCATCAGGTCCATCTTCCCGAGATGCAGGATTATATGACTGTCTACAACGGAAATGGCCAGGCTTATCCCTACACAAACACCCTGGCTGAGTTGGATGGCGTGAAGACCGTGGAGGTCATGTATTTCGGTACGCTGACCAACGGCACACCTTATTCCAGCGCAGAGGCCCCTGTCAATGCCGGAACATACTCGGTCCGGTTCTACCTGACTCCCGAGACCAACTATGAACTGGAATCTGACACGGCTGAGGCCACGATGACCATTGAGCGGGCCTCTCAGACACTTTCTGACACCCCCAGCATCGCAAATCGCACTACCACGACCATCGCCGTCAACCCGGTGCCTGGCGCTGAGTACAGCATCGACGGCGGCCGGACTTGGCAGGATTCACCCAAGTTCACCGGACTCACCGAGGGTACGAATTACACGGTGATGCAGCGCTTGGCCGAGACCGACAACTATGAGGCGTCCAATGCGACTTCTACGGATACGCAGACAGTCAAGGACACCGGCCTCAATTACACCATCAACTACAAGGATGAGACCATCCACTTCGATGAGGAAGTGGTCCGTGGCGGTAATGACTACGCCATGACGGACAAGCTGGAAGATGGCGACACCATCGTACCCGGCAGCACCATCTATGTGGGACTCATTGATGATGGCACTGGCAACAACGGCCCTGTCACCATTGAAATCCTGCCCGAGCGGCCCGCCACCCCGGATGTCACTGTAAATCCCTACGACTACAACATGAACAGCACTGCTGACATGGAGTACTCCAAGGATGGCGGCCTGACCTGGGAGCCCTGCACCGAGCAGATGAATGTGGAAGACCTTCAGGGTGAGACCCTGCTTGTCCGCATCGCGGCCACAGATGACTCCTTCCACAGCGAGTCTTGCACCGTTGAGGTGCCCGTACGTGGCCCTGCTCCTGTGCTCACAATCAATAACGACAGTGAGCGTATGGACTCCACGACGACCATGGAGTACTATGACGGCGAGAGTTGGATTCCCTGCCTGGACAACATGTCCGTTTCCAATATGACAGGGGAGACCATCCTGGTGCGGTATAGCTGTGACGGCACCAACCCGGCCAGTAACTCCGCAACTGTGGTTGTTCCGACCCGTAACGCACTGCCTGGGTTCAGCTTCGACATGGAGAATGAGACCCTGGTCGCTGACTCCGCCCTTGGACAGGTCATGCAGAATGAGGCTTGGACCGATGTGGGTACTGGGTATGACGTATCTGATAAGTGCGGACAGACCCTAACCATTCGTGCGAAGTTCGACGACACCCACTTTGCCAGCCTGCCCGAGACCATCACGGTCCCGCTGCGTGGCGAAAAGCCTGCTCCTGTCATTGACAAGGAGATGGCCACGATTCCGAACCTGACTGGTGCGGAGTACTCTACCGACAATGGCCTGTCCTGGAATCTGGTGCCCGGCGATGGCGTCCTTGATGTGTCCGACATGGCAGGAGAGACCATTCTCATCCGTAAGGACAACACGGACGGCACCTTCGCCAGTGAGCCGGTCGAAGTAGACATCTACAATTATGCTGAAAAGCCGGATGTTGCTTTGAACACCAAGGATGAGACCATCAATACCACCACAGAGATGGACGTTTCCTCTGATGGAATCCACTGGACGCAGGCTACTGAGCCTCTGGATGTATCCACACAGGATGGCACGACCATCTATATCCGCAACCACGGTTCTGAGAATGAGTTTCCCAGCGAGCCAGTTGCTATCACCATCCCGGAGCGGCGTCCCGCACCTGATGTGACGGTGGATAACCGGACGGAGACTATCCAGCCTACCGGCGGCACCGAGTACAGCACAGACGGCGGTAAGACCTGGCAGGATGCCACGGACCCGCTGAAAATTTCTGACCTGACCGGCGAGGCGATTCTGATTCGTCAGCCTGCTACGGATGATGAGTTTGCGAGTTCTATCGCCACGGTCATCGTGCCGGAGCGTCCAGACGGCCCTGTGCTGGTGCTGGACACCGAGAACGAGACAGTCAATACCACCACTGATATGGAATACTCCACCGATGGCGGAAACACCTGGAACCCAGCACCCGAACCTCTGGACGTGTCCGACCTGACAGGCACCGAAATCCAAGTGCGGTATCCTGCTTCTGATGATGCCCCGGCCAGCAGCATTACCGCTGTGACAGTCCCTGAGCGGCGTCCCGCACCCGATGTGACGCTGGATACGGATACCGGAATCATCTCTCCGTCTACCGGCCTGGAGTACAGCGACGATGGCGGCGAGACCTGGAAGCCCTGCCCGGACCCCTTCGATGTATCTGACATGGCAGGGGAGGACATCATTATCCGTGAACCCGCCACTGGCACAGAACTGCCGAGCGAAGAGGTCACTATCCACATCCCGGAAAAGAATCCGACCCCGGATGTGACACTGGACTATGGTAACGAGACCATCAACACCACCGACGATATGGAGTATTCCACCGACGGCGGCAAGACCTGGCAGCCCGCTACTGAGCCTCTGGACGTGTCTGATATGACGGACAAGGACATCGTGATTCGCGTACCTAGCGATGACGACCATCTAGCAAGCGATGAGCAGGTCATCCATGTGCCTGCCCGGCCCGCAGCTCCTGCTGTGGGTCACACCGATGAGACACGGTATGGCCGGGAGGACGGCTCCCTGACTGGAACTACAACCGATATGGAGTACCGTGTCTCCGGCGGTAGCTGGACGAAGATTACCGGGACCTCCGTTACCGGGCTGGCTCCCGGCACTTACGAGGTGCGTTACAGCGCTACCGACTCCGGCCTGGCCAGTATGACGCAGACTGTTGTCATCGAAGAAGGCCGCCGGTCCTCCGGCGGCGGTGGTGGCGGCGGAAGCAGTTCTTCCTCCGACTACACGGTCCGCTTCGACAGCAACGGCGGTTCCAAGGTGAATTCCCAGACGGTGGATAGAAACTCCACTGTCAAGGAGCCTGATGACCCCACCAGAGACGGATATATCTTCCTGGGATGGTATGAGGATAAGGACTTGGAAGACAAGTACGACTTCTCCGATGTCGTCAAGAAGAACATGACGCTCTACGCCAAGTGGGAGAAGGTTCAAGACATCCCGGAGGATAAGACCTGGATGTTGAACAAGGAAGACCACATCGCGTACATCGCTGGCAGAACGGCGGATACGGCGGCCCCGAGAGCCAACATCACCCGGGGCGGAGTGGCCATGATTCTCTACCGGCTGCTGACGGACGAGGCCCGGGCGCAGTATGAGACCAACTACTGCACCTTCTCCGACGTGGAGAGCGGCGCTTGGAACTACACCGCCATTGCGACCCTGGCGAATGCCGGTGTGCTGGCCGGATACAGTGACGGCCGGTTTGGTCCCCATGACAATATCACCCGGGCACAGTTGGCAACCATTCTCGCCCGCTTCTGCAATGAGGCGGGAACGACTGGTTCCGACATGTTCACGGACATTTCCGGCCATTGGGCCCGGAACTACATCAACACAGCCGCTAAGGCCGGTCTTGTCCAGGGTTACGGCAACGGGACCTTTGGCCCGGATAACCTGATTACCCGCGCCGAGACGGTCGTTATGATTAACCGTATCCTGGAGCGGAAGGCTTCTGCGGACACTGTGGTTCCTGGCTACAAGGTGTTCTCTGACATTAGCGAGGCAGACTGGTTCTACTGGGACATCATCGAGGCTTCTAATGAGCACGATTATGAGAAATCCAGCGGGACTGAGTATTGGACTGAACTGAACTAAATAGTCCCAAAAGCAGCAACAAAGCCGGTGCTTGGCATCTGTCAGGCACCGGCTTTTGCATCTTAAAAATTGACTAATATAATTATAAATGGTATAATATTACCGACAAAGCGGAAACCCGCAATGTTGAAATCTGGCAGAGAATCCTTGCCGCGTAAGGGGATTATGCACGGTATAGGGCAACTGCCGAAATCAAGATAAGGAGTGAAGTAAATGAAGCGTATCAAATCCCGTATTCCTTCCATCTGCGCGGCAGTTCTGATGGTCGGTTGCCTCTGTGCTACCACCGCATTTGCTGCCGCATCCGCCCCACTGCCCAGGGCAGAGGGCTCCGTCATCGCTGAGCAGATTCCTGCCAAGTATGATGGAGATAATGAAGTGGTTGTTCTGTCTGAGGTGATTACCAGTACAGACGATACGACCACTCCGACCGAGGAGCAGACTGACTTGGCGGAAACCGCCAATGAGGAATCTGGCGGATTTTTCGATTGGTACGTGGGCCTGTTCAGCAATAACGCCTTTGTGATTGCGTTTGTGGCGG
>UMEH01007666.1_pt1 | contig 17346 bp, 10 predicted proteins | sample 1964681 | NCBI WGS metagenome assembly UMEH01 (sample SAMEA4836013, study PRJEB28245) | human gut metagenome | biome: gut microbiome; material: fecal sample | place: Denmark | collected 2008
AGAAGCCCGGGGTCATGATCATGCCGCCGGCTTCGACCGTCTGCAGGTCGGGGAGGTTGGGGGCGAGGTCCTTGCCGACGGCGAGGATGCGTTCATTGGCCATGAGCACGTCGACCACGCCGAGGTCCTTGGGCGCGAAGACGCGTGCGTTCTTGATGAGAATAGCCATTTCAGTTTCTCCTTGGGTGAAGGCCGTATTCCGTGGTTAGAGGAAGACGGCGGAGGCGGCGACGTTGACGATCAGCGCGAGAAGCATGACCGGAATCGTGCGCCTGATGATTTCGAAGGGCGTGAGGCCCGCAATGCCGGCGACGGCGATGATCACGCCTGCGATCGGGCACATCGTGCGGGCGATGCCGGCGGAGAGCTGGACGGGCACGACGAGCACGGCGGTGTTGATGCCCACGCTGGCGGCGGCTTCGGGAAGCAACGGCGAGAAGGCGAAGAAGGCGGCGTTGCCAGAGCCCGTCACGATCGTGGCGACGACCATGATGCCGAGCATGATGAAGAGCATCACCCAGACGCCGGCGCTTTCCATGGCAGCTGCGGCCTGAATCATCGTGGTGATGCCGCCCATCTTGTTCATGCCGAGCGCGAAGAGTTCGGCGCAGCAGATGAGGGCCACGGTGGAGGTGAAGACCTTGCCCATGCCTTCAAAGACGGCGCTCGTGCGCTTGCAGCATTCCTTGAAGTCGAAGTGCGTGATCAGGTCGACGAAGAAGGCGATCAGGATGGAGACCAGAATGCCGGTCTGCAGGGAAAGCTTGATGCCGTCGTAGACCATCGGCGAGAAGACGATGAGGAGAACGAGCGGGAGCATCGGCAGAAGCGCGTAGTGCACGGGGCCCGCGCCTTCGAAGGCCTTCTCGAGGTCCTTCTGGTCGGCCTTGACGGGAGCGCCGTCGGCGACGCCGCGGGCAGCGTCGCGCTGGTCGAACCAGCGCTGGACAAAGAAGTGGCCGATGGCGACCGTGGCGATCACGCAGACGGCAACGGGAATCTGGCTCTGGACGAAGTAGGTGACGACGTCGGTCGACATCAGGTCGGCGGCACGCATGGCGTTCGAGGACGAGGGACCGAGGTCAAGGCAGCAGGTCGAGCCGATCACGGCGGCGGCCGAGGCGCGGGAGGCGCCGAGCGCGACGAGGAGCGGATAGACGCTGGCCATCAGAAGAAGACCGAGGCCCACGGCGGAGTTGATGAAGAGCGCCATGAACTGGCCCACCACGTAGGTGATGGCGAGCAGCACGTACGGGGAGCGGACGGCGGAAAGCGGCTTGACGCAGAGCTTCACGAGCGCCTTGGAGGCGCCGATGCGGTCCATGTAGAAGGAGAAGCCCGCGATGAGCATGATGTTGAGGCCGAGGCCGGGAAGGCGGCCCTTCATCTGGTTCGTGAAGGCCTGAACGAAGTCGAAGCCCACGAAGTTCGTGCTCTTCTTCGCGTCGACGGGATCGACGCCCATGAGCCAGGCGCACACGAGCATGAGCAGGCCTGCGAGAAGAAGGACGATGGGCGGGTAGTAGTTCTTGAGCACGCAGTACGCCACGACGGCGATGACTGCGACGGTAATGAGGATGCCGAGCATTTTTTTCGGTCTCCCTTGTCGGTTGGATGTGTTGTTGGAATGATCGTGCCGACGGGAGTCCGGAGGGCGAAAGCCCCGGGAGGACGCAGGCCGGCCGCGTCAGGCCTGCCGTCCTTGGAGAAGTGAGGTGAAATTCATGGCGCCATCCTGACGGCGTCCCGTCCATCCGCTACTGCGAGTGGCGGGCGCGCGCCGTTATGGTAGCAGTTCACATGCCCGTTCAACAGAGGAGGTCATGGAAAACGCCTAGGGCCCGACGGAAGGCAGTCCGTGCGGGCCCTGAGGGAGGTCATGCGCAGAAGGCGGTGATTACCAGCTCGGCTTGATCGTGCCGTTGAAGGTCTTTTCGACGAAGGCCTTGACTTCGGGCGAGCGGTAGTACTTGACGAAGTCCTGAACGCTCTTGTCGTTCCTGCGGTCCTGATGCGCGGCGATGATGATGAGCGCGAACGGCGCCTCGAGGGACTCGAAGTAGAAGCCCTGCTTCTGCGGGGAGAGGCCCGCGCTGATGACGTAGTTCATCGGAATGACGGCGACGAGCGCATCATCGAGGCTACGGGGCAGCTGGGCGGCCTCGAGCTCCCTGATCTTCAGGTTGCGCTTGTTCTCGACGATGTCGGCGAGAGAGGCCTCGCTGCCCATGCCTTCGGGAAGCTTGATGAGGCCCGCGGCCTGCAGGAGGAGAAGACCGCGTCCGCAGTTCGTCGGATCGTTCGGCACGGAGATGACCGCCCCTTCGGGAATGTCGGCAACGGACTTCACCTTGTTGGAGTAGAAGCCCATCGGCTGCACCACGGCGTTGCCCACGTTGGCGAGCTTCGTGCCCTTCTGCTTGTTGAAGTTGAGAAGGAAGGGCTCGTGCTGGTAGACCGCGGCGTCAAGCGCGCCGTCGTTGAGGGCCGTGTCGGGCGTCACGTAGTCGGTGAACTCGACCACCTCGACCTTGAGGCCGTTCTTCGCCGCGACCTTTGCGGCTTCGGTGACGATGGCGGCGTGCGGACCAGCGGTCACGCCCACGCGGAAGGGCTTTTCAGCCACCGCCTTTTCCTCGTCGCAGCCCGTGAGAAGAACTATGGCGCTGAGCGCCGTGACGGCGGCGAGAGACTTGATGAAGGTGCGCTTTTGCATGATGAACTCCTTGGGGGCGGCCTGTTGGTATGGGAAATCGAATGCGTATGCGGCCGTCCGATGGATTCATTTTGCGGGATGCCGTGCATCCGTGAAAGGTAATACCTCAAGTTTTCTTCACTGAAAACGCCTGATAGGTAATCGTCTCTAGGAGAATGTGCTTAGCCTGCGGGACCGGAGACAAAAACGGCCCGGAGGCCTTGCGGCTTCCGGGCCGTTTCCCGACGGAATCGAGGTCAGAGGGCTTTGCCGAGGAGTTCGGTCTCGCGCTCGTGCGTGAGCACGTTGGCCCAGGCGACCTGACGGCCGTCCTCGTCCTCCTCGATGTAGACGCCCTGCAGCTCGGGTGCAAAGCCCGGGAAGAGGTTGATGCCCTCCTCAAGGGCGAGGAAGTACTGCAGCACGGCGCCGCCCCAGACTTCGCCCGGCACCAGGCAGAGGACGCCCGGCGGGTAGGGAAGCGCGCCTTCGACGCCCACTTGCCCCTCGGCCTCGCTCAGGCGCACGAGCTCGACGTTGTCGCGGATGAACTCGTAGTTGGCCTCCTGAGCGTTGAGCACACGCCTGGGAAAGTACTCCTTGCGGAACATCGCCTTCTGGAGGTCCTTGACGTTGACGGACTTGTAGAAGTCATGCATCTCCTGGCAGAGCTCGCGGATCGTGTAGCCCTTGTAGCGCTCCTTGTGGGCGTTGTAGAGCTCGGGGAGCACTTCGGAGAGCGGCGCGTCATCGTCGACGAAGCTCTCGAAGCGGGCGATCTGCGTGATGAGGTGCGCCATCTTGGCATGGTCCTCGGCGGGCGTCATCAGGAAGAGGATCGAGTTGAGGTCGCTCTTTTCGGGGACGACGCCGTTCTCGCGAAGGAAGCTCGCGAGAATGGAGGCGGGAATGCCGAAGTCGGAGTACTCACCCGTCGTGGCGTTGATGCCCGGCGTGGTGAGCAGGAATTTGCACGGGTCGACGAAGTACTGCTGCGGTGCATAGCCTTCGAAGTGGTGCCACTTGTCCTTGGGATTGAAGGCGAAGAACCGGATGTCGGTCGCGATCTGCTCCGTCGGATAGCTGTCCCAGGCCTTGCCGTCGACCGTGGGCGGAATGAAGGGCTTGATGTAGTGGCAGCAGGCGAGCATTTCCTTGCGCGCATCGATCGCGACGCGCACGCAGTCGGCCCAGAGGCGGCGGCCGGATTCACCCTCGTGCATCTTCGCGTTGACGTCGAGCGCGGCGAAGAGCGGATAGAAGGGCGAGGTGGACGCGTGCATCATGAAGGCGTTGTTGAGGCGCTTGTGGGTGCAGTAACGCTTCTGGCCCTTGATGTGAAGGTCCTTCTTGTGGATCTGGGAGGTCTGCGAGAAGCCGGCCTGTTGCTTGTGGACGGACTGCGTCACGAAGATGCCGGGATCCTCGGGACCGAGGTCGAGCAGGAGCGGCGAGCAGTCCTTCATCATCGGGATGAACTGTTCGTAGCCGACCCAGGCGGAGTCGAAGAGGATGTAGTCGCACAGGCGGCCGATGCGGTCGACCACCTGACGGGCGTTGTAGATCGTGCCGTCGTAGGTGCCAAGCTGGATGACGGCGAGGCGAAACGGGCGCTTTTCATCGGCGCGCTCGGGCGCAACCTCGCGGATGAGCTCGCGCAGGTACTTCTCGTCGAAGCAGTGGTCGTCGATGCCGCCGATGAAGCCGTAGCTGTTGCGGGCGGTCTCGAGGTAGACGGGAGTCGCGCCCGCCTGAATGAGCGCGCCGTGATGGTTCGACTTGTGGTTGTTGCGGTCGAAGAGCACCAGATCGCCCGGCGTGAGAAGCGCATTGAGCACGACCTTGTTGGAGGCGGAGGTGCCGTTGAGGACGAAGTACGTCTTGTCGGCGTTGTAGATCTTGGCGGCCGCCATCTGGGCGGCACGGGGCACGCCTTCGTGGATGAGCAGGTCGCCCATCGCGACGTCGGCGTTGCAGAGGTCGGAGCGGAAGACGTTTTCGCCGAAGAAGTCGGCGAACTGACGGCCTGCCGGATGACGGCGGAAGAAGGCGCCGCCCTGGTGACCCGGACAGTCGAAGTGCACGTTGCCGTTGCGGACGTAGGACTCCATCTTGCCGAAGAAGGGCGGAAGAATCTGATCCTCGTACTTCTGGGCGGCGGCGTCGATCAGGCGACCGTAGAGGCCAACGTTGTCGGGCTGGGAGTTGATGACGGAGACGACCTTGCCGAAGAGCTCGGTCGGGAGCTTGGCGCCGTTGTTGAGCAGAATGACGGGAATGCCGAACGCCGTCGCCTCGACGCGTTCGAGCTGGCCCGAGAGCGCCTCGTCGGCCGTCATCACGACGGCCGAGACGCTCGTGAGGTCGGCCTTGTTGAGGTCGACGACGACGCGTTTGGACTTGAAGGCGTGCAGCGTGCCGGGCGTCGCTGCAATGTTGTATCTGCGCATGTGGGACTCCGTACGGGCGGAAAGGGCGTTGTCGGGAGGAAGGACCCCTGGTCGTGACGGCCCCTGAGGGCCGCCGGGGCTTTCCGATTTGCGTGAATCATATCAGCAAAAGAGGGCGCGGGACGCGTGAGGGAGCCGATGCGCATGCCTTTCGCATCGGTCGGTTGGGGCCGAATGAAGAAAGGCCGCCCATTTGCGGGACGGCCTTGCAGAAAAGGTGCGGCTCGGAGGACGTCAGCAGACGGCCTCGATTTCCTCGGAGAGTTCGAGCCAGCGCATTTCGAGCTCCTCGACGACGGGCTTGAGCTCGCCGTGTTCGCGAAGCACGCGGGCCACTTCGTCGGGATCAGTCGAGGTGTAGAAGTCGCCGTCGGCAAGGCGATCGGAGAGCTTCCTGAGCTCCTCGTTCTTCTGCGCGAGTTCCTTTTCGACCTTGGCAAGCTCCTTCTGCAGGGGCTTGCGCAGGGCGGCGATGCGCTGGCGCTCCTGAGCCTCGGCACGGCGGGCCTCCTTGCGGTTCTGGGAGGGCTCGCGCTCGCCGGACTCAAGCCTTTCGGCCTGATTCGCCGCCTTTTCGGCTGCGACCGTGGTGCGGCGGTGTTCAAGCACGAGCTGGGCGTAGTCGTCAAGGTCGCCGTCATAGGGCTGGACGGCCCCGTCGTGCACGAGGATGAGGCGCTCGGTCGTGGCACGCAGAAGATGGCGGTCATGCGAGACGATCAGCACTGCGCCCTCATAGGTGGAGAGCGCCATGGTCAGGGCCTCGCGCGTCTCCATGTCGAGGTGGTTTGTCGGTTCGTCGAGCACCAGAAGGTTGGGCTTGCGCCAGGCGAGGAGTGCGAGCGCAAGGCGGGCCTTCTCGCCGCCCGACATCGGGCCGACGGGGGCAGACGCAAAGTCGCCCGAGAAGCGGTAGATGCCGAGGTAGTCGCGAAGGTCCTGCTCGCGCACGTCGGGCGCCATGCGGCGCATGTGCTCGAGCGGGCTTTCGTCGGGACGCAACTGATCGAGCTGATGCTGAGCGAAATAGCCGATCTCGAGACCCTGGCCGCGACGAAGTTCGCCCGCCATCGGAGCAAGGTCTCCGACGATGCCCTTGACGAGCGTGGACTTGCCTGCGCCGTTGACACCGAGGATGCCGATGCGCTCGCCCGAGCGAATCGAGAGCGTGACGCGGTCGATCACGACGCGCTCGTCATAGCCGAGGCGCAGGTTCTCCGTGTCGACGAGATGCTCGGGCAGGCGCACGGGCTTCGGAAATTCGAAGCGCCACTCGCGCTTGGCGCGCACAGGCTCGACGGCTTTGAGCTTTTCGAGCATCTTGATGCGGGACTGGGCCTGACGGGCCTTCGTCGCCTTGGCGCGGAAGCGCTCGATGAAGCTCGAGAGATGGGACGCCTCGCGCTCGTAGGCCTTGGCGGCCGCATCCTGCAGCCTGAGCTTTTCGATGCGCTGGGACTCGAAGGCGGAGTAGTTGCCTGCGTAGCGGCAGACGGTGTCGTCCTCGACGGACCAGATCGTCGTGACGGCGCGGTCCAGAAACTCGCGGTCATGCGAGATGATGACGACGGTCGCCTCGACGCGGCGCAGCCAGTTCTCGAGCCAGATGAGCGAGTCGATGTCGAGATGGTTCGTCGGCTCGTCAAGGAGAAGCAGGTCGGCGGGGCACATCAGGGCGCGTGCGAGCGCGATGCGGTTTCGCCAGCCGCCCGAGAAGTCGTAGACGGGGCGGTCGACGTCGGTCTGGCTGAAGCCGAGACCCGCAAGGATGGTACGGGCCTGTGCGACGATCGCGCCTTCGTTGAGCTCGGCAAGATTGGCGTGGGCCTGAGCAAGACGCATGTCGTCGCCTGCCTTTTCGGCTTCGGCGAGTGCCGCGCGGGCGGCGATCAGGGGAGCGTGCCCCCCGAGAACGAAGTCGACGGCGGGGACGTTGTCGGCGACGAAGGACTGCGCCACGTGGGCGATCCTGTCGCGGGGCGGCGTCTCGATGTCGCCGTCTTCGGGAGAGCGGTCGCCGAGCATGGCCGCAAAGAGCGTGGACTTGCCGCAGCCGTTGGGGCCGACGAGGCCGATGCGCTCGCCCGGCGCCGCAGTGAGCGTCGCATGACGGTAGAGGACGCGGGTGCCGCGGGAGAGCGCAAGGTTGAGAAGTCGGAGCATGACGCTGGATTACTGTTCGAAGTAGTTGAGGAGCGCTTCCTTCGTGACGAGGAAGACCTGGTCGTCGCCGCCCGAGGTGGCGAGCCAGATGATCTCGAGGCCGGGGAAGGTCGCCTCGACCGCTTCGGCGCCGTCGCCCACTTCGACGATGATCATGCCGCCGTCATTGAGATGTGCGGCAGCTTCGGGAAGCATGCGGCGCACGACGTCCATGCCGTCGTCGCCTGCGCCGAGCGCCATGGCGGGCTCGTGACGGTATTCGGAGGGCAGCGTGTCCATGCTCGCCTGCGTGACGTAGGGCGGGTTGGAGATGATGATGTCGAACGTGCGGCCCTGCAGGTTTTCAAAGAGGTCGCCCTGAACGAGCTCGAGCGTCTCCTCCATGCCGTAGTCGCGGCGGTTGATTTTGGCGACCTCGAGCGCGTCGGGCGAGAGGTCGGAGCCCGTCACTTCGGCGTTCGGGAAGGTGCCCTGGGCGAGAATCGCGAGGCAGCCCGAACCCGTGCAGAGGTCGAGCACGCTGTCCACTTCATACGGATCCTCGACCCAGGGGGCGAGGTCCTCCTCAAGAAGCTCGGCAATGTAGGAGCGCGGAATCAGCGCACGCTCGTCGATGTAGAAGCGGTGCTCGGTGAGCCAGGCCTCGCGCAGCAGGTAGGCGGTCGGAACCTTTTCGTGGACGCGGCGGTCGATGAGGTGCACGAGTCGGGAGAGCTCGTTGTGCGTGAGCGCGGCGTCAAGGAACATGTCGAAGTGGTCGAACGGAAGCTTGAGGCCGCGGCAGATGAGGAAGGAGGCTTCCTCCCAGCTGTCGGGAGAGCCGTGGCCGTAGGAGATTTCGGCGTTTTCCATTTCCGTGATCGCCCAACGGAAGACGTCGCGGATGGTCTTCAGATTGTGAATGGGGTCATCAAGCAGCGGAGCAATTTCGTACATGGCGGTATCCAGTAAAGGGGCGGACGCGGCGAATGCGACGCCCGCGGGAACGCGGAAAACGGAGGGCGCGCAGGCGATGCGCAGGTCCGAAGGATCGGACACGGCGCGTCTGCGGCGATGCCCGACATTATAAGGTCGGCGGGGGCGACCGTCCGTGCAGGGGGATGTCCCGCGGGCGGCCCTCATTTAGAATAGGCAGACACGCCTGTTTGCGCCGCCGGTCTGCGGCGCAACGGGCCTTCCATCAACCGGCCGCACCTTTTCAGGAGACCTTCTTGCGCTTACGTCAGATCAAGCTCGCAGGCTTCAAGAGCTTTGCCGATCCGGCGCTCATCGAGCTCGAGCATCCCGTTGTCGGGATCGTCGGACCCAACGGCTGCGGCAAGTCGAACATCATCGACGCCGTTCGCTGGGTGCTCGGCGAGGCGCGCGTCTCTGAACTGCGCGGCTCGTCCTCGATGCGTGAGCTGATCTTCGCGGGCTCGACCACGCGCCACGCTCTCGGGCGCGCGAGCGTGGAGCTCATCCTCACGAACGACGACGGACGCCTCAAGGGGGCGTGGTCGGAATTCGGCGAAATCAGCGTCAAGCGAGTCGTGACGGCCGAAGGTCAGTCCGCCTACTACATCAATCATCAGCAGGTGCGTCGCCGAGACGTGCAGGAGATCTTCCTCGGCACGGGGCTCGGGCCTCGCAGCTACGCCATCATCTCCCAGGGGATGATCTCGAACTTCATCCGCGCCAAGCCCGAGGAGATGCGCGTCTATCTAGAGGAGGCCGCGGGCGTCTCGCTCTACCGCGAGCGACGCAGGGAGACGGAGTCGCTTCTCAGTCAGACGAGGGGCAACCTCGAGCGCGTGCGCGACATGCAGGCCGTCAAGGAAGAGGAGGCCGCAAGGCTTGAGGGCGAGGCGCAGCTCGCAGGGAAGTGGCGTGCGCTCACGGACGAGCGCAACGCCGCCGAATCCCTCTGGTACTGGATCCAGTATGAGGACGTGAAAAGAACGCTCGACGGGATTGCCGCCGACATTGCGCGCGGCGAGGCCGAGATCGAGGCCAGAAAGGCCGACGCCGCCCGTGAAGCGGCGTCGCTTCCCGCGCTCGAGTCCGCGGCACGCGAGGCTGAGGCGAAGGAGCTTGAGGCCGCTGCAGGACTGAGGCAGGCCGAACGTGCGCTCACCAAAGCCGAAGCCGAGGAAAGACGGCAGCGCGAACGCAGGGCCGGAGCGGAAAGAGCCGCAGCCGAAGCCCGAGAGGCAAAGGCGGCCAAGGAAAGGCGCCTTGCCGAGACTGTTTCCGCCAGAGAGGCCCAGGCATCCGAGACTGACGAGCTTGAGGAGACGATTGCGCTCTCGGGCGAAGAGGAGGCTGCGGCACAGGAGGAGGTTCTCTCCGCCGAGGACGCCCTGAACGACGTCAATGCCCGCGCGGCCGAAGCTCGAAGAGCCGAGTCCGACGCGAAGGCTCAGGCACGTGTTGCACATGCGCGGCTTGAGGCGGCCGAGCGCCGTGCCGAGGATCTCAGACAGCGTCTTCTGAGGCTTGCAGCTTCCGAGGGAACGCTCGAAGCGCCTGACAAGGAGGGGCTCGAGGCGATGAAGCTCGACTTCGAGGAGGCTCAGGCCGCCGCAGAGGAGGCGCGCGCACTTGAAGAGGAGGCGGCTGAGGCGGCAGCAGAGGCGAGACGCAGAAGAGACGCCGCCAACGAGGCTTATTTTGCGGCTCTTGCTCAGGAAAAGGAAACGGCCGCGAAGCTCGACGCCCTTGAGGCCGTCGAGGCGGGGGCTCAGGCAAAGGGGCGGCTTGCCGAATTCGAGGCCGCCGAAGGGCTTGACGGTCTTCCGCGCCTGTCCGAGGCGCTTTCGGCCGACCCCGAATGGGTGACGGCCGTCGAGGCCGTTGTCGGATCGAGGCTGGGAGCACGCTTCTTGAGCCGGCTCGGCATGGCTCAAGGCTACGAGAGCCGCCGGCCGCCCGCCGCCATCTCGTTCGTTGAACGAGGTGAGACGCAGGAGGGCCGCCCTGCACTCGAGCTCGACGGCGTCAGGCTGGAACCCATCACCTCGCACGTCAGGTGTCGTTCGTCCGACGCGACGGCGGCTCTCGCGGACGTTGCGGCGAACGTCTACTGCGTGAAGAGCCTTTCGGAGGGGCTGGCTTTGAGAGCCAGGCTTCCCGAAGGCGTCACGCTGGTGACTCCGAAGGGCGACCGGCTCACGAGCCGAAGCCTTGTCGTCTGGACGGCGAGCGATCCGGGACAGTCCGTGCTCTCTCGCCAGCAGGAGATCTCCGCACTCAGGGACTGCCTTCATGAGCTTGAGGACAGGCTGGGCAAGCTTGATGACGACAGGAATGCGGCCGGAGCGGCGGCCGAGGCCGCTGAACGGACCGCACGCACTTCGGCTCAGGGCGCCCGTGCTGCTGAGGCGGGGGTGGCCGACCTGAGGCTCAGGATCAAGGCGGCGGAGGCGGCGGTGGCGGCCCACGAGACCCGTCTTGCCGATCTGCGTCGCAGCAGGGAGGAGCTTGAGGCCGAAGGCGAGGAGGCCAGAGCGCTTGCCGAAGAGGCGGGCGTAGCGGCAGACGAGGCGGAGGCGGCGTCAGAACGCGCCGTGCGCGCTGCCGCAGGATTCACGTCCGAACTTGCGCGAGCCGACATGCGCTTCAAGACGAAGACGGCTGCGCTTGCGGCCGTGAGGCACAAGGCGGAGCTGGCACGCGCGAAGCTGCGGCAGCTTTCGGAGTCGGCCCGTCTGTATGCACAGAGCGAGGCGGCTCTTCGAAGCGACATCGCCCGAGAGGAGGCGCGTCTTGTCGAGGCCTCCAGGCTCCTTGAGGAGAGCGCGAAGGTGCTCGGCGACGCGGCGTCGGCCGCTGCCCTCAAGGTGCTTGAAGAGGCGGAGCGTGCGCATGCCGCACGTCGCGACGCGACGGCCGCGGCCAGACTTGCGCTCACCGAGGCTCAGGGCCGCTGGCAGGCCGCGCAGGCGGACGTCATGCCCATGACGGAGGCGCTCGGCGTCAAGAGAGTCGAGCAGCAGATGAAGGAAAGCCTTCGGACTCAGTTTGAGGAGAGGCTCGATGAGCTCAAGGCCGACAGGACGGATCTTGCGCGTCGCGCGGCGGAGCGTCCGCAGAAGGCTCAGAGCCTTCGCGCCAAGGTGCTGAGGCTCATCAGCGAGATTGCAGGATTGGGTCCCGTCAATCATGCCGCGCTCGAGCACCTCGAGGCGGTGAGAAGGACGCTCGAGGCGACGGCCAGACAGGTGGAGGACCTTGAAAAGGGCATTGAAACTCTGGAGGCCGCCATCAGAAAGATCGATGCGGAGACCAGAGGACGTCTCAGGGAGACGTTCGAGGAGGTGAACGGTCACTTTGCCGAGACGTTCTCCGAGCTCTTCGGAGGCGGCGTCGCCTCGCTCGTCATGTCGGGAGACGATGTGCTCAACGCGGGCGTCGAGGTGAAGGCTCAGCCGCCGGGCAAGAAGAACGCGGGCGTGAAGCTGCTTTCGGGCGGCGAGCAGGCCCTCGCGGCCACGGCGCTCGTCTTTGCGATCTTCAGGCTCAATCCCGCTCCCTTCTGCCTGCTTGACGAAGTGGATGCCCCCCTTGACGAGGCCAATCAGGCGAGGCTTGCAGGTCTGTGCCGCCGCATGTCGAGCGAGACGCAGTTCCTCATGATCACGCATCATCGCGTGACGATGGAGTTCGCGGGAGCGCTTGTGGGCGTAACGATGAAGGAGCCCGGCGTGAGCCGCGTCGTGAGCGTCGACATCGAGAACGCGGTCCGCATGGCGAACTGACGCCTGCGGTTCCGCGTCCCGCACGCGCGTCGTGGCGAATCCGTCAAAAGTGCGTACAATCAACAGAAGCTGCGCCCGCGTCGGGCGCCCACAAAGCCGGACATAATTCAAATGAGTCAGACTCAGATCATTCTTATCGTGGCCGCCCTGGTGGTCATTGCCTTCTTCTTCTGGCGCTCGATGCGCGAGGAGCGCCGCATGCGCGCAAGCCGAAAGGCCCGCCTGCAGGCGGGAGGCGACGTTCGCAAGGACGTGCTCGCCGAAGAGAAGCCCGAGCCTCGCGTCGAGCCTCAGCTCGAGGACATGGTGGACGACGACGAGCCGCACGAGGCGGTTCAGTCTGCCTCCAGGGACGACCTTCCGTCTGAAAAGCCGCCCGTCTACGAGCGTTTCGCCGAGGAGCAGAAGGCGCGCCTTGAGCGCGAGGCCGCCCGCGGCGGGCGAAAGGCAGGCCGCATCGCCGGCATCGAAAAGCCGCCCGTCGACCACGGCATCCAGTGGGTGCTCGACGTGACGCCCTATGAAGGCAAGACCTTCCCGCTCGGTTCCATGGACTCCCTTGTCACGCAGATCCGACAGCTTTCGCTGCCGCTGCCCGTGTCGCTTTGGGCGAAGTCCGCTGAGGACGGCCTCTACTATCCGTCCGAATGCCTGCCTGCGGAGGCCGTTCACATCGTCGCGACGATCCTGATCGCCAATCGTGCCGCCGTGCTTGACGACGTTTCCGCCTCGAGCTTCCTGCAGGTGCTCGAGCAGACTGCCGCCCAGAACGACGTTGACGTGCGCACATCCTGCGACATCAAGACGGCGGTCTCGACGGCTGTTCAGATCTCCCGCTTCATCCACTACTACGACAAGCTGATTGAGGTTTCGATCGTCCCCGCTCCGCGTGAGGAGGGCCTGACGCTCGAGGAGGTGACGAAGGTTGCCGAGGGCGCGGGTTTCGTCAGCGCGAGCGGCCGTTGGGAGCTTCGAATCGACGAAGGTTCCAGAGAGCCTCTGATGACGCTCTCGCTGGCGGGTGCCGACTCCTCCCAGCTGCGCCTTTCCTTTGACGTCCCCCTTGCCAACGTGCCGCGCGGCGACCTCAAGCGCTTCTTCCAGCTTGCAAACCACATCGCCTGCCATCTCGGCGGCGTCTGGGTCGACGGCGCGGGCAACCGCATCGAGGCTGCAGGCGGCCTGATCCTTCAGGACGAGATCGAGCATCAGGACGCGCAGATGGCCGCCAGCGGCGTGCGTCCCGGCTCCGAGCGCGCAAGGCTCCTCTTCTCGAGAAGCGCCTGACGCAGGATCCGCGTCAAGCATCATTCACTGCCCGCCGCATTCGGACGCAAGCCGCCCGGCGGCGGGCTTTTCTTCTTCGCTTCTTCGGAATGCAAGATATGACCGAACCGACAAAGACTGAAACCCTCGCGAACGACGACTTCGACGGTGCCGCAAAGGCTGCGGCGATCGAGCCCTCCAGGGCCCCCGCCCGCATGCGTGAGCTCGAGAAGCTCGTAGAGACCTGGGACTACGAGTACTTCGAGCTTGACAATCCGAGCGTTCCCGACGCCGAATACGACCGCACGTTCAATGAGCTCAAGGCTCTTGAGGCCAGATTTCCTGAATGGAAGAGTCCTGCCTCGCCCACGGCCCGCGTGGGCGGTGCTGTTCGAAGCGACCTTGCAAAGGTCGTGCACGCCGTGCCGATGCTTTCCATTCACACCGAGACCGACTTTTCGAGCGAGGGTGCGGCGGCATTCGACCGCCGCGTGCGCAGCGAACTCGGGCTCGCGGATGAGGATCCTGCCGTGGCGTACGACTGCGAGCTCAAGTTTGACGGTCTGGCAACGAATCTTCGTTATGAAAAGGGCGTTCTCGTACAGGCCGCCACTCGCGGCGACGGCAGTGCAGGGGAGGACGTGACCGCGAATGCGCGCACGATCCGCACGATCCCGCTTCGTCTGGAGGGCGACTTCCCCGACGTGCTGGAGGTGCGCGGCGAGGTGATCATGCATCGCGACGACTTCGAGGCGCTCAACCGCCGTCAGGCAGAGGAGGGGCAAAAGACCTTCGTCAATCCGAGAAATGCGGCGGCGGGGTCCCTGCGCCAGCTCGATCCTGCAGTGACCGCACGCAGGACGCTTCATTTTTACGCCTATGCGCTGGGTGAAGTCTCGGGCGGCGAATTCGCGCCCACGCAGACGGAAGTTCTCGACAGACTTGCGTCGCTCGGGTTCCCTGTTGCGGACGTCCGCCGAAGGGTCGAGGGGCCGACAGCGCTCGCGACCTTTCATGATGAGGTGGCAGAGATCAGACACACGCTGCCCTTCGACATCGACGGCGTCGTCTACAAAGTGGACAGTCTTGAGCTTCAGAGGGAGCTCGGCTTCATTGCTCGCGAGCCCCGCTGGGCCTGCGCCCACAAGTACCCGCCCGAAGAGGCTCTGACGGTCTGCGAAGCCATCGACATTCAAGTCGGGCGCACGGGCAAGCTCACGCCTGTCGCGCGCTTGAAGCCCGTTTTCGTCGGCGGCGTGACCGTCTCGAACGCCACTCTTCACAACGAGGACCATATTGCGGGCCTTGATCTGCGCCCCGGCGACACGGTCGTGGTCCGCAGGGCGGGGGACGTGATTCCCGAGGTGGTGCGCGTCGTGCACGAGCGCCGTCCAGAGGGTACCGTGCCGTTTGCAATGCCGTCCGTCTGCCCTGTCTGTGGGTCGGCCACGATCCGCGACGAGGAGGAGAAGGACACGCGATGCACGGGCGGTCTGTACTGTCCGTCGCAGATGAAGCTCTCCCTCGTTCACTTTGCCTCCCGCAGGGCCATGGGCATCGACGGGCTCGGTGAGAAGATCGTCAACATGCTTGTGGACGAAGGGCTGGTGAAGAGTCCGGCCGACATCTTCACGCTCAAGCCTGAGGATCTCATCGCGCCGACAACGGCGACGAAGGATCTTGAGAAGCCCGTCAAGCGCATGGGGCCGAAGGCCGCTTCGAACCTGCTTGAAAGCATCGGGAAGGCGAAGCACACGACGTTCGCCCGCTTCATTTTCGCGCTCGGATGCAGGCATGTGGGTGAGGCGACCGCGTTGTCGCTTGCGCAGCACTTCTGCACGCTTGCCAATCTTGAGGCCGCCGACGTGGAGGCGCTCACAAAGGTTGATGACGTGGGTGAGATCATCGCCGAGAGCATTCATGCCTTCCTGAAGGAGCCGCACAACCGAACCGTGATCGAGGCGCTCGTTGCCTCCGGCGTCGTCTGGCCCGTGGTGGAGCCCAGGCCTGCAGCGGAGGCCTCCGAGGTTGCGGGCAAAACCTTCGTGCTGACGGGGACCTTGCCCACGCTCACGCGCGACGAAGCAAAAGACCGTCTCATCGCGGCGGGCGCCAAGGTGTCGGGTTCCGTCAGCAAAAAGACCGACTTCGTGGTTGCGGGCGCGGAGGCGGGTTCCAAGCTCGAGAAGGCGCAGACACTGGGTGTGAAGGTGATCGACGAGGAAACTCTCCTTGCCATGCTCGAGGGCGGCGTTTCAAGCGAAAAGCTTGTTGTGACGCCTGAGGCTGAGGAAGAGGAGAAGGCGGCGGCCGAGGGGGCGGTCAGTACTCAGGATGCTTCCGACACACCTGCCAATCCTGAAGAGAAACGGGCTGCAGGGACGGAGGTGGGGAAAACGGACGACGAAGGCCCGCAGCAGGGCGCCCTTTTCTGAGCCTGATCCGCAGAGGCATTGACGGAGCGTGGTTGTTCAATTTTTCAACTGCGCTTCGTCATGATGCGGTGGAAGGCCCTGTTACGGAGCGGGAATGTGCGAGGGCTATACACGTATCAGGTTTCCGGCTCTTTTAGAATTGAAGATCGCCTGCTGTCGGCGGTTGCCAGAGAAAGAAATCATTTTGAGGAAAGTGAGATGCTTGCATTGATCGGCGGATCCGGCTTTACCGGCAACGACGTCATTGAGGACTGCGAGGAAATTGAGATTACAACGCCCTGGGGGGCTCCGAGCGCACCGCTTGTCTTCGGACGCCTCGGCGGAAGGTCGATCGTCTTCCTGCGTCGTCACGGCGTGAAGCATGAGTTCGCCCCGCACAGGGTGCCCTACCGTGCAAACATCTGGGCGCTGCAGAAGGCGGGCGTGGAGGGTGTGATCGCCGTCGGGACCGTGGGCGGTGTTGCGCCGGACATGGGGCCCGGCCGCATTGCGGTCCCCGATCAGCTGCTTGACTACACCTGGGGCCGTGAAGTCACTTATTACGATGACTTCGGGACTGCCGGCATGAAGCACGTCGACATGACGTGGCCGTTCGACAGGGCGTTGAGCGCCAGACTGGTTGAGGCCGCGGAAAGGCTCGGTGCGGGCGTGAGGACTGCGGGCGTCTATGCGTGCACTCAGGGTCCGAGACTGGAGACGGCGGCCGAGGTGAGGCGCATGTGCAGGGACGGAGCCGACATGATCGGCATGACGCTTTATCCCGAGTGTGCCCTTGCCAGGGAGCTTGATCTTCCTTATGCGGGCATCTGTGTTTCCGTCAACCATGCCGCAGGCATGGGTGACTGTGCCGATGAGATCGACTTCGCGTCGCTTGAGTCGTCGCTTGCGCGTGCCGTCAGGGGCGTCGTCGACATCGTCAGGGAGACCGTGCGTGCTGATGCGCAGAAGGGAGGGGCCGAATGATCCGTCCCGTGTTGAAGATGGGCGAGGAGCTGCTTCTTGAGAAGGCGATGCCTGTGAAGGCGTTCGGTACGCCCGAGCTCCGGAGGCTTGTGGTCGACATGTGGGACACCATGGACGTCGAGGGCGGCATCGGCATTGCCGCACCTCAGGTGGGCGTCTCGCTTCAGGTCATCTGCTTCGGTACGAAGGAGAGCGAGGAGGCTTCGGGCGCACGCAGGGTTCCGAGAACCGTGCTCATCAATCCCGTTGTCGAACCCGTCGGCGAAGAGACGATGAGCGCCTGGGAAGGTTGCCTCTCGGTGCCGGGGCTTCGCGGCAGGGTTGTGAGGCCGGTTGCGGTCCGATACAAGGGGTTTGACCTTGAGGGCAACAGGATCGAGCGAACGGTCGACGGGCTGCACGCCAGAGTCGTCCAGCACGAGGCCGATCATCTGGTCGGCATTCTCTATCCGATGCGCGTAACGGACTGGCGGACCTTCGGGTACTCGGAGGTTCTCTTTCCCGAAAAATCCAACACGTGAGCCGGAGGGATACCGTGTTTGCGGTATTTTTACGACAAGTCTTGACAAAGCCTGCGGAAAGGTGTTTAATTTCAATCCTTCGCTGACGACGCCAAGTCATCGGCGAATAAATTT
>UMEH01060889.1_pt1 | contig 16818 bp, 16 predicted proteins | sample 1964681 | NCBI WGS metagenome assembly UMEH01 (sample SAMEA4836013, study PRJEB28245) | human gut metagenome | biome: gut microbiome; material: fecal sample | place: Denmark | collected 2008
AACCAGTACAGCGTAGGTCACTACGAAATCCTCGGATACGGAGTTCCGAACTACTAACACAAATGCCACCGACTCACTTTTGATGTGGGTCGGTGGCTCTTTATTTGTTATGGGCACAGTTTTTCAGCTCAATTTACCGCAAATAAGTTTGAATTTTCAACTTTTCCTTTGATTTTTCGAGAGAAGTGTGCTATAATATGTTAAACTAGTCGTCTTGTATCTTTGACTGATAATATTTTTGCCGAAGGAGAATCACTATGGCTGTCAGGTACAATAAACTTTGGAAAATCTTGATCGACAAAAAGATGAAGAAAAAAGACTTGCAAGAAGCGGCGCACATTACGCATTATCAGATGATGAAGCTTGCGCGAGATGAAAACATCACAACAGAAATAATTGGCCGTATTTGCAAAGCACTTGGCTGCACTCCCGATGAAATAATGGAATTTTACGATGAGTAAAGAAAATCGCACTGGCGCACCAAATATGGTGCATATATATGATGTAAAATATTGGAGTGTCAGCCCACGGCTGCGCAGGGGTGTAATGAGGTGTAACATTTATGGAAAGCTTTGAACCGAAGAAACTGGCGCTTATCAGAATCTGGCAGATTCTGAAGGATTACAGTGATTACGATCATCCTCTTACGCAGGAGGATATTGCAGTAAAGCTGGAAAATGAATATGGCATCGTGATTGAAAGAAAGGCGATCAGCAGAAATATTTCGCTGCTGAAGGAGGCTGGAATTGACATTGAGTCACGTAGAGCCGGCAGCTATCTCGAAAGACGGGAATTTGAAGACTCGGAGCTGCATATGTTGATTGACGGCGTTTTAAGCAGCAAGCATATTACCGCAAAACATTCCAAGGATATCATTGAACGGCTTTGCAGCCTGTCTAATAAATATTTTCGTCCTAATGTCAAGCACATTCATTCGGTAAACGATTGGTATAAAACGGATAATCAGGCTCTGTTTTATAATATTGAATTGATCGACACGGCTATCGAGGAAGGAAAGCAGATACATTACGATTATAACAAATACGGAATCGATAAAAAGCTCCACAAGTCCTCTCATCAATATGTGTCTCCTTATTTGATGATCTTGCACAATCAGCGATATTACCTTATGGCATACAGTGAATATTGGGGCAATATGGTGTTCCACAGATTAGATCGGATTACCAATATGACCGTTGCAGATAAAAAGGCCACACCGCTCCGCAGCGTACCGGGCTATGAGAACGGCATCAATTACAAGGAGCTGTCGTCTTCCATGCCTTATATGTATACCGACCGGCCGGAGAATATCGACTTTATTGCAGATGCTGGAATAGTTGACCAGATTATCGACTGGTTTGGCAGCGACATTCGCATCGCAAAAACCGACGAGGAAAGCAAGGTCAGGGTTGGCGTCAAGGCAAGCCCCAATGCGATGGTGCATTGGGCGATGCAGTATATGGATCACGTTGAGGTAGTTTCGCCGGAGTCGCTCAGAAATCGTTTGAAGGAAGCTCTCGAAAATGGTCTGAAGAAGTATACAAATGAATCTGAATGAAGAGAGGATAAAAACAAGTAAAAGAAATTTTATTGTAGAGGGTGAAATATTAACTAAGTATTCTGCATTTACAATGCTCGCCCTCTATCTGATGGAAGAAACCAAGCGGATTAGATTGACAACTCATACGAATTCAAGCCGGAAAGCAGACTGTGAACACACAGCCTGCTTTTTCTATGTTCCCAATTTGGTACATATCCTCCTGTACAATAGGACTGAGCAGTGGAATAAAAGAGAATCGGAGCGTGATGAGATATGTCGGCTAAAAATCAATCCGGAGAAAATGCACAGTTGAGTCTTTGGGATATTTTTGGACTTGCAGGGGATATTGAGGGGAACTATTCCTCGGATGAAATCGAGAAGGTTATCGGCAAACTCCGCGCGGCCAAGCGTATTGCGGAAAAGCAGGAGGAGAATGAACGCCGCCGCAGAGAGAAAGAGGAAGCTGAGCGGAAGGTCAGGGAAGAAAAAGAGAGAAAAGAAGCCCATGTGCGCGAAGTCACCTGTATGGACCTTCCCTTGGACTGGAGTAACATATTCAATTCCGATGTGCGAACGCAGGGCGTCCACACGGAAAGCATCCCGGATGCGTTGATTATGAGCCTGAGTACATTGGGCAAAGTGGATATTGAGTACATTTCATCCGTGACCGGAGCGGATTACAAGACCGTTATTTCAACCTTGAAGGGGTCAATTTATCAAAATCCGCTGACATGGAACGAATGCTTTTATCAAGGCTGGGAAACGGCGGAAGAGTATCTTTCCGGGAATCTTATGCGCAAATGGAAAGCTGCAAATGAAGCAAACAAAGAGTATAACGGCTATTTTGCAGATAATATCAAAGCGATCGAAAAGGTTCTTCCTCCGACCATAGCTGCCGAGGATATTTATATTACGCTCGGCTCACCGTGGGTTCCGGCAGATATCATCGATGATTTTATGCTTCATTTATTCGGCGACCCATTGAAACATTACATTTATCGCGACAGAGAAGAAATCATGGAAAAATATAAGACCATTCATGACGAAATCACCGGAACGTGGGAAATCCCCCATAAATCCCGATATAACCACAGCGTTGGTGTCAGCCGGACATACGGAACGGAAAAGCTTGAGGCGCTGCATATTCTGGAGAAAACTCTGAATATGAAAACGGTTTCGGTTACGGAGGAAGTAAACTGTCCTGCAAATGCGTCCGGCAAAAAGCGGGTTATAAATAAGGCCGAAACAGTTGCTGCCATTGAAAAGCAGCAGAAGCTCATTGAAGCATTTCAAAAATGGGTATGGACAGATGATGCGCGAAAAGAGCGCCTTGAGATCATATTCGAAAACAATTTCGGCTGTGTGCGCAGGCGTATTTTTGACGGATCCTTTTTGGATTTTCCCGCGATGTCCAAATCGGTCAAGCTGTATCCTTATCAGAAGGATGCCGTGGCAAGAATTATTTTTACGCCCAACACCTTGCTGGCGCATGATGTTGGAGCGGGGAAAACCTATGTCATGATCGCGGCCGGTCAGGAAATGAAACGAATGGGTCTTTCTGCAAAGAATATGTACGTTGTACCGAATAACATCGTCGGGCAATGGAAGAACATCTTTTCGGTAATGTACCCGAACGCAAGGCTCCTTTGCGTAGCGCCGAAAAATTTCACGCCGAACAAGCGTGAGAAAGTGCTTGAGCGTATCCGGGATGAAGATTTCGACGGCATTATCATTGCGTATAGCTGCTTCGAGCAGATTCCCTTGTCCAAAGATTATTACATGGAAGAGCTGAAAGAGAAAAAGGAACTTGTGTCGGAGCTTGCAGAGCAGGAAGGCAAAGCAACTTCAAAACTGAAAAAGAAAAAAGAAGCGCTCGAAAAAGCACTGTCCGAGATGGCGGTGGCTATGGGCGATATGTATGACACCGTCTATTTTGACGAGCTTGGAATCACTCGCCTTTTTGTTGACGAGGCGCATAATTTCAAGAATGTCCCATTTGAGACCAAGGTAAATAAGGTTCTCGGCATCAGCGGAAGCGGCTCAAAGAGATGTCAGGATATGATGGACAAGGTCCATATGGTGCAAAAGAAGAATGATGGCAAGGGTGTTGTACTTGCTACCGGCACGCCGATCACCAACTCGATTACCGACGCGTATATCATGCAGCAGTATTTGCAGAGCGGCGAGCTTGCCATGCTGGATTTGCAGAGCTTTGACGCTTGGATCGGAATGTTTGCGGAGCGCAGCACCGAGTTTGAAATCGATGTAGACACGAGCAGTTATCGGTTGGCTACACGGTTTGCAAGGTTTCACAACCTTCCGGAGCTTACGTCGTTGCTTTCTTCTATTGCGGATTTTCATCAGGTGGATGCATCTGCCGGTATTCCGGTGCATGACGGATATAACGACGCACTTATTTCAAAAACCCCCGCTTTTGCGGCCTATCTCGATGATATTTCACAAAGAGCCGACGATGTACGAGGCGGAAGAGTCAGCCGAAGAGACGACAATATGCTGAAAATCACAACGGACGGCAGAAAAGCGGCGCTCGACCTGCGGCTGGTTGACCCAAACGCGGCGTTTACTTATCAGTCCAAGGTGGCGCGATGTGCGGAAAATACGGCAGATATTTATTTTAAGAATGTACAAAGCAAAGCGACGCAGTTGATTTTTTGCGACACTTCCACACCAAAGGCCGGGTTTAATATTTATGACGAATTGAAAACCACTCTCATAAACCTCGGTGTCCCGGAGGCACAGATTGCCTATATTCACGATGCCGAAACCGAAGCCAAAAGAGCGAAGTTGTTCCGGGAGGTGCGCAGCGGCGACATCCGGATTTTGATCGGCTCGACCTTTAAGCTCGGATTGGGTGTAAATATTCAGGACAGGCTGATCGCGCTTCATCACATTGATGTTCCGTGGCGGCCTGCGGATATGACGCAGCGGGAAGGCCGCATTCTTCGTCAGGGAAACACCAACGCGCAGGTGTACATTTACAGATATATCACCGAAGGGAGCTTCGACGCATATTCCTGGCAGCTTCTTGAAACAAAGCAGCGGTTTATCTCCGACCTGCTTTCCGGCTCACTGACAGCTCGCAGCGGTGCAGACATTGAAGACACAGTGCTGGATTATGCAGAGGTCAAGGCTTTGGCTGTCGGAAATCCGCTTGTGAAGAAGAGAGTAGAAGCAGCCAACGAGCTGACAAGATATCTTGCCTTGCAGCGCAAGCTCGTAGATTCCCGGATAGGAATGGAAAAAGAGCTTCTGGAACTTCCGGGAAGGATGGAACATCAACGAGAGCTGATTATCCAATGCGAGGAAGATCTTTCCTATTATCAGGCTTGGAGGGCGGCAAATCCATCGGCAGCAGATAACCACTCCAAGAAAGAGGAAGCAGAAAGACGAAAAGCCCTTCGCGAGGATATTACCGCAGCGATCAAAAATTATGTGCTTGAAGCAAGAGAGAAAACACTGATGACTTACAGAGGCTTTACTATTGTTCTTCCTGCCAATATGACATTGGAAAAGCCCTATGTTTGGCTCTCTCGTCAGGGTAAGTACTATGTTGAGCTTGGCGATACCGAAATTGGCAATCTTGTGCGTATCGATCATTATCTTGATACTTTGGACGGTCATCTCGAAAGACTGAAAACCGACTTGTCAAAGCTGACCGAAAAAGAAACCGAGCTGAAGGCGGAGCTTGCAAAGGATGAAAGCTACAGTGAGCAAATAGAAAAATACAGCGCGGAAGTTGAAAGACTCGATAAAAAGCTGGGGGTAAGCAAAAAATGAGCGACGTGAAACTAACAAACATTCCCTCGATGAATGTCGGCAAGATGGTAGAAAAATTGTCTGAGGCGTACAGCGCGGTAATAAAAAACAGACTTCCCGTCAAAACGATACCCTCCGTTATGCTCTGGGGGCCGCCCGGCGTCGGTAAGTCACAGGCGATACGGCAGATCGCAAAGGAAATTGAGGCAAGCACAGGAAAAACCGTGAAGGTAACGGATGTTCGTTTGCTCTTGTTTAATCCCATTGACTTACGCGGAATCCCAACCTCCAACGCGGATAAGACGCTTGCCGTTTGGCTGAAGCCTCAGATTTTTCAAATGGATTCGAGCGATGATATTGTAAATATCCTCTTTCTTGATGAGATATCTGCCGCACCGCAATCGGTTCAGGCGGCGGCATATCAGATAACCCTTGACCGCGTTGTCGGAGAGCATAGACTGCCAGATAACTGCATTGTGATCGCAGCGGGTAACCGTACCACAGATAAATCTGTGGCATACAAGATGCCGAAGGCGCTTGCAAACAGACTCCTACATATCGAAATTGAAGGGAGCTTTTATTCGTGGAAGCAATGGGCGATCACAGCCGGGATAAATGACAAGGTAATTGGTTTTCTCTCCTTCAGGCAGAATTATCTGATGGGTTTTGATCACGGAAGCGATGATCTTGCTTTTCCGACGCCGCGTGCATGGGAAATGGTCAGCAATCTGTTGAACGCTGTCAATGACGATATCGATGCGATGTATGCGCTGATTGCCGGGATCGTGGGAACCGGCGTTGCCGTTGAATTCCGCACATGGGCGAAGGTGTATCAGAGCTTGCCGTCAATTGAAGATATTTTTGATGGGAAAATGCCGGCGGTGCCCGCGAATACGGATGCAATATACGCCTTGACGGCATCCATGACAGCTTATGCGCGAAGCCACAAGGACGAAATGGGTAGAATTGCAAATTCGATCCGATATGCAGATAAAATGCCTCCGGATTTTGGGGCGGTGTTGATGAAAGACTACATGTACATCGAGAAGGGGTACAAAGAGAGGCTGATGCTCATACCGGAGTTTACAAAATGGCTCCAAAGGAAAGGAAGTTTCATGAATGGTTCTGTCAGATGAAAAGAACAGAGAATACAGAAAGCGCCTTTTGCTGTCGCGGCTGCGCATCCTGTGCAACAACGGCTTTTACGGCCTGCTTCTGATGCACATGACATATTCGATCGATGAGAGCTGTGAAGCGGCCGCGACAGATGGGCATCGAATTTTCTTCGGGCCAAGGTTTCTGGACGACCTCAGCGATTCGGAGCTGGACTTTGTGATGATGCATGAGATCCTCCATGTTGTTTTGCAGCACTTTTTTAGGCAGGGCGACCGCGATAACGAGCGGTTTAACATCGCTTGCGACATTGTGGTCAACTCCAATATACTCCTGTCCGAAAATATGAATTTGAAAGCCATAACCTTGAAGAAATACGGCGAGTCCATGCATCTTGCGCCGGACGGGAAAGAGGGATACGAATACACGGCGGAGCAGGTATGTGAAATGCTGCCGCCTTCGCCTGCAAGCGGGGAGCCAAAGCCCGCATTGAGTGGCACTTTGGGCGAGGATGGCAGTGATGACGAAAAGGATGATGATGCAAAAGGCAGCGCGTTAGGACGCGCAAAACAAACGCAAGGCAAAAGCAAAAGCACCAAGGCAATATGGGACGATCATACCCGCTGGGGAATGGAAGAATATGATGATATGCTACGTGACGTTTGGGAAAAGCGGTTTGAAGATGCTTGCGCGGCTGTTTCCGTAAGAGATCCTTCAAATCAAAGAGGGCTCCTGCCGTTGTTTGCTGAGCGCCATCTTAAGGAATTGAAAAAGCCGCAGACGGATTGGCGGACGGTGCTGAATGATTTTGTTCAGCAGGAAATCGTCGATTACTCCTTTATGCCACCGGACAGAAGATTTGATGAAAGCCTGTTTTTCCTCCCGGATTTTAATGATAAAGAGGACCTGACCGAAGATATTCTGTTTATGATAGATACTTCGGCTTCTATGTCAGACGATATGATAACGGCAGCGTATTCCGAGGTGAAAGGCGCGATCGATCAGTTTGACGGCAAGCTCAAGGGCTGGCTTGGCTTTTTTGACGCGGCAATTATTGAACCCAGACCATTTGCAAATGAATCTGAATTCAGAATTATTAAACCGGCAGGCGGGGGCGGAACGGATTTTCAGATTATATTTGAATATGTTCAAGAGTGTATGCAGGACAAACTGCCTGCCTGTATTATCATTTTAACGGATGGTTTTGCACCGTTTCCAAAAGAAAAGCTTGCAACGGGTATTCCCGTTCTGTGGCTATTAAATAATGACGAGGTTGACCCACCTTGGGGGAAGATTGCAAGGGTAACGGTGTAATATGAAAGAGGAGCAAACAATGTACAGAGAAGAGATCAAGGAAATCTTAAAGAACACATATGACGTGTGCGCGCGTACACTTGATTTTGGTTCATCAGCAGCATCACGAAGAAACGCGGATGAATACTTTTTTTACAGTCTGGATAAAGACGATGAAGAAGAAATTCTTACGCTCCGAAATATATTGGAATCACAGCTTCCTAAAACTGAAAAAAGTCACCTGACGGAATTAAAGCAGCTTTGGGGAAAAAACAAGTGGGAATTACCGCAGTGTGCTCATTATTATGTTGATAGCAGTAATGGATGGTGCTTGGATTTTCATGATATAAAAGGTGTCTGCTATCACAGGACATTTGGGAAGCATATTGCTGCAACTTTTATTTTAGGTGCGCCAATCGTTCAGCTAGTAGAATATAGAACGGGCGCAATATACAACAGCAACACAGACTCTTGGGAATCTAGAATATTCAGCAACAGAAGCACCCTGTATGGATATTGGGACAAAACAGAATATAATAAAAACAGATATGGCGACGATCAGATGGTTACGGAAGGGATGAATTATCGAGTAAATCGGAATCTGCTGAGCAATGCTCAATTCAGAATGTTTACAACAAGTTTCTTCTCAATGATTGCTAAATCCAAAAAGAAGTATATTTTAAACGATATAAGCAGGACTATAAACGCGTGTGGCTGCTTTCTTCCATCAGTTTCATTGCCAAAAATATTGGAATGTCGTACCCCGGCGGACTTTTTCAAGACCTCCGTGCCTGAAACGGAGCGCTTGAATATTAATTTTAATAAAATCGATATGAATGTAGGATATGTGATTGCAAAGCTTTCACCGTTTATATGGAAGCAGGATTTTTCAGCTCTATTAAAATTAACTCCGCAAACAGTAAGGAAATGTATTGATCTGAAAAACCTTTTTGATGGGATAAGCAGCCCGAAATCTGTAGAACATTTTTTATCAAACTATTATATACAGGAACGAGGTTTTTCACAGCGTGAGTACGATGATACGATTCAGGATTATGTTCGTATGAGCCTTGAAGGCAATACGCCAATCAAACTAAGAAGCAGTTTGAAAAAACTGAAAGAAGCTCATGACAGCTTGGCACAATGGTTCACGATGAAAGAACAGCTCGGAGCAGAACAAAGCGCGCTTTTGGTTACTACTCCGTCAAAATTTGATAATTTAGAAAAAAGATTGAACGATTGTTTTCCAAATGCACTACAGAGAGTGCATACATCAGAGCAATTGCTGAGGGAAGGAATATTTCAACATAACTGTGTTTTTTCAAGGCGAGATTTAATAAAAAATGATAAAGTGTCGATATTTCATTGGAATTATGAAAATATGAGCTATACCATACAATTTGCCGTATATAGAAGTGGTAAGTATTATATTGATGAAATGAAAGCAAAATATAATCGTAAATGCACATTATCTGCAATGACGAGAATAAATGAAATGCTAGCTGCAGTGAATTCTGCTGATTAAGGAGTAATGTGCCTTATTGAGTGCGCAGGGAGCGCTATGATTATATTGTTTTAACAAAGTAATGAAAGGGACGTTTTATCGAGGGCTGACTGTTGAGCACCAAATCTGGCACATTGCTTTTGGTATCATTGAATTGCAAAGAAAAGAATCCGGAGGTGCACAGGATGCAATTTTATAAATTTGAAGGCATTACTGCTGCCGAAAAGTGGTCAGAGGAAAATGACAGCCGCAGAATAATGCGCGAGAAGGTACGAAAAATCTCGATGAAAACGAACGCCTTTAATCAGCTTCAGCAGTACAGGGCATATCTGTTTGTAAGCGATGCTTCGGAGAGTACGGTAACTGTTGGTGTTATCGTGAAGAACTGTTCCAATATAATTGATTTGATCTCCGAATATCTCCGGGTAATTGAAATAGAGCTAAAAGAAATTTGCTTTGATGAAATAACCTTTAACTCTCTCCGTAATATGCTTAGCTGTGCCAGCAGAAACGATTATATTCGCGATGACGATGAAGTCCTTGAACAGTTTGATCTGGATAAGCTTACCGGCAGATATAGCAGAGGAATTACATACGGAGAGAAAATTCTTGATGCTTGCGATAAAAAATCTGTATACGAAGCTGCCGAGCGATTTCTTACAGAGGACACTTTTATCCCTGAACTGAATCGTATTTATGAAGGAAGCGCAAAACAGAATGCTGTCGGTCATCCCGTCCATTATATGATTCAGACAGATGACCGCGAGACACGAAAAGGAATGTGCCGGATTCTTCTGCAAGCATTATATGCCAATAACAGGCTGCATAGTAAACGCTATTGTTTCCTGGATTTCAGACCAGGTGAAAGCTTTTCGAGCATGATTTACGATTGCTTATATAAAAGCGCCGTTGGTGGAGCGGTTGTTGTCAGGTACTTGGCGAACGATGACACGGAGGACGACTATGCGGACTGTGGCAGAGACACGATTGAAACCCTTTGCGAGGTCATGAAAAAATATCGCCATCAGGTTCTTACAGTGTTTTGTCTGCCTCGTGAATGCACCGCATCGAAAGATATTTTTTATGAGAATCTCGGCAATACAAGCATTGTTGGACTCAAGGAGCAGTTTGTTTCCGGAGAATGTGCAAAAGCGTTTTTGAAAGGCCTGGCAAAAGATCGCAAAATCCGAACAGATAAAAAACTGTTTGAAAGGCTTGAGGACGAAAAAGGCTATCTGGCACCCGATCTTCACAAAATATTTGACGATTGGTATAACAATAAACTCAAGACCATTGTATATCCGCAGTATAGAGATGTTGTTACAGCCAAACGTGAGGTAATTAAAGCAGCGCCCAAAGGCTCGGCTTATGACGAATTGAGCCATATGATCGGTCTTGACGAAGCAAAGAAAATGATCAATCAGGCACTGAACTATTATAAAGCCCAGAAGCTCTTTGCGGACAAGGGAATGAAAAACGATCACCCTTCCATGCATATGATTTTCACCGGCAATCCGGGAACGGCAAAAACTACCGTTGCAAGACTTTTCGCAAGAATCATGAAGGAGAACAACCTTCTCTCGAAAGGAAATCTAATCGAGGTCGGACGCGGCGATCTGGTGGGTAAATATGTCGGATGGACAGCACCAACGATTCAGAAAAAATTCAAAGAGGCACAAGGAAGTGTGCTGTTTATTGACGAAGCCTATTCTCTTGTTGATGACAGAGACGGTTCTTTCGGTGACGAGGCAATTAATACCATTGTCCAGGAGATGGAGAATCATCGCAACGATGTTGTTGTTATCTTTGCGGGCTATCCGGACAAGATGGAGAGCTTTCTTCAAAAGAATCCCGGACTCAGATCCAGAATTGCTTATCATGTTCCGTTCAGTGATTATGACACGGAATCGCTCTGTGAGATAGCAAAGCTTATTGCAAAGCAAAAAGGTCTGAAATTTACAAAAGAAGCATTTGAAAAACTTTACGGTCTGTTTGACGCCGCAAGAACCGGAAGCGATTTTGGCAACGGTCGCTTTGTCAGAAATGTAATCGAAAAGGCGAAGATGGCTCAGGCAACCCGATTGCTGACAATGGATTTCGATTCTGTCGGAAGCGAAGATATTACGACAATTACATCTGAGGATATCGAACTCCCGAAGGCAAGTACAAAGCCAAAAACAAAACAGATTGGCTTTTGCGAGTAATACTGCACGCGAACAATGACGTATTATGCGTCTGCTGCGAGGGAGAAAGGGGGACGCAGTGTTTGATTCTAAAAAAATTGACAATTGAACAATTCGGAAAAATCGAACATTTTGATGTCCTATTCCATGAACAGATTGCTGCAATTACCGTTCCTGATGCAGACGGTATTGCGAAAGCAATTGGGCTGGCTACGAACAACAAAAGCCTGATAGACTGTACGGAGGCATTTACGCTTTCGGTGAATACACGAATCATACTCAAACTTGAAATTGCCGGCCATCCGTACTCAATTACCGCAAGAGGACAGCCTCATCGCAAGGAATGTGCTTATGAAGCAACCGACTGTAGAAACAATACTGCTGCCGACGTGTCTTTACTATTCAGAAATATGCAGCTATGCGAGGAGGAAGAAAGCCTTATCTATTATCGGTACGATCCGAAGAATGTATTTTCAAAACGGCTTCTTCATTACAAGGATTCGGAAAAATATTATGCTTTCGGGGATTTTCAAAAGAAAACGAATGGTTCGGGATTGACACAGACCTTTCGGATTTATCTCAAGGAGTTTATCCAAAAATACGAGTCCTGTGATTCCTTTGCGGATTCGTGTAAAACAGCACTTCGCTCAGACGGCGGCTTTACCTGGCAGTGCGCCGATGCGCCGGGTTCTATAACTGATTTGAATGAGCGGGATAAAAAGCTCTTTGATTATGCTTGCTTTATTGATGTCAATAAGTTCTGGAGCGGCTTTGAGGATATTCGCGATATAAACCATGAAAAATGGCCAATGCTCATTGATGCCGGAAACTTGAATGAGTATCCCGACTTTCATAGGCTGCTTGCGAAATCAAAAAGTCTGGGGAAGCAGTTGGTAATAATGAACAGGCAAAACGGCGACACATCTGTTTAACAGCACGGGGAGTCATACAGAGTATCGGAAGCCATCCGTTAGTACAGCAGTCTGCCGAAGGAAAAGCCGGAAACAGAAAGAAGGTTGCAAATGAAAACAACAAAGGAATGTCCTCTGCTTGGCAAAATGCCTAAGCGCAGGATTCTTCCGCAGTTACCCGATGAATTTGATAAAGAATATGTGGTGGATGTTGACACGATGACGGATCGGTCATTTTCTCTTTTAAGGCGATCCGGGTATGTGATACTTCACCGGCCGTATTTTGCAATGTGTGGTTCAACACATAAGAAATATACCTTGAATCCCCACACAAAACAAGGGGTCGATGCTGCGAAAGTGGACAGCGCATCGATTTCTTTCTGCGAATTTCTTGAATTGTTTGAAAATACGGATGAAAGCAGGAAGGACTGCTGAAACGGCAGCGGTAATGCACCTTATCTGGTACATTGCCGTGTTAAAATAAGCACACAGAAAACGATGAGAGTGAGACGCGTATTATGATTATCAGACCAGAAGAATGGATCTCAAAACCGGATCATGACGGAAACGGACAATTGAACGCTTGGATGGAAGGCGGTGAAGTTAATTTCCCCATTCCAATCGAAACACATAATGTGTTTCCTGAAGACGTTAGAATGAATGAGACGCAGGATTTCGAGCTTTTTCTGGAGTGCGCAGGCAAGCCCGAAATATACGCAGAGGAAGACGCATACAACAATGCTGCGCGACATTCAATGGCGCCGGAATCTGTGATTCCGGCAGGTGTGTTATCTGCATCGGGAGATGCTGATTCTGAGCAGAGCGCTTATATTATTTTGAGTGGAAAGGTTGTTGAAATCTATGAGGATTCGGCTCAGCTCGGATTTGACGAGTCCGACATCCTTTATACGCTTTCCTGCCTCGGAAACGAATATGATGCTGTACTGCATTCTGAATTTTCAGACGATGTGCAAATGAAAGAAGGCAATATCGTTTCCTGCGTTTATCGGGTTCAGGGCTGGCCAAAGCAGAATGACAATGGTGACGAATAGGGGGGCCTGTATGAAAAAAGGTATTTTCTGGTGTACAGATTCTGATACGGAAGCTCCGGCGCTGATTACGGTTTCGGTTGCCTGCGATAAAAACGGCGATTCAAAGGAGCTGGTGCGGTTCAGCTCAAAATCTGGCAATAATTTCAACCACAGGCTGGAATGGGAACGTTTTGACAGAAGCATTACGGCGGGGCGACCATTTAACTATTATCCCCGCGGGCGTGTTGAAATTAAAAAAGGAAAAGCCACCGTCTTTATCAATCCCGCAATCAATAAAGAATGTATCGTTCGCAGGATCATGGATGCGTTTGAATTGATGACCGGAGAACTGAACTGCATCAACATAAAAAGCGACGGCTCCAGTCATTATCGTTTTACCTGCGAAAGCACGGAAGGAAAAACTGATTGAGCTGCATGGGAGAAGATTGAAATGTCCGAGAATTGTGCAGATAAGGTAGTAAATATCAAGGTGATCGGCGTTGGCGGTGCTGGGAACAATGTCGTTGATCGAATGATTTCCGGCGGCATCGGCGGGGCCGAGTTTGTCGTTGTGAATACGGACCTCCAGGCTCTGAATAAAACCAAGTGCGAGAACAAGGTGCTGATCGGTGAAAAGCTGACCGGCGGCATGGGTGCAGACGCCAACCCGGAGATCGGCAAGAAGTCCGCGGAGGAGAGCAGAGCTGCCATCTCCAAGGCGATAGAGGGCGCGGACATGTCCGTTATCATCGCAGGCATGGGCGGCGGCACCGGCACCGGCGCAGCCCCGATCATTGCGGATCTTGCGCATGATGCCGGCATCCTGACCGTCGGCATCGTGACGAAGCCCTTCCGCTTCGAGGGTGCAAACCGCAGGAAGCAGGCAGAGGCCGGCATTGCGTCCCTGTCTGATAAGGTCGATTCTCTCATCATCATTCCGAACGATCGCCTGAAATATGCTACCGACCAGAAGATCACCTTCGCCAACGCATTCGGTATCGCGAATGATGTCCTGAAGCGGGCGGTGTCGGCCATATACGGCTACACAACGGCCAAAGGAACGAGGAGCGATGAGAATGGTATGCCGGATGTAAAAAAACGGGGGACGCACAATGAATTTAAAAAAACTGGTGAAAATGCTGGAAGCCGAAACGGACATGGAAAAGGCTGCTGAAGTGCTCCAAAAAATCGATTCCTTAATAGTTAGAAAAGGTGTTCTCAGAATGTGCTCCAACGGTTATCTGAAGCCGCTTGCGGTTGAATCTCATATCTGCAAGAGAGATGCATTTGAAAAAGATTATTTTGATTACGATATCGATGCAGACGCAAGAGCCGTGGCTGCCGCCGAAAAGATGTTTTCAAAGCCGGTTGAACCGGTAATGATCCCGAACATTGCCGCTGACGGCGGCTTGCACTGCATCAGTTGGGATATGTCCTATTGACAAAGAATAAAATGAGGATTGAAAAGATGGTTTATTTAAAAAGGTTTTCATTTCCATCACTGTCTGAGGAATGCGATTTTTTACATCCCGGTGACAGCCTTGGGGCGGATCGGCGTCCTCTCTTTCACACCGGCTCTTTTTATCCATTCAATGTTCTTCCGGATGTTAGCCTTAATAAGATAGAATTTGATAGCATCACGATTCTTTACGGCGAAAACGGGTGCGGAAAAACCACGGCGCTGAATATCATTGCCGAAAAGCTGCGCCTGAAACGTGACTCTCTTTTTAATTCCGGCCGTTTTCTCAACGACTACTTGGATATGTGCAAGTATAACGAGGATGATTTTCGAGAATATGCGCAGTTTTTTAATCATAACAGCAGAATTATAACCAGCGATGATGTCTTTAACCATTCAATGAAAAAACGAGAGTTTAATAAGCAGCTATTCAGCAAAACAAAAGATGTAAACGAAGAATATTGGGAGATAAGGGCAGGCAGTCCAAATCTGCAATCCTTGGAAGATTATGATAGGTGGCACGCCCGGTATGAGGCACTGAAAAGCAAATCTGCCTTTTTGAAAAAAAGATTGGAGCGTGAGGAAGAAGAAAACTCCAACGGAGAAACGGCGATGTTGTACTTTATAGAACGAATGGAAAACGAAGGGCTTTATCTGCTTGATGAACCGGAAAACAGTTTATCCCTTGAAAATCAGATGAAACTAGCGGACTATATCAGTTCCTCTGCTCGATGCTTCAATTATCAATTTATTATTGCAACGCACTCGCCAATATTTTTATCGATACCACATACAAAAATTTACAATCTTGATGATAACTCGATGGTTGTTGATTCTTGGACGCAGCTAAAAAGTGTTCGTTTGATGTTTGATTTATTTATGGAGCACAAAAATGAGTTTGAGTAACCAGTGTTTTTTTATTAAGTGTGTGATATAATAGAGAAAAAACAAAAGGAGAAATGCAATATGCTCTACTTTTCGTCACTACTAAAAACGAACCCGAAGTATTCCTTGGCAGCGAAAAATCTGTTTTCCGCATTATCCGACAGCGGAGAAGAATTTGCTCTTTTTGACGGAGCAAGGGATATCTGGGCAAGGGATTACATGCCGGTTAAGACAAAAAGCGGTCAATACATATCCTTCCGCTACGAGCCGAGCTATCTTGCAGATGATCCGCAATTAAGGACAGATTTCAAAGCCGATATTGCGCCGCATTTTGCTCTGCCGGTTACATATTCCGACATCAATCTTGACGGCGGAAATGTCGTGTTTTCGCCGTCAAGGGCAAAAGCCGTTATCACCGACAGGGTGTTTTCCGAAAATCCGGAATATGATAAAAACAGTCTTTTATCAGAGCTTGAAAAATTGCTTGAAGCAGAGATCGCTATTATTCCGTCGCTGAAAAGCGATATGACCGGTCATGCAGACGGCGTGGTGCGCTTCGTGAACGAAAACACGGTGATCGGCAATACCTCGCCTTATAAAAACGGTTACGAGCAAAAGGTGAAAAGAGCATTGGAAAAATGCGGTATTTCGGTTCTGGATTTTCCGTATTTTGATTCCAAAGGGATAAGCGCTGTTGGAAGCTACCTGAACTTTCTTGAAACCGAAAAGCGCATTTTTCTGCCTGTTTTCGGCGATGCACAGGATGAAACGGCGGTAAAACGTGCAGAAGAAGTTTTCGATAAGAAAATAATTCCCGTGAATATCAACGGGATAGCCGAAGAAGGCGGCGGATTGAATTGCATCAGTTGGGAGAAGAATTGAACCCGGAGGAAAAGAAAGAGAGAATCAGACGAATATTGACTGCAAGGCGCAGACTCTACAGGCAGAATGGCATGATTGAGTGTTAATCAAAAAAAGCACAGCCACCGAAACACGTTGTGATTCGGTGGCTGTGCTGATTTTATGAGAATGATAGTTATTCCGCTGCGCGAACAAGCTCTTCCCAGACTTTGACCATCGCATATGTATCAAGTTCGCAGTACTTTAACAGATCGTGGCGGG
>UMEH01000993.1_pt1 | contig 16771 bp, 19 predicted proteins | sample 1964681 | NCBI WGS metagenome assembly UMEH01 (sample SAMEA4836013, study PRJEB28245) | human gut metagenome | biome: gut microbiome; material: fecal sample | place: Denmark | collected 2008
CGAGACGTGGATGGTCGGGCAGGAGGCCATTGACAACGGCTTTGCCGACACCCTGCTCACAGACGAAGGCCCCGACGTCACCCTGAGCGCCGACAAGAAGGTGCTCCTCGTCGCCGGCATCCGGCACGACGTCAAGGGCTTCAGACACATCCCGGGGACGATCCCCATCGACAACAGCATCCACGCCGCCCCTGCGGCTGGAAATAAACACGCGGCCGCCAAGAACGACGGCCCCAAGAAGGAGGACAACAAGACCATGACCCTCGAAGAAACGAGAGCACAGCACCCCGACGTCGTGGCTCAGATCGAGCAGCAGGCGGCCGAAACTGCCAGAACGCAGGAACGCGCCCGCATCGAGGCCATCGACAGCATCGCCGCAAGTGTGGGCGACGCGCAGCTCGTCAGGGAAGCCAAGTACGGCGAGACCCCCTGCACCGCTGAGCAGCTCGCGCTCAAGGCTATGCAGAAGCAGGCGGCCCTCGGTGCCAAGCACCTGAAGGACGCCAAGGCTGACAACGACGAGTCCGGCGCTGCCGGCGTCGGCGCTGCCCCTAACGGCGGCGAGGAAGGCAGCGAAAACGACGACAAGGCAAAGGTGGACGCCATCGTCGGCCTCTACAACTCCACCAAGTCTCAGAACGGAGGTAAGAAGTAATGAGCAAGAGACTGGACGAAAACCTCGGCAGCGTCGGCTATGACGACCTGATCGTTGCCAACGAGCCCGTCGCTGACGTGTTCACCGTGACCATCCGCAAGGAGGCCACCGCCGCAGCCACCTATAAGCGCGGCACCGTGCTGGCCCTGTCTGCCGGCACCGCCGACGCCGGCAAGCTGGTGATCCTCGGCTCCACCGCGACCACCAACGAAACCCTGACCGCCAACTGCATCCTCGCCGAGGACGTGGAAGTCGGCACCACCGCGGACGTGACTGTGCTGGCCTACCGCACCGGCCACTTCGCCCGCAACAAGCTGGCCGTCGCAAGCGGCTACACCCTGAAGGCGACCGACGAGGAGGAGCTGCGCAAGGCCGGCATCCTGCTCTCCGACGCCATCGAATACTAAGAGAAGGAGGACAACAAAATGCCTTTTAACTTCTACGACACCCACACGCTGCTCATGGCTGTGCAGCAGCTCCCCCCTGCTGCGACCTTCCTGCGTGACCGCTACTTCCCCACCAACGACACGAGCGACATCTTCGCCACCGACGACGTGCTCGTCGAGTTCCGTGACGGCAGCAAGAAGCTGGCGCCCTTCGTGGCCCCTCGCAAGGGCGGCGTCACCGTCCTGCGCGCCGGCTACAATATGGAACGCTACACCCCGCCCTTCGTGGCTCCCCGTCGCGTCCTGACCCTCGACGAGCTGCGCAAGCGTGGCTTCGGCGAGGCTCTCTACTCTCAGCTCACCCCTGAGCAGCGCCAGCAGACCCTCATCCTGCGCGACGCTGACGAGCTGGGCGAGCTCATCACCAACCGCGAAGAAGCGATGGCCGCCGAGACCATGCTGACCAATGGCTGCGTGATGAAGCACATCGCCGACGACGTCGACAAGGCCGACGAGATGGAGATCCGTTTCTACTCCGAGGCCAGCAACCCCGCGACCTACACCCCGACGGCCAAGTGGGACGCCACCGGCGGCAAGATCCTGAAGGATCTGGAGGCCATGATCCGTATGCTGACCAAGCGCGGCCTCCGCGCTTCTGATCTGGTCTGCTCCCCGGACGTGGCTGACACCATCATCAACGACGCAGCCGTGCAGAAGCTCCTCGACAACCGCCGCATCGAGATCGGCAACGTGGAGCCTGAGCTGCTGCCTGACGGCGCCGCCATCGTGGCCCGCCTGAACGTCCTCGGCCGCATCATCAGCGTCATCTCCTACGACCTGACCTACACCGACGACGAGGGCAAGGACAAGCTCTACATCCCGTCCGGCAAGTGCGTCCTCACCGCTCCCGGCGCTGGCCGCACCGCCTACGGCGCCGTCTCTCAGGTCGAGCAGAGCGATGGCGAGTTCCACACCTACGCCGGCCGCCGCGTGCCGAAGTATGTGAGCAGCGCCGAAGGCAACAGCCGCACGCTGACCATCTCCAGCCGCCCGCTGATGATCCCCAACAACAAGAACCCGTTCATCGTTGCGGACGTCCTGACGGACTGAGCGTAGCAGAAAGGAGCAGAGCATGATCCAGATCATCAAGGGCACCTTCGGCTACTATAACGGCCGCAAGGTGATCCCCATCACTGAAGCAGATGGCCCTCAGAAGTTCGACGACGAGCTGGAGGCCCGTCTGGTGAAGGAAGGCGTCGCCAAGTACATCGGCGAGCTGGGCGAGACTGCCGAGCAGCCCGCACCCGCTCCCGGCGACGACGCCGACGAGCCTGCCAGCACCAACACCGCGGCCGACGAGGCCCCTGAGTACAACGAGGACATGAAGCTCGACGAGCTGAAGGAAGTGGCCACGCGCTATGGCGTGGACGCCTCTGCTATGCGCAAGAAGGCCGACGTCATCGCTGCCATCGAGGCCACCAAGGCCGAGCAGCCTGATGACGGTGCCGACGACGAGGAGCCCCCTCAGATCGGCGCCGCCGATCCCGTCTGATGGCCTTCAGCTTCAAGGCGATGGTCGAGGCTGACCGTCGGCGCACGTTTCTCAATCTCGACGAGTTCGGTGAGAAGCACACCGTCGAAGGCAAAGCCATCGCCGCCGTGCTGGACGACAACGCCCTGAAGGAACGCCAAGGGGGGCAAGAGCTGAGCGTCGCGGAGTCCTCTCTGCTGCTTTACGCGGCGGTCGAGGATCTGCCCGCTCGGCGCCCGGCGGGCGAAGGGCTCAACGTCGACGGCCGCGAGTACATCGTCAACGACTGGAGTGAGGACATGGGGATCGCCACCGTGGCCCTCGGCCAGACTGTCACCATGTAGGAGGTGCCCCATGTCCATCGTCAACAGCATCGAAACCGTCCGGGACTGGCTGACCGCCGAGGTCTGCCCTCTGGTCAAGCTGAAGCTCCCCGACGACAACGCAACGGACGCCTCCTACCCATACAAGCTGGTAAACCCGGCCGCGTTCTCGCTTTTCGTACCATCGAAGGACAGGACGCCCCCGAACATCGCCACGCCGATCCCGTCGGTTTGCGTGCAGATCGTTCAGGGCGACGACGACCTGCTCCAGAGTGCCCGAGACATCAAGATCCGGCTCTGCTTCTCAGCGTGGGATCCCGGCTACCACGGGCCCGACATCTTCAAGCCGAAGGGCGACGGCAGCGGCACCTACATCCAGCAATACAACGAGGCGGCGGCCTCCTACTTCGTGAAGAACGGAGAGGGCTGGCGTGACGCATGGAATTTTGTGGACACAGCTCTCCGGCTGATTGAAAACGCCGAGTACCTCGGCGACCTCCGCGTCATCAAGGAGAAGGGCATCACCTTCGGCCCCGTCACGGAGCAAGACGCCGTCCCCGACTTCTACCCGTACTGGTTTGCATGGGCTGAGTTCTCCGTCGAGGAGACCCTGACCCGCAACCCGAAAAGCTACCAACACCTGCTTTAAGGGCAGCCGCTCGGCTGCTCTAATTTCATGCAAAGGAGGATAAGCAGATGGCAAACGAATACCTCTACGGCGCCTACGGCCACATCGGCGAGACCGTGGCACAGAGCGCCGTGCAGGCGGGCACCACGCCGGTCTATATCGGCACGGCACCCGTCAACCTCGTGCGCGGCTTCGGCGAGGCCGGCATCATCAACGCGCCGATCAAGATCACCAGTCTGGTCGACGCTCAGAAGAAGATCGGCTACTCGTCCGACTGGGGCACCTTTACCCTGTGCGAGGCCGTGTACGCGCATTTCAACAACACCCTCGGGAACATCGGCCCGATCTACGTCATCAATGTGCTCGACCCCTCCGCGGGCAAGCACCGCAAGGAGGCGGCCACCACCAAGGCCCTCACCTTCACCGGCGGCCGCGCCGAGTTCGCCAGCGACAAGATCATCCTCGACACCCTGACCATCGCAAAGAATGACAGCGGCAACTACGTCGAGGGCACCGACTACGCTGTGGACTATAACTTCACCAAGGGCACGGTCATCATCACCAGCCTGAAGGACGACGCGCAGCTCGCCGGCAGCCTGACGGCCAGCTTCAGCGAGGCGGACGACTCTGAGATCGCAGACAGCGACATCATCGGCGGCGTCACCTCCTCCGGCGAGTACAGCGGCCTGAGCGCGATCGCGCTGCTCTATCCCGAGCAGTTCGCGGTCTGCAATCTGATCGCGGCCCCCGGCTGGAGTCACAGCCCTGCCGTCTACAACGCCATGCTGACGACCTGCAAGAAGATCAACGGCCACTGGGACGCCTTCGTCGTGGCCGACCTGCCCCTCGTGGACAGCACCGCGCAGGCGGTCGACACGATCACCAAGGCGATCGCATGGAAGAAGGCCAACGCCTTCACCGGCGAGCGTTCTAAGGTCTACTGGCCGCAGGCTGTGGACAACCTCGGCAACGTGTTCCACCTGAGCACGCTGGCCGTGGTCGAGCTCATGCGCGCCGACTTCAGCCACAACAGCGTCCCGATGGAGACCTGCGGCAACAAGGCGATCCCCGTCATCAAGCAGTATTTCGGCGCCAACGCGAAAAACCGCGGCTTCGACCAGCAGAGCGGCAAGGAGCTGACGCAGAACGGCATCAGCACCGCCGTGGCATGGGGCGGCGAATGGGTACTGTGGGGCGACCATACGGCCGCCTACACCTACGGCGCAGACGTGGATCCCCGCGCGATCTTCGACGTCTCCATGCGGATGCTCATGCACATCACCAACGACTTCCAGCGCGAGTGGAGCCCGGAGATCGACGAACCCATGACCCGCGCGCTGAAGGATCGCATCATCAACCGCGAGCAGGAGAAGCTCGACGGCTATGTCAGCATGGGCGCGCTGCTCGGATCCCCTGTGATCCTGTTCCTCGAGAGCGAGAACAGCACCACCGACGTGATGAATGGCGACTTCCGCTGGGACATCGCCGTCACCCCGACCCCGCCCCTCAAGTCTGCGAGCGTCTACGTCGCCTACACCGACGCGGGCTTCTCCGTCTACTACGAAGGAGGTGACGAGTAATGGCAAACCTGTGGCTCGACCTGAAGGGCCCCATCCTCGCCGATACCGTCTATGTGGACGGCGTTCTCGCCGCCAAGGACGTGACCATCGCCCTGCCTCCCGTCAACCTTGTGACGGCTGACTTCAAGGCGATGGGAACCTACACGGCGCCGCTGCCCGGCCAGATCGAGGCGATGGAGGCATCCATCACCAAGATCGGCATTGACCTCGGCCTGCGCAGCCTCGTCAAGCTGACGAGCAAGACCATCGAGATCCGCTGGGCGCAGGACGTCAAGCTCTCCGACGGCTCCACCAAGACCGAAGGCTGCAAGGCGTTCCTCCGCTGCGTCTCCAAGGGCATCCCCGGCCTGAACGTGGATCCCGGCAACGCCAGCGAGAACGAGATCGCGCTGGCCGTCAGCCGCTACCAGCTTTTCGTCGCTGGCAACGAATACTGGCTGATCGACCAGCTCAACACCATCATGCGCGTCGGCGGCGTCGACTACGCCAAGGACATCCGCAGCGTCCTGTAACAAGAAGGGCGTCGCCTCCGGGGCGGCGCCCTCTATTTATCGAAAGGAGACACACATGGAAAAGCTGACACTCCAGAACCCCATCACCATCAACGGCAAAAAGGTCAAGACTCTGACCTATGACACCGACGCGATCACCGTGGGAATGTTTGCCGATGCTGAGGCCCGCAAGCTCCGCGCGACCTCCAACAAGGGCGGCGGCAGCGCCGGCGCCTGCGAGCTCGACTACTCCCTGCACGCCTATCTCGCCATGATGGCGATCGTCGCCGTCAACAGCGACATCGACGTCAGCGACCTCGAGCGCATCAGCGGCCCCGACGTCATGGAGCTTATGAGGATCGGCCGAAATTTTACTACGGCGAGGTCGGCGGCACAATCCGAGGAAAGCGGCTCGGAGAGCTCGTCCGAGACTACTCTCGAGCCTTCCACACCTCAGTCGGCGAGCTCCGACGGGAACGCCTGACCGACTTCCTGATGGAATACTACGAGGCAGCCGAGGAGGCCAAGCGGCAACGCGACAAGGCCGCCTCAATGCCCCGGAATAACTTCAGGAAATACAGAAGGAGGTGACACTGATGGCAGGCAAAAACAAGATCATGCAGGCCGTCGTCAGCTTCGCCGGCACCATCGACCCCTCCCTCGGGAAGGCGATGGACAACGTCGCGGGACACCTCGACAAAGTAAACTGGAAGGCCGTTGCCGTCGGTGCTGCCGTGGGCGGCATCGCTGTGGCGACGGGCAAGGCGGTCGTCGAGGCCGGGAAGTATCTGGCAGAGCTGGGCGACGACTACAACAAAGCCATGAACCAGCTCTCCGCATCTACCGGCGCCACCGGCGACGAGCTGGACGCGCTGGGCGAGAGTGTAAAAAACATCTACGCGCAGAACCTCGGCGAGGACTTCAACGACGTGGCCGAAGGGCTGGCCGCTACGCAGAAAGCGAGCGATCTGGCCGGCGAAGCGCTGGAGCAGGCCACCGCGGCCGGCTTCGTGTTGCGTGACACCTTCGACTACGACATCAGTGAAAGCGCCAGAGCCGCCTCGGCTCTGATGAAAAACTTCAACATCAGCGCCGAAGAAGCCTACGGCCTAATCGCCACCGGCGCACAGAACGGCGCAGACAAAAACGGCGACCTGCTCGACACCCTGAACGAATACTCGGCGCAGTTTGCGGCCCTCGGCCTGAGCGCCGACCAGTTCATGGGCTCCCTCGTGGAAGGCGCTGACGCCGGCCTGTTCAGCATCGACAAAGTGGCCGACGCCGTCAAGGAGTTCAACATCAGAGCGAAAGACGGCAGCGACAGCAGCGCCGAAGCCTTCAAGGGCCTCGGCCTCAACTCCGACAAAATGTTCGCGGCCTTTGCAGCCGGCGGCGAGACCGCGCAGGCTGCATTTTTCGACACCGTCGAGGCTCTGAACAAGCTCGAGGATCCTCTCAAGCGCAACGAGATCGGCGTCGCACTGTTTGGCTCGCAGTTCGAGGATCTGGAGGCGGGCATCCTGCCCGTGCTCGGTGACATCGAGACCGCAGCCTATGACGGCGCCGCCGCGCTCCAGCAGATCAACGACGTCAAGTACAACGACCTCGGCTCTGCCTTCGAGGCGGTCAAGAGGTCGGCCGAAGTGGCCCTACTGCCTATGGCGTCGATGATCGCCAACACGCTGACATCGTTGGCCCCAATCCTGACCGACACCTTCGAGGAAATCAGCCCGGTCATCACCGACACGCTCAACGCTTGTATGCCGTTTGTGCAGGACTTCCTCGTCGGCATGGGCGACACCCTGAAGAAGGTCATGCCGATGGTCACGGAGCTGGCTGCGGGCATCCTGCCACTACTGGCTCAGCTCGTGGGCTCGTTCCTGCCGCCTCTGCTCGACCTCGCACAGCAGCTACTCCCGCCGCTCATGCAGATCGTTCAGGCTATTCTACCGCCGATCGCCAGCATCCTTGCCACCGTGCTCCCGATGCTGACGCAGATCATCTCGACTGTGCTGCCTGTGCTGGCGAACCTGATCGCCGCGCTGCTGCCGGTCATCACCCCGCTGCTGGAGGTTGCCCTGCAAATCGTCAACAGCGTCATCATGCCGCTGCTGCCTCCGCTGATGCAACTGATCGAGGCCCTGCTGCCCCCGGTCGTGAGCCTGCTCAATGCGATCATGCCGCTCCTCTCGCCCCTGCTGGCTATTCTGGAGCCCATCGCAAGCGTGCTCGGCACGATCGTCGGCTGGGTATCGAAGATTGTCAGCTTCGGCTCCGGCGTCATCAGCAAGATCGCGGGCCTGTTTGGAGGTGGAGGCGGCGGCAGCGCCAACGTATCCGGCTATGCGACCGGCGGCTTCACGAGTGGCCCGTCCATCGCGGGCGAGGATCCGCGCTATCCGACCGAGGCGGTCATCAGCTTCAACCCTGCGTACCGCTCGCAAAACCTGTCCTACTGGGCCGAGGCTGGCCGGATGCTGGGCGCATCCAGCGAGGCCGACTACGAGCCCATCAGCAGCGGATCGGGCACGGCTGTGGTCTATGACCTGAGCGGCCTGTCCTTCTCACCTCAGATCAAGGTCGAGGGCGACACCGACGAGGACACCCTGATCCGAAAGCTCCGCGACCTCGAGCCGGAGTTCATCGACTTCATCCTCGAGGCACTCAGCAGAAGGGAGGGCGGCGCCTATGTCACAGCAGACAGTCGGCTTTATTGATTATGTGGCGCAGGGCGGCGACACCTTCGACAGCATCGCGCTCGTCGCCTATAACGAGGAGCGCATGGCGAGCACCATCATCGAGGCCAACCCCGACCTCAGCGACGTGCTGATCTTCGAGGGCGGCGAGGCTGTGCGGATCCCGATCGTCGAGACCGTGGAGACGCCGGAGACCCTGCCGCCGTGGAGGAGGTGACGCCGTGAAGATCCTATACGAAGGCGTCGACATCTACCCGGACGTCAGCGTCCACCGCTGCTATCACGATATGTACGCCGAAAAGCAGAGCGACGAGCTGCTGCTCAAGCTCAACGACACCCGCGAGCTGTGGGACTCGTGGAACCCCAAGAAGGGCGACACCATCGCCATCGAGGACGGCGCTGCCAAGACGGGCAAAATGTTCGTCGAGAGCGTCGTCCCCGAGTCCGGCATCATCACCCTGCGGGCCTATTCCGTCCCGCAGTCTGCGAAGGATAAGCGGAGCAAATCGTGGGAAAAGGTCAAGTTCCTGCAACTGGCTCAGGAGATCGCCGGCCGCCACGGCCTGACGCTCGAGACCTACGGGATCACCGACCAGACCTACGACTACGTCGAGCAGAACAACCTCGCAGACTTCGCATTTTTTCAAAACCGCTGCACCCTCGAGGGCGCGGCGTTTCTGGTGTATGACGGCAAGCTGGTCGTCTACGACGAGGCGTACATGGAAAGCCAGCAGCCCGTCGACACCATCACCATCACCCCGGCCAATGACTTCGAGTACCGCGACGAGGGCACCAACGCCTACGGCTCGGCCGAAGCCGTCAACGGCGGTCTGACCGGCACCTTCGCAGCCCCGAACGGCGGCGACAAGGTGCTGCGCCGGATCCTACCCTTCCGCATGACTGACCAGAGCGAGGCCGACCGCTTCGCCAAGGGCCTCCTCCGGGACGCCAACAAAAACGCGACCGTCGGCACCCTCTGGACGGGCTCGCTGCTGCGAGACTATGCGGCGGGCTCTGTGGTCACGCTGGCGACCGAGGGCGTTAAGTCGTGGGACGGCACGGCCTTCATCGGCCGGATCCGGCACGACTACGTCAAGACGCGGAGCAAGCTATACCTCCGCAAGCCACTGGAGGGATATTGATGAACAGCAACAACCAAATGATCCAGAAGGGCAAGATCTCCAGCGTGGAGGGAAAGGCCGACAGGAACGGCGACAAAACCACGGCCAGAGTGCTCCCAAGCACCGCCGACAGCATGGTCACACGGCCGCTGACGATCCCGTGGTATCTGCGCGGAGAGATGGGAAACCTGACCCCCGGCACAGAAGTCGCCTATGCTATGTTCGAGGACGGCACCGGCATCATCCTCTCCCGCATGGACGGAGAGTGGGACGGTATCGTCCCGGGCGACATCACCGTCAAGAAGGGCGCGCTCACGATGCAGGACAAGGGCATCAGCGTCCCGTCGGCAGACGTGACCGCCACGGGCATCAGCCTGACCGGCCACACCCACACCGACAGCATGGGAGGCGGCACTTCTGGCCCGCAGTAAGGAGGGATAGACATGGCCGTCATGGCATCATGGAACGGCAAGACGTGGGGCGTCTCCAGCCAGAGGATCGCCGCCCTGAATGGCGTCTCCTCCAGCGTCGAGCTCGACACGGAAAACAGCGACGACAAGGCCGGATCCCCGGCCACCAAGACCAAGGCGCTCAAGCTGCAAAGCATGAGCTTCGACTTCGATCTGGCCTCTGCCGTGGGCGGCGACGCCCGGGGAGAGTTCGAGTCGTGGACATCGCTGGTCGGGCAGTACGCCCCCTTCTATCTGGCCGGCCGGCGCTTCGGCCCGGCCAATCTTCAGCTCACCGGCGTCAGCCTCTCAGACACCACACTCGACAACCTCGGCCGGATCCTGAAGGGCAAGATCACGATCAACCTGACGGAATACGCCGAGGAGGCCAGCAGCAAGAAGGCCGGCGCAGGCGGCTCGAGCAAGAGCTCGTCCGCGGCCGGCGTCTCGTCCTCTGGCGGCGTCGGCCGGCGTCTGAGCGCCGTCACCGTCGGAGCATCCAGCAGCGACAAGGCTGCGAAGAAACCCAACAACGCACAGCTCAAGTAAAGCGAGGTGATCCCATGAAAGCATCCGGCAACGGAGCGCCCGAGATCTGTGTGCAGAACCTCCTCAAGACCATCCGCGGGGAGGTGCCCTATGAGCGCATCAAGGGGATCGACCGCACGCTGATCGACAAGCCGAGCGAAACCGCTGCGACCGATCTGGCCGCCGACGTGGAGTTCCTCGTGGAAACCTACGAGCCCCGCGTGCAGCTCAGTGACTCCGACCTGAAGGCTCTGACCGTTCAGGCCGGCGACTTCGAGCTGCGGGCCAGCATCGACAACATCACATGAAGGAGGTGAACAGCGTGAGCGACGCGACAAACACCTACGGAGAGGACATCAAACTCACCACAACAGACGCGAGCACCCTATACAAGACCATCATCACCGAGCTCGAAAAGGGCGCCGGCGAACCGCTCTACCCGGGCGACGAGCGCCGGATCTTCGGCGAGGCTCTCGTGCCCGTGTTCGTTGCCCTCTACAACAGCCTCAACGACGTCGGCCGGCAGACGCTCCTCCGCTATGCGAGGGGCGAGGTGCTGGACGCCATCGGCGAGCGACAGGACGTGAAACGACTGGAAGGCACACCGGCCAAGACGACCATGCGCTTCTCCGTCTCCACGCCGCAGGAGAAAAACATCATCATTCCGAAGTGGACGAAGGTGACGCCGGACAGCGAAAACTATTTTGCAACCGACGAGATCGCTGTGCTGCAAGCTGGCGCCTACTCTGTGGAGGTGCCGACCTCGGCCGTGAGCAACGGCACGAAGTTCAACGGCTACGCAGCCGGCACGATCACCACCATCGTCGACCTGATCCCCTACATCGAGTCCGTCACCAATCTGACCGAAACGGCCGGAGGCGATGACGGTGAGCCCTACACCACCGAAGGCGACAACCGCCTCCGCGAGCGGATCCGTCTGGCGCCCGCCAAGAGATCCACCGCGGGCCCTGAACAGGCTTATATCTACTGGGTAATGACGGCAGACAGCTCCATCGTGGACGCGAGGGCCGTCAGCGAGAAGGAAACCGTCAGCGAGACCCTCGCGGTCTACGACGGCAAAGCCTTCAAGGGCGGCGGCACACTTCTGACCGACACCCTCGTCGTGAAGGCCCACGGGCAGAGCGCGGCGGCGGTCAAGGACACGGACTACACCGTCGACTACACCGACGGCCTGCTGACCATCACGCTCAAGGGCAGCCTCTCGGCCGCCGAGAGCGTCGACATCATCATCACCCGCACGCTGGAGGGCTGCGTCAAGATCGTGCCCCTGCTGGAAGGCGGCGGGATCCCTGATGCTGCCATGCTGACGAAGGTGCTGGACGTGGTCAACGCCAAGGACATCCGGCCGCTCACCGACAAGGTGAGCGCCGTGCCCCCGGAGGTCGAGACCTACGACATCGAGATCGTGTACTACACCACGCCGAAGAACGAAGCCGAGGTGATCGCCAACGTCGAAGGCACCGGCGGCGCGATCGACCGCTACAACGAGTGGCAAGTCGCAGCCCTCGGCCGCGACATCAACCCCGACCAGCTCCGCAAGCGGATCCTCTCGCCTTCGTGGGGCGAGAACCTGACCGGCGCCTTCCGCGTGGACGTCGTTAAGCCGACCTACAAGGCCCTCGACGACACGCAAGTCGCCAAGTTCAGCGGCCACCTGACTGTCAGCCACAAGGTCGAGAGTGAGGTGGTGTAAATGCGGCTCAATGAGACCGAGATGGTCAAGCTGCTGCCTGCGTGGATGCAGGAGGACGGCAGCGACAAGGGCCTCGCCACCGGCTGCGACATCATCAGCCGCGACGCCTATGCGCGCCTGAAGCTCCTGAGCAGGTGGGACAAGATCGACCAGCTCAACGATGCAGAGCTCGACGAAATGGCGTGGGAGCTGAACATCCAGTGGTATGACAGCACCGCGCCCATAGCAGTCAAGCGGGCCGTCATCCGCAGCAGCGACCGCGTCTACGCGAAACTCGGCACCCCATACGCCGTGGAGCAGATCGTGGCCGACTACTTCGGCACCGGCGAGGTCAGGGAGTGGTATCAGTACGGCGGGCAGCCGCATCACTTCAAGGTGCTGAGCGACAACCCGAGCCTCGTCAACAGCAACCTCGACCTGTTCCTGAAGCTGCTGCGGACGGTCAAGCGCCGCAGCTCGTGGCTCGACGCGATCCTGATCTGCCTGACCGGCGAAATGTTCCTCTATTCCGGCATGGCCGTCAGGGATCACACCCAAGAGGTGCACGTCATGGGCAGCGACGAGATCCACATCTACCACGCGGCCGTCGTCCACGACAACAACCGCGAGACCGTCAGCATCGGCACCGACGCGGCGGTCATCTCAGACTAAGGAAAGGAGATAGACATGGCTGCATTTATCAACAACGACATCACCACCGCCGGCCTGATCGTTCTGGCGAAGGGCGTGGCCGGCCAGAAGATCAACTACACCAAGATCGTCCTCGGCGATGGCTACCTCGAGGAAGGCCAGACGCCCCGCACCCTCACCGGCGTGGTCAGCCCGAAGGCGACCGTCGACATCACGAAGCTGAAGATCAACGGCGACGGCACCGTGGCCGTCGGCGGCATCTTCACCAACGGCGACGAGACCGATGGCTTCTACTACCGCGAGCTCGGCCTTTATGCCGAAGATCCCGATCCCGAGGTCGGCGAGGTGCTGTACTGCTACGGCAACTGCGGCGATCTGGCCGAGTGGATCCCGCCCTCCGGCGGCGCCACCATCGTCGAGAAAACCATCGACATCGTCACCGCGATCGGCACGGCCACCAACGTGACCGCCTACATCCCCGCCGACGCCTACGCCACCAAAGAGGACTACGAGACCTACAAGGCCATCGCCCTCGGCGCGCAGGCTACGGCCGAGGAGGCTCTGGCACTCGCCCGGCAGGCCATCGCAATCGCGCAGGCTGCCGAGGCATCGGCCAACGACCTGAGCAACGCGGTCGGCCAGAACACCAGCAAGATCGCAACGCTGTGGGACGCCGTTTTCAGTGACATCACAAGTAACCCGTTCCAGATCACATTCGCAGACTTAACAGGCATCACGCTGAAGTCTGGCGTCTGGAACGCTTCACTTCAAAGGCTCGAGTGCTGATGGGAAACTGCTACAACTACACCCCGATCCCACCGGCCGAAGCCTCCTGCATCATCGCGCACCTGTTCGTCGAGCTTGCCCTGCCCTGCTCCTGCTGCAAGCGGGAGGACGGCGTCATCGTCATTCAGGGCAAGACCTACGACGGCAGCAACGCCCGCGTCACAATCAAAGGCGAGGAGGTGAGATACTACGGCAAGCAACGGACACTCGCGGCCATACGAGCGGGCCAATGTAGGCCGCCCGCCCTTCGGCCGTGACAAACTGCCCGAGATGCAGGTCATCACGGACGCCAAGGAGCTCGAGAAACACACCTACATCAAGACCAGAAACCCGGCCGTTTTCCCGAAGAAGGAGCGGCTCGGTCTGGCGCAGAGGATGATGAACGAGGCCAGCGACCTCGTCGCCGATCTGATGGAGGCCAACGATCTGCTCCTGACGGATCCCGAGGAGCGTGAGCTCAGGTATCGCGCGCAGCGGTCGGCGCTTCGCAACTGCCGAAAGCTGATCCACCACATCGAGCTCGCGCATGAGATCCTCAGTGGCTTCAGCGATGACGCCTTTGCATACTGGGCGAAGATGGCGGCCGGCGTGAAGAACCAGACCGCCAAATGGTACAAAACCGATAAAGAGAGGGCCGCCAAGCTGGACGCACAGAAGCGTCACCAGTGAGGCGGCCCTCGGGGTATGCCTTGTTTTTTCGTGCCGGCTCGGCCAACAACGCCCGCAACGTCAACACCGATGGCACTCTGAACAGGAACAACGCCTACAACGGCAACAACGGCCTGCGCCCCGCTTCGATGGATCGCCCGACTTATTAACCGCCCGGAGACGGACGGCGAACACTGTGCCCCATCATCCAAGGAAGGCATATCCCTCCCGCAGCCGCGGCCGTCTGACCGGCCCGGTCATGGGTAAACACAAGACCGCCGATGCTCCCGGCGGCGCACGCAAAGCGTGGCCGGAGCTATACACGGCGGGGAGACTTTTCAATGGAGAATATCGTAAACAGCACCATCGCGCTCTACAAAGCATACCGCAAAACCCGCTGCGGAAAGCGCGACAACCCGACCGCCATGCGCTACCGCATGGAGGCCATCGAGCGCACCGTCGCCCTCTCTGAGAGGCTCCAGCGGCGCGACTATTCCTTCGGGCCCTACTACCCCTTCAAGGTGTACGAGCCCAAGGAGCGGCTCGTCCTCGCCATCGACTTCGAGGGCAAAGTCGTCCAGCACTCGCTCTGCGACAACGTCCTCGAGCCGGCGTTCTCCCGGCGCTTCATCCGGGACAACTACGCCGGCCAGATCGGCAAAGGCACCCACGACGGCCTCGACCGTCTGGCTGCGGCCATGCGCCACTATTTCTTCAGCCGAAAGGCAGCAGACGAAGCAGCCCGCAAGGCTGCCGGCCTGCCGCCCCGGCCGATGAACGAGTGGGACTACGCCGACGGCTGGGTACTGAAGGGCGATTTTTCAAAGTTCTTTTACACCCTGCTCCATTCCTACTGTTACGAAACGGCCCGCCGGGCCCTGAAGTGGCTGAAGGATCCCGAGCTGATCGACTTCGCTGAGTGGCTGCTATGGCTCATAATCGACAGCACGCCAGACCCCGGCATCCCGATCGGCAACCAGTCGAGCCAACTGCTCGCGCTGCTCTATCTGGACGCCTTCGACCACTGGCTGAGGGATGACCGCGGCCTCGTATATGGCAGGTACATGGACGACTTCTACATCATCCACAGCGACAAGCTGCTGCTCCGGCAGATACTCAAGGAGATCGAGGCGTACATCAAGCCGCTCGGCCTTCGGCTGAACGGCAAGACGCAGATCCTCCCGCTGAAGAACGGCATCGACTTCCTCGGTTTTCACACCTACCTCACGCAGACCGGCAAGGTCGTGAGGAAAGTGCGAGCCAAGAGCATCGACAACATGAAGCGCAAGATCCGCAAGTTCCGCGGGCTGGTGGACTCCGGCAAGATGACACTCGACAGCGTCGTGCAATCCTACGCGAGCTGGACGGGCCACATCTCACACGGCAACACCTACCACCTGCGGCAGAACATGGACGCCTATTTCTTCAGCTATTTCCCGGAGCTCAAACCATCACCGAAAGGAGACAACACTCATGGCCCAAAAACTGAGCAACCTCGCAAACAAGTCGAAGGTCAAGTTCGGCAGCCTGTACGGCAGCCCGATCGTCTGGATCGTGGCCGATAAGAACCACGCAGGCTACCCCTCCAACAGCGTCACGCTCGTGACCAACCAGATCATCAAGATGCTGTGCTTCGACGCAACAGAACCGAGTAACGGCAACAGCGACCGCCGCGGCTACGGCAACAACCGCTACATCTACTCGAACCTGCGCCAGTGGCTCAACAGCCCCGCGGCTGCCGGCCAGTGGTACACCGCACAGCACTCCGCAGACCAGACGCCGGACTCCTCCCACGTCTGGAACGGCGTCAACCCGTACAGTGGCCTCGCCGGTTTTCTGAACGCCTTCACCGCCAACGAGCGGGCGGCTCTGCTGAACACCACCATCACGGTCGGCAAGAGCTCCACAGACGGCGGCGGGACGGAGACCTGCACGGACAAGATCTTCCCCCTGTCCTGCACTGAGGTCGGCCTGAGCGGCGACCACGTCTGCGGCAGCAAGCTGGCGATCTTCAGTGACAACAACAGCCGCATCGCCACCGTGACGGCCTCCTGCGTCGCCAATTCCAACTATTCCAGCAACCCGGGCTCTGGTGCCGCGTGGTACTACTGGCTGCGGGACGCCTATGCCGGCTCGGCCCTCTACGCCCGCGTCGTCCTCACCGATGGCACTCTGAGCTGGGACTACGCCTGCAGCGGCGACTTCGGCCTGCGCCCCGCTTGTAATCTGTCCTCTGATCTCCTGATCTCCGACTCCGTCGACTCGGATGGATGCTATACAGTGATCTACAATCAGGCGCCCACAGCGCCGTCGTCCATCACTGTCCCGAGCGAAGTGCTCGGCGGCGAGAACCTGAGCATCTCGTGGGCGGCCTCCACCGACCCCGACGGCAACCTCTCCGGCTACGTTCTGGAGCGCAAGGTCGGGAGCGGCACATGGGCGCAGATCTACAAGGGATCCTCGCGCAGCTACACCGACGCCATCACCTACGGATGGACAAGTGTGCAGTACCGCGTAAAGGCATACGACGCCGCCGGCGCGGAGAGCGCGTACACCACCAGCGTCACCCGCACCGTCACCAATAACCGACCGCCCGTCATCAGCG
>UMEH01009039.1_pt1 | contig 16395 bp, 10 predicted proteins | sample 1964681 | NCBI WGS metagenome assembly UMEH01 (sample SAMEA4836013, study PRJEB28245) | human gut metagenome | biome: gut microbiome; material: fecal sample | place: Denmark | collected 2008
TGCGCTCGGAAGCGTAGTTTTGGGCTGCAGCATGATCTGGGCTGTTGGAAGCCCACAGCTTGTAGCGGTGAAGCTGGAAAGCCAGCTGGCGAACCTTGTGGAAGATGTTCAGGCGGCGGAAAGCGTTTTGGCGAGTGCACAGTCGGCAAAGCCCGTAGGGAAATATGATGCACTGCTTGCAGATGAGGCGTTGTGTCGGCAGCAGAATATTTATGCAAAAACGGCGGCAAGCCCGAATGAAACGACGATTGTGTTTGCGGGGGACATTCTGTTCGACGACCATTATGCGGTCAAGGTAAAAATGAACCAGCGCGGCAGGGGCATTGAGGGCAGCATTTCGCAGGAAATGCTGGATGTGATGCGCAGCGCGGATATTTTTATGGTAAATAACGAATTTCCCTACAGCAACCGTGGAACTCCGACAGAAAACAAGAAATTCACGTTCCGTGCCAAGCCGGAATATGCATCCTATCTGCTGGATATGGGCGCGGATATTGTGTCTCTGGCAAACAACCATGCCTATGATTATGGAAAAACCGCCCTGTTGGATACGCTGGATACCTTAAATGGAATCGGAATGCCCTATGTCGGCGCAGGACGCAATCTGGAAGAAGCGATCAAGCCGGTTTATTTTATTGTAAATGACCAGAAGATCGCATTTGTTGCCGCAACGCAGATCGAGCGGACAGAGAATCCGGATACAAAGGAAGCGACGCAGAACAGTCCGGGTGTATTTCGCTGTTGGAATGTGGACAAACTGTTAGAGGTAGTTGCAAACGCCAAACAGGTCAGCGACTATGTGATCGTTTATATTCATTGGGGAACGGAAGCTACGGATCAGCTGGATTGGGCACAGAAGGATCAGGCGGTCAAAATTTCGAATGCAGGTGCGGATCTGATCATCGGAGATCATCCGCATGTGCTGCAGCAGTTCGGTTACTGTGAGGATACACCGGTGATGTACAGCCTTGGAAACTTTCTGTTTAACTCCAAAGCACAGGATACCTGTCTGGTAAAGCTGACGCTGGATGCAAATGGCTTTAAGAGCCTGCAGTTTATTCCGGGCAGACAGCAGGACTGCAGCGTAACGATGCTGCACGGGACGGAAAAGGAGCGCGTGCTTTCCTATATGAGAAAGATTTCTCCGGACGTAACGATCGATGGGGACGGATTTGTGACAAAGAAAGGATGAGAAAATTATGTGTACAGCAGCAACGTATCAGACAAAAGACTTTTATTTCGGCAGGACGCTGGATTATGAGTTTTCTTATGGAGACGAGATTGTGGTAACACCGCGTAAATTTCCGTTGGATTTTTGCCATATGGGAAAATGCGATGCGCATTATGGGATGATCGGTATGGCGCATGTGGCGGATGGATATCCGCTGTACTATGATGCGGTCAATGAAAAGGGTGTCGGCATGGCAGGATTGAATTTTGTCGGCAACGCAGTGTATCAGAAAGTGGAAGAAGGACGAGAAAATGTGGCGCAGTACGAGCTGATTCCATGGGTGCTTGGACAGTGTGCCAATCTGCAGGAGGTCAGAAAACTGCTTGCAAAGATGAATCTGGTCGGAACGCCCTTTGGAGATTTTCCTGCTGCACAGCTGCACTGGATCATTGCGGATGCAAGTGGGGCGATAACGCTGGAATGCACGAAGGACGGGCTGCAGGTCTATGACAATCCGGCAGGAGTTTTGACGAATAACCCGCCCTTTCCGATGCAGATGTTCCAGTTAAATAACTATGCAGGATTATCTTCGAAGCAGCCGGAGCACAGATTTTCCGGTCAGATTCCGTTTACAAGCTACAGCAGGGGTATGGGTGCGATGGGGCTTCCGGGAGATCTCTCTTCGGAGTCGAGATTTGCGCGCGTGGCGTTTGTGAAATGCAATTCCGTTTCCGGGGATTCTGAAAAAGAAAGCGTCAGCCAGTTTTTCCACATTCTGGGCTCGGTTGATCAGCAGAGAGGCTGCTGCGAGGTGGCGGAGGGAAAGTATGAGATCACGATTTACACGTCCTGCTGCAACGCTTCCAAAGGGATTTACTATTATACAACCTATGACAACCACCAGATCAGCGCAGTAGACATGCATAGAACCGATCTGGACAGCAAGACACTGAGCTGCTACAAGCCGGTTACGGAGGAGCAGATTTTCTGTCAGAACTGACGCAGGAGGCAGAGCTATGTCAGAGGAACGGGAAAAAATCGTTGGCGTAAATCTTGGCAACTGGCTTGTTCTGGAAAAATGGATGCAGCCATTTTTGTTCGAGGAAAACTGCGCAGAGGACGAGGTCTGGCTAAACCGCAAGGTTCCGGCAAAAAAGCTGCGTCCGCTGATGAAAAAACACAGGGATACCTATATCGAAGAAACGGATTTTGCTAAAATTGCTGCGCACGGCATTAACGCGGTGCGCCTGCCGGTTCCGTATTTCGTGTTCGGGGACAGAAAACCATATTCCGGCTGCATCGAATATGTCGATCAGGCGATGGACTATGCGGAAAAGTATGGGTTAAAGGTGCTGATCGATCTGCATACCGTGCCGGGCGGGCAGAACAGCTATGACAACGGCGGCATCACCGGCGTCTGCAAGTGGCACCGGAATCCGAAAGAGGTCGCTTATGTATTATATGTGTTAGAACGGCTGGGGAAGCGTTACGGGCATCGGAAAGGGTTGCTTGGCATCGAAGTGCTTAACGAGCCCATCAGCTTTCGGGTCTATCTGTTTGCGCCGAGTCGGAAGCAGGCGCTCGATCAGGGAGAAGCAATCGGCAGCAGCCATGTGCCCATGCGTTTCCTGAAAACCTTCTATAAAGAAGCCTATGAAACGCTTCGGGCTGTCATGGCTCCGGAGAAGCTGATCGTGTTTCACGACGGGTTCCGGCTGAGCCGCTGGAAAGATTTTTTTGTAAAAAACGGTATGAAAAATGTCATGTTGGATGTTCACGTTTATCTGTGGGTGCTGGACAGCTTTCTGCATTTACATAATCTGCTGCCGTATCAGCTTCTTTTACGCTTTTACGAACGCCAGATCCGGCGGGCGGGACGCTATACACCGGTGCTGGTGGGGGAGTGGTGCCTGTGTAACCGCGTGGCGGATCGCTATGGGAAATCTTCCTATGAAAAAGACGAAGCATGGCGTAAAAAGGTCTACCGGAGGGTTGCGCGGATGCAGTTAAAAACCTGGGACGACTGCAACACAGCAGGCTCGTTTTACTGGAATTACCAGCTCTACCGCGACAGACAGGAACCGATGTACACAACGAGCCTGGACAGCTGGGACCTGTGCCGCTGCTGGAGCCACGGGTGGATGCCGAAGAACATGCGGTGAAACAGTAGTTTGCCGCGGAAAGCTTCCACGAGGTTACAGTTCACCCGCGCCATTCGCAAAAGCGCGTTTTCGACGCTCTCCGCTGCTTCGCAGCTCACTTTTGCTCATAAAATGGCGCTCCCTTCGTACCTTCTTGTAAGCAGATTTTCATGCAAGCATGAAATCTGCTTACAAGAAGGTACGAGTGAACTGTAATAAAAAATTAGAAAAAACTCCTTGACAACCCCTCCCTATTATGCTAATGTAAACAAGGTCGTTGAGACCGTGCCGAAGACAGCAGGTACCGGATAACCGGTGTAAGAAGAAACGCCTGCCGAGGAGTGAAAGAAATGCGATGAATTTCCCTCTCTGTCTTTGGATAGAGAGGTTTTTTTGTACGAACAACTTCTTTTATTCGGCAGAAGAATCTAAAAGGAGGTAAGAAAATGGCAAAAGTTGAACTGAAAGCACCTGTAGTAGCAGAGATCGCTGAAGCAGTGAAAGATGCGCAGTCTGTTGTTCTGGTAGACTACCGTGGTCTGACCGTTGATCAGGATACCGCACTTCGTAAGCAGCTTCGTGCAGCTGGTGTTACTTACAAGGTGTACAAAAACACAATGATGAACTTTGCGTTCAAGGGAACAGATTTCGAGGCACTGGCTCCGTATCTGGAAGGCCCCAGCGCAATCGCAATCTCTACTACCGACGCAACCGCTCCTGCAAGAGAGCTGGCTAATTTCGCTAAGACAGCTGAAAAGCTGGAGATCAAGGGCGGCGTTGTAGAAGGTAATGCATACGATGCAGCAGGAATCATGGAGATCGCTAAGATCCCTGGAAGAGAAGCTCTTATTTCCAGATTGCTGGGCAGCATGCAGTCCCCTATCACCAACATGGCTCGCGTTCTGAATCAGATCGCAGAGAAAGGCGGCGCAGCAAACTGCGAAGCAGCACCTGCAGAAGAAGCACCCGCTGCAGAATAATCTTTTTTCCGAAAAAGAAACTGAGCCGCAGATGCGGCTGACAAAACAATAATTTAAAACGGAGGTAAATTAAAATGGCAAAATTATCCGCTCAGGAATTTATTGAAGCAATCAAAGAGATGACCGTATTAGAGTTAAACGATCTGGTAAAGGCTTGCGAAGAGGAGTTCGGCGTATCCGCAGCAGCAGGCGTTGTTGTAGCAGCAGCAGGCGGCGAAGCAGCAGCAGCTGAAGAAAAGACCGAGTTCGACGTAGAACTGACCGAGGTTGGCCCTAACAAGGTTAAGGTTATCAAGGTTGTTCGTGAAGTTACCGGTCTGGGCCTGAAGGAAGCTAAGGAAGTTGTAGACGGCGCTCCTAAGGTTCTGAAGGAAGGCGTTTCCAAGGAAGAAGCTGAAGATATCCAGAAGAAGCTGGATGCTGAAGGCGCTAAGGTTACTCTGAAATAATTGAGACCATATCTTACCACAAAGGCGTTCGCGAATGCGGACGCCTTTCCTTTTCGCGATTTTTTAAAAATATCAGTTGACAGACAGAATGGATTGTGTTAGATTGTAGTGTGCACTATTGTGTTAGAGTATGCCATTTTTTATGCAATGGATTTACTTGCTTAGATACCGAAAAGTAATAGTTTCAAGAAATCAATGATAAGAACGGGGTGAAGTGTCAATGGAAAAAAACAGAATACGTCCAATTGCCACCGGCAAGAACATGCGTATGAGTTATGCACGACGGAAAGAAGTATTGGAAATGCCCAACCTTATAGAAATTCAGAAGAATTCCTATAAGTGGTTCCTTGATGAAGGTTTAAAAGAGGTGTTTGATGATATTTCTCCGATTTCCGATTACAGCGGACATCTGAGTCTGGAATTTGTAGACTTCGAGCTGTGTGAAGAAGACGTGAAGTATTCTATTGAGAAGTGCAAGGAAAGAGATGCAACATATGCAGCTCCTCTCAAGGTGAAGGTACGTCTGTATAATAAGGAAAAAGAAGAAATCAGTGAACACGAGATCTTTATGGGCGATTTACCGTTGATGACCGAGACCGGCACGTTCGTTATCAACGGAGCGGAGCGTGTAATTGTCAGCCAGTTGGTGCGTTCCCCCGGCATCTATTACGGCATCGGTCATGATAAGATTGGTAAAAAGCTGTATTCCTGTACAGTAATCCCGAACCGTGGCGCATGGCTGGAGTATGAGACTGATTCCAACGACGTATTTTACGTTCGTGTGGACCGTACCCGTAAGGTACCGATCACCGTACTGCTGCGTGCCCTGGGTCTTGGTACCAATGACGAGATCCGTGAGGTGTTCGGCGATGAACCCAAGATTGAAGCCAGCTTTGCAAAAGACACTTCTGAGAACTATCAGGAGGGTCTGTTAGAGTTATACAAGAAAATCCGTCCGGGCGAGCCTCTGAGCGTAGAGAGCGCAGAAAGCCTGATTAACGCGATGTTCTTTGATCCCAGAAGATATGATCTGGCGAAAGTAGGACGTTATAAATTCAATAAGAAACTGTTACTGCGCAACCGTATCCGCGGTCACGAACTGGCTGAGGATGTTGTGGATACCACAACCGGTGAAATTCTGGCAACAGCAGGCACCAAGGTAACAGCAGAACTGGCTGACCTGATTCAGAACAGCGCAGTTCCCTATGTATATATCCAGACTGAGGAAAGAAAAGTCAAAGTGCTTTCCAGCATGATGGTTGAGCTGACCCACTATGTAGATTGTGATGCCAAGGAGCTGGGCGTGACAGAGCTGGTATACTATCCGGTACTGGCACAGATTCTGGAAGAGTATTCTCAGGATCCCGAAGCGCTTGCAGAAGCAATCCGCAAGAATGTGCACGAGCTGATTCCGAAGCATATCACCAAGGAAGATATTTTGGCTTCCATTAACTATAACATGCATCTGGAGTACGGCATCGGTAACGAAGACGATATCGACCATCTGGGCAACCGTCGTATCCGTGCGGTCGGCGAACTGCTGCAGAACCAGTACAGAATCGGTCTTTCCAGACTGGAAAGAGTTGTTCGTGAGCGTATGACCACTCATGATGCAGAGGAGATTTCTCCTCAGGTTCTGATCAACATCAAGCCCGTACAGGCTGCAGTTAAGGAATTCTTCGGATCTTCCCAGCTGTCTCAGTTCATGGATCAGAACAACCCGCTGGGCGAGCTGACGCACAAACGTCGTCTGTCCGCACTGGGACCTGGCGGTCTGTCCCGTGACCGTGCCGGATTCGAGGTTCGAGACGTACACTACTCCCATTACGGAAGAATGTGCCCGATCGAGACACCAGAAGGTCCTAACATCGGTCTGATCAACTCTCTTGCAAGCTATGCAAAGATCAACGAATACGGCTTCATTGAAGCGCCTTACCGTAAGATCGACAAAACCGATCCGGAAAACCCGCGCGTAACCAATGAAGTTGTATATATGACAGCGGATGAAGAAGATAACTACCATGTGGCGCAGGCAAACTCCGAATTGGACGAGGAAGGACATTTCGTAAATGCCAACGTATCCGGTCGTTATCTGGATGAAACATCCGAATATCCGAAGACAGTTTTCGAGTACATGGACGTATCCCCTCAGATGGTATTCTCCGTTGCGACTGCACTGATTCCGTTCCTGCAGAACGACGATGCGAACCGTGCGCTGATGGGTTCCAACATGCAGCGTCAGGCAGTGCCGCTTCTGACAACCGAGGCTCCTGTAGTCGGAACCGGTATCGAAGTAAAGGCAGCCGTTGACTCCGGTGTCTGCGTTGTTGCAAAGAAGTCCGGTACCATCGACTATGTATGCTCCAATCTGATCCGTATGACGGCAGATGACGGCGAGAAGATGGAATACCACCTGACCAAGTTCTCCAGAAGTAACCAGTCTAACTGCTACAACCAGAGACCGATCGTATTTAAAGGCAACCACGTTGAAGCAGGACAGGTAATTGCAGATGGTCCTTCGACATCCGAAGGCGAACTTGCACTCGGTAAGAACCCTCTGATCGGGTTCATGACCTGGGAAGGTTATAACTACGAGGACGCTGTACTGTTGAGTGAACGTCTGGTTATGGATGATGTTTATACCTCCATCCATATTGAAGAATATGAGGCAGAAGCCCGTGATACGAAGCTCGGACCGGAAGAAATCACAAGAGATGTTCCCGGTGTCGGCGACGAAGCGCTCAAGGATCTGGATGACAGAGGTATTATCCGTGTCGGCGCTGAGGTTCGTGCCGGAGATATTCTGGTCGGCAAGGTAACTCCCAAGGGAGAAACCGAGCTGACAGCTGAGGAGCGCCTGCTGCGTGCGATCTTCGGTGAAAAAGCGCGTGAGGTGCGTGATACCTCTCTGAAGGTACCTCACGGTGAATATGGTATTATCGTAGATGCCAAAGTATTTACAAGAGAGAATGGCGATGAACTGTCTCCCGGTGTAAATCAGGCGGTTCGTATCTATATCGCACAGAAGAGAAAGATCTCTGTCGGCGATAAGATGGCAGGCCGTCATGGTAATAAGGGTGTCGTTTCCCGTGTACTGCCTGTAGAAGATATGCCGTACCTGCCCAACGGTCGTCCGCTGGACATCGTACTGAATCCTCTGGGCGTACCTTCCCGTATGAATATCGGTCAGGTCCTTGAGATTCACCTCTCTCTGGCTGCAAAAGCCCTCGGCTTTAACGTAGCAACCCCGATCTTCAACGGCGCAAACGAAAAAGATATTCAGGATACCCTGGAACTGGCAAACGATTATGTAAACCTGGAATGGGATGAATTCAAAGAGAAGCATGGCGAAGAGCTGCTTCCTGAGGTTCTGGATTATCTGTATGAAAACCGCGATCACAGAAAGCTCTGGAAGGGCGTTCCGATCTCTAAGGAAGGTAAGGTAAGACTGCGGGATGGCCGTACCGGCGAAGAATTCGACAGCATGGTAACCATCGGTCACATGCATTACCTGAAGCTGCACCATCTGGTAGACGATAAGATCCATGCACGTTCTACCGGTCCTTACTCTCTGGTAACACAGCAGCCCCTGGGTGGTAAAGCTCAGTTTGGTGGCCAGCGTTTCGGTGAGATGGAGGTTTGGGCACTGGAAGCATACGGTGCATCCTACACCCTGCAGGAGATCCTGACTGTGAAGTCTGATGACGTAGTAGGACGTGTCAAGACCTACGAAGCGATCATCAAGGGCGACAACATCCCTGAACCCGGTATTCCGGAATCCTTCAAGGTACTGCTCAAAGAGCTGCAGTCCCTCGGCCTGGATGTCAGAGTGCTGCGGGAGGATAATACAGAAGTTGAGATCATGGAAACTGTCGATTACAGCGATACGGATTACCGCTATGAGATGGAAGGAGATTCCAAGGGCTACAACTACAACGAAGAAGAAGAAAATCTGGGCAAGATGGGTTATCAGAAGCAGGAATTCGACTCCGAGAAACAGGAACTGGTGAACGCAGATGATGATTACACCGAAGATGCTGCAGACGACGGATTTGAGGAATCTTTTGACGAAGAGTAAGCCGAATCGAAGATATGTAAAGGAGTGCCAAGATGTCTGAAACAAAAAACGAAGTTTATCAGCCGATGACGTTTGATGCGATCAAGATCGGACTTGCGTCCCCGGAGAAGATTCGTGAGTGGTCCAGAGGCGAGGTAACAAAGCCTGAGACGATCAACTACAGAACACTCAAGCCCGAACGGGACGGTCTGTTCTGTGAGCGGATTTTCGGACCCAGCAAGGACTGGGAGTGCCACTGCGGCAAATATAAAAAGATCAGATATAAAGGCGTTGTCTGCGACCGCTGTGGTGTTGAAGTAACCAAGTCCAGCGTCCGCAGAGAGCGTATGGGACATATTGAACTGGCAGCGCCGGTTTCCCATATCTGGTATTTCAAGGGAATTCCGAGCCGGATGGGACTGATCCTGGATCTGTCCCCCCGTGTTCTGGAGAAGGTGCTTTACTTTGCTTCCTATATCGTACTGGACAAGGGCGACACCAATCTGGAATACAAGCAGGTTCTTTCCGAGAAAGAATACCAGGATGCAAGAGAAACCTGGGGCAACCGTTTCCGTGTCGGCATGGGTGCAGAATCCATTAAGGAGCTGCTGCAGGCCATCGATCTGGAAACTGAAGCGGTTGACCTGAAAAATGAACTGGTGGATGCAAGCGGACAGAAGCGTGCGAGAATCATCAAGCGTCTGGAAGTTGTAGAAGCGTTCCGTGAGTCCGGCAACCGCCCTGAATGGATGATTCTGGATGCCGTACCGGTAATCCCTCCGGATCTGCGCCCGATGGTACAGCTGGACGGCGGACGTTTTGCAACGTCTGACTTAAATGACCTGTACAGAAGAATCATCAACCGTAACAACCGTCTGAAGAGACTGCTGGAGCTGGGTGCTCCGGATATCATCGTCCGCAACGAAAAGAGAATGCTGCAGGAAGCGGTAGACGCTCTGATCGATAACGGCAGAAGAGGCCGTCCGGTAACCGGCCCCGGTAACCGTGCACTGAAATCACTGTCTGACATGCTGAAAGGTAAATCCGGTCGTTTCCGTCAGAACCTGTTAGGAAAGCGTGTTGACTATTCCGGACGTTCCGTTATCGTCGTTGGTCCCGAACTGAAAATTTATCAGTGCGGTCTTCCGAAGGAAATGGCAATCGAGCTGTTCAAGCCCTTTGTAATGAAGGAGTTGGTAAGCAGAGGCATTTCCCAGAACATCAAAAATGCGAAGAAGCTGGTAGAACGGCTGGATACGCAGGTTTGGGACGTTCTGGAAGATGTCATCAAAGAGCATCCGGTTATGCTGAACCGTGCACCTACACTGCACAGACTGGGTATCCAGGCATTTGAGCCGATCCTTGTAGAAGGTAAGGCGATCAAGCTGCATCCCCTTGTTTGTACCGCGTTCAACGCCGACTTCGATGGTGACCAGATGGCTGTACACCTTCCGCTTTCTCAGGAAGCACAGGCAGAGTGCCGTTTCATGCTGCTGTCTCCCAACAACCTGTTGAAGCCTTCCGATGGCGGACCGGTAGCCGTACCTTCCCAGGATATGGTCCTTGGTATTTATTATCTGACCCAGGAACGTCCCGGTTCTGTCGGCGAAGGAAAATACTTCAAGAGCGTAAACGAAGCCATTCTGGCTTATGAAAATAAAGCCTGCACCCTGCATTCCCGCATCCATGTCCGCATGAGCAAGGTCAATGCAGAGGGCGAGACCGTAACAGGATTCGTAGAATCCACACTGGGCAGATTTATCTTCAACGAGATCCTGCCTCAGGACCTGGGCTATGTAGACCGTACCCAGCCGGAAAACCTCTTAAAGCTGGAGGTTGACTTCCATGTTGGTAAGAAGCAGTTAAAGCAGATTCTGGAAAAAGTAATCAACACCCACGGCGCTTCCAAGACCGCAGAGGTTCTGGATGACGTTAAGGCAATCGGTTACAAGTATTCCACCAGAGCTGCGATGACCGTATCCATTTCCGATATGACTGTGCCTGCACAGAAGGCAGAGATGCTGGCTGAGGCTCAGAAAACTGTAGATAAGATCGGCAGAAACTTCCGTCGTGGTCTGATCACAGAAGAAGAGCGTTACCGTGCCGTTGTCGAGACCTGGCAGGAAACCGATAAAGAGCTGACCGACGTACTGTTAAAGGGTCTGGATAAATACAACAACATCTTCATGATGGCGGACTCCGGTGCCCGTGGTTCCAACCAGCAGATCAAACAGCTGGCAGGTATGCGTGGTCTGATGGCGGATACAACCGGTCGTACGATCGAACTGCCCATCAAGTCCAACTTCCGTGAAGGTCTGGACGTACTGGAATACTTCATGTCTGCCCATGGCGCACGAAAAGGTATGTCCGATACCGCTCTGCGTACTGCGGACTCCGGTTATCTGACCCGTCGAATGGTAGACGTATCCCAGGAGCTGATCATCCGTGAGATCGATTGTGCAGAAGGCAAGGATAAGATTCCGGGCATGTCTGTAAAAGCGTTCATGGACGGCAAGGAAACCATCGAAGGCTTAAAAGACAGAATTACAGGACGTTATTCCTGTGAAGACATTTATGATAAGGACGGCGAGCTGATCGTCGGTGCAAACCACATGATCACACCCGGCCGTGCAAAACGGATTATGGAAACAGGTGTCAATAAGAAGGGCGAGCCTGTGGAGGAAGTGAAGATCCGTACCATCCTGACCTGTCGTTCCAAGAGCGGTATCTGTGCAAAGTGCTACGGCGCGAACATGGCGACCGGCGAAGCGGTACAGGTTGGTGAAGCAGTTGGTATTATCGCAGCGCAGTCTATCGGTGAGCCCGGTACACAGCTGACGATGCGTACCTTCCACTCCGGCGGTGTCGCTGGTGACGATATCACACAGGGTCTTCCCCGTGTCGAGGAGCTTTTCGAAGCAAGAAAGCCGAAGGGTCTTGCGATTATCGCAGAGTTCGGCGGAACTGCTGTTATTAAGGATACCAAGAAGAAGCGGGAAATTATCATTACCAATAAGGAAACCGGCGAGAGCAAGACTTACCTGATCCCTTACGGTTCCCGTATCAAGGTTGTTGACGGTCAGGAATTAGAGGCCGGCGATGAGCTGACAGAGGGTTCTGTAAACCCGCACGATCTGTTAAAGATCAAGGGCATCCGCGCCGTTCAGGATTACATGCTCCGTGAAGTACAGCGTGTATACCGTCTGCAGGGTGTAGATATCTGTGATAAGCATATCGAGGTTATCGTTCGTCAGATGCTGAAGAAGATCCGCATCGAGGAAAGCGGCGATACCGAATATCTGCCCGGCACAATGGTTGACGTTCTGGATTACGAGGACTTAAACGAAGAGCTGATCGCAGCCGGCAAGAAGCCTGCTGAGGGCAAACAGGTAATGCTCGGTATTACCAAGGCTGCTCTGGCAACCAACTCCTTCCTGTCTGCCGCATCCTTCCAGGAAACCACGAAGGTTCTGACGGAAGCAGCGATCAAGGGTAAGGCTGATCCACTGATCGGTCTGAAGGAAAACGTTATTATCGGTAAGCTGATTCCTGCTGGTACCGGTATGAAACGTTACCGCAATGTCAAGTTAAACACGGATGCGATGATTGCCGCTGAGGAAGCAGAGCGCGCAGCCAGAGCAGAAGAGGAAGCGAGACTTGCTGCAGAAGCTACAGCAGCGGAAAAGAAATCCAAAGAGGATGACGAGCTGCTGGAAGAAACCACTGACGAAGATGTAACCGATGAAGAACTTCCCGAAGAGGAAGCGATTCTGGACGAGGACATCGACGAAGAACTGGACGAGGAAGCCGAAGCAGAAGAAAACGGCGAGGAGTAATCTGACCCGGGTGTTCCATTCAACAATAAAAAGTACACCTTGCAAAAATGCCGGTGTCGTACACAATAGAATGCGCGCTCCGCGAACCTTCTATTGTTACAAATGAAGAAACAGAGCAGGCGGATGTTCCTCAAAATGAGCATCCGCCTGTTTTGTGCGTCTGATGGTGTGTTTGTGCTTACCCTTCAGCAAATCCGGAAAGCGATTTTTCCTGCCGCTTCTTTGCCGGAAAATCCCGCAAAAAAGTAGAAAAACCGCTTGACACGGCAATTAAAAGCACTTATACTAGGAGAGCATGCATTGGGAGAGGATTTTATTTTGATGCGCGAAAATTGCTGTAAAACAGCGGTTTTATCCTGATAGAACCGCAGGTTGAGTGTAGCTTGTCCCTGACATAGTTACGCATAGCTTCGCATGAAAGAAAACCTTTGCTATGTATGAATAAGACCGGAGAACCGGTCAAGAATAGAGCAAGAGAGAAAAATCGCAGGAGGTGAAACAGAATGCCAACATTTAACCAGTTAGTAAGAAAAGGACGTCAGACATCTGTAAAGAAGTCTACAGCACCGGCTCTGCAGAGAGGTTACAACTCCCTTCACAAGAAGGCAACCGATACCTCTTCCCCGCAGAAGAGAGGCGTGTGCACAGCTGTTAAGACAGCGACTCCTAAAAAGCCTAACTCCGCTCTTAGAAAGATCGCCAGAGTACGTCTTTCCAACGGAATCGAAGTAACCAGCTACATTCCCGGTGAAGGCCACAATCTGCAGGAGCACTCCGTTGTTCTGATCAGAGGCGGACGTGTTAAGGACTTACCTGGTACCAGATACCACATCATCAGAGGTACCCTGGACACCGCAGGCGTTGCAAACAGACGTCAGGCAAGATCCAAATACGGCGCTAAGAGACCTAAAGCCGCTAAGAAATAATCCGCGGTAGCTGGAAGTACCACAAACGGAAACTAATTTTAAGTGTTGGAATTCTTATGCAGAGAAATCTGCAGTTCGCTTACGCGATGAGATAGACCGCACGAACACATTAGATGACACATGTGAGTACCGATGAATTAATTGAGATGATTAAGGAGGGAAGAAACGTGCCACGTAAAGGACATATTCAGAAAAGAGACGTATTAGCAGATCCTTTATACAACGACAAGGTTGTAACCAAGCTGATCAATAACATCATGCTGGATGGTAAGAGAGGCGTTGCACAGAAGATTGTATACGGCGCATTTGCAAGAGTAGAAGAAAAAGCCGGCAAACCGGCTCTGGAAGTATTTGAAGAGGCAATGAACAACATCATGCCTGTTCTGGAAGTCAAAGCAAGACGTATCGGCGGCGCAACCTATCAGGTGCCGATCGAAGTCAGAGCTGACAGACGTCAGGCTCTTGGTCTTCGCTGGCTGACCATGTTCTCCCGCAAAAGAGGCGAGAAGACCATGGAAGAGAGACTGGCTAACGAGATCCTGGATGCATCGAACAATACCGGTGCTTCCGTGAAGAGAAAAGAAGACGTTCATAAGATGGCTGAAGCGAACAAGGCATTCTCTCATTACAGATTCTAATCGAATCTGTAATGCAGAAGAGCGTTGCAGTTGCTTCTGGCTGATTCAATTAGGAGGAAAAACCTTTGGCTGGAAGAGAATATCCCTTAGAGAGAACCAGAAATATCGGTATTATGGCTCACATCGATGCTGGTAAAACTACCACCACCGAGCGTATCCTGTATTATACCGGTGTTAACTATAAAATTGGTGATACTCATGAAGGTACTGCAACCATGGACTGGATGGCTCAGGAGCAGGAGAGAGGTATTACAATTACTTCTGCTGCTACCACCTGTCACTGGACCTTGCAGGAAAATTGCAAAGCAAAGCCCGGCGCAGAAGAGTGTCGTATCAATATCATTGATACCCCTGGACACGTTGACTTCACAGTAGAAGTTGAGCGTTCCCTGCGTGTACTGGACGGCGCTGTCGGCGTGTTCTGTGCAAAGGGCGGTGTAGAACCTCAGTCTGAGAACGTATGGCGTCAGGCTGATACCTACAATGTACCCCGTATGGCATTCATCAATAAGATGGATATCCTGGGTGCAAACTTTTATGGCGCAGTAGAGCAGATCAAAACCCGTCTGGGCAAGAACGCAATCTGTGTTCAGCTGCCCATCGGTAAAGAAGAAGACTTTAAAGGTCTGATCGATCTGTTCGAAATGAAAGCCTACATCTACAATGACGATAAGGGCGATGATATTTCTATCGTTGATATCCCGGAAGATATGAAGGATGAAGCTGAGCTGTATCGTTCTGAGATGGTAGAGAAGATCTGCGAGCTGGATGACGATCTGATGATGGCTTATCTGGAAGGTGAGGAGCCCTCTGTTGACGAGCTGAAAGCAGCTCTGAGAAAAGGCACCTGCGAATGTACCGCTGTTCCGGTATGCTGCGGAAGCGCATACAAGAACAAGGGCGTACAGAAGCTTCTGGATGCAATCGTAGAGTATATGCCTTCTCCTCTTGATATCCCTCCGATTAAAGGTGTGGATCTGGAAGGCAACGAGGTTGTCAGACATTCTTCTGATGATGAGCCGTTTTCTGCTCTGGCATTCAAGATCATGACAGACCCCTTCGTAGGTAAGCTTGCTTACTTCCGTGTGTATTCCGGTACTATGAACGCTGGTTCTTATGTGCTGAATGCAACAAAAGATAAAAAGGAACGTGTTGGACGTATCCTGCAGATGCATGCAAACAAGAGAATGGAGCTGGAAAAGGTTTATTCCGGTGATATCGCTGCTGCAGTAGGCTTCAAGTTTACTACAACCGGTGATACCATCTGTGATGAGCAGCATCCGGTAATCCTGGAGTCCATGGAATTCCCTGAACCCGTTATTGAGCTGGCAATCGAGCCTAAGACCAAAGCAGGTCAGGATAAGATGGGCATTGCTCTTGCAAAGCTTGCAGAAGAAGATCCTACCTTCCGTCAGCATACCGATCAGGAGACAGGCCAGACCATCATCGCCGGCATGGGCGAGCTGCATCTGGAGATCATCGTAGACCGTCTGCTGCGTGAATTCAAGGTAGAGGCTAATGTAGGTGCTCCTCAGGTTGCTTACAAAGAGACCTTCACCAAGGCCGTTGATGTGGACAGCAAGTATGCGAAGCAGTCCGGTGGTCGTGGTCAGTATGGTCACTGTAAAGTTAAGTTCGAGCCTATGGATCCTAACGGCGAGGAAACCTTCAAGTTCGAGTCCACCGTTGTCGGCGGCGCGATCCCGAAGGAATATATCCCTGCTGTAGGCGAAGGTATCGAAGAGGCTACAAAGGCTGGTATTCTGGGCGGCTTCCCGGTTCTGGGTGTACATGCAAATGTATACGACGGTTCCTACCATGAAGTCGACTCCTCTGAAATGGCATTCCACATCGCTGGTTCCCTTGCATTCAAGGAAGCTATGCAGAAGGGTAATCCGGTTCTGCTGGAGCCTATCATGAAGGTTGAAGTAACCATGCCTGAAGAATACATGGGTGATGTAATCGGAGATATCAACTCCCGCCGCGGACGTATCGAAGGTATGGACGATATCGGCGGCGGCAAGATGGTAAAAGCTTATGTACCGCTTGCTGAAATGTTCGGTTACTCCACAGACCTGCGTTCCAAGACTCAGGGTCGTGGTAACTACTCCATGTTCTTTGAAAAGTACGAACAGGTTCCGAAGAACGTGCAGGAGAAGGTACTGGCAGCAAAAGCAAAATAATCTGATTTGCTGTT
>UMEH01057790.1_pt1 | contig 16322 bp, 16 predicted proteins | sample 1964681 | NCBI WGS metagenome assembly UMEH01 (sample SAMEA4836013, study PRJEB28245) | human gut metagenome | biome: gut microbiome; material: fecal sample | place: Denmark | collected 2008
CGGCGGACGCTTGCCGCGGCTGAGATATTCGATATTGTGCTTGCGCCCTACGGCCAGGGCTTTCATGAAGAGCTTGCGTCTCACGGGGTTTGCCCTGTCTATCTTGTCCTTTACGCCGGCATACACTTTCTCCCAGAATCTTGGCACGGAGCTCATGCATGTAGGATGAGTCTCGCGCATAGACTGCTGTATCTCCTTCGGGTTGGTGTTGATCACAATCTCTGCGCCCTCGCTAAGACAGAGGAACAGCCATCCGCGCTCAAAGATGTGCGTGATGGGCAGGAAGTTCATTATGCGGTCTTTATCCGTTACCGGCACAACCTCGTCGTTAGCCTTAAGCGCGGCATGAAACTGACCGTAAGAAAGCATCACGCCCTTGCTGTCGCCGGTGGTTCCGCTGGTGTAGAGTATGTTGCAGAGGTCGTCTTCATTGGCCTCGGCATACAGCTTTTCCACTTCCGACTGCCGCGGACTGTTCTCGCCGAGCGTCAGGAAATCGTCAAAATATATTGAGTTTTTATCGTTCGGACTGATGACAACACGCTTGTCGAAGACTATTACGCGCTCGAGCGAAGGACAGTGGGAGAACACCCTGAAGGCCTTGTCGTACTGCTCCTGCTCGCCGACAAAGAGCACGCGCACCTGTGCGTCGTCTATCATATACTGTATCTGCTGCTCGCTGCTGGTGGCATAGAAGGGCACGCTGACGGCTCTTATGCCGAACGCTCCGAAGTCGGTGTAAAGATACTGGAGGGAGTTCTGCGAGAACACGCCGATGTTCTCCTGTACCTTGACGCCGATGTTCAGCAGGGCGTTAGACACATGTCTCACCTTACGCGAGAATTCTTTCCACGACACCGACTTCCACTGCGTGTCGCCAAAGTCACGGTAAATAAGTACGCGCTTGTTTCCATACTTCTTTGCTTGTTCGTGGATTAGAACCGAAAGATGACATCTTGTCTGCATAAGCGTATTGTTTTTTGTTAGATGCAAAGTTATATTAAATTATAATAAAAACAAAATAAAAACGGCTTTTTTACTTTAAAAGGAAATCTAAAACACGCCACTTTAACTGACAAAACGGACAATGCGACGCCGGCTGCACGCAAACATGCCTCAGAGACCGCCCGGCGCAGCACCTGACACGGCATGACACTTGTGCCGGCATTATTTTGTTTTTACGTCATATTGAATTAACTTTGCAGCAAATAATTGCATTATGAACGGTCAGACGGTCTGTCGCAGGCCATCTGGCGACAACTTTTTTGAATGATTATGACACAGAAAGAATATCTCAACGACGCCATAGAACTGCTTAAAGAGCTGATAGCCACGCCGTCGGTGAGCCGCGACGAGAGCGCAGCGGCAGACGTAATGGCACGCGCGATAAGCGGATATGGCCACGAATACAGCCGCGAAGGCAACAACATATGGATTAAGAGCAGCGGATTTGACAGCTCGAAGCCAACGCTGCTGCTCAACGCACACATCGACACGGTGAAGCCGGTGAGCTCGTGGACGCACAATCCATTCAGCCCTGACGTATGCGGCGGAAGGCTGTACGGACTGGGCAGCAACGACTGCGGCGGCGGACTCGTTGCCCTGCTGCAGGCCTTCAGGCACATAACGTCGCGCCCGCAGAGCTACAACACCATATGGCTTGCATCGGCCGAGGAGGAAGTGTCGGGCGAGAACGGCATAAGGCGCGCCCTGCCGCTGCTGCCTGCCGCAGACGTGGCCATCGTGGGCGAGCCCACGGGCATGCAGCCGGCCATAGCCGAGAAGGGACTGATGGTGATAGACGCCACGGCCAGGGGCAAGTCGGGACATGCCGCCAGGGGCGAAGGCATCAACGCCATATATGAGGCTCTCGACGACATCTGCTGGCTGCGCGGCTACAAGTTCGAGAAGGTGAGCCCGCTGCTCGGCCCCACGGTGATGAACGTAACGATAATAAACGCCGGCACGCAGCACAACGTGATACCCGACGAATGCAGGTTTACGATAGACATAAGGACCAACGAGTTCTACAGAAACGAAGACGTGTTCAGCTTTCTGTCATCCAAGATGAAGAGCGAGCTGAAGGCGCGCTCGTTCCGCCTGTCATCGTCGCACATAAGCGAGGACAACCCTCTGATACAGAGGTGCAAGGCCATGGGCATGACGCCGTTCGGCTCGCCCACGCTGTCAGACCAGGCACTGATGCCCTTCCCCTCGTTCAAACTCGGTCCGGGGCAGTCGGCACGCTCACATTCTGCCGACGAATACATAGGCATCGGCGAGATAGAAGATGCCATAAACACATACATCAGCCTGCTCGACGGAGCCGACATTCTGCCCGCCGCAGCGCCTGCGGACGGCAGCCGCATAACGCTTTGACTCTCAATAAGTTGCAAAAGGCCATCTTTTAGTGTGCGATTTGCCGTCTTTTACACGCCAAAAGGTGGCCTTTTGCAGCCCGAAAGCATACCTTTTGCACGGCAGCAACACGGCCGCGCCACAATCACCATGAAGAGCCTACATTCAGGCCATCAGACACAAAAAGACTACACAACAATATTCAGACATGTTAAATTAAACTACAAACCATAAATTTTATTTGGAAATAAAAACCAAATTCGTTACATTTGCAAGCTAAATAATCCCAATAAAAATATGAAAAAACTTTTTTTTACCTTATCGATGGCACTGATGTCAACATTGGTGCTCGCCGTACCGGCCAAACGAGGCATGTGGAAAACGGTGAAAATGGCTGACGGCACTGAAGTCAGAGTAGAACTACGCGGTGACGAATTCTGCAGCTACTGGCAGGCAGCTGACGGCCGCAAACTAGTACAGAACAACACTACAGGCTTTTACGAGCTTGCCGACATGAAGGCAATGACAGCAAGAGCCGACCAGATGAGGCAATCGGCACGCCGCAATAAGAAGAACATACAGACAAGAGGCTCGCTCGGAGGCGACCACCAGCCATACGTTGGTATGAAAAAAGGTCTTATCATACTCGTGCAGTTTGCCGACACCAAATTCTGGGCCGACCATACTCCTGCACTCTATCAGCGCATTGCCAACGAGGAAGGCTTCAAAGAGCTCGACTTCAACGGTAGTGTGAAAGACTACTTCAAGGCACAGAGCTACGGACAGTTTGAGCTCGACTTCGACATCGCCGGCCCTGTAACTCTGCCTAACGGATATGCATACTACGGCAAGCCTACTAACGGACAGAACGACAACAACACTGCACTCGGCGAAATGGTTATGGACGCCTGCAAGGCTGTTGACGAAAGCATAGACTTCACTAACTACGACTGGGACGGCGACGGAGAGGTTGACCAGGTGTTCATCCTTTACGCAGGACACGGCGAGGCTTCTTGGGACGACAGAAACACTATCTGGCCTCACGAGTGGAACTTGCACTCAGCTCTCGGCAGAACACTCACACTCGACGGCGTAACCATCGACACTTATGCCTGCAGCTGCGAGCTCGGCGTCAAGACAAGCCAGGGTTATGCTGAATGTATCGACGGTATCGGTACTATCTGCCACGAGTTCTCTCACTGTCTCGGACTTGCCGACATGTATGACACATCTTACAGCGGCAACTACGGCATGGGCGACTGGGACATCATGGACCAGGGAAGCTACAACGGCGACAGCTATCTGCCGGCCAACTACACCAGCTACGAGCGTATGTACGCAGGATGGATCGAGCCCACTGAGCTTACAGAAAACTGCCAGATAGACAACATGAAGGCTCTGGCTGAAACAGGCGAGGCTTACATCATATATAACGACAATGACAAAGACGAGTATTATCTGCTCGAGAACAGACAGGTGAGCGGATGGGATGCAGGTCTGCCTAACTCAGGACTGCTCATCCTGCACGTTGACTTCGACTCCAAAGTATGGCAGCAGAACCTCGTGAACAGCACATCACGTCAGCGCTGCACCATATTCATCGCCGACAATGACCCTGAAAACAACGACGCAGGCGACATCTATCCTTATCAATACAACAACAGCCTGACTAACACTTCTACACCGGCCGCTACACTTAACAACATGAACAAGGACGGTTCTAAGTTCATGAACAAGTCGGTAAGAAACATCACAAAGAACAATGACGGCACAGTGTCATTCTCATTCGAGAACGAGAACAACTCTGACTCTGACTTCGATCTGCCGCAGTCATACATCTTCTATGAGTCATTCGACAAGTGCAACGGTACAGGAGGAAACGACGGCAACTTCAGCGCAACGACATCAGGCTCTGTACAGTATGACAACACAGGATGGTCTTCAACAAGTTCTCGCAGCGCTTACCAGTGCGCACAGTACGGCTCAAGCATGATGGCAGGTAACGTTACAACACCTGAAATAACTGTAGACGGAACATACACACTGCAGTTCAAGGCAGCTCCTTACGCAAGCGAGGCTAACACTATCTACGTTGAGGTTAAGGAAGGCAACGGAACACTGTCTAAGCCTTCATTCGTACTGAAGAACAACAAGTGGTCTGCATTCAGCACAGAGCTGACAGCTAACGGACCGGTTAAACTCAGATTCTACGTTAACTCAGGCCGCTTCTATCTCGACAAGGTTTGTCTGAGCAACACATCTACAGGCATCAGCAACACCGTTACTGACAATGAGGTTAAGGACAACCGCATATTCAGCATCGACGGACGCTACATGGGCAAAGACCTTAACAGCCTGAAGAAGGGCATCTATATCATCAACGGAAAGAAGATTATCAAATAATCGTCATAACCTTCACCAAAAGGGCGGGCCAAGGCCTGCCCTTTTTTATTACCGCCACAGCCGCGGCCGGCAGCCACAAGACAGCCGGAAACGAGCTGAAAGCAACAGCATTCAACAACAAAACAAAGATATCATGAAGCTATATTACATCTTCCACAGCTGCTTTATGCTTGAGGCCGAGCAGTGTGTCATCATCTTCGACTACTGGAAAGACTCGCCCGACGGCGACGTCAAACACATGCTTGAGCACACAGACAAGCGCGTCTACTTCATGGCAAGTCATTTTCACGAAGACCACTTCAACCCCGAAATCTTTAGTCTGAACGTGCCAAACGGACAGAAACGTATAATTCTGTCGCGCGACATAGTTAGGCGCCGCAGAGCGAAAGAAACCGACGCTGACGTGCTTCTGCGCAGAGGCGACACCTTCAGCGACGACATGATAAGCGTAAAAGCCTTCGGATCCACAGACGCCGGAGTGTCGTTTATGGTAGAAACGGACGGAAAGAAGGTGTTTCACGCCGGCGACCTGAACAACTGGCACTGGGAAGATGAGTCTACTCCACAGGAAGTCAAAAAGATGGAGGGCGACTTCATGGCAGTGCTGCGCGACATAAAAGCAGAATACCCGGCAGTCGACCTTGCCATGTTCCCCGTCGACCCGCGGCTCGGCACCGACTTTGCACGCGGCGCACGGCAGTGGATTCAGACGATAAAGACAACCTATATGGCACCTATGCACTTCCCGCCGGCAAGAGAGAAGGCCATGACCTTCGGCAAAGAGGCTGAATTCCGCGGCACTAAGTTTTTCTACATACACCGCGAAGGCGAAGAGATAGGAACGATTTAACCCATATCGTTGTCAGCTTTTTTATCCCTTTTATGCCGCTAAGTCGCCTCACTTGCAAACTTAAACCCAAATCGGGCATTAGACCGCATATTACTTTATTAATTTTGTGCATTATGCTTTCAGCCTGTCTCTTTATTTCTATTGGCGTCTTTTTGTCTGATTTTTCTTGACATAGCCCGCTATGCCTGCTAAGATCCAACCAAAATTCGCTCAATATAAAGCAAAAATACAGACCGAATAATAATGACGATTTGGGTTAAATGACATTAGAAACTTTCACGAACGAAAAGCAAGCAAGCGTTTGTCCCTATGAAGAGCCTATGGGACATTGCTTGCTTTTCGCCATGAAAAACTGCAAATCCATGACAAAAGAGGGCACGTTTTTCTAATGACCTATCCTGATTTAAGCTGCCAAAACACCAGACGACTCACTACAGGCACATTACAACGGCAGACACACGGCAAATGCATATGCATTACATCATCAGAAACAAAAAAGGCGCGACGCCTGCACTACCTGCAGGCATCGCGCCTAAAATATATCACATTATGAGAATCAGAATTATTACGCCTTAAGCATCGATGTTTGCGTATGTGGCGTTCTGCTCGATAAACTGGCGTCGCGGTTCAACGTCGTCGCCCATAAGCATTGAGAATATCTCGTCGGCCTCGGCGGCATTCTCTATCGTAACCTGTTTCAGCAGACGTGTCTCGGGATTCATTGTCGTCTCCCAAAGCTGCTCCGGGTTCATCTCACCCAAACCTTTATATCGCTGAGTGTGTATGCTCTTGCCGTCATCAACGCCGTTGCCGTACTTGTCGAGGAATGCCTGACGCTGCTGGTCGGTATAGCAATACTCCTTCACCTTGTTCTTATATGTGCAGAGATAAAGCGGCGGAGTGGCTATATAGAGATGTCCGTCCTGAATAACCTTAGGCATGAAGCGGTAGAACAGAGTCATTATAAGGGTGTCGATGTGTGAACCATCGACGTCGGCATCGGTCATTATGATAATCTTGTCATAGCGCAACTTTTCGATGTTTGCCTCCTTGTCGTCCTCGCCGTCAACGCCGAAGCGCACGCCTATACTCTGTATGATGTTCATAACCGACTCGCTCTCGAACACCTTGTGCCACATAACCTTCTCCACGTTAAGAATCTTTCCGCGCAGCGGCAGTATGGCCTGTGTGTAGCGGTCGCGTCCCTGCTTGGCAGAACCGCCGGCCGAGTCTCCCTCGACGAGGAATATCTCGCATTCCTTCGGGTCTTTGTTTGAGCAGTCAGCAAGCTTTCCGGGCAGACCGCCTCCGGTCATAGGATTCTTGCGCTGAACGCTCTCGCGCGCCTTGCGTGCCGCGATACGTGCCGTCGCAGCCAGTATCACCTTGTCGCATATCTGCTTTGCCTCCTTCGGATGTTCCTCAAGATAATATGTCAGAGCCTCTGAAACAGCCTGCTGAACGGCTCCGGTAACCTCGCTGTTGCCCAGCTTTGTCTTTGTCTGACCTTCAAACTGCGGCTCAGCAACCTTTATCGAGATAACGGCCGTAAGTCCTTCGCGGAAGTCCTCGCCCGCAATCTCTATCTTTGCCTTCTCGATCTGCTTTGATATAACAGGGTCGTTATCGGCATATTTCTTCAATGTACGTGTCAGCGCCATGCGGAAACCTACGAGATGCGTACCGCCTTCGATGGTGTTGATATTGTTCACGTATGAATGGATGTTCTCGCTGTAGTCAGTGTTATACATCACAGCCACCTCGATAGGTATGCCCTGCTTCTCTGTCTTCAGATAGATAACGTCATCGAACAGATGTGTGCGGTGACGATCGATATAGCGCACAAACTCTTTCAGTCCGTCCTTGGCATGGAACACTTCCTGTCTTGTCTTGCCTTCCTCGTCGGGACGAAGGTCTGTAAGCGTAATCTTTATGCCGGCGTTAAGATATGCCAGCTCGCGCATACGCTTGGCTATTATGTCGTATTTATACAGTGTCGTGGTGAATATTGTAGGGTCCGGCCAGAACTGCTGGCGTGTACCGCGCAGCTCAGTCTCGCCAACCACCTTTACAGGATACAGCGGCTTACCCTTCTCATACTCCTGCTGATATATCTTTCCGTCGCGGAACACCTGTGACAGCATGTGTGTAGAAAGCGCGTTGACGCACGACACACCCACACCGTGCAGACCTCCTGACACCTTGTATGAGCCTTTGTCGAACTTACCGCCCGCATGCAGCACGGTCATTACCACTTCAAGAGCCGACTTATGCAGTTTTTCGTGTTCATCCACAGGGATACCACGACCGTTGTCCTGCACGGTTATAGAGTTGTCTTCGTTTATCGTAACTTCAATATGGGTGCAGTATCCGGCCATGGCCTCATCGATAGAGTTGTCCACGGTCTCGTTCACCAGGTGGTGAAGACCCTTCTCGCTGATGTCGCCTATGTACATTGCCGGACGCTTGCGCACGGCCTCAAGGCCTTCAAGCACCTGTATGTTACTGGCTGAATAATTATTCTCGTTGATTTGATTTTCTGCCATTTCGCTTCAATGTAAATTAACGTGCAAATATACAAAAAATCTGCGACACGGCGAAGGCTTTTAACTATAAAAAAGTGAAATGACGGTGTTTAACTACACCATAAGCACCTTTGCCCACAATATTACGGCAAAAGCCCGAAACGGCAGCCAAAGCGGTGCCACACGCTGTCATGCACCATGCTTCATGACGCTCATGACAACAATAAAAACACAAGAAAGAAAAGAAGCAAACCGGCAAACAACAAAAAAGGCTGCAATCTTTGTTGATTACAGCCCTTATTGTCTCTTATTTATAATTTAATTTATCCCAATTTGCTGATGTGGCACGCCAGCTTTGACTTAAGATTAGAAGCCTTGTTCTTGTGGATGATATTGGTCTTAGCCAGCTTATCAAGCATCTTCTGTACACTAGGATACAGCTTCAGAGCTTCTTCCTTGTCTGTTATAGCGCGCAGCTTACGCACTGCATTACGCATTGTCTTTGCATAATATCTATTGTGCAATGTTCTTTTCTTCTCCTGACGGATTCTCTTAACTGATGATTTGTGGTTTGCCATCTTTGTTATTATTCCTTTTTATTTTGTTAGTAGTCCCTAGGAGAGTCGAACTCCTCTTTAGAGAATGAAAATCTCTCGTCCTAGCCGATAGACGAAGGGACCATTTGATAAATTTGCGGTGCAAAGGTAGTGGTTTTATTTTAAACCTCCAAATTTTTCTGCAACTTTTTTCTCAAAAACCATAAAATTCTTGTATTTTTGCAGATATGATAACAAAAACAAGGGCTTTAGTGCTGCATTCGTTCAAATATGGAGAGCAACAGATGATTGTTGACTTTCTCACCGAAACATGCGGCAGAACGTCGTGCATTATAAAGATTCCGACATCGGCAAGGGGCAAGCTCAAGAAGCAATACTTCCAGCCGCTGTTCATTCTCGACACCGACATCGACATAAGACAGAACGCCAGACTGCAGCGGCTGAAGGACGCACGCATAGCAGTGCCCTTCACGTCGATACCGTTTAACCCATACAAAACGGCCATCTCGCTCTTCATGGCCGAATTTCTGCGCTGCACCACACGCCGCGAGCAGACCGACCCAACCACATTCTCATATATAGAGAACAGCATCAGATGGCTCGACGGATGCGGCGAGGGCTTTGCCAACTTCCACATAGTGTTCATGATGCGCCTGTCGAGATTTCTCGGATTTTATCCCAATACCGACAACTACGAGCCGGGCGACTGGTTCGACATGAGGAGCAGCTGCTTCTGCCGTCAAAGGCCGATGCACGCCGACGTGCTCAGTCCTGACGACGCGCGCAAGATAGGACTGCTGCTGCGCATGAACTATGCCACGATGCACCTTTACCGCATGTCGCACTTTGACCGCAACAGGATGGTGGACACCATAATAAGCTATTACCGCATACACATGCCCGAACTGCCAGAGCTGAAGTCGCTGCAGGTGCTTAAGGAGCTGTTTGCTGATTGACAAGCCAAATCAGACATAGATTTAAATCATACGACACCTTTAGATTCTTCACTTACTGAACATCACTTCGTGGTAAAAACTTAGGACAAAATATTTTTCCAATCTAGAAAAACAGAGTATAACGGATGTTAATTAATTCAGACAAAAGCGGCGGAGCATTAACATACGTTCACAGACAAGACTGAATAAAAGGCTTAAACATGAACTTTTTGAGACGTAAAAGCATGGTCTACGGATAAAAAACAGGCATGTCTTGCAACGGAAACGGGCCACTTTTGCACCGTAAACGGCAAAGTAATATTTTTTAACTGTTAAGCTTTTGTCTTCAAAACAGCATAAAGCGTTGAACGACAACAGGTTAGCAAAAACGCGCATTTTTCGTCGTTTTTCACGCCAAATCACGGATTCGTGACGAGCATCGCCATTCTGAGAGCGTTAAGTGGACTGAATCATGTAAGAAAAGCTGACAAAAGACCATAATGAAGCTGAGCGGAAAGAACTAAAGAACAATGTGCGGCATAGTACAAACAAGAATTATGAATTGCGAAACGAAGTTAGGCGAAAGCCGATCGTGAATTATGAATTATGAATTGTTAATTATGAATTATAAATTAAGATTCGTATATTTGCATGCTCCCCTGCCCTGCCTAGCCATACGGCACGAAGAAGGCAGGCATGAGAAAGCCGACATGCAGACGGAAAGATGCTTGCGGACATAACGGCTGAAACATCACTATGCACAAATAATATAATATTATGGAAAAACATTTTAAAAGGACTTTTATGGCATTATGCCTGGCAGCATTGCTCATGCCGGGCATGACGCATGCACAAAAGGCAGGCTACGTGCCGGCGCCCGAAAACCTGAAGGCGCGCAAAGAGTTTAGCGACAACAAGTTCGGGATATTCCTCCACTGGGGCATCTACAGCCTTTTCGGACAGGGTGAGTGGTATCTCAACAGCGGCGGGCTCAACTGCCACGAGTATGCCAAGGCCGCATCGGCTTTCTACCCCTCGCGCTTCAACGCGAGCGAATGGGTTAAGGCCATCAAGGAGGCAGGAGCGCGGTATATATGCATCACCACACGCCACCACGACGGCTTCTCGATGTTCGACACAAAATATTCCGACTATAACATTGTTGACGCCACGCCCTTCGGACGCGACGTGATAAAGGAGCTGGCAGACGAGTGCCACAAGCAGGGCATAAAGCTTCATCTGTATTACTCTCACCTCGACTGGACGCGCGAAGACTACTATCCGCTGGGCAACACGGGCCACAGGACGGGCAGAAAGAACCACGGCAATTGGGAGAGCTACTATGAGTTTATGAACAACCAGCTGACCGAGCTGCTGACCAACTACGGCGAGATAGGCGCAATATGGTTCGACGGAGTGTGGGACAAGCCCGACTTCGACTGGCGCCTTGGCGAGCAGTATGCCATGATACACCGCCTGCAGCCGGCATGCCTCATAGGCAACAACCACCACAGGGCGCCGGTTGAGGGCGAAGACTTCCAGATGTTTGAACGCGACCTGCCGGGCGAGAACACCGCGGGCCTTTCTGACGAAAGCGAGATAGGCAGTCTGCCGCTGGAAACATGTCAGACGATGAACGGAATGTGGGGATATAAGGTGAGCGACCAGAACTACAAGTCGGACACAACGCTCGTAAGACTGCTCGTGAGGGCTGCCGGCAAGGGTGCCAACCTGCTTATGAACATAGGGCCGCAGCCTGACGGACAACTGCCGGCAGTGGCTCTTGAGCGCCTTAAGAGCATGGGCAAGTGGCTGTCTGAATATGGCGAAACGGTGTATGCCACCACGGCGGGCGACGTGATGACTGCCGAATGGGGCACCACGACGCGCAGCGGCAACAAGCTTTATGTGCACATCCTTGCCGACGACATGCCGAAGATGATATTGCTGCCACTGAAAGGCAAAGTGAAGAGCGCCGTATTATTTGATACAGGCAAAAAGATAAGTCATGAAAACGTAAGCGGCGGCGTAGTGCTGCACACTGCCGACCTTACGCCGGCGATAGACCGAATAATAACACTGACGGTGAAATAAGTGAAGAGGAAAAAATTAAGTGAAGAGTGAAGAACGAAGAGTGAAGAATTCAATAGCATATAAAACTGAATAGCATTATAGCATTGACGACGTTCTATAACACAAAACCGGCTATTGAATTCTTCACTCTTCGTTCTTCACTCTTCACTTATACTTATATTCCCACTCCCAAAGTAAAGAATGCGCCGTTGTATGAACCTATTCCGGCTGTGCGCGAACTCATGTGGCGGAAACTTACGCCGAAATCAAACTTCAGAGGACCTCGCCCAACCCTGAACATTACGCCAAGATCGTAAGCAACATTCTTCCAGTCGGCATGACCGACGCTCGTCGACACCGTGCCGCGAAGGTCTATGGCCGTAACGTCGTCCTTATAGAACGTATAGCCCAAACCTCCACCAAGATTCTGCGAAGTGACGTAAGTCTTCAGTCCGTCGGCATCACAATGGCCGTAAATGCTCTCGCCATGAACAAAGGCATACATACGCGGAATAAACCTGTAGCCTATGTCGGCATTGAGGGTAAGCGGATGCATGTTGTTGCAGCCTGTTCCTGCACTCACTCCGAGATTGATAACAATTTTATCGAAAAAACACTTTTCGTTCGACGCGTTCTGCGCTCCGGCTGTAGCCATGGCCATAAGAAGGGCCAACAAGAACAATAATTTCTTCATAGTAAAAAACATTTTTAGTTTGTGCTTTTTACTTTAACACGTACAACACGCCGTATTGTGACATCGTTTTTAGTAAATTAACATTAACGGCAAAAAAGATTCACAACATTTTTTCATCTTGAACACGTGGGGACTACGGAAATGAAGAATGAAGAATTCAATAGTATATAAAAGCTGAGCAATCACAATATTGACAATCTTGATTGCGCCTTACAATATAAAACCGGCTATTGAAATCTTCACTCTTCGTTCTTCACTCTTCACTTATTTAGCTCCTTTGGGCGCCGGCAGGAAATATGCAATGACTGTAAGGACAAGCATTAAGATCCAGAAGCTGCTCATACCGGCATCTACCGCATAGCTCACAGCCACGCCTATCAGACAGATAACGATGTCTAAGACCGAAAGGACCGACCTTGACGTATAACGCGAAAGGAAGCCGCGCGCATCCTTAACCAAATCTTTTATCATCAGCACAACCATCAGGACAAGACACAGAACTATTAATCCCCAGACGGCATAATCTGCCGCAGGCACGCTGCCAAACAGCGGCTCAAGTGCAAACAGAAGAAGAAAGATGCTGAAAATAATTTCAAGCTTGCCGGTCTTTAAATCTACTTTTCTCATAGGCTTGTTGTTAAAAATAATATTTATAGGTTTAAATCACAAAACATCAAACTTAAACAGCTTTTTCCGCATGGAGGAATATCTAACACTCGACACAAAGATTATCAGCGACAAAGCCGTCAGCATTATCATGCCGGCACAAACAGACATTCTGTAATGCCGTATTATAACGTGCTGATATGGTTCAGCAGCTCTTGTAGCCTTATGTTCACAAAGTTAGGAAAAATCCTGGACATTTTCAACTTTCTATAAGTTTATTTCGGTTCATCACCGATATCCATTGAAATATAAGCGTTCAGAGCAGCGCGACAGACACAACGCAATAACCCGGCCGAATAATAACCGGTCGGGTTATCACATTAAATTATTAATACTGCTCAAATTTTTCACAACGCTTTTCCGTAACCGTCAGAAAGGAAGCAGCATGAAAACAGTAAAATACACCATAGCCAGCAGAGCCAACACCTCTAATGCCAGTTCCAGCTTGTCAAAGCGGGTGCTTTCATTGTTTTTCAATAAAGACGTCAGTGTTACAAGCACCAGCGGCAAAATCATAAAGGAATACCTCAGTTCTATTCCAAACAACACAAAGCCCCACCATACAAGACCTATAAGGAGTATGAGGGAAAGAATTATTACTTTTGCTTTTTTCATAAGGCACTAAAATTAAATTTAACCACCATAATCATTAAATACTTCAACGAAGTTAAATAGAGAGAGAGTAAAGCAACAAATGTAATTTTCTACAGATTTATACTCACAAAGAAGATGCGCAACAAACCATTATCATGCCTAAGCACGCAGGGACGTACCCCAGGTGCGTCCACCTTTACATCAATCATATATAACGCTTTCGGACGCACCTGGGGTACGCCCCTGCAATATCACGTTGTTTTCGTTCCCTTTGGTGCCGGCAGAAAATATACAGCAACAAAACAGATAAACAGAAAAATCCACCAGCTACCAGAATTTGAGCTGAACGCATAGCCTACAGCCAGGCCTATAAGACATATTACGGCATCAACAATCCAAAAGACCGACCTCGATGTATAACTCGAAATGAAGCCGCGCGCATCCTTAATCAGATCTTTCACCAAGAACACAAGCATCAACACAGCGCACACTGCCATCAACCCATAAATTAGATAATCTATCACAAGTTTGTCTCCAAACACAGGCTCTACGGCATATAAAAGCAGAAGAGTACTGAAAAGGATATCTAACCTGTCTTTCCTAAAACTTATTCTACTCATAGCTTATGATTTAAAGATTATTGCTTAAACATTTTTATATCACGCAAGACAAATTGTCAATGCAGTCACAAATATTTTTATCGTTATGCTAAATAGTCCGTGTATTTGTTTGCAAATGTAGGCAAAAACTAAAGTCGTTATTTATTTTAGTAAGTTCTTTTCGGTTCATTTCTAATAAATTACAGTTTACGTAGGATTTATTCAGAGCCATACAAAAGACTTAACGGGTATGCTCCGGCCAAACCAAAATTAGTCGGAGCATAAAATATATAAGTTAATAATTCTGCCACAAGCTACCAATCAGATTATATACCGAAACCTATCGTGCCGTAGAATCCATTATAATTGCCCACACCTGCCGTGCGCGAATTGATATGACGGAAACCAAGTCCTAAATTCATCTTAAGTTTTCCGCCAACGTGAAAAATAAGAGCTGCATCATAAACGACATGCTTCCAGTCGGCATCGCCAATACTTGAAGAGACAGTTCCACGAAGGTCAACGCCAACATTGTCTACTTGATAAAGCGTGTATCCAAGACCGCCACCCAGCACACAACTCTTTGAATATGTCTGGCCATGATTATCATCTGAAAGTCCATAAAGGCCACCAGCATGAACAAAGGCATACATACGCGGAATAAAACGATAACCGAGGTTTGCACTAAGTTCAAGAGGACTGACTCCATGACACTTTGTGCCCACACCGACATTAAGTTCCGCTACAAGCCTATCGACAAACTTGCTTTCATTTGAAGCATTCTGAGCCACTGTTCCCAAGCTGATCAACAACAGAGAAATGATTACCAAAAGTCTTACATTCTTTTCCATATTTTATCACGTATTTAAATTAGATTTTTTATTTGCATCAGATTTTTCTAATCTCAAAATTAGATTATCGTTTAAACATCTCCAAATTTAAGAATGATTATTTTGGGGCGGTGTCACAATTACAAAATGCGTCTAAATCATTATGCTTCAAGCATTTATTTAGCATATAATAGTTTCATGAGAGCGAAAATTGTGACGCTTTGAATAAGCACAAAGGCAAAAAACATCTTAAATGCATATGCTTTTAAACATAAATTGATTAACTTTGAAACAACAAAAAACACAACTTTAATGAAAAGACTTTTATTATTCTCTATAGCAATAATACTCATTCTTTGCAGCTGCAACTACAACAACGAAACACGCCAGAAACTCGTTTTGGCAGATACATTGCTGTATCATACAAAAAACGATTCGGCAATGAAAGTGCTTAAAAGCATCAATGCTGAGAATCTGAAGGATGAAAGCAACAGAGCATATTATAATCTTTTGATGACGCAGACACGTCACGTCTTGTATATGACGCCTATGCCCGACTCAATCATAAACGGATGCATTGAATATTACACCAAACAATACGATGCAGAAAAACTTGCTAAAGCTTATTATTACAAGGGTGCGATTTTCTATGAAAAAGGAAATAATGCCGAAGCTATCACAGCTTTAAAAAATGGGGAAATATTTGCAAAAAAAGCAAAAAATAAAAATGCTATACATCATATAGCAGAACTACTTGCTTTCATTAATCTAAAAAATGGGAATTATAATACAGCACTAAAATATGCGCACATCGCACTAAACAATTCAATTGCAACTAACAACAAATCTTGGATTGTTGAAGACCTAAACAGGATATCTGCAATATTCGCAGGACAATCAAAAGCAGACAGTTCTGACTACTACATGAACGAAGCATTGAAAAAAACTAAAGACCTGCCTCAAAAATTAAAAGTTGAATTTTACACAAATGCAAGTATCTACTATTTTAACACCAACAAACTTGCAGAATCAAAAAAATATGCATTAAAATCATTAAATATCCAACAATCAGAAAGAGCCCAAACAATACTTGGTGCTATATACTATTCAGAAGGTGAAACTGAAAGGGCATTGGATTTACTAAAAAAATCAGCTTCAAGCAATAATTTAGAACATAAAGCAGAAGCTTTGTCCCTAATGTCTGACATAAAGAAGGAGCAGGGCGAATATAAGGAGGC
>UMEH01048201.1_pt1 | contig 15932 bp, 10 predicted proteins | sample 1964681 | NCBI WGS metagenome assembly UMEH01 (sample SAMEA4836013, study PRJEB28245) | human gut metagenome | biome: gut microbiome; material: fecal sample | place: Denmark | collected 2008
GCATGGGCATCAACGATATCCGCATGAGCGAGGAAATGCGGCAGACCCTAAAGGAGCTGCGTGCCTTTATGTTCCGTCATGTGTATGCCAGTGATATTGCGGTGGCGGAGCATAAAAAGGCGGAGAAAATCGTGGGGGATTTATTTGATTATTATTTGGAATATCCGGAGGAAATGTCGGGAGAGTTTCAGGCACTTCTGGATGACGGAGATCCGGTGCGGCAGGTGGTTTGCGATTATATTGCCTGCATGACGGATCGCTTTGCCGTTGCAAAGTATAAGACGCTTTTTATTCCGCAGGAATGGACGATTCTTTGAAGGGTTAAGTCGAAATCAGGATTTCGACTTGTTTGGACAGAAGAATAAACAGATGCGTTCCGGCGGTAAACCTTGAAACGCCCTGTTTTCCTCGACGGAAGTGAATTCCGTCTGCGGATTCCATTTGGGAAACTACTTACCGCTCAAGAAGGGGCGGCAGGCGAAGCCTGCTTTGCGTAGCAAAGTAATGAACAGTTTGTTTCCCAAGCCCTTCCGCTGCCCGAAATCACTTTGGCTACAGGCTGAAAAAGATACCAATTTTGGGGTAAAATATTCTTGCATTTTGCACATAGTTTGAAAAAGTCAAGGCTTTTTTGCAAAATTTTTGTTGATTTCTACAAAATGTATACAAGGAGAAGGATTTTTCTCAAATGTGTCGAATTTAGTATATAAAAGGGAGTGAAAGAACTTCCTTTTCGACTGTTATGGAAGGGGGGATGATGCCATGAGATATCCGAGGGAGGTCGTGGATGAGGTGCGGCTGCAAAATGATATCGTAGAGGTCATTTCCCAGTATGTGCCGCTGAAGCAAAAGGGCAGCTCCTATTTTGGGCTTTGTCCGTTTCATAATGAAAAAACGGCATCCTTTTCCGTCAACAGCGAAAAGCAGTTTTATTATTGCTTCGGCTGCGGCGCGGCAGGAAATGTGTTTTCCTTTTTAATGGAGATGGAAAACTGCGATTTTCCCGAAGCCATGAAGCGTCTGGCGGAGCGGGCGCATATTACCCTGCCCGAGCCGGAAAAAAACGCGCAGGCAATCGCGGCGGAGCAGCTCAAGAAACGATTATTCGAAATGCACACCTTGGCAGGGAGGTTCTTTTATGAAGCCCTGCAGGAGGAGGAGGGGGCAGAGGCGAGAGCCTATCTGCAAAAACGGCAGATGGACCCCCGTATGGCAAGAAAATTCGGCATAGGCTACTCTCCGGACAGCTACGATGCGCTTTTCAGGCATTTGCAGGAGAATGGCTTCAAGGTTTCGGAGATTTTGAAAACAGGGCTTGTGCTGGAAAATAAGGATGGCAAGGGCTACCATGACCGTTTCCGCGGCAGGCTGATGTTCCCCATTTTTGATGTACAGGGGCGTGTGGTCGGCTTCGGCGGCAGGATACTTGCCAAGGGTGAGCCGAAATATCTGAATTCACCCGAAACGATTCTGTTCAGCAAAAGCAGGAATCTGTATGGACTGAATTTTGCGAAGCAGACGAGAAAACGAGAGCTGATTCTGGTGGAGGGCTATATGGATATGCTTTCCATCTATCAGGCAGGGTTCCATAACGTAGTGGCATCATTGGGAACAGCCTTCAATCAGGAGCATGCAAGAACGCTGAAGCGGTTTGCGGATGATGTGATTTTGCTGTATGACAGCGATGAGGCGGGCACCAATGCCGCGCTTCGCGCCATTCCCGTACTGGTGAAAAACGGCTTTCATGTGAAGGTGACACAGGTGCCGGACGGAAAGGATCCCGATGAATTTATCAAGGCAAAGGGCGCAGCGGAATTTTCCAAGCTGTTGGTGAATGCTGTGCATTATATATCCTTTGAAATTGCCTGTATACAGCGCAAATATAATCTCAAAAATCCGGAGCACAGGGTTCGCTTTGCCACAGAGGCGGCGGAAATCCTTGCAAAGCTGGACAGTGAGATTGAGCGTAATGTTTACCTTGGAGAGGTAAGCAGGGTGACAGGCGTGGAGGAGGAGGCTATCCGCAGTGAAATTCGGAAGCTGGTGCAAAAAGAGGATGCGGCTTACCAAAGGGAGGCCGAAAAGCGGCAGCAGAATCTGAAGAATTACACGCCGGAGGGCAGAAGAAAGGATAAAGGGCTTCTGGAAGCCCAGAGAAGCTTGTTATATTATGCCGCCCAGCATCAGGGCATCTATGATACGCTCAAAGAGATTCTGGAAGAGGATGATTTTACAGAAGGAATTTATTGGCGCACCTTCGGCGATATCGGGGATTTATGGCAGAATGCAGGCCATGTGTTCCCTGCCGATTTGGTCAGCCGCTTTGAGGATGCAAAGGAACAGAAGCAGGTGACAGAGATTTTTGCCGTACAGCTGCCGACAGAAAACGGGGCAGATATGGAAAAAGCCATCAATGAACAGGTAAAACGGCTGAAACGGACGAAAATCGACCATTTGACGGCAAACGCCGCAACCGTTGAGGAGATACAACGGCTGGTGGATGCCAAGAGAAAACTGGATTCCCTGTATATTACCATTTGATATGGTTAGACTATAGGAACAGAGAGAAAGGAAGGATCATGTTGAAATCCGTCGAAGAAACAACATTATTGACCAAGCTGGAGGAACTGGTGCAGCTGGCCAAAAAGAAAAAGAATGTACTGGAATATAAGGAGATCATGGATCATCTGGCGGATTTGGATCTGGACCCCGACCGCATTGACAGAATCTATGAATATCTGGAAAGTCAGAATATTGATATTCTGGGGAATATCGAAGCGGAGGAGGAGGTTGAGAAGGAGCTTGACCTGACTCTCCCCGAAGGCATCAATATTGATGACCCCGTCAGAATGTACCTCAAGGAAATCGGTAAGGTGCCCCTTCTGACGGCAGAAGAAGAAATCGAACTGGCGCAGAAGATGGAGGAGGGCGGCCCTGAGGGCGAAGCTGCCAAGAAGAAACTGGCAGAGGCCAACCTGCGTCTGGTTGTCAGCATTGCAAAAAGATACGTTGGGCGAGGGATGCTCTTTCTTGACCTGATTCAGGAGGGCAATCTGGGGCTGATTAAGGCAGTTGAAAAATTCGACTTCCATAAGGGCTTTAAATTCTCCACATATGCGACATGGTGGATTCGTCAGGCAATCACAAGAGCGATTGCAGATCAGGCAAGAACGATTCGTATCCCCGTACACATGGTGGAAACCATCAATAAGCTGATTCGTATTTCCAGACAGCTTTTGCAGGAACTGGGCAGAGAACCGACCGCAGAGGAACTGGCTGTGGAAATGCAGATGCCGGAGGAGAAGGTGCGTGAAATTATGAAAATCGCACAGGAGCCGGTTTCTCTGGAAACGCCTATCGGTGAGGAGGAGGACAGCCATCTGGGTGACTTTATCCCCGATGACGATATCCCCGCACCTGCGGAAGCCGCAGCGTTTACGCTTTTGAAGGAACAGCTGATGGAGGTTCTGGATACGCTGACGGAAAGAGAAGAAAAGGTGCTGCGTCTGCGTTTTGGTCTGGATGACGGCAGAGCAAGAACACTGGAGGAGGTTGGTAAGGAATTTAATGTTACCAGAGAACGTATCCGCCAGATTGAAGCAAAGGCTCTGCGTAAGCTGCGCCATCCCAGCAGAAGCAAAAAGCTGAAGGATTATCTTGAATAAGAGAATTGGAACAAAAGAGGGCGAAACAAATAGAGATATTTGCTGCGCCCTTTTTTTGAAAATAAGGAGTCGAGGCTATGGAGTTATCAAAACGATTGGAGATGGTCGCAGGTCTGGTGACGCAGGAGCGAATTGCGGATATCGGCACAGACCACGGCTATGTCCCTATTTATTTATACAAGCAGGGCAGAATCAAAAAGGCATACGCCTGCGATGTGCGCAAGGGACCTTTGGAAAAATGCAAGAAAAATATTGCGCTTTACGGTGCGGAGGATGTCATTGAAACGCGCCTTGGCAGCGGCTTAACCCCTCTGCGTCCCGGTGAAGCGGAAACGGCAATTATGGCAGGGATGGGCGGCATGCTGATTGTACATATTTTGCAGGACAGCCCTGAGGTTGCGGCAAGCCTTACGGAGCTGGTGCTTTCGCCGCAGCGCGATTTCGGTGCGGTGCGAAAATATTTGCATCAAATCGGATTTGCCATCCGAGAGGAGCATACACTGAAAGAGGAGAATAAACCGTATGTGCTGATGCGGTGCGAAAGGGCAGAGGAGCATTATGACAGGGAGATTGAGTATCTATACGGCAAAAGGCTGTTGGAGAAGAAAGACCCTATTTTAAAAGAGGTGCTTCTGCACGAAGAAGGAAAATACAGCCGCTTGTTTGAAAGCCTCAAAGGGAACCCGACAGAAAACGCGCAGAAGCGTTTACCTGAGGTGGAGAAGAAGCTGGCTTTGATGAGGGAGGCGTTGGAATGTCTGTAAAAGCTGTAAGGGTAAAGGATATCATGGGTGTGATGGAGGAAATCGCACCGAAAAAGCTGGCGGAGAACTGGGATAAGCCGGGGCTTGCCATCGGTGATCCGGAGCGAGAGGTGAAAAAAATTCTGGTTGCACTGGATGTGATTGACCCTGTTGTGGAGGAAGCAAAGCGCATTGGCGCGGATATGATTGTGACGCATCACCCGATGCTGCTGTTCCGCAAAATCGAAAGCATTACGGCGGATACCCTTCTGGGGAAACGCATTTTTAATCTGATTCAGAATAACATTGCCGCTTTTTCCGCGCATACGAATCTGGACATTGCCGCAGGCGGTACGAATGATGTGCTGGCGGAGCTGGCAGGCTTGAAGAATATTGAAATTTTGGAGGAAACATGGGCGGAGAGCCTGAAGAAAATCGTGGTTTATGTTCCTGTGGGGCATGAACAGGCGGTGCGCGATGCCATGTGCGGCGCAGGGGCAGGGCATATCGGTGCCTATTCCCATTGCACCTTTGGCGCGGCAGGGAAGGGAACCTTTCTCCCTCTGGAGGGGACAAATCCCTTCTTGGGTGAGCAGGGCAGACTGGAAACGGCGGATGAAATCCGTCTGGAAACGATTGTTCCTGCTGAGAAGGTACACGCCGTTGTGCAGGCAATGCTTGCGGCACACCCCTATGAGGAAGCGGCGTATGACATTTATCCTGTGGAGCAGACAGGGAAAAAGGAGGGCATTGGGCGCATTGGAGAGCTGCCGCAGGCAATCCCCTTCAGGGATTTTGCAAAGCAGTTGAAGGAAAGGCTTGGTCTGGATGCCATTCGTCTGGTTGGGGACGGGGAAAAGCCCATCAAGCGCGTCGGTCTTTGCACAGGCGCAGGAGTGGAATTTGTTTCTCTGGCGGCGGCAAAGGGCTGTGATGCCTACCTGACGGCGGATATCAAATATCATGAAGCGCAGAAGGCGGTCGAGCAGGGCATTGCCGTTGCGGATGTGACGCATTACGCGAGCGAGGTGCTGATTGTGCCTGTTCTGCAGGAAAAATTGCAGGCGGCGGCAAAGGAAAACGGTTGGAATATCGAGGTTGTCTGCTCCGCAGTGGATGGGCAGACCTTCTGGACGATAGAGTAAGGAGGGAAGATAAGTGGAAACAAGAAAAGTAAATGTAATGGGAAAGGAAATGCAGATTCCCAAGGGCATGACCTTCGGGGAGCTGGCAAAGGAATTTGAGGGCGAGGTTTTCGGTAAAATTCTGGTGGCAAAGCAGGGAAATTCCCTGCGCGAATTGATTTGCCCCATCCGCACCGATGAGGATATTACCTTTTTGGATTTTCGGGATAAGGAGGGCGTGCGCGTTTATGAAAGAGGGATTTCCCTGCTGCTGGTGAAGGCGGTGCGCGATGTGCTGGGGACAGCGACAGGCGTGGAAATCGAACATTCCCTGCGGGGCAATCTTTATTGCGAGCTGCGCAGCCCACAGCAGGTGCCGGATGCAGATCTGCTTGCCAAGATTGAGGCACGCATGAAGGAATATGTTGCGGCGGATACGCCTATTGTGAAGCATGTCTGCCCCAGAGAGGTTGCCATTTCCATCGTGAAGGAGCAGGGCTTGCAGGACAAGGTGGAGCTGTTCCGCTATCGCACGGCTTCTAATATCAACCTTTATGAACTGGATGGCTTCTATGATTATTTCTTCGGGTATATGCCGGATTCCGTCGGCGCATTGGAATGGTTTACGCTGATGCCCTTTGAAACAGGCTTTCTGGTGCGCTTCCCCGATCCTGCAAAGACAGGGGAGCTTCTGCCGGAGGAGCAGCCCAGAAAAATCAGCAAGGTATTTCTGGAGCAGATGCACTGGTGCCAGCTGATGCAGGTGCGGAACGTGGCGGAGCTGAACCGCACGATTGTCGAGGGGAAATTCGGCGACCTGATTCGCGTGAATGAGGCATTGCATGAAAAGAAAATTGCGGAAATCGCAGATCAGATTCATCAGCGGATGGATAAGGTGCGTGTGGTGCTGATTGCGGGGCCCTCCTCCTCCGGCAAAACCTCCTTCGCAAACAGACTATGTATTCAGCTGCGCGCGCTGGGCGTGAAGCCGCACAAGGTTTCTCTGGATGATTATTTCCTCAATCGGGAGGACACCCCTCTGGATGAGCACGGCAAGAAGAACTTCGAGCGCATGGAGGCGTTGGATTTGAAGCAGCTCAATCAGGACTTGAAGCAGATTATCGCGGGGGAAGAAGTAGAACTGCCCTATTACAACTTCGTGACGGGCAAGCGTGAGCACAGCGGTGAATTTGTGCAGCTTGGCGAGGGCGAAATTCTGGTCATGGAGGGCATCCATGGCTTAAATGACCGCCTGACCCCCGAAATTCCTGCGGAATGTAAATTCAAAATTTTCATCAGCGCCATTACGCAGCTGAACGTAGACGACCACAACCGCATTTCTACCTCCGACAGCAGGCTTATCCGCCGCATTGTGCGCGATTTCCAGTTCCGCGGCAGAAGTGCCAGAACAACAATCGAATCCTGGGACGAGGTGCGTCAGGGCGAGGAGGATAATATTTTCCCGTTTCAGGAGAATGCGGATGCGGTGTTCAATTCCGCAACGCTATATGAGCTTTGTGTCCTCAAACAATACGCAGAGCCACAGCTGTTCGCGATTGAAAAAAACATGCCAGAATATCCCACGGCAAAGCGGCTGATTAAATTCCTAAGCTATTTCCTTGCTGCGCCGGGGCTTGAAATCCCGAATAATTCGCTGATTAAGGAATTTGTCGGCGGCAGCTGCTTTAAGGTTTGACAAGAAGGGGAAGTTGTTTTATAATAATTTGGATTATGTGAGTAGGTTGGACAGTCGCGCTCGTAGGAGTGAGGAAAGTCCGGGCTTCGCAGAGCAGGGTGCCGGCTAACGGCCGGTGGAGGCGACTCCAAGGATAGTGCAACAGAAATAGACCGCCGAATGCGTTTCGGTAAGGATGGAAAGGTGGGGTAAGAGCCCACCGCTGCGGCGGTAACGTCGCGGGTCCCTGTAAACCCCACCCGAAGCAAGACAAACAGAGACCATGGGGCTGCTCGTTCCGTCTCGAAAAAGTCGCACGATGCCGTTGGCAACAACGGACCAAGATAGATGGCTGTCTGAAAAACAGAACCCGGCTTACAGGCCTGCTCGCGTTTTCAAATCTTTTGGCGTAGACTTTATCCGATAGAAAAAACTTTTTCTCATTAGGAAAACTACGTTTTTAATCTTCGAAAAAGTATTTTCTATCAGGCAACTATAAAACTTTTTCCCATTAGGAAAACCATGGTTTTCTACCCCATACTTAACCACTAAAAAAAGTCCTCTTTCGAGGACTTTCTTTTTTTGCTTTTTTTTACACAAACTCCACAACCCAGAAGCCGATTTTCACAACATCCACATTACAGCCGGTATGCTTAATGGTAATGGCATTGCTGCTCAGCGTATAGGAAAAGTTGATGAGGGAATCGGAGATGTTATTCAATCGTTCTGTGATAACGAATGTTTTTTCGGGTGCAACCTCCTGAATTGTCAATGTGCCGCCGTAGGAAGGGGTTTTCGGTGCGGCGTATACCACATACTGAATCGAGCGAATCACCGAGCCGCCGTTTTGCAGCAGGGAAGAAATGCTCTGCCCATCGGGGGGCGTGCCAAGCTTTTTATTGATAGCGGCGAGGGATTCCTCTGCTGTGGCAATGCTTGCCTGAATTGCCGCCGCCTTTTGCTCCGCCTGTGCCAGCTGTGCATCAATCGCGTCCATGTTTTCATTGAAATCCTGAATGTCATAATAATCTTCGTTATCGGGCTTGATAAAATCATAATTTTCTGTAAAAGTGCTCATTTGCGTCACCTCCTTTCTGCCCTCATGATAAAGCGGCGTTAGTCTCATGGGGTCTCATGTTGTAATATTGCTGCAATATTTCAGTTTTGTTACAAAACGGGCAAACCCCTTGCCAATTTCCGATTCTATTGATATGATAGCTATGCAAAGTAAAACTGACGCAGGAATGGAAACCAAACCGGAACGGAAGAAACGGAAGCCGAATCCTTGAATGGGTGTGGAGGAAGCGGAAGGGCCCGAAGGGAAGGGGCGGCGGAAAGGGCGGCGGCGGAATGAACTGCATTTCGTTGTATAATTATGAAACGAAGCGAACATTCAAAATTAAAAAAGGAGGAATGAGACCCATGAAAAAATTTCTTTCCATGGTATTAGCAGCAGCTATGGTTATCTCCACAGTTCCTGCTACAGCATTTGCTCTGGATGCAAAGGCAACAGCTAAGGTTGTTGACTCTCGTAATCTGACAGAAGCAGACGCTGACAAAGTAGAAGAAGGTGCAAATCCTACCAACTGGATTGGTCAGACTACAACAGCACCTAAATTCAAAGCACCCGAACTGCAGTTGAAGGTGACAGATGCTGATTCCACAGCAAATGACAATGCAGACACAGAAACAAAGTTCACAGTAACACTGGACAACGCAAAATTTGTTACAGACGCTGGTGCAGTAGTAACATCCACAACTAATCTGACAGATATCGTTAGTGTAGTTGATGACGAAGCAAAAGATTACCCTCCCACTGTAGACGGTGTTAAGATTAACGACAAGGATGAAATCGAAGTAACAATCAAAGGTGTTCTGGCAAAAGATGACATCATCAAAGTTGCTCTGAGAACTGTTCTGACAAAGACAAGCGCAGGTACAAAGGCTACAGTAGCGGTTGATTCCGATGACCTGGATCTGTCCACAGATGATATCACATTTGTAACAGTTCAGGATACAGGCATCAAGGCTACACTGAAGAAGGTAGCAGAAGTTGCTGAAGAAGAAACAACAGAACTGGAAAAAGATCTGAAGATCGAAACAGCAGCTGGTGACTTTGTTAAAGATCAGGAATTCGAAATCAAAGTAAGCTCCGGTTTCGAACTGAAGTATGGCAACACAAATACAACTGATTACACAATCAGACAGGATGATGATGACAACAAGCTGATCGTTAAAATCAACAATGCTAACATTGGTGATACACTGACAATCAAAGCAGCAGATATCATCATTGATGCAGCTGATGCTAAGGTTGGTGCAGTTGCAAAACTGACAGTAAAAGCTCTGGCTAACACAAGTGTTGCTGGCACTTTCAAAGCAACAGCTGATGCAGTAGAAGCAGCTAAGGTTGTTGACCAGACAGTAACTCTGTCCGTAGATGAAGACGATGATGTACCCGTAATCTACAGCGGCGTTGACGTAAACAACGACGGTATCACAGATGACTCCGATCACCTGTCTCTGGAAGTTACACTGAAAGAAACAGCAAAGAGCTCTCTGGACGTTAAGAAGGCATTCAATCTGGATCTGCCCGAAGGCGTTTATGTAACAGACGTTAAAGTTAAAAAGACAGATAACGTAGAAATCAACGGTGCAACATCTGCAACAGCTATTGCAGGTGAATTTGAAAAAGCATACAAGAAAGGTGAGTATGACGGTTTTGAATTCGCAAGAAGAAGCTTTGTAGATACAGACAACAAAGATGACGCTATGGAACTGTCCTTCAAGCTGGAACTGGTTGCAGAACCCGATTTCACAGGTGATGTTAAACTGACACTGGAAGGCGATGCTTTCGATAAAAAGCAGGAAGTTACAATTGCTAAATTTGTTGCTCCCTACACAGTAGAAGCTGCTCAGAATGACCTGATCATCGACTACAGAAACACAAAGGTTCCTACAAACATCGTTGTTAAGGAAGCTGAAGAAGGTCTGTGGAAGAAGGGTCTGGACTTTACATTCGGTATCGACAAATTCGATGATGATGATTTCGAAAATGATGCTACTTACACAGTAGACAATAAGTCCGATCTGGAAATCAAAGAAGCTAAGAAGGGTCTGGGCTTCAAGGTTGACACAGAATCTAGCGACGAACCCGCAGCAGTAACAATCTCTGATATCTCCCTGTACATGAGCAGAAGCATTGCAGCTGGTACTTACGATCTGCAGCTGATCACAAATGCAAACATTGATATGTATGCAGAAGAGCTGGCTACAACAGAAACAGCAGATAGAAAAGTAGTAACTGATGCATTTGCTACAACAGCAGTTGGTACAAAATACACAGTAGCTGATGACAAAGACTTCAACGATGGCGCTAAGATCAACAAAAACACAGTTGATTACGCTACAGTAAAAGAAGGCTTCATCAACGTTATCACAGCTGGTAGAGACCAGGATGACGCTTCCTTCACAAAGAAGGTAGTAGTTCCCGTTGGCGAAAAATACCTCATCGCAGGTGAAGAACAGGTTGCTCTGGATGTACCCGCTTACATCTCCGCTGCAGGCTACACAATGCTGCCCGTAAGAGCAGTTGCTACAGCACTGGGTATCAACAACAACAACGTTCTGTGGAACCAGGCTTCCAGAACAGTAACAATCCTGTATGGTCAGAGAATCATCACTATGGTTGCAGGCCAGAAGGTTGTTACAGTTAACGGTAACACAATCCCCGCATCCGCTACAGTACAGATCAAAGACGGCAGAACATTCCTGCCTATGAGAGATCTGGCTACAGCTCTGGGCGTAACAGACATCACATGGGATGCAGCTACAAAGACAGCTACAATGAACGGCAGCAAATAAGCTACCCTTATTCTAACTGAACAAGTAGAATCTCTAAGAGTACCTCGCAAGAGGTACTCTTTTTTTGGCGCTAAAGGTTAGCTGAAAATAAAAGAGTCGAGGCACTTATGCTAAGGAGCCTCGGCTTCTTTTTTTGCAGCGTTCTTTGACATTGGACGCTCCGAAGGAGTGGACAATACCTTTAGCGCATGCGATTGCAATAAAAAAAGACCCACTGCCGTAGGTCTTATTTTCTTTAGCGGAAGGTTTTCGCAAGCGCCTTTATCGCCTGCTCCGCAAGCAGCGTTTCCCCATGCTCCAGCAGGTAATATTTCGCCAGTGGCGTGGAGATGTGCTTCTGACCGTATTCCTTCAAAATGCGCTCCGCATCCTCTGCGGTTTCCTCCGTGGTGTATGTATCCCCCTGCATCACAAGGAAATACTTCCCATCATTCTTATAAACCGCGCTTTCGCCCTTGAACACGCCATCCAGACGCAGGCTCACGCCAATCACATCATCCAGAGAAGGGAAGGAATAAATCAGAATATCCGAATTTTTTTCCTCCTCATGCGCCAGCGTATCCATGGGCTTCTTTTTCCAGCGGCGCAAATCCTCGTCCGCGTGTTTCTCTTTATTGTTCACCTTCGTCACGATGATCATGATACCATCGCCCCCCGAAGGGATCGCCTCTACCATCAGCGGTGTGTTTTCCGAAATGAAATCCTCCTCATCCAACGCCTGCTCCATAATATCCCGAAACAGCTTCTGCGTGCGCTCCGAAGGGGAAATCAGATCCTCCAGTTTGATTTTTCTTTCCGCTAAATCTGCCTTTGTCAGGGTCAGCTTCAGCTGATTTTCGCTTATCCGTTCTATTTTCATGCTATCACTCCCTTTTTCCCGTTTTGCGGGGCATGATGCGGAAACGGTCAATTTATTACTATAGTATATGCAATCCTGCGCCGGATGTAAAGAGGGGATTGCCGCCAAAGTTTTGAATTTTTTATGAACACCCCAATTTCTTACAATTTCTTGAATTTTTGCCGCTTTGGTTGACACTGCGCCAATAAACCTGTAAAATATATTAGATAAAATGCGATTTTTGTGTGAAAATGTTTTATTTTCAAAGGATATATTTTTTTTGGAGGGAATCACATGAGCGATGATAAAATCGGCAATAAAACAGGCTCGGAGGGTCTGAGCGAAACAGATAAGGGCTATTATGAGGATTTATATAACGACCTGCCGAAGGAGGTTGTGGATATCCTCATGCAGACGCACCCCCTCATGGGCAAGAATGACGACCTTGAGGCAACCGCCTACCGTGCACGCCGCCCCCAGAGACGCGAGGACGTGGAGGAGGTCAAGGAGGCGAGGATGCAGCAGGTCGGCAACGAGATTAACGAGGTGAGCCGCGCACCCCAGCAGGAGGGCGACCCTACCCGTTACGTTTCCCGCCGCGCAAGAAATGCGGAAAGCGCGCATACTTCCGCCCCGAAGGGGAATACAATGAATCAGGATGATTATGATGATGGGATTCAGTATGTAAGCGTGCTGCCCGCGCGTAAGAAATCCAAAATCGTGGAGGAGGTTACCTTGCAGACCGCTGCCCCCGCGAAGCATCATGGCAAAAAGAAAAAACATAAAAAAGAAAGAGAGCCCTTTGACGATATGGGCATGGAGGAAAGAGATTATCGCCCCCGTTATGAGGATATGGATTTTGAGGAGCGCGCAAAGCAGGAGCACCTTGACAGCCTCTATGACGATGAATATTATGACGATTACGGCAGAGGCAGAGGAAAGCTGCCGATGATTCTCGGCGTGATTGCCGTTGTGCTGATTATTTTCCTCATTTTCCGTACCGTCAGCCTGAGCAGTAAGCTGGAGGAGGTACAGAACCAGCTGACACAGTCTCAGGATTATAAACAGAAATACGAGGATATGCAGCTGGAAAATATGCAGCTGCAGGAAAAACTGGACGGTAAGGACACCAAAACGACAGGCAATTCTGATACTGCGGACACCAAGGCGGACACCAAAAAGGACACCAAAGCGGACACCGCATCCACATCCTCCGGCACCAAGGAATATACTGTAAAAGACGGTGATACCATGTGGACAATTGCCCAGAGCCAGCTTGGCAATGGCGCAGATTATCAGAAGATTCTGGATGCCAACGGCTTGAAGGAGAGCGATACCTTAGCGCCCGGCACAGTAATTAAAATCCCACAGTAAGAACAGGAGTGTAGCATGAGCGATTTGGAGAAAAGAACTCTTGTGGAATTGAGAAAAATGGCGAAGGAGCTGGGGATTCCTGCCATTTCCGGTTTGAAGAAAAGGGAATTGATTGAGAAAATTGAGCAGTCCTCTGAGGTGCAGAAAAATGATTCTGTACCTCGGTCGGCTGCTTCCGACTTTTCTCACAGAAATTTCGACGAAAAAACCGAAGCTCCGCAGGAGCATACGGAAAGGGAAAAGCAGTTTTTTGAGGAATTGGGAGAGGGGATTCTGGAGGTACTGCCGGATGGATATGGGTTTCTGCGTGCGGAAAATTGCCTGCCCGGCGCAAATGATGTGTATGTTTCTCCGGCGCAGATTCGCAGATTTAATCTGAAAACAGGCGACAGAGTGATGGGGAATGTGCGCCCTGCCAGAGAAGGCGAAAAGGTCGGCGGTCTGGTTTATGTGCAGACGGTCAATGGAGATGCGCCGTATCTTGCGATTCATCGCCCGAATTTCGAGGAGCTGACACCCATTTATCCTGAGGAGAAGCTCAAGCTGGAAACAGTGCAGAGAGAACTTTCCGGTCGCATCATTGATCTGATTGCGCCCATTGGCAAAGGGCAAAGAGGGATGATTGTTGCACCGCCGAAGGTTGGGAAAACAATCCTTCTGACGAAGATAGCAAATGCAATCACCTGCAACCATAAGGAAGTGCATCTGATTGTGCTGCTGATTGATGAACGTCCTGAGGAGGTAACGGATATTCAACGCTCCATCGAAGGGGAGAATGTGCAGATTGTGTATTCTACCTTTGACGAGGAGCCGGAGCATCATAAAAAGGTAACGGAAATGGTTCTGGAACGCGCGAAGCGCATGGTGGAGCAGGGGAAGGATCTGGTTATTCTGCTGGACAGCATTACTCGTTTGGCGCGTGCGTATAACCTGACGATTCCGCCAAGCGGACGTACGCTGTCCGGTGGTCTGGACCCCGCGGCGCTGTATATGCCGAAGCGGTTCTTTGGCGCAGCCAGAAATATTGAAAACGGCGGCAGTCTGACGATTCTTGCAACTGCGCTTGTGGATACGGGCAGCAAAATGGATGAGGTTGTGTTTGAGGAATTCAAGGGCACCGGCAACATGGAGCTGGTGCTGGATAAGCGCATGGCAGAGCGGAGAATCTTCCCTGCGGTGGATATTATGAAATCCGGCACAAGACGAGAGGAAAAGCTGTTTACCCCTGAGGAGCTGGAGTGTAATTATGCGCTGCGGCGGATGGCAGCACAGCTGAATCATACGGATATGATTGAAGGCTTTTTTGACCTGATGCGCAAGTCCAAAAATAACAAGGAATTCATGGAGCGGCTGCACGTTTGGGAAAAAACGTTAGGTCTGCATGAAAAATAACCTCGGTTTTTGGATAAATCTCTCAAGAATACGGAAAATGCTGATTTTTCGGGGAATTGCAGTTGCCAAGCCGAAAAAAATATGCTATAATGCTCATGTTGTCTTTAAATAACGTAGATTATTGATCAACAAATACGAAAAATGAGGTGAAAGAAAATGCGCGAAGGTATCCATCCCGAATACAAACAGGTAAAAGTAAGATGTAACTGCGGCAATGAATTTGTAACAGGTTCCACAAAGGACGAAATCAGAGTCGAAGTTTGCTCCAAATGCCATCCCTTCTACACAGGCAGCCAGAAACTGCTTCTGGAAGCCGGCGGCAGAGTTGAAAAGTTCAACAAGAAATACGGCAGAAAGTAATTCTTTTCGGATTGCTGAGCTGCAAAAAATCAAGACAGAATATAAAAAGGGCGAGATCGCAGGATCTTCGCTCTTTTTTCATGCAGGAAGATTGTCGAAAAAAGAAAAGTATGGTATGCTGTAGGAATGGATTATCGCTTGGCGGTTCAGTCACTCTCTGTAAAGGGGGTGATGCTATGAATTGTGTTACATATTCTGATTTAATTCAGATTGGTATACTTGTAGTAGCGCTTATCTCCCTGTATCAAAATAGGGGATAAATAAAAAACGACCGCCTAACAAGAGTTAGACGGTCTTTCTTGAGATATTAGGACTGACCGCCCGACCAAAAGCGGTAATCCTTTTATTGTAGCTATTATCGCCCTGTGTAAAAACAGGAGATAAATAAAAAATGTTGCCTAACAAGAGTTAGACGGTCTTACTTGATTAATCAGGACTGACCGCCCGACCAAAAGCGATAATCCTTTTCTTATCTTCATGATAGCAAAAGAAAGTGATTCTGTCAATAAAAGCGTTTTGCTTAAACGCGTTTGATATGCTATAATAAGTACCTGTTAAAAGGAGATGATTCTGTGTCAGATAGAAAAAGACCAACTAACATCGGCGGTCATGCACCTATCAATTTTGGGTGTATATAAAACCGCTATATATAGAAAACAACCTCCCACCTATCCCTATATATAAGAATTTTATGGATAAATGTCTTTAGGATAGTTCGTTTTTCTTCTGCGGTTTGCACATTTTTATATAAATCCCATGCGGACTTTATTTTTTTGCGCAGAATATCTTCTTTTTCGTTTGCCCGGAGAGGGGCAGGCACATTCTTTGTTTCCGCTTCTATTATTTTTTTGTTATTCTCCAAACCTTGGCGAATTTCCCTGTACTCATCCAAATCGA
>UMEH01020460.1_pt1 | contig 15839 bp, 9 predicted proteins | sample 1964681 | NCBI WGS metagenome assembly UMEH01 (sample SAMEA4836013, study PRJEB28245) | human gut metagenome | biome: gut microbiome; material: fecal sample | place: Denmark | collected 2008
CGGTTTTGAAGGTATATCGGAAAGGCCATCGGAGAGATCCGGTGGCCTTTTGTAATTATTTTCCGCAAAATACTTGTTTTTCGAAAAAGATTGTGTTATAGTAACGATTGTCAGGAAAAGATTCCTGAGATATTCCTCGATAGCTCAATGGTAGAGCATTCGGCTGTTAACCGAAGGGTTGTTGGTTCGAGCCCAACTCGGGGAGCTAAGATGAAGAAGCGATACAGAAATGAGAAATCATGACTGTATCGCTTTTTTGCTGTCTGTAGCCATTAAGAAACGCCATCTAACATTTTGACGGTTTTCCATAACATTTCTTCCTGTTCATGGAAGAAAGATTTCGTTATAATAAAATCAGACAGATCACGGAACATGTGCAGAGTCAGGAGTCGTGTCAAGGCGGAACTTTTTCCGATAGGCGCTTGGCGTCATGCCCTGCTTCTGGCGGAAGGCTTTGGTAAAAACTTCGGCATTCCGGTAACCACAGGAAAAAGCGACCGTTTCGATGGAGAGATCCGTATACGATAAAAGCTCGAGCGCACGCGTGATCCGGCAGGAAGAAAGATAGTCCTGCGGTGAGGTATGGAGATATTTCTGAAACAGGGTATAAAGGTAACTCCGGTTGATGCATACATATCTGGCAATATCCGAGACAAGAATTTCATTGGAATAATTATTTCGGATAAACTCAACGGCTTTTTCCACGTAAAGATTGCCGATCTCCCGTGCAGAAGGATCGGCAAGCGTGATTTCGCGGGAAAGAATTGAGAAAAACTGGTACAGACAGCCTTCCAGAAGATACTGGTCAGAGGTGTCATAGGTATTGTGCTTCTGCATTTGAAACAAGAGGGACTGCAGTTCACCGGAAAAGTTGCACTGGTAGACAGGGTGTTCCTCGGAAAGACCGAGTTCCTGTACATAAGAGGCAGCTTTTTCGCCGTCAAAACCGATCCAGAGATAGGTCCAGGGATCATCCGCATCGGCTTCATAGTAGGTGCGGACATTTGGCATCAGGAAAAAGCCCTGTCCGGCGGTTAAACGGTAAGTGCGGTTTCCGATGGTAAAAGTGCCTTTCCCGGAAATAATATAGTGGATCACGTAATTGGGGCGGACAGCCGGGCCGTAGCTGTGGAACGGCTGGCAGGCTTCGTAGCCGCAGAAGCAGAGATAAAGATCCGAAAATTTATGCTTTGGGACAGGAAGTGTCCAGGAAGTTTCCATAAGTATACCTCACAAAATGAATCATCAGAAAAGCTGGAATGTCACAAAGGATGAGATTCCGAAATATCAGTAAAATTATATCGTGTTTTGCAGGATACTGCAAGATGCCGCAGGAGGAGGAAATCATGGCAATCAAAGTAAGTGAAAATGGACGGTTATTTACCCTCCAGACAAAAGACAGCAGTTACCAGATGTTCGCAGATGACAAAAATGTGCTTCTGCATCTCTACTATGGAGAAAAAATCGGTGAGGAAAATCTTTCCGGTCTGATTTTCTGTACAGATATGGGATTTGCAGGAAATCCGGAGGAAGCAGGCCCTAACCGGAAATATTCTCTTGATACACTTCCGCAGGAAATTCCGGGAAGTGGTGTCGGTGATTTCCGTGATGATATGATTGAGATCCGCCACGCGGACGGCAGCTTTGCAGCAGATTTCCGTTTCGATTCGTACGAAATTCTGGATCATTCCTATGCTATTCCCGGAATGCCGGCGCTGTACGATACAGAGGAAGAAAAAGGTGAGACTCTTGTTATTACAATGACGGAGAAGGCTTCCGATATTGTTCTGAAACTGTTTTACGGTGTATTTGAAAATGAAAATGTAATTACGAGAGCGGCAAGACTCGAAAATCACGGAGAAACGACGATTGAGCTGGAAAAAATGCTGTCATTCAGCATGGATCTGATGTATGAAAATTATGAGATGATCTATTTCTCGGGTCGTCATGCGATGGAGCGTACGGCGGAGCGGATTCCGGTGCAGCATGCAAAAGTCGAGATCGGCAGCACCCGTGGTACATCGAGCCATCATTACAATCCGGCTGTGATCCTCTGCGAGGAGGGTGCGGGTGAGACACACGGTTCCTGCATCGGCGCATGCCTCGTTTACAGCGGAAACTTTGTTGCGGCAGCACAGAAGGATCAGAAAAATCAGACCCGTTTTCAGATGGGCATTCATCCGACCAATTTCTGCTTCCATCTGGAAAAAGGAGAGGCGTTCGATACCCCGCAGGCAATCTTAAGCTATTCCGGAACCGGTCTTACCAAACTGTCACAGCAGTATCATGAGATCATCCGCGAGCATATCTGCCGTGGCGCATACAAGCATGCCAAGCGACCGATTCTGATCAACAACTGGGAAGCAACCTATTTTAATTTCAACGAAGAAAAAATTCTGAAAATTGCAGAACAGGCGCAAAAGCTTGGCATTGAGATGCTGGTGCTTGACGATGGCTGGTTTGGAAAACGAGAGGATGATAACAGTGGTCTCGGTGACTGGTTCGTCAACGAGAAAAAGATGAACGGCTCCATGGCGCAGCTTGCAGAAAAAATTCACAAGATGGGCATGAAATTCGGTCTCTGGTTTGAGCCGGAGATGATTTCCGAGGACAGTGATCTTTACCGTGCACATCCGGATTGGGCATTTGCAATTCCTGGCCGTGTGCCGAACCACAGCAGAAATCAGCTTGTACTTGATATGACGCGTGAGGATGTGCGTGAGTATCTGCTGGAGCGTCTGACAACCATCGTTCATGATGCAAAGATTGATTATGTCAAATGGGATATGAACCGCAGCGTCTGCGATGTTTACAGCCATGTGGCAGCACAGAGCCGGAACGGAGAGCTGTATCACCGCTATGTGCTCGGTGTTTACGATTTGATGGAAAGATTCCTTGCCGCATGCCCGAATCTGCTGCTCGAGGGCTGCAGCGGAGGAGGCGGACGATATGATGCCGGTATGATGTATTATTCCCCGCAGATCTGGTGCAGCGATAATACCGATGCGATCAACCGCCTGTCTATCCAGTACGGAAGCTCGTTCTTCTATCCGATCAGTACCGTTGGTTCCCACGTTTCTGTATGCCCGAACCATCAGACCGGCCGTGTGACACCGTTCCGGACAAGAGGCGATGTGGCGCTGGCAGGAAGCTTTGGATATGAGATGGATCTGAATAAGATTTCAGAGGAAGAAAAAGAGATGGTAAAAGAGCAGGTTGCTGCGATGCATGAATATTACGAGCTCACACACGAAGGCCTGTATTACCGTCTGACCGGACTGAAAAAACAGGATTTCATGGCATGGGAGTTCGTGGCAAAGGATCAGAGCCGCGCACTGCTTACGATCGTAAAGACTGACGCAGAAGGAAATATGCTTCCGGTTCACACGAAAGTGTGCGGCCTTGCAGAGGATAAGCTGTACCGCTGCAGTCTGGACGGTGAAATCTGCTCGGGCCGTACCTGGAACCGTGCGGGGCTGACCCTGCATCAGGTGCTGGGAGAGTATGAGAGTATCCGGGTCGAATTTACAGAAGTAAAATAAAAAAGATAAGAAAAATCTTCAACTGGATTTGAGAGGGAGGGAACCTCAATCTGGTTGGAGATTTTTTTTGCATAAAGAAAATCAAAGCAGGAGGGAAGGAATGTACTCTTTACAGTGCAAAAATAGTTGTGATACAATAAGCAAAAGAAATTTTCTGACAGAAAATAAAGACGGAACTGTCAAGAAAGGAAATTGTACATGAGAAACAGAAAAAACTGTTTAGCTGTTCTTTTGATGACAACTATTGTGGTAATGGGATGTGGAAACCAGCAGGTGGAAAAGGAGAATCCATCGGCTGTCTCCGAAAGAGCATCCAGTGTCCAGGATGAGTCAGAAGATGGTGAAAAAGAGTTTCTTTCTACATACCAGAATATTATAATCACACTTCCAGAAGGCTGGAATGTAATGAGAGATGAAAAAATCCAATGCAGTTTCATATCGGAAGATGGAGAAAGTCTTGAGATATCGTATCGGGAAGGAATGGCAAAAGTGATACTTATGGATTTTCCGGAGGACGAAGAGAGCGCTGAAAATTTGCTCTATCCGAATGAAATAACAGGGGAAAACAGCATCAGCGATTTTATGGTGAAAACAGCTAACGAAGGAAAAGATAACGAGAGTTCCTTTTATCGTTTCCAGGTAAAAAATTCCCAGCAGATTCCGATTGCATTTTTCTGCGGGGTGAAAACGGAGAATGAAGGGTATCAGATCATATGGAAAAAAGGAAGCGGCAGCAACGATACACAGCAAATCGTGCCGGAAATACTGGAGTCTCTGCAGTTCCCGGACAATGAGCTGCTGACAGAAACATTTCAGACGGCCTGCAAGGAGCAGAAAAGAGCGCTGAAAGCAGAAAATAATTCGGATGGCGTGAAAAAGCAGAAGGGTAAGAAAACCGTCACCTGTATCTCACCGGTCAATGTACGTACAGAACCCAACGTCAGCACAAGCCAGGTTATCGGAGCTCTGACGACAGGGGAAGAAGTGGAAATGCTCGGAAAAGAGAACGGATGGTACAAGATTTCGTATGAGGGAAAAACGGCGTATGTGTATGAAGACTATGTGAAAGAAAAAGAAAATTAAAAAAATGATATTTTCAAAAAAGCTGCCGAAGCAAACAGAACCGGCAGCTTTTTTGAAATAATTTTGAAAAAGAAAAATCCCGGAAACTATCTGTTTCCGGGAAAGAAGAGGCGTCGACCGGATTTGAACCGGTGGATACTGGTGTTGCAGACCATTGCCTTACCACTTGGCTACGACGCCATATGACTCCGACGGGAATCGAACCCGTGTTACCGCCGTGAAAGGGCGATGTCTTAACCGCTTGACCACGGAGCCGAAGTTTTTGTTTTGTCTGCCGTGATTTTTGCTCAGCGACAAGTAGTATATTATCATAAGAAAACGAGTTTGGCAAGTGTTTTTTGAAAAAAAATCAAAAATTTTTGAGATTTGTGTTGCCGTGCATTCAGAAGGAAAAAATTTGCCGGGTCAGGGCATGGCTTTTCGATATTCTTCCGGTGACATACCAAAAGTCCGGCGGAAAATGCTGGCAAAATAGCTGGGGCTTTCAAATCCGGTATGCAGAGCAATTTCCAAGATAGAAAGCGAGCTGCCGGTAAGAAGATCTGCGGCTTGGGTTACGCGGTACTGGTTGATATAGGAAATAGGCGTTGTGTGAAAGTGCGTTTTGAAGAAACGACAAAAATATTGTGGATTCATATTGAGTATAGCAGCAAGATCTGAAAGACGGATTTTAGAATCATAGTTATCCTGAATATAACGTAAGAGTTTTTTACACTGATCAGATCTTTCTTTTTTACGAGTGCAGAGGGGTTCCGGATGAAGAAAAAGCTGGTATTGCGCCAGAAGTGCAAGAATCCGATACATGTCACTTTTGATCAGAAGAAACCAGCCGATGGGTTTGGTATCGTATGCATACAGGATTTCCTGGAAAAGCTCAGATAATGTCAGTACAAATGTTTTCTGTGTCTGAGAGGAGGCTTCAGCAGCAGAAAGCTCTTCCAATGGAAAAGCCGGAAGAAGCAGTTGATGAGAGAGCAGCGGACGAATCCAGTCTGCTTCACAGGAATCCAGATAGGCACATGAGAGAATTTCTGGAAGAAATACAAGGGCATGGTGAACCGAAGGGGTAGTTCCAATGCTGCAGAGCTGATGCAGTTCGTGACTGTTGATGAAAAGAAAAGTACCTTCGGAAATTGTCCGGGTTTCAGTTTTCAGTGTCAGAGTGAGAGTACCTTTTTCAACCCAGATCCATTCTAATTCTTTATGCCAGTGAAAAGGAACAGAGAGCCCGCCATGCGCATAATCCTGATGATAGATATGGAGCGGAACAGGTTCGGTTCCATGCACGGTAAAATCCCGGATTCCGCCAGAAAGAACAGGGGAACAAGATTCAGGAGAAAAGAGCTCTTTTGAACGTTCTTTTTTCATAAAAGTCAAAATCCTTTCATTAAATACGAAAATCAGGTTAGAAAATATAAGATAATATCATTATACTGCTCTTATAGGAAAAAAGAAAGAGAGGACAGAAAATGAAAAGAGAGTGGTGGCATAGCTTAACCGTATATCAGATTTACACCAGAAGCTTCTGTGACAGCAACGGAGACGGCATCGGCGATTTTGGAGGGATTCTGCAGAAGCTGGACTATCTGCAGGAGCTTGGTGTTGGAGCCATCTGGCTTTCGCCTTTTAACGATTCTCCTAATTACGACAATGGATATGATGTCAGTGACTATTATAAAGTAATGGAAGAAGCGGGCACAATGGAAGAGCTGGAAGAACTGATCGCAGCCTGTGAAAAGCGGGAAATTGTGGTCATGATGGATCTTGTTTTAAATCATAGTTCCCATCTGCACCCATGGTTCCTGGAAGCCAGAAAGGATCGAAACAGTAAATACCATGATTTTTACATCTGGAAGGAAGGAACGAAGGAGCAGCCGCCAGAAGGCGGCGGAGCATTCTTTGGAGGAAGCACCTGGGAATGGGTGCCGGAGATTCAGGAATATTATTATCACAGTTTCAGTGTAATGCAGCCGGATCTGAACTGGAAAAATCCGTCGCTTCGGAAAGAGTTGTACCGGATGATCCAGTTCTGGATGGATAAAGGGATCCGTGGTTTCCGGCTGGATGCAATTGACAATATTGTAAAAGATGGACATGGAGGAAATGATACTCATTCGGAGCAGATTCATACATACTTAATGGAAATGAATCAGAATACGTATGGAAAATCAGAACAGATCCTGACAGTGGGGGAAACCGGAGGTGCTACGGTAGAAATGGCACAGCAGTATTCTGATCCGGAAAGCCAGGAGCTCAGTATGATTTTTCAGTTTGAACTGATGGGAATCGACGGCATCCGAAGTGGAAACTGGGATCCGAAACCGTATACGCTGCCGCAACTGAAGCAGATCTTTGAAAAATGGCAGACGGGACTGGAAGAAAAAGGATGGAACAGTCTGTTCTGGGGAAACCATGATTTTCCGCGTGTCGTATCGCGCTTTGGAAATGACAGGGAACCGTATCGGGAAAAATCAGCAAAAATGTTGGCTGTCCTTCTCCATGGGATGAAAGGAACTCCTTATATTTACCAGGGGGAAGAAATCGGTATGACAAATGTGTCAGGGCTTCGGATCGAGGACTATCAGGATATCGAGTCTGTAAATTTTGCCGAAGACCGTAAAAAAGAAGGCTGGGAGGAAGAAAAAATTCGTACCTATCTTGCACGGAACAGCCGGGACCATGCGCGGACGCCAATGCAGTGGAATGCGGAAAAACACGCCGGATTTACAGCGGGAACACCGTGGATGGCGGAAAATCAGAATTACGAGGAGATCAATGTGGAAAACAGCAGAAAAAATCCGGATTCCCTCTTCTATTTCTATCAAAAACTAATTGCGCTGCGTAGGAAAAATGACACTCTTGTTTATGGGGATTTCCGTCTGATTGAGGAAGAAAATCCGGATATTTTTGCTTATGAGAGAAATCTGGGAGAGAAAAAGCTGATTGTGCTCTGCAATTTCCGGGATACCGCGGCAGAGATGAAAGCCCGATATGATTTGACAAAAGGAACGGTTCTGATTCATAATGATACAGAAAGTCTCACAAAAGAAGTGTGGAAGTTACAGCCGTATGAGGCGTATATGATTGAACTTCTGCAGTAAAAAGACAGAAATGAAAAGCAGCAGGAGAAGAAAACTGCAGGAGCAACTGGAAACAGGAGGGAGAAAATGTATCGCGTTCTTCTTGTAGAAGATGAAGAAATTGAACTGGAGACATTGCGGGATTATATTGACTGGAAAAAGAACGGGATTTCCAGAGTATTTACCGCGCGCAATGGCAGAAGGGCACTGGAGTGCCTGGAAGAAAATATGGCAGATATTGTGATTACGGATATTCAGATGCCAGGAATGAGTGGAATTGAACTGGCAGAGACGATCGTACGCCGGGGGTATCCATGCAAAATTGTTTTTCTGACAGGATATGATGATTTTTCCTATATCCATTCCGCTTTTCAGGTGAATGCCGTGGATTACCTTTTAAAGCCATTTACGATTGAAGAAGTAGAAGCATGTCTGAAAAAAGTGAGAAGTGAACTGGAGAAAAGTGAGATAGCAGACTGGTCGCGGAAAACGGCGGCGAAGCAGTTGCTGGAAATGGCTTTGCGGGAAAAACAGGAAACAGAGCTTTTACGGAAAAATTTCCGTGGTGTATTTGGAGAAGAACTGGAAGAGTGCAGGTTTGGAATCATAGCGGTTTATGGAAAAACGGAAGAAAACATCTGTAGCCAAATTCAGGAAAAATACAAGGGCATCCGTTACATCAGCAAAACGGAACGGATCAGCATTCTGCTGCTGGCGGGGTATCTGTCGGTGAAAGATACGGCATTTCAGATCTGGAATGATTTGAAAGAAGACGCACCGAGAGCCGTTGGATGGTGCAGTGGAGCATGGACAGCTGACTGCCTGTACGAAAAGGCGGAAAAACTTCGGAACTGTTGTGTTCTGGCATTTCATATGGATCCACCGGAACTTTTCTGTGCAGATGAAAAAGAAACGGAAGAGGAAAAAGCATATCATTTCCGGGAACAGAAGGAGCGGAGAGAAGAAATCTGTCGTCTGGTCAGCAACGGGAAAAAGCAGGAAACGCTGCAGACCATGAAAGATTATTTTCAACAGCTAAAGGGGCTTGCGCCGAAAACATTTGCGGGAGAAGTTTACAATCTCTATATGTATCTATGGAACCGTCTTGTTTTGAGCGATGAACTGCTGGAAAACTGGATGGAAGCAGAAAAAATTTTGAGAGAAAATGAGATTTTTGAAGCAAACAACAGTTATCAGATGCGGGAAAAGATGAAGCAGTATCTGGAACGGATGTTGGCATTTTTTGAAGAACAGAATCAAAATCCAAATTACTATGCCGTTTATCAGGTAAAAGCATATCTTCAGGAGCACTGCTCGGAAAGCGCAGATATCGAAAAGCTGGCCGCGGAGGTCGGTTTGTCTCCGAATTATCTGAGGAGCCTGTTTAAAGAGGCAACAGGAAAAACGATTTTGGAATACAATACGGAAATGCGTCTGCAGAGGGCGGCGGAACTGTTAAAGAATAAGAAAAATAAAGTACGGGAAGTGAGTCTGGCGGTTGGATATGAAAATGTTTCTTACTTTGGCGTTGTGTATCGCAATGGCGATGAGTGTCCTGATGGCAGCGGGAATGCTTGCAGGATGCGGATCAAATGGCAGTACATCATCAAGTACTGCATCCGGCAGTGCATCATCTGCATCGGGCGAGGTATCAACAGACGGAGTTACGATTTCTATCTTTGACAAAAACTCCGGAAGCAATACCTTTGATGATCCAGTTGCAAAAGCAATTGAGGAAAAAACAGGTGTCAAAATTCAGGTAGAAAATCCAACCGGAGATCCGCTGGAAAAATTGAACCTGATGCTGACCGGTCAGAATTACCCGGATATCGTCCTGATGGATCGTGGAAATGATATTGTAAACCGTTACATTGAGGCAGGCGCACTGCTTCCGTTGAATGATCTGATCGATGAGTACGGCCCGGATGTAAAAGAGATGTACGGGGAAACCTTAAACAAGAGTCGTTATACCGATGGAAAAAATTACTATCTGAATAACTGGTACGGAGAAGATCCGGATCCGGTAGCCGGTGTTCTGATGCGCTATGATTATCTGTGCGAAATCGTTGGAAAAGACCGCGCAGACAGCGATGAGCCATTTACACAGGAAGAGTATATTGACATTTGTAAGAAATTCAAAGAACTTCATCCGACCATTGACGGAAAAGAGAGTATTGCCATTACCTTTGATGCAGAATCCAAAAACTACGATGGAACATTAAAAGGAATGTATGGTCTGAAAACATATTATCAGGATGGGGACAATCTGGAACATGTTGCCAAAGCACCAAACTTCAAAGAGATGATGTCCTTTGCCAATGAACTGTATACCGAAGGCCTTCTGGACAAAGAGTGGGTTGTCAACAAGAAAAATCAGTGGACGCAGAAACTGTCTGCAGGCAACGTATTCAGTACCTTTGCTTCCTACTGGGATACCGATGCAGCAAATACAGCACTTGCTTCTTCTGTAGGAGAAGATGCAAAATTCTATTCCTATAAAATCCTTGGAAACGGAATCAGTGCAGATGAAACTACTTACTCCGGAAGAAGTACACTTGGCTGGGATGCAATCGCGATCACCAAGAATTGTAAAAATCCGGAAGCAGCCATGAAGATGATCAACTACCTTGCAAGCGAAGAAGGACAGTATCTTCTGATGTGGGGTATTGAGGGAACCAACTGGAATATGGAAGATGGAAAACACGTTCCGAACGATGATCTGATTGAAGGATTCCAGACGGATTTTGACAAAACAAAACTGGATACCGGCGTCCGCAAATGGACCTGGTTTGTAAAGAACGGAAATGGTACAGACGGAACTCCATACGATGTATCACAGTATAAAGTAAAAGAGACCCGGCAGGTGGCTATGAATCACTTTGGTGAGAACGACAGATGGGATACCGCAGAATTTGCAGGCCTTACCCCGGCAGGAAGCACTCCGGATGGCTTGAAATGGCAGAAAATCCAGGATATCTACGATCAGGAATATCCGAAGATTGTGAATGCAGACAGCCACGATGCGGCAATGGAAGAGTACGACAAGATGATTTCCGAAATGAATGACGCAGGACTGGAAGATGTAGAAAAAGTTATCACACAGAATTATCAGGAGCGTATGAAACTCTGGAATGAGTAAGCTAAAGTAAAATAAAAAAATCACACACGGAAAAGAACCGGCAGAAATTGAAATACAGATTTCTATGTCGGTTCTTTTTTATCAGAAGAAGCATTGCGATTTTCAAGGAATCTGGATATAATGAGGAAAACTGGAAAAACAGGGAAATCCAACCGCATGAGACAGGAGGCATCGTACATGGCAGCGAAAGAACAGTTAACCGCAATGGAAATGATCTGGGGATTTATGAGTGGGACGACAGGACATATGGGAAAGACGGACTTTGCGCCGCAGAAGGAAGCGTTCGGGGATTTTGCATCTCCGGAAACGTATTTTCCGCGCGTGGTGCCGGAGAGCGAGGGCATCTCATCGGAAAAGCTGACGCAGATGCTTCGTGAGCTCGCCGCTGCGCGCCATACGGACATGCATCATCTGCTGGTCCTGCGGAACGGACAGGTCATCTGTGAATGCAATTTCGCCCCATACCGCAGCGGCATCTGGCATGCGACGTATTCTATGTGTAAGAGCATCACTGGCATGGCGGCTGGTTTTCTGATCAGTGAAGGAAAACTTTCCCTGGACGAGAACGTCTATGATATTTTTGAAAAACGAAACGGTCTGCTGCAGAAGATCCTGCGCCCGAATCTGACCGTGGAGCATCTTCTGGCGATGAAGAGCGGCGTACAGTTCAACGAGATGGGCGTTGTTTCCGGCAACGACTGGGTGGACAGCTTCTTAAATGCGCCGGTCAAGGGAACACCGGGCGAAGCGTTTGAGTACAACAGTATGAACACGTATCTGCTGTCTGCAATCATACAGGAGCGCACCGGCATGAAAATGGTAGATTACCTGCGGCCGCGTCTGTTTGAGCCTCTCGGCATCCGGAAAGTTTTCTGGGAGAGCTGCCCGGCAGGGATTACGAAAGGCGGCTGGGGCCTCTTCCTGTGCCCGGAGGACGCGGTCAAGCTCGGGGTGATGTACGTGAACGGCGGAAAATTCGAAGGAAAACAGATCGTCCCGGCGGAATGGGTCGCAGCGTCCACCTCCGTTCATGCGACACCGCCGGAAAAGATGGGAAAATATGGCTATGGTTACCAGGTCTGGATGGAGGAGCGGCCGGGCAGCTTTGCGTTCAATGGCATGCTGGGGCAGAACGTGCTCGGTTACCCGGATACCGGCGTGGTGATTGTGACGAATGCGGGCAGCAACGAGCTGTTCCAGACGTGTGAGATGCTCGACATTGTGCGGAAGTATTTCGGCGCGGAATTTGGTGCAGAGCTGAAATCCGGCGAGGCGGAAAGCCCGATGGCATATCAGAAGCTGGTGCAGACCTGCCGTGATCTGGAGGGCGCGAAAGAGACACCGGGAAGAATCCTGCGCGGCGGCTGGAAGCGGAGAACACCGGGGCCGCGGAACAGCGGAACACCGCGTCAGATCGATATGGCGCAGCTTCTGCACGGAAAAGAATATAAAATGGAGGACACGCATGTCGGCATGTTTCCGCTGACGCTGCAGGTCTTCCACAACAACTTTTCCGACGGCATCCGCCGCATCGGTTTCTTCTATGAAAAAGGCCGTTTCTTTGTCGAGCTGACCGAGGGAGAAAAAACACAGCGCATTGAGATCGGTCTTACGGGGTCCAAAGTTGTAGAATGGGTGGAAAACGAGGAATCGTATCTGCTCGGAACGACGGGACAGTTTGCGGAGAATGAAGACGGCGAACTGGTGCTGAAGCTTGAGTTTGCATTTCTGGAAGAGGCCGCAAGACGGAGGGTCAAAATCATTTTCCAGCGTGATTTCGAGCGGATCAGACTGGAGTGGAATGAGACGCCGGGCAAGGATCTGATTATCGAGGGCCTTGAATCCCTCGTGACGGATGTGGCGATCGCACCGCTTCTGCCGTCGCGGTTCCGCGAGCGGAGCCTTGACATGATCCATCTGCTGATGGCACAGACCATTGAGCCAATGGTAGAGGCACACCGTGTGCGGCCGGGGGAAGAAACGGGGACAGAAGAAGCGGCAGCGGAAGCTGAATCGGCCGCGGCAGTGGAAAATGCGGAAAACGCAGAAGAAACGGTGTAAAAACAGAAAAAATCAGAAGAGAAATGTGGATAAAAAAGGGAATGGAGCTGCCGGATGCGCAGTTCCATTCCCTTTTAAAAATACAGATTACAGATTCAAAGCCATATCGCCGGATTTGATCAGGTTTGCCTTGCGGAATACCTCTGAGAAGAACAAGGTGATCACAGCCGGAAGCACGAAGTGGAGCAGAATGATTTTGATGATGACGAGCTTCGGATCATCGTAAGCGATCATCGTCTGATACGTTGTGATCTGTCCGACAAGACCTGCGGAACCCATGCCGCTTCCCGTTGCATTATTCTGCATATTGGCGAGGATTGTGGAGACGGGTCCTAAAATCGCACTCGAGAAGATGACGGGCAGCCAGATCAGTGGATGACGCATGATGTTCGGCACCTGGAGCATCGAGGTTCCAAGACCCTGTGCGACAAGGCCGCCGAATTTGTTTTCCCGATAACTTGCAACCGCGAATCCGACCATGTTGCAGCAGCAGCCGATCGTTGCGGCACCAGCGGCAAGACCGGAAAGATTCAGAATGATGCCGAGTGCAGCGGAGCTGATCGGCAGTGTCAGAACCATACCCATGACGACCGAAACAACGATGCCCATGATGAACGGCCGCTGTTCCGTTGCCCAGTTGATGATGCTTCCAAGGCCTGTCATCATCTGGGAGATCGGCGGTCCGACGAGCAGTCCGACAACGGAACCGGCTCCGATGGTGATGACCGGTGTCACGATGATATCAACCTTGGTCTTGCCGGAAACCAGATGGCCGCAGGTGATGCCTGCGAAAGCTGCGATGAAAGCGCCGAGCGGTTCGCCAGGTCCTGCCAGAACGGCATTTCCGTCCACAAAGAATGTGCCGCCGGTGATCTTGCCGGCATAACCGCCGACCATGGCGGCGACGGCTGCAGAAACCGTGACAAGCGGGCTTTCCCCATATTTCACTGCCACGCCGACACCGATACCGGCACTTGTCAGGGCTGCGGCAGCTTTTCCAAGCAGATAGATCACATTTCCGGTCGAACCGCCGATCAGAAGACCGATCTGCTGAATCATCGTACCGATAATCAGGGTTGCAAAAAGACCCTGCGTCATGCCGCCGAAGCCATCAATGAAGATGTGCGAGGCGACTTTTTTGATTGTTCGCATATGGAATTCCTCCTCATGTATGTGGTGTGTTACTGTATTCACAAGTGACTTGTCAGTCGACTTTTAGTCTATCATAAGATGGGGGCGGGTGCAATCCTTTTCCGGGGGCATAAGTTGACAAAAGAAAGGGGCACGCTTATAATTGAGACAAATTCAGAGCGCTTCCGGAAAACAGCGCAGACAGTAAAAAAGTGATAAAGGAGACGCATGGGAAAACAGAAAAAGAAACAGAAAAAACGCGGCAATCCGCTTTGGACTCTGGTATTTTTAGCGGCACTTGCTGTTTTCTGCTTTTCCGGGTACAAGCTGATCGGCATTTACCTGGATTACAAGACCGGCACGGATGAATACCGGGATCTGCAGCAGTATACGACGGAAATTACAAAAACACCGGAGACACCGGCAACGACGAAAACAGAGGAGCCGCAGGCGGAATCCGAACCGGCGGAGCCTTCCGAACCGGAGCCGGAACCACTGTCGTATCCGACAGAACCGCCGCTTGCCGTTGATTTTGAATCCTTAAAAGCGATTAACCCGGATGTGAAGGGATGGCTTTATATCGAAGCTCTCGACATCAGTTACCCGGTCGTACAGGGGCCGGACAACGATGCGTATCTTCATACGACGTACGAGGGAACGAGCAACTTTGCGGGTTCCATTTTCCTCGATTACCAGAATCAGGATGATTTCAGTGATGGAAACACAATCGTTTACGGTCATAATATGAAGAATCTCTCCATGTTCGGAAAATTGAAACAGATGAAGGAGCAGGAAAAATATAGGGACAGCGTCTATTTCTGGATGCTGACGCCGGAATCAAACGATGTGTACCAGATTTTTTCTGCCTTTTATACGGAGGCAGACAGTGATGTCTACACGCTGTATTCCGGCGGGGGTGAAGCGTTTGTACAGTATCTGAATACCATGGCGGCGCGGTCAGAGATCCCGGTGGAGCAGCCGGAGATGGATGAAAACAGCCATATTATTGTGCTGTCCACCTGTGCGGCGAGCGATACGACTGGACGGTTCGTCGTTCTGGGCGTGCGGCGGAACCGGTAATGATTAGTCAGAAGGAGGAATGACAGATGGAAGAGGAAAGAAAAATCGAAGAACTGCAGAGATTGATTGATACGCATGAAAATATCGTATTCTTCGGCGGCGCGGGCGTGTCCACGGAGAGCGGGATTCCGGATTTCCGGAGCGTGGATGGCCTTTATCATCAGAAGTATGACGTTCCGCCGGAGACAATTTTAAGCCACAGCTATTTCCTGCGGTACCCGGAAAAGTTTTATGCCTTTTACCGCGACAAAATGCTTCCGGTCGGCGCGAAACCGAACGCGGCGCATAAGAAACTTGCAGAGCTGGAAGCGGCGGGAAAATTAAAAGCGGTTGTGACGCAGAACATTGACGGACTGCATCAGGCGGCGGGAAGTAAAGTAGTGTATGAACTGCACGGAAGCATACACCGCAATTACTGCATGAAATGCGGGGCAGCCTGCGATACAGAGCTGGTGAGAAAGAGCAGCGGCGTTCCAAGATGTGAAAAATGCGGCGGCATGATCAAGCCGGATGTCGTTCTCTACGAGGAGAGCCTGAACGAGAAAGTGCTCGACGGAGCGATCCGCTCGATTGCGGCGGCAGATCTTCTGATTGTCGGCGGAACGTCACTTGCGGTTTATCCGGCGGCAGGCCTTCTCCAGTGTTTTGAGGGCGATGCGCTGGTTCTCATCAACAAGGGCGCCACGCCGATGGATAAAAACGCGGATCTTCTGATCCAGCAGC
>UMEH01030185.1_pt1 | contig 15815 bp, 16 predicted proteins | sample 1964681 | NCBI WGS metagenome assembly UMEH01 (sample SAMEA4836013, study PRJEB28245) | human gut metagenome | biome: gut microbiome; material: fecal sample | place: Denmark | collected 2008
GCCGCTGCAATTCTCAAAGGCCACCACCACAGCGCCGGCATCCTCGATGGCCCGGATGACCTTCAGGGCTGCACCGCCGGAGGGGGAGCCCGTCACCAGGATACGGGGCTTCTTGCCCTCGTTTTTGCCGGCGGCGTACTCCGCCTCGATCTGGTCCGCCAGATCGTTGATGCGGGCAGGCAGGGACTCCACGTCCATGTTGAAGCCGCTGCCGTAGGCGGTATTGACAATGTTCAGACCGCTGACGGGGGCGGGATCATTGGCCATGAGGTACTGCAGCCGCAGCAGGGACTTGGTGATCTCGTTGTTCAGGTGGATCTCGTGGCGAATGGCATCCTCGGTGATGGTGGTCTCGAAGCGCCGCTCCAGCTCCTCCTTGAACCGAATGATCTCCCGGCGGTACATGGCGATGCCCTCCTCGGACTGCCGGTTGGGCAGCTCGATGACGTAGACGGGCTTGAAATCCGCCAGCATCTCATACATCTTCTTCTTGCCGTCGCAGGTGGTCTCGCCCACCACCAGATCGGAGAAGTAGAAGAAGGGACACTTGTCCGTCTTGGCGAAGCCGTAGCTGGACTTGATGAGAGGACACAGGTTCCGGGGCAGGTCCTTCTCGGCGTCGGGGATGGTCTCATCCGACACGGAACACAGGCCCACTACCGCAGCGCCCATGGCACGGGGCAGCTCCTTGGGGAGGTAGGTGCAGAAGGCACCCACCACAGGTACGCCCTGCTCTTTCAGCTTCTTGATGGCCAGAAAGGAGTTTCTCCGCTGATCGGCAAACTCTTCAAAAATTTCCGGCAGATCCTTTTTCAGTTCAACCATATGCTTGATCCTTTCTTTTCACATATATCCTGACCGGCTGGAGCCGGTCCTGTTCATTTACCGATTGATCCGCTTCCAGCCCAGCACCGCAGCGCCGATGGCGCCGTTATACTGGCACAGGGGATGGGCGGTGACGCTCTCTACGCCCAGATACCGGGCCAGCACCTCCCGCACCACCTGCGACTGGGCCAGTCCGCCGGAGAAGAACACCTTGGGGTGCTCCGGGGCCAGCTTCTGGGCAAAAATAGCGGTGCGGCGGCAGATGGAGTAGATGCACCCCAGAGCGATGCTGCCGGGAGGCGTCTCCTGTGCCAGCAGACCGATGATCTCGCTCTCGGCAAACACGGCGCACATACTGTTGATGGTCACCGGCTCCGCCCCCTCCACAAAGGTGTCGATGGAGGCGATGTCGCTGCCCACCCGGCTCATGGTCATTTCCAGAAACCGGCCCGTTCCAGCGGCGCACTTGTCATTCATCAGGAAGTCCTTCACCTGTCCGCCGGAGGGATCCAGCAGGATCACCTTGCTGTCCTGCCCGCCGATGTCGATGACCGTGTCGCAGCCGGGGCAGAGAAAAGCGGCCCCGGCTCCGTGGCAGGTGATCTCCGTAATGGACTTGTCCGCCTCCGGCAGCAGCGCCCGGCCATAGCCGGTGGCCACCACAAAGGCGGTGTCGGGGGTTCTCAGTTCCTCATAGAGCCGATGGATGACCCGGCCGGGGGTGGAGCCGCTGGGCTCCATCCGAAAGTCCACGATCTCCTGTCCGTCAAACAGCACCGCCTTGGTCATGGCGGAGCCGGAATCGATTCCCATAGTGAGCAATTTTGCCTGCCTCCTGTTGTGCCTTGACGGCACGATATCTTCAAAGCTTCGGAATAGCCGTCCTGATCGCATGGTTCACCCACTGGCAGCGATCTGCCGAAGCACTTTGCAACAGAGATTCTACCATCAGCCCCCACCAGTGGCAAATAGCGATTTCAGGAGATAAGGCCGTTCTATCGGTGTTTTCGATTCAAATGATGTATACATAATTGTATTACGATATGCTGGCGGCACACGGCGAATAAAGGGGGGAGTGAGACCTTCATGGCGGGCCGCCGCAAAAAAAGAGCGCCCCATCGGGGCGCTCCTCTGTGCAACCTTATTTTTCCGCCTGCGTCTCGCAGTAGATGCAGCGATAGACCCGCTTTTCCCGGTCGGTGAGCACGAACTCCTGGGGCAGCTCCTGCTCCACGGAGGTGATGCACCGGGGATTCTTGCAGCGCAGCACACCACGGATGCGCTCCGGCAGCTTCAGGGTGCGCTTTTCCACCAGCTGGCCGTCTCGGATACTGTTGACGGTGATGCTGGGGTCCACGTAGCCGATGAGATCCCAGTCCAGCTCCATCTCACGGTCGATCTTGATGATGTCCTTGCGGCCTAGCTTGCCACTGGTGACATTTTTTAGAATGGCCACGGTGCAGTCCAGCTTGTCCAGCCCCAGAATGCGATACAGTTCCATGGCCTTTCCGGCGGAGATATGGTCGATGACGATGCCGTTCTGAATGGAATCAATAATCATGATGATGCCCTCCCTTTCAAGCGATGTTCAGCAGCTTCAGAATCAGCGCCATGCGGATGTACTTGCCGTACTGCACCTGCTGGAAGTAGCAGGCACGGGGGTCCTCATCCACCGCCACAGAGATCTCATTGACACGGGGCAGGGGATGCAGGATCCGCAGGTCCGGCTTGGCGTTTTTCAGCTTTTCCGGGGTGAGGATGTAGCTGTCCTTCAGGCGCAGGTAGTCCTCCTCGTTGAAAAACCGCTCCCGCTGGACACGGGTCATATAGAGGATATCCAGCTCCGGCATCACCTCATCCAGAGAGGTGGACTGGATGTAGGGGATATTTTTGCTCTTGATGTACTGCTCCTTGACGTAGCGGGGCAGCTTCAGCTCCTCCGGGGAGATGAGTACGAAGCGGATGCCGGTATAGCGGCTCATGGCGGCCACCAGAGAGTGGACGGTGCGACCGAATTTCAGGTCACCGCACAGGCCGATGGTCAGATCGTCGAAGCGGCCCTTCTCCCGGTGGATGGTCAGCAGATCCGTCAGGGTCTGGGTGGGGTGGTTGTGGCCACCGTCTCCGGCGTTGATGATGGGTACCAGCGAGTGGCGGGAGGCCACCAGCGGAGCGCCCTCCTTGGGGTGCCGCATGGCGATGATGTCGCTGTAACAGCTGACGGTGCGGATGGTGTCGGACACACTCTCACCCTTGGCGGCGGAGGAGCTGTTGGCGGAGGAGAAGCCCAGCACCTGCCCGCCCAGACTCAGCATGGCACTCTCGAAGCTGAGACGGGTGCGGGTGGAGGGCTCGAAGAACAGGGTGGCCAGAATTTTGCCGTCGCACTTGTGGGCGTAGGCGGCAGGATGGTCGATGATGTCGCAGGCGGTGTTCACCAGCTCCATGATCTCCTCCGGGGACAGCTGCAAAATGTCAATGAGATGGTTCATACGGTTCATTCTCCTTTTCTGATCCAGTTTTCGTCGGAAGGGTCATCCCGGAAGGCCAGCAGCCGGGCCACGTCTCCCTGCGTGATGTATCCCTGCTGGACGCCCACCTGAGCGATGGTGTCCAGATCGGTGAGGCTGACGCACTTGACACCGGCCTCTGTCAGCCGCTGGCGGCCCTTGGCCATGCCGTAGGTGAAGATGCTGATGACGCCCAGCACCTCCGCTCCGGCGGCCCGCAGGGCGGCCACGGTGTCCAGCACACTGCCGCCGGTGGAGATCAGATCCTCGATGACCACCACCCTCTCGCCGGGGGTCAGCTTGCCCTCGATCTGGTTCTTGCGGCCGTGATCCTTGCTGCCGGAGCGGACGTAGCCCATGGGCAGGCCCAGCAGGTGGGCGGCGATGGCGGCATGGGCGATACCGGCGGTGGCGGTACCCATAAGCACCTGCGCCTCCGGGTACTCCCGGCGGACGGTGTCGGCAATGGCCTGCTCCACCTCGTTCCGGGCCTCCGGGGCGGTGAGGATCAGGCGGTTGTCGCAGTAGATGGGACTTTTGATGCCGCTGGCCCAGACAAAAGGCTCGTCGGGCCGCAGAAACACCGCTCCGATGGAGAGCAGGTGCCGGGCAATGTGGGTGCGGATGTTGTCCATAAGTTCCTCCTATTCCTGCAGCAGAAGCTGCTTGAGCTCGTGAAGATCGGCGGCCAGATAGTCGGCTCCGGCGTTTTCCAGTTCCTCCCGGCCGCCGTAGCCGTAGAGAACGCCGATGGCGGGCAGACCGTTTTCATGGGCGCCGGCGACGTCGAAGCGGCGGTCGCCCACCATGACGGCGGGGCCGTCCGTGCCGCTGCGGCGCAGGGCGTCGGCTACCACGCTGCCCTTCCGGGCGCTGGCCCGGTTCTCCCCCTGCGCCCCGCAGATGCGGTGGAAGTATGAGGCCAGATCGAAATGCTCCATGATGCGTCGGGCAAAGTCCTCCGGCTTGGAGGTGGCGATGACCAGCTTCAGCCCGGCTCCTTGCAGGCTCTCCAGCAACTCCGCCATGCCCTTGTAGGGGATGTTCTCCGCCCAGCCCTGCCGGGAGAAGTACACCCGGAAATCCCGGATGGCCCGGTCCGTCTGCGTCTCCGTCAGGCCGAACAACTCCGGGAAGCTCTCGTGGAGGGGCGGGCCGATGAAAGGGGTGAGGGTATCGGGGTCGGCGATGATGCCCTGCTGCCGCAGGGCGTAGGCCACGGCGCAGGTGATGCCCTCCTTGGGGTCCGTCACCGTGCCGTCTAAGTCGAAAAGTACCGTGTTCCAGCGCATCAGCCCGCAAACTCCTTTACGCAGCGGCGATAGGCAGCCACGGGGTCCTCCGCCTGCGTGATGGGGCGGCCCACCACGATGTAATCAGAGCCCAGCTCACGGGCCTTGGCGGGGGTAGTGACCCGCTTCTGATCTCCGGCATCTCCTCCGGCGAACCGTACACCGGGGGTCACCGTCAGAAAGCTGGCCCCGCAGCGCCGGTGGATGGCTCCGGCCTCCAGCGGGGAACAGACCACTCCGTCCAGCCCTGCCGCAGCGGCGTTGGCGGCATAGCTGAGCACCACCTCCTCCAGCGGGGCGTGGATCAGAAGCTCCCGCTCCATGCGTTCCTGATCGGTGGAGGTCAACTGGGTGACGGCGATGAGCAGAGGGCGGGTGCCGTCGGGGCGGGTGAGGCCCTCCAGAGCGGCGGTCATCATGGCGGCGGTACCGGCGGCGTGGAGGTTGATGATGTCCACATCCAGCGCCGACAAGGCGGCCATGGCCTTTTTCACCGTGTTGGGGATGTCGTGGAGCTTCAGATCCAGAAAGATGCGGTGGCCCCGGCGGCGGATCTCCCGGACGATGGCGGGACCCTCGGCGTAAAACAGCTCCATGCCCACCTTGACGAAGGGCTTCTCCTCTGTGAAGCGGTCCAGAAAAGCCAGTGTTTTCTCCCGGCTGTCGAAGTCCAGTGCAATGATAATGTCTTTACCCATGATGTGCTCCTCCTATGATATCCGTAAGCTGCTGAATGCCGTACCGCTCCATGGCGGCAGGCAGGTCCTGTATGATTTTCCGGCAGGCGCAGGGCTCCACCAGATTGGAGGCTCCCACGCCCACGGCGGTGGCCCCGGCCAGCATCAGCTCCAGCACGTCCTCGGCGGTGCTGACGCCGCCCATGCCCACGATGGGAATGTCCACGGCCTCGTAGACCTGATACACCATCCGCACCGCCAGCGGAAAGATGCCGGGGCCGGACATTCCGCCGGTGCCGTTGGCCAGCAGGGGACGGCGGCGCTTCAGATCGATCCGCATCCCCGGCAGGGTGTTGATAAGGCTGACGCCGTCGGCTCCGGCCTCCTGACAGGCCCGTGCCACGGCGGCGATATCCGCCGCAGCCGGGGAGAGCTTCATGATGACCGGCTTTTTCGTCACGTCACGGACGGCCCGTGTGACGGCGGCTGCCGTCTGGGGGTCTGCGCCGAAGGCGGCTCCGCCGCCGTGGACGTTGGGGCAGGAGATATTCACCTCCAGCCAGCCTACCTGATCCTCACCGTCCAGCTGGCGGCAGACCTGAGCGTATTCCTCTATGGAAAAGCCGCTGACGTTGGCCATCACCGGTTTGTGAAAGACCTCCCGCAGACGGGGCAGCTCCTCCCGGATGACGGCCTCCACGCCGGGGTTTTGCAGCCCCACGGAGTTCAGCAGACCCCCGGCGTACTCAGCGATGCGGGGGGTGGGGTTTCCGTACCGTGGGGTGAGCGTCGTCCCCTTGAAGGAGAAGGTCCCCAGACAGTTGATGTCGTAGATCTGTGCAAATTCATACCCATAGCCGAAGGTACCGCTGGCGGGGATGATGGGGTTCTCCAGCGGCAGACCGCAGAGGGTGACGGCGGTATTTACCATACGATCTCCTCCCTTCGCAGGACGGGGCCGTCCTTGCAGATGCGCTTGTGGCCGTATTTGGTGCGGCAGGTGCAGCCCATGCAGGCTCCGAAGCCGCAGCCCATGCGCTCTTCAAAGCTGAACTGCCCATCGGTGCGGCAGCGCTGCCACACGGCGTGGAGCATGGCCTCCGGCCCGCAGGTATAGAGGTGGGTGTAATTCACGCCCTCCATACCGTCGGTGACGAGGCCGCAGGTCCCGGCGCTGCCGTCGGCGGTGAGGAGGCGGACGGTGACGCCCAGCGCATGCAGCTCCTCCGCCAGAAAAATATCTGACGCCCGGTTGTAGCCCAGCACCGCCGTGACCTGACGATGCTCCGCCGTCAGACGGCGGGCCAGTCCGTACAGGGGCGGGATGCCGACGCCGCCGCCCACCAGCAGGGGGCGCTCCCCGGCGAGAGATGTGTCGTAGCCGTTGCCCAGCCCTGTCAGCACATCCAGCTCCGTTCCGGCGGGGAGATGGGTCATGGCCGCCGTGCCGTGGCCCAGCACCTTATAGATAAGGGTGGCGGCACCGGGCTCCCAGTCGCAGACGGAGATGGGGCGGCGCAGGTAGAAGCCGGAGAGCTTCAGATTTACGAACTGACCGGGGGCCGTGATGGCCTCCGTGTCGCCGGTGAGACGTAGGCGGTAGGTGTCCGACGTCAGGGGCGTATTTTCCGTAATGGTCCATGTGACCTGCTTCATGTGCGGTCCTCCTTGGAAAAGAGATCACCGTCCTGCCAGACGAGGCGGCCGTTGCAGACCGTCAGCAGGCAGCGGGCCTGTACCGGCCAGCCGGTGAAGGGGGTGGCCTTCCCCTGAGAGAGGAAGTCCGCCGGGTCGATGGGATACGAAGCCGACAGGTCAAAGACCGTGAAATCGGCGTGGGGGCCGTCTATCTCCCCCTGCGGGAGGCCGAAGCGGCAGCAGGGAGCATCGTGGAGCAGCTCCATCAGACGGGGGAAGGAGAGCAGACCCGGCTTTACCAGATAGGTATACAGCAGGGGAAAGGCGGTCTCCAGTCCTACGATGCCCATGGCGCTCTTCTCCAGCCCGCGGGACTTCTCCTCGGCGCTGTGGGGGGCGTGATCGGTGGCGATCATATCGATGGTGCCGTCGGCCAGCCCCTCCAGCAGGGCCTCCCGGTCGGCGGGACTGCGGAGAGGGGGATTCATCTTGAAGCGGCCGTCCTCCTGCAGCATGGTTTCGTCCATCAGCAGATAGTGGGGGGCCGTCTCACAGGTGACGTCCAGCCCCTCGGCCTTGGCCCGGCGGATCAGGGCCACGCTCTCCTTGGTGGAGATGTGGCAGACGTGGTAGCCGCAGCCGGTCTGGCGCACCAGCTCCAAATCCCGCCGGATCTGCACCCACTCGCTTTCGGAGCAGATGCCCCGGTGGCCGTGGGTGCGGGCGTAAGCCCCGTCGTGGATGTAGCCCCCGTGGAGGAGGGAGTTGTCCTCGCAGTGGGCCACGATGAGCTTATGAAGCCCCTTGGCGGTCTCCATGGCAAGGCGCATCTGCGCCTCGCTCTGCACACCTCGCCCGTCGTCGGAGAAGGCCGCCACATAGGGGGCCATGGCCGCCATGTCCGACAGCTCCTCCCCCAGCTGGCCACGGGTGATGGAGCCGTAGGGCAGCACCCGGATGGCGGCATCCCGGCGGATCAGGGCCAGCTGCTGCTCCAGATGGGGCAGGCTGTCCGGTACCGGGTCCAGATTTGGCATGGCACACACCGTGGTGTATCCGCCGTGGGCGGCGGCTTGGGTGCCGCTGGACATGGTCTCCTTATAAGAAAAGCCCGGCTCACGAAGATGTACGTGTACATCAACGAAACCGGGACATATCACAAAAGAAGAGGCGGGAATATGAACGGGAGAAACACTGGTGCCGTGTTGGATTTCAAAAGAAAAAACAGCATCCCCACGGGTGAGAACACCTCGGCGGAATATCTGGGCATCCTGAAAAACGACGGTCACGGTCATCACCTCCGCATGGCAAATTTTTCTTAGATTATCACACAGCGGGCCGCTTGTCAAGACGGGCCGCCACGATTTTTGTCACATTTTTCGTTGCGTTTTGACCGGGGATATGATACCATGCAGAAAAAACCACAGCGGCGCAGTGCTGTGCCGGGAAGGAGCCTTTATGAAAAAAACGCCCAAACCCAGAGATACGGTCCAGCGGCTGAAGGAGACCATTCATAAGCAGCCGGCGGTGTTCGCCGTATATGTGGCCCTGCGGTTGATCGTGCTGGCGGAGCTGGTAATGTCCATCATCCGGGGCGAATATGAAAGTGCCTTCATCTGCCTGCTGGTGCTGGCGCTGTTCATCCTGCCGTTTTTCATTCAGCAGAACTTCGGTATCCAACTGCCGTCGGTGCTGGAGATCATTATCCTGCTGTTTATTTTCGCAGCGGAGATACTGGGGGAGCTGGAGTGTTACTTCATCACCTACCCCAACTGGGACTCCATGCTCCACACCACCACGGGCTTCCTCTGCGCCGCCACAGGCTTTGCCCTTATCGACATCCTGAACCGCAACAGCCGCATCAAGTTCCAGCTGTCGCCGGTATATGTGGCGCTGGCGGCCTTCTGCTTCTCCATGACCGTGGGGGTGCTGTGGGAGTTTTTCGAGTTCGGCATGGACCGGGTGTTCCATCTGGATATGCAGAAGGACACCGTGGTGCAGAGCATTACCTCCGTGATGCTGGACCCCACCAACAGCAATACCCCCATCACCATCGACGGCATCCACTCGGTGGCCGTCAACGGCACGGATCTGGGCTTTGACGGGTATCTGGATATCGGGCTGTACGATACCATGGAGGATCTGTTCGTCAACTTCATCGGTGCCGTGACCTTCAGCGTCATCGGCTACTTCTACATCAAGCACCGGGGCAAGGGAAAGCTGGCGCAGGCATTTATCCCCACCCTGTCGGAGGACGAGGACAAGGAGGCATCGCTGCCGGAGGGAGACCCAGGAGCGCCGCCGGAATCGGAATAACGACAAAGAGGCAGGCACTTTTGTGCCTGCCTCTTTTGCTATAGGGGGTCAATCGTCCTGCTCCATATCGTATTCCAGTACAGCGCCGGTATAGGCATCGATGACATATTCGTACTCCATGCCATCCGCCTTGAATTCCACCTCGTATACCCAGCGGCCATCCTCGTCATCCAGCTCCACATCCATGTCGTAGGCCCGACTCTCTGACACACCGGCGTGGGTCAGGGCAGCGGCCTTGGCTGCGGCGTGGCCGATCTGCCCGGTGGGCTGGGCACTGCCGGTGGGCTGGGCATCATCGTCGTCATCGTCGTGGTCATCATCATGGTCATCCACATCGTCGTGACCGTCCGGCTCCACATAGGAGGTGAGCACAGCGCCGGTATAGGCATCGATGCGATACTCGTACTCCGTACCGCTGCGGTCCTCCAGCTCCACCTCGTAGTGGGCGGGAACCTCGTCCAGCTCAGCGTCCACCTCCTGCTTGGTCAGCTGGTCGGCGGACTGCCCGCAGGTGAGCAGGGCGATCTCCAGTGCTCGCTCCATGCCGATGGGCATGGCAGGAGCGCCGGTCTCGGCCAGATCCTTCAGCTCACCGATGGAGAGCCTGGACAGCTCCTCAAAGGACAGACTGTTGTTCAGGGCGAGGATACGGTTCACCAGCGCCGCCTTGCCGGTGGAGATGTGGTGGTCCTTGGCCTGCTTCTCCAGAGACGTGTCCTGCGTGACCGTCTGGGTCAATACGGAGGCCTGAGAGGCGCTGTCCCGCAGGATGCCGTCCACGGCGGCGGAGAGATCCTGCTGCAGTCGGTGAGCCCGGCTCTGATCCCGATCCTCTACGGAGATCATGATGGCGGAGGAGATGCTCTCCAGATAGCCGTTGCGGACCAGACTGCCGACGATGGCGTTTACTGCCACATCCAGCTTGGCCCCCTTCAGATCCTCGCCGTCGCCCATATCCGCCAGAATGGCATGGGCGTCGTCGTTCATAGGCACGCAGGCCAGAACCTTTTCATTTTGGTTGACCCGCAGCTCGATGCTGGGGTTGACGTCGATGGAGACCACGGAGGCCACAGCATTGGCCTGCCGCAGAAACAGTCCGCCGCCGCACAGCAGCAGAAGGGCCAGACAGGCCGCCATCGCCATCCATTTTTTCAGGGAGTGAGGTTTTGTTTTCATGGGGATTTCCGTTCCTTTCCGCTTCTCACAGCGGGAGAGAACGCCGTCCACGTCATGGGGGGCTGTTTTTTCCAGCGCTTGTGCAAGGCACTGTTCCAGCTTTTCATTTGTCATGGGCGTTATCTCCTTCCAGATCAGCACGCATTTTTCGGATTGCTCGGTGATACTTCGACAGGACGGTGGGGAGGGGCAGCTCCAGCAGAGCGGCGATCTCCCGGTGTTTTAGCCCGGTGACGGCATGGAGCAGTACGATGCGCCGCTCCTCCTCCCCCAGACGGGACAGAACGTGCTGCAGCAGCGTTCGCTCCTCTGTGGTCAGACCGGTCTCCTGCTGGGGAATGGCGTCCCATTCTGCCTCGCTGAGAACGGCGTGGCGCTCCGTGCGCCGCAGACGCATCAGGCAAAGATTCCGGCAGACCGTCAGCAGCCAGCCCATGGGAGAGCCGGTGGGGCGATACTGCGGGGCGTGATCCCACACATGAACGAATACATCCTGCGTGATATCCTGTGCGTCGTGGGTGTTTTTCAGGTACGACAGCGACAGACCATACACCGCCGTTCGGGTGAGATGGTAGAACTGCGCCAGCGCATCCTGCTGCCCGGCGGCGATGGCGGCCAGCAGTTCCGTCAGATGAGCACTGCTGCCGGCATATTCGGTTGTGGCGGGCCATGCAGTCATAGGCTTTTATCTCCTGTCATCCCTGTAATGCGTGGAGATGCGGTTTTATTGCGTGAAAAATAAAAAAATTTGCCAAGCCCGCAAAGAAGGACTCTGCGGGCCTGACAGACAGCTTAATTGTTGCCGGTGGGGATATAGGGCAGCAGGGCGGCGGCCACGCCGGAGATGGGCATGGTCTGCAGCCAGATACGTCCGGGACCGGTGAGGACGGTGTTGAAAAGGCCCTCGCCGCCCAACAGCTTGTTCTTCATGCCGGGAACCTGACGGATCTCCATCTGCACCCCGGCGGTGAAGCCCGCCACGTTGCCGGTGTCCACCACGATCTGCTGACCCGGCTGGAGGTCGTACTCCACCAGCGTGCCGTCGATCTCGGCAAAGGCCATGCCGCTGCCGCTGAGGCGCTGCATGATGAAGCCCTCGCCGCCGAAGAGGCCCGCGCCCAGCCGCTGGTTGAAGTGGATGGACAGCTCTACTCCCGGCACGGCGGCCAGAAAGGCACTCTTCTGGAGGATCATATCGTGGCCGGGAGTGATGGCGATCTCCTTGATCTGGCCGGGGAAGCTGGAGCCGAAGGCGATCATCCCGGCGCCGTGAGCGGTGTAGATGTTCTGGAACATACTCTCGCCGGAGAACATTTTAGAGAACATCCGCCCCAGTCCACCGCCATGGGTCTGCATCTCCATATTAGGGCTCATCCAGACCATGGAGCCACGCTCCGTGACCATCTGCTCGCCGTCTTCCAGCTGACAGATCACCACGGGGAAGGGAGTGCCTTTGATTTCATAACGCATGGTGGTATCCTCCTTACGATTTTCCGGCAGAGAAGGGAAGAACCTCCGCCGTGTGTTTCTTGGTATGGCTCCAGTATAGCAGAGAAACGGAACGAAAGGAAGAAGAAAATATATCCGAAGCCTTACACTTTGCAAGAAGCGGCTCAGGACTCCGTCGTCTCCGGCTCCTTGCGGAGGGTCTTGACGAAGCAGAGGAAGTACACCAGATGCTCTGTCTGCTGCGCCGACAGCGTGCTCCATTTTGCGGGCATCCTTGGCAGCGGTGGCCTCGCTGACGCCCAACCGGATGAGAAGGTCCCGGAGCATTTGATTTTATTCGTAGATGCTCTGAGCGACCCCGGTCCCCAGAGCCGTCAGATGGATGGTCTTGGCTGGCGCTGCCTCGCAGAGAGACGTTGCCCATGGAATACTGCTGGCGTTCTTCATGTTGACGCTGGCGTAGTAAACACCGTCGGTAGCGCTCCTCCGTGGCCCGGACGGCCTCCATGGTGCTGTCAGAGCAGTAAAGCGCCCAGTAAAAGGAATCCCGCTGGGCGCTCTCCAAGTCCACCCCCCAGAGAAGGGGTGCAGTGCGCTGGTGGATGCGGCCAAGGTGGTGACGGAGCTGGAGCGCATCGAGTATGTGGAGGACCCGCATCTGGGCAAGGGCTCCTACTGCGTGGTGGAGAGGCACGCAGACGGCGGGGCGTGCAGTGTGCCGGACTACGCCGTCATCAAGATCTTCCGCCACATCGTGCAGGGAGAGGGACCGGACACCATCGTCCGGGAGATTGACGAGGCCATCCAGGCGCTGCCGGAGGGGTATGACACGGTGTGTACGGACGGGATGTTCTCTCAGGGAGAGTGGCAGTTGCTGTCCATTGCACGGGCCGCAGCGGCAGACCCCGCTGTGCTGCTGCTGGATGAGATCACCGCCAATCTGGATGCCGAGACGGAGGCCCGTGTGCGGGAGGCCCTGCGTCAGGCCTCCCGTGGGCGCACCGTCCTCTCCGTTTCCCACCGCATCTATGAGAGTTTTGGCGGCAGGACTGTGGAGATCCGGCCCCAAGGACAGTAAATGCCGGGAGTGCAGCCCCGGAAGTCGTAAGACCTCCGGGGCTGCAAAATGCTGGGGAAAGAAACGGTTGACAGCGTCGATGGGTTCTGTTATGATGAACCGTGGTCGGAGAGACCTATTTCAACCATCAACGGAGGTGAATGTTCATGGATAGCTGCGGAAGTACAGGGCGAAGCCGGATATGCGGCGCACAGAGACACAGATACCGGATGTGGTCATCCATGAGCAGGAGCTGATCACATTCTGTTTTGCCGTGCCCTCCTGCACCGCACCGGAGACGTCTTGCTGTGGCAACTATCTCTGAGGCGGTGTATTTTTGCGCCCATTTTGCCCAAAGTAGCGTCAAAGGAGGACAAGAATATGATGAACAGAATGGTAAAAAAGGATTTCGCACAGGAGATCGCAGCGGTTATCCGCACGGCCAAAAACGGGGACCGGCTACCGGAGCTGCTGAAGCACTACCACTGGCGGGATGTGGCCAAAGCCATTACGCTGCTGGCGGATGCGGAGCGGGAGCGGCTGTTCCGGCAGATGGACGCCCAGACGCTGGCGGAGATATTCCCCTATCTGGACGATGCCTCCCGCTATCTGGCGGAGCTTCCGGCGGCGCTGGCGGCAGAAATGATAGCCGACATGGACACGGCGGATGCGCTGGATATGCTGCGGGAGCTTCCGGAGGAGAAGAAACAGACCCTGGCCGCCCATCTGGACGACGATACCCGGAAGGATGTCCGGCGGCTGCTGGCCTTTCATCAGGAGGAGATCGGCAGCCGCATGAGCGGCAATTTCGTCTGCATCCCGGATACGCTGACCGTCTGCGGCGCCATGAACGAGCTGGTGCGGCAGGCCGGTGAGCACGACAATATCTCCACGCTGTATGTGGTGGACGGCAGCGGCGTCTTTGCCGGGGCCATCGACCTGAAGGATCTGATCATCGCCCGTGAAAACGATCCGCTGAGCGGGATCATCCGCCGCAGCTATCCCTATGTGCTGGCCCACGAGCGGGTGGAGGACTGCATCGACCGGATCGCAGAGTATGAGGAGGATTCCCTGCCGGTGCTGACGGAGGACGGGAGGATCGCCGGTATCCTCACCGCTCAGGATCTGGTGGAGCTGGTGGATGACGCCATGAGCGACGACTACGCCAAGCTGGGCGGCCTGACCTCGGAGGAGGACCTCCGGGAGCCTGCCGCCGTCAGTATGAAAAAACGTCTGCCGTGGCTCATCGTGCTGCTGTTTCTGGGCATGGGCGTCTCGTCGGTGGTGGGCATCTTCGAGTCCGTGGTGGCGGTGCTGCCCATCGTCATCTGCTTCCAGTCGCTGGTGCTGGACATGGCAGGCAATGTCGGGACTCAGTCGCTGGCCGTCACCATTCGTGTCCTCATGGACGAGAACCTTACCCTGAAGGAGGAACTGGCTCTGCTGGGCAAGGAGATGCGGGTGGGTCTTCTCAACGGCGGGTGCCTGGGACTCATGGCGCTGGCGGTTTTAGGGGTCTACATCCATGTGTGCAAGGGCTATGCGTGGGGGCCGGCTTTTCTGATCTCCGGCTGCGTTGGGGTGTCGCTGGTGGTGGCCATGGTGATCTCCAGCCTTGTGGGGACGATGGTTCCCATGCTGTTTCATAAGATCCACATCGATCCGGCGGTGGCCTCCGGCCCGCTGATCACGACGGTCAACGATCTGGTGGCCGTGGTGACCTACTATGGACTGGCCCTGCTGTTTCTGGTGAATATGTTCCATCTGTGAAAAAAGAAGTACCCCTGTAACCTGACGGTTACAGGGGTACTTGTCATAACGCAACACGATCCGCATGGAGGTATACGCTTTTTTTCGCAACTGCCCGCAGGGACAGATGCTGCCAGTCGTTCTGACTGCTGCAATCCGGATTGATGTTGGCGATCTCCTCGCCCTCCGTACCATCCGAATACTAAAAACGCAGCACGATCCCGAATCTGCGGCTTGTGCCGGAGGTCAGCGGCACGGAATCACCTTTGGCCCAGCATCCTGATGCATGGACATCTCCAGCACTGCCGGAAATAAGAATGTTTTGATAAGCCTGTTTGATAGAACTACTCCCAGTGCTCTCCGTTTTTCCCGGATTCTACCCAATCCTGCATTCAGAACATGATGCCCTTGTTCTTATTGACCTCATACCATGTCTGGACAATATGGGCGATGTATCGTTTTCCGACCTGATTCACAGCCTGATGAACTTCTGCATCGGCACCACACAGGCTGGGGACAACAAATTTGTCTCCCTGATGCTGGCCTGTGCCCGCCACATGGCGAAGCCCAGTGAGGCTGCAAGAAATACATGAACATGAAGCATTTGGAGGCGGCTTTGGATGACGTCTCTATTGCCGGCTGACTTCACTCAGCCGGAGCCTGCAAACAATTTTGCGCATAAATCTTGACGGGACCCCCACCCTTGTAAAGAGCCAATGTGGGGCAGACGCGGATAAGATCCGCCCGTCGGGGCAAAAGGAAAAACGGCAGGCATCCTGCGATGCTTGCCGTTTTTCTGGTACGCCCGACTGGATTCGAACCAGCGGCCTACAGAGTCGGAGTTATCAGGCCGTCAAGCCGGAAAGCCCTGCGGCGCAAGGGCTTGGTTGAGATTGCACAAATTTCCGCCATTTTGAAGAAAAAACCTCGGAAGCCTTGCCTTGCAAGGCTTCCGAGGTTTTTTGCGATAGTAGTCAAATAGTAGTCTGAGCAGGTCACACGTCACGCAGCTCGATTCAACTGAGTGGCCCTATCGATAAACTCCTTCATGTCTTCAATGTAGGTGTATAAAGTAACACAAAAAGCAACAGACAGCCGCCACAATTCCGTAATGATTGATGCTTGA
>UMEH01042480.1_pt1 | contig 15652 bp, 10 predicted proteins | sample 1964681 | NCBI WGS metagenome assembly UMEH01 (sample SAMEA4836013, study PRJEB28245) | human gut metagenome | biome: gut microbiome; material: fecal sample | place: Denmark | collected 2008
CTGCTCTGGAGTGAAGAGAAGCTTTGCTCCTGGGCAGTTTCACCATGTTTGCGGAATACACAGCAACGCCGTGCATGGAGAAAACTGGCGAAAGGGAATAATATCCGCATAGATATATTCCATATAACATTTATATAGAATAATAATATTGTATTCTTATAAAAAATCACATTGCTATATAGAGGTATTCTCTCTATACAGCAATGTGTAATTATAGATAATGGTCATTCAACCATACGACTATAGGTTTGAGTTTGTCCTTTATCGATATTCTCTATCTTGATAAGGACCATTGCTCTTGATGGAATTGTGCTTGGAAGTTCTTTCATCAGTTTACCTATTATTTCATCCACGTTGTTAAAACCAACATCAGTGAACTCACTGATTTTCCTTCCTCGATAAAAAATAGAACCTTTCATCATCTGACGGAATGAAAATCGTTCAAATACTGTGCTATCAGCCTTCGAGTAATCTCTTGATTTATCCTCGGTGAAAAATATCTTCTCCAAGACTTTCTCATTCAATGCCCATGCAGGTGAGAAGTCTATCTTAACATAAGACCTTGTTACACGATGACGGTCAGAGTGGTTCATAGCAAAGCCAACCTCGTCAATGGATGCTCCACATTCGTTTTGGGCAACTGTTGCCCATGTGTGGCGAAATGTATATACACAATACGCCTTCTCATGTGGAATATGGAGACTTTTCTCGCATATCTGACGGATTCCGCAATTAATGTTGGCACCAAAACTGTCGCTGTTGGTCATACGTTTGTAGAAATCGAAAAGATAAGGCGAGGTTGTTTTATCAAGATACTTGTCGAATACAGGTTGCAAGATACCAGGTATTTTCATTTCCATATAAGCATGATCGTTTCTGAACTTGCGAGTTTTTGCTCGCTCATAGCTAATGATGCCATCATGGTAATCTTCTTTCTTCAAATTATATATATCAACAGTATTCATTCCTGCAAGGCAAAGCACCATCATGGCAACATCATGCCCAAGCTCTGCCAAAGGTAATATACGGTCGGAAGGTGGGAGAGGAGCGGCAAAGAAAGCACGGCATTCTTCCATAGTAATTGCTCGCTTCTCTGGAGTGTCTGCCTTTGGTATTTTTATTTTTAGCCATGGATTTGTTGTTATTCGGATGATACCGCAATCATAGTCGTTAAATTCAAGCAACGCTTGCCTGAATATTTGTCTTATACATATCGGGTACATTTCCTTGGCTCTTGCAGTTTTGGCAAGAGACTTTATCCATCCATTGATAAACTTGGATGTGAGTTGCGAACACATTATTTTATTGGAACCTGCATAGAGTTCCAAATGTCTATAGGCAAGTTCGTAATTCCTGGCGTTCCGTTCATGACCATTGTTGTATATATTGTCATGGTATTGTCTTGCATAATCAGAAAAGCATACATCAGCAGTACCGCTTTCCAAATATGCAACGACATCATCCACACTCCATGTGCGAATAGGCTGTTTGTTGAGCATATCCGCAAAATGGGCTATCTTGACAGTACATGCTTCAAGAACAAAAGGATCCTTGACTTCATGGTTCTTTTTGTTCACAGATTTTGTTTCTACGATTTTGTCTGTTTTCAGATACCTTGACTTTCTGTTGTGAGTAACCCGGATAGATACATTCCAGAATCCATCTGCTCTCTGTCTCAGTGCCACTGTTTTAAATGTTGCCATATCTTTTATGTTTAAATTGTTCTTAGAATCATTCTGAAAGTTGTAAAACATGTGTAAAACATGTCTTTGGAAATTGTAAAACATATGTAAAACATCCATCATCATTTGTAGCATTTCAGTGGTACTTCCGCTAAAAACGAATTAAGTGGAAAGTCCTCTGTTACAAGGACTTTCCACTTAATTTATTGAGAGTCAAATATTTGCTATTATTCCTCTACAGCAGCTTGTGCGGCCGCAAGACGTGCGATAGGCACGCGGAATGGAGAGCAGCTGACGTAATTTAGGCCAACTTTATGGCAGAACTTAACTGATGAAGGTTCACCTCCATGTTCTCCACAAATTCCACATACAAGTTCAGGACGAGTTGCGCGGCCTTTTTCTACTGCCATCTTAACAAGCTGTCCAACACCATTCTGGTCGAGAACCTGGAATGGGTCAACGTTAAGTATCTTCTTGTCAAGATATACAGGCAGGAAGCTGGCGATATCGTCGCGGCTGTATCCAAATGTCATCTGTGTCAAGTCGTTAGTTCCAAAGCTAAAGTATTCTGCTTTCGCAGCAATGTGATCAGCTGTTAAAGCTGCTCGCGGTATCTCAATCATAGTTCCAACACGGAATGCTATTTCTATACCTTCCTCTTCGAAAATCTCTTTTGCCGTTTCACGAATGACCTTCTCCTGCATATCAAACTCATTGACGATACCGATGAGAGGCACCATGATTTCTGGTTTAGGATCAAATCCTTCTTTCTTTAACTGAACTGCAGCACCCAATATGGCTCTTGTCTGCATTGCCGTAATCTCGGGATATGTGTTGCCAAGGCGGCATCCGCGGTGACCAAGCATAGGATTGTGCTCACTTAGGCAGTTTACTCTCTGCTGAATCTCCTGAACGGTTATTCCCATTTCTTTAGCCATGATTTGCTGACCTTCAAGATCGTGGGGAACGAACTCGTGCAAAGGAGGATCAAGTAAGCGGATGTTGACAGGATATCCGTCCATTGCTTTCAATATACCATAGAAATCTTGTTTCTGATATGGTAAAAGTTTTGCAAGTGCTTTTTCGCGACCTTCAACTGTATCCGACAGAATCATTTCGCGCATTGCCTTTATCTTCTCATTTTCGAAGAACATGTGTTCTGTGCGGCAGAGTCCGATTCCGACTGCACCAAAATTACGAGCTACAGCTGCATCGTGCGGAGTGTCTGCATTTGTTCGTACGACGAGTTTTGTGTATTTGTTGCACAAATCCATAAGTGAAGCAAAATCACCTGTAACCTCTGCCGGCTTGGTTTTTACCTCACCAAGATAGATTTCACCTGTAGATCCGTTTATAGAGAGATAATCGCCTTCTTTAAGCATTACACCGTCTATTTCAACAGTACGTGCTTTATAGTCAATATTCAAAGCTCCTGCACCAGACACACAGCATTTACCCATGCCTCTTGCAACAACTGCAGCGTGAGAAGTCATACCGCCTCTTGCTGTAACAATACCTTCTGCTGCTGCCATACCGGCCAAATCTTCAGGACTAGTTTCTATACGGACCATTATTACGCGTTTGCCGTCATCATGCCATTTTGCCGCATCGTCGGCAAAGAAAACAATTTGTCCGCAAGCTGCACCAGGTGAAGCAGGAAGACCTCTTGTGAGTACCTTTGCGGTCTTTAATGCGTTCTTGTCAAAAATAGGGTGGAGTAGCTCATCAAGCTTATTAGGCTCGCAACGTTTTAAGGCAGTCTTTTCATCTATTTCTCCTTCACGCAGCAGGTCCATCGCAATTTTAACCATTGCTGTACCTGTACGTTTTCCGTTACGTGTCTGCAGGAACCAAAGCTTTCCTTCTTGAACGGTAAACTCCATATCCTGCATGTCATGATAGTGGTGTTCAAGCTTTTCCTGAAGTGCATTGAGCTGTGCATATATTTCAGGCATAGCTTCTTCCATTGACGGGTATTTAGATATTCGCTCCTCTTCAGAAATGCCTTGCTGCTTAGCCCATTCAATAGAGCGTGCCTTTGTTATCTGTTGAGGTGTGCGTATTCCGGCAACAACGTCTTCACCCTGTGCATTAACAAGGTATTCACCATTGAAACAGTTTTCTCCGGTGGCTGCGTCACGGCTAAAGCATACGCCTGTTGCTGATGTCTGTCCCATGTTTCCGAATACCATGGCCATAACAGTTACAGCAGTACCCCATTCTGCAGGTATTCCTTCCATCTTACGATAAAGGATGGCACGTTCATTCATCCAGCTGTCGAATACGGCACATATAGCTCCCCAAAGCTGTTCCATTGGGTCGTCAGGGAATTCCTTGCCTGTTTGTTTCTTTATAGCCTCTTTGAATAATTTGACAAGTTGCTTGAGTTCGTCAACAGTCATTTCATTGTCAAGAGTTATATTTCGTACAGCCTTTACCTTCTGAATTATAGCTTCAAACGGATCGATGTCTTCTTTGTTTACAGGTTTCATTCCTAAAACCACATCACCGTACATTTGTACAAAACGTCTGTAACTGTCGTATGCGAATCGTTCATTTCCGGTTTTCTTTGCCAAACCTTCAACAACCTTGTCGTTTAGACCGAGGTTCAAGATTGTATCCATCATACCAGGCATTGAAGCACGTGCTCCGGAACGTACGCTGACGAGCAGAGGATTCTCTACGTCGCCAAATTTGCTGTTCATCAAAGTTTCTATATGATGTACAGATGCTTTTACGTCGTCGCTTAAAAGTGCAACTACACTTTCTTTGCCTTTTTCAAAATATTCGTTACAAACATCTGTTGTAATAGTGAAGCCAGGAGGAACTGGCACTCCGATAAGGTTCATTTCGGCCAAGTTGGCACCCTTTCCGCCTAGCAGATTACGCATATCTGCTTTTCCTTCAGCTTTTCCGTTACCGAAGGTGTAAACTCTTTTTTCTGTCATATTAATTTATGGTTTTCATGTATATTTTTTATCCAAGATTTTTGTTATGTGCAAATATACTTAAATTTTATTAACTAACAAATTTTTTTCTCTGTTTTTAGGTACAATCAATATAATTTGTTTTGTAAATATGCGTTTATTATGTCATTTGGAAATTATTGTTTGCATACTCGTTTTTTTGTAAACAGGCCATTTTACAAGTTTAATTACCTAAATGTTAAATAATGTAATTTGCGTGTGTTATATGGCTAATTGACAATTTGTAATGTTTTTACTGAAAAGTGGTCCAATGTGTTAGTGGCTGTGTGTAAGAATAATGGAATGAAATAGACTTTGCTTTACTTAATGTCATGGTTACGTTGGCGGTTTATGAACATTTTTGTGCGAAACTTGTGGCTTGTGTTTGATAATTAATCGCTTTTTAACATGTAATTCATTGGGTTTCGGACTCTAAATCAATATAAATTTATATGTAAAAGCATATGTTTGGCAATGTGTTTAATATGGATTTGTACTGTTTGATTCTTGTGCTTTTTGTAATGTATTGATTTCCAGTGTGTTATTGAGGATGATTTTCTGTGCGTTTTGTGGATGTAATTTGTTATATTAAGGTCTGTTACTGTTTTTTTTAGCTGTTCGTAAATCCAAAAAGTAAGCATGACGCAAATAAATGTTTCAATGTGAAACTTAGGCGACCGGTTGATAAATGTCAATTATGCCTTAGCAATGTGATTATATTTGAATGTATGCTAAAATAGAATTGGAAAATTTGTTTTACTAATTAAAATTTCTACCTTTGTAAAAGAATGTAAATGGGTATGGAGATGATATGGGTACGCCCTGTTGTATGGGGCTTCCGCTCAATCCTGCACTTTATAATTGTAATTCTGAATATACCTTATTATATAAGGATAGCGGAAACAAAATAGGTGTAATGCCCTTTATAAATTTAATGTGATTATATTTTAAATCTAAATTACTTATATTAAACACTTTATTGTATGGATAAGACAATTGAAATGAATGCGAACCCACTAGTTGAGTTCCTGCGTAAACCTTCAAAATGCTTTACTAAAGCAGACATAATTGCATTTATACGTGAAAAGGGTATACGTATGATAGATTTTATGTATCCGGCTGAAGACGGACGCATAAAAACTCTAAACTTTATGATTAATGATTATGCTTATCTTGAAACTATATTAACAGACGGCGAGCGAGTTGACGGTTCTAGCTTGTTCCCCTCATTTATAGAGGCAGAAAGTAGTGATTTGTATGTAATACCACGTTTCCGCACTGCATTTGTAAGCCCGTTCTCAGAGATTCCTACTTTGTGCATGTTATGCTCATTCTTTGACAAGAATGGCGAACCATTTGAATGTTCTCCTGAACGTACATTGCATAGAGCAGCAGCAGCGTTTGAAGAGTCTACAGGCATGACTTTTGAGGCGATGGGCGAATTGGAATATTATGTTATAGCTGATGATAATGGAATGTTCCCTGCTGTAGATCAGAGAGGATATCACGAATCAGGTCCTTTTGCAAAGTTTAATGAGTTCCGTAAGCAGTGTATGGCATACATTGCTCAGACTGGCGGACAAATCAAGTATGGACATTCTGAGGTTGGAAACTTTACTCAGGATGGAAAAGTTTATGAGCAGAATGAAATAGAGTTCTTGCCCAACCCTGTAGAAACAGCAGCTGATCAGTTGGTGTTGGCAAAATGGGTAATCAGAAATCTTGCACAAATGAATGGGCTTGATGTTACTTTCGCTCCTAAAATAACTGTAGGAAAGGCCGGCTCAGGTTTACACATACATATGCGTATGATGAAAGACGGAAAGAACTGCATGATTAAAGAGCACAAGCTTTCAGAAGAGGCTAGAAGAGCTATTGCCGGTATGATGATTTTGGCTCCATCTATTACTGCATTTGGCAATAAGACATCTGTGTCATACTTCAGATTGGTTCCTCATCAGGAAGCGCCAACAAATGTTTGTTGGGGTGATTGCAACAGATCTGTACTTGTGCGCGTTCCTCTAGGATGGACTTCTGGCCGTGACATGTCTGTTCAGGTTAACACTCTTGAAGCAGAAGCTAATAATGATACAACTCTCAAACAGACTGTTGAGATGCGCTCACCTGACGCTTCTGCAGATATATATCAGCTTATGGCAGGTTTGTGCGTAGCATGTAGATATGGCTTGGAGATGGAAAAAGAAGAGGCCTTAAAGATTGCTACAGATAAGTATGTCGGAATTGATGAAGCTAAAAAAGGTCTGTCAAAGTTTGAGCAGCTTCCTGATTCATGTGTAGCTTCTGCAAAATGGCTTGAGAAGCAGCGTGGATTATATGAGGACAAAGGTGTCTTCTCTGCAAGAATGATAGATGGTATCATTAGAGCTTTAAACAAACAGGATGACTCTAACTTGCGTGAGTCTGCAGAAAAGGATAGCAAACTGATGCAGAAGTTAGTTGAGTCTTCTTTCTATTGCGGATAATTTTATAGATAAGCAAGTTTAGCTATTTTTAGTATAAAGGCAAATATCTTTAGATGATTTCAGATAATCATTTAAGGGTATTTGCTTTTTTATTCTGACATAAAGTATTTGGGGCGTTAGGATATATTCCATTCACGTGTATTTTGATTATATTTGTTATAATTAGGAGTGTTCTGATGATGGCGCTTAGCAGGATTGCACATGCCTAAAATGTTATGACATTTAGTGCTTTCATGTAAAGTTTTAATCATACACACATTTGTGTATGTCTTATTGACTTCTTTATTAATAAGGTAAATTGTTATTTTCTTAATTTTTAGATTATACGTTGTTGTATTTTAAAAATATCAGTTAACTTTGCATAATAATTATATGCATGCGTATAAATATGGGCTGGTTCGGGCCGCTTTATTAATATGTATGTGAGGTGTTGCATTACATTAATTAATATTAAAATGAGCAGAAAGAAAAAATCACTACCGGTTTTAGAAAATATAACAATAACTGATTATGCAGCAGAGGGGAAAGCTTTGGCAAGAGTAAATGAACTTGTCGTGTTTGTCCCATTTGCTGTTCCTGGTGACGTTGTTGATTTGCAGGTGCGGAGAAAGAAACATAGCTATTGTGAAGCAGAGATAATAAGATTTATAAAATATAGCGAAAGGAGGGTTAAGCCATTCTGTCAGCATTTTGGAATTTGTGGAGGATGTAAATGGCAGAATATACCATATGATGAGCAGCTTAGAATGAAACAAAAACAGGTCTATGATCAGTTGACTCGTATTGGTAAAGTTAATCTACCAGAATTCAATCAGATATTAGGCTCTGTTAAAACCCAAGGCTATCGTAATAAATTGGAATTCGGCTGTTCGAATAGACGATGGCTAACTCAAGAAGAAATAGCTTCAGGTTCGGATTTTACACAGATGAATGCTGTTGGATTCCATATAACAGGTGCGTTTGATAAAATTTTGCCGATAGAAAAATGTTGGCTAATGGATGATCTGCAAAATAAAATCAGAAATGCAATCAGAGACTATGCATATGAACATGATATCGTATTCTATGATATCAGGAAACAATGCGGGTTGTTGCGTGATATTATGGTCAGAAACTCTGATACAGGAGAGTGGATGGTTTTAATACAATTTCATTATGAAAAGGATGAAGATGAGGTTATTGCCAAAAACTTACTTCAGCATATTGCAGACGCTTTCCCTGAGATAACGTCGTTACTATATGTTAATAATCAAAAAGGTAACGATACCTTTAATGATTTAAATATTGAAGTGTTTAAAGGTAATGATTATATATATGAAACTATGGACGGCTTGACATTTAAAGTTGGAGCTAAAAGTTTTTATCAGACAAACACGAAGCAGGCCTATCATCTTTATTCTGTAGTACGTGATTTTGCAAATCTTACAGGTAACGAACTTGTTTATGACTTATATACAGGAACTGGAACGATTGCTAATTTCGTTTCTAGATATGCTAAACGTGTTATAGGTATTGAATATGTTCCGGAGGCTATTGAGGATGCTAAAATTAATTCTGAAATAAATAACATATCTAATACCTTATTCTTTGCAGGTGATATGAAAGATATATTAACGGAATCATTTATATCTGAAAATGGTACTCCTGATATAATAATTACAGATCCGCCTAGAGCTGGTATGCATCCTGATGTGGTTCAAACTATAATTAAAACAGCTCCAAAGAGAATAGTGTATGTAAGTTGTAACCCTGCAACACAGGCACGTGATTTATCTCTTTTGGATAATTTGTATGAGGTCGTTGCTGTACAGCCTGTAGATATGTTCCCGCATACGCCTCATGTTGAAAACGTCGTGTTATTAAACAGACGCGTAAATTAAATTTTGATGATAAGGTTATACCTTCGTTTTATATGTTGTGTGTGAATTATTAGCTTTTATAGGTTTAAATTTATAGAAAATTGAAAAGAATAATATCATTTTTTGTATTTTGTGCGATTATTTGCAATGTGTGTGCGCAAAAGAAAGAAGTGTTTAGTATGCCTAAGTTAAGCGGTTATGCAATTGGGCAATATCAATATTCTGGTAAATATAATTCAGAAAGCAATACTTTTAGTTTACGAATGGTTAGATTGTCTTTGGACGGACGTATATTAAATGACTTTGCATATAAACTCCAGGGACAAGTTAATGGAAATACAACAACTCTTGGTGAAAGTCCGCGAATCGTTGATGTCTTTATTGAATGGCAGAAATATGATTTTATCAAGATAAAAGTAGGACAGTTTAAACGTCCGTTTACTTTTGAGAATCCTATGAATCCCATTGACCAGGGGTTTATGAGCTATGCTCAAAATGTGACTAATCTTTCGGGATTTAATGATAGAACAGGTGAACATTCATCGAATGGTCGTGATATTGGAATACAATTACAAGGTGATTTACTAAAAATAAAAGAAGGGAGGGCGCTGTTACATTATCAGATAGGTGTGTTTAATGGCCAGGGTATAAATACGAAGGATGTAGATAACCAGAAGGATATTATTGGGGGATTGTGGGTTATGCCAATATCTGGTATGCGTTTGGGGGCATTCGGGTGGACTGGTTCATATGCACGTAAAGACAATAATGGAATAAAAAGTTTATCTAAACGTCGCTATGCCATTAGTGGTGAGTATGTTACAAATGACTGGACTTTCCGTTCTGAATACATACACTCTACAGGATATGGCTTTAAAACTGTTTATAATGATAAAACAAATTTAAGTGAAACTGAAGTAGATTATGAAAAAGGTAATAAGGCTGATGGATTTTATGCATTAGCTATAGCGCCAATAATAAAAAATAAGTTTCATGTAAAAGCTCGTTATGATATGTATCGGCCAAGTGCAGAATGGAATAATAGCAAGACATATTATGAAATTGGTGCAGATTATGAATTCGTAAAGAATTTGAAGATTTCAGCAGAATACATATTGGTTAATGACCGTTCTTTAGAAAAACATAATTATAGTATGATTGATACACAGTTATCATTCAGATTTTAAAAAATGTAATACCATGAATATACCGTCAGTTTTTTGGATTGTGCCTTTCGCATCTGTTTGTGCGTTAATAATGGCTTTTTATTTTTATAAGTCAATGATGAGAGAAGATGAGGGCACAGAAAGAATGAGAGTAGTTGCAGGGTATGTAAGAACCGGTGCAATGGCATATTTAAGACAGCAGTATAAAGTTGTAATAATTATATTTGTTGTTATCAGCCTGATATTTGCATTTATGTCTTATGTACTACACGTGCAAAATCCATGGGTACCGTTTGCATTTATTACAGGCGGTTTGTTTTCTGGATTATGTGGCTTCTTTGGCATGAAGACAGCTACATATGCATCGGCACGTACTGCAAATGCAGCTAGGCATAGCCTTAATAAAGGATTAAAAATTGCATTTCGGAGTGGAGCTGTGATGGGTTTGGTTGTTGTTGGCTTAGGCCTTATGGATATAGCATTGTGGTTTGTCATATTAAATGCATTTTATGATGGTGAAGCCAATGCTCTTGTTACAATTACGACAACAATGCTTACATTTGGTATGGGTGCGTCTACTCAAGCCTTGTTTGCTCGTGTAGGTGGAGGTATTTATACTAAAGCTGCAGATGTTGGTGCAGACCTTGTCGGTAAGGTTGAAGAAAACATACCGGAGGATGATCCGAGAAATCCGGCAACAATTGCAGATAATGTAGGCGATAATGTCGGTGACGTTGCAGGAATGGGTGCTGATCTATATGAGAGTTATTGTGGCAGTATCTTAAGTGCTGCTGCATTGGGTGCCATGGCTTTTGGGGTTAATTATGAAATGCAGCTTAAAGCAGTTATAGCTCCAATGCTAATAGCGGGTGTTGGGATATTTTTATCTTTAATCGGCATTTTTGTGGTTAAGACAAAGGATAATGCTACAATGAAGGATTTGCTGCATTCGTTAAATTTAGGTACAAACGTTTCTGCTGTTCTTATTGCAGTTGCATCATTTTTAATCTTGTATTTGTTAAAAGTTGAAAATTGGATCGGACTTTCGTTTTCTGTAATTAGTGGACTTCTCGCAGGTGTTATAATAGGAGCAGCGACCGAGTTTTATACAAGTCAAAGTTATGGTCCGACAAAGGATGTGGCTAAGTCTTCCGAAACGGGATCAGCAACAGTAATTATTAAAGGTATAAGCACAGGAATGATTTCTACCATGATTCCTGTAATTACAATTTCTGTTGCTGTAATGTTAAGTTATTTGTGTGCGAACGGCTTTGACATGTCTATGAATTCAGAAAGTATTTCTAAAGGACTATATGGTATAGGTGTTGCTGCTGTCGGCATGCTTTCAACTTTAGGTATAACATTAGCGACGGATGCTTATGGTCCTATAGCGGATAATGCAGGTGGTAATGCCGAGATGTGTGGATTGGGAGAGGATGTAAGAAAAAGGACCGATTCACTTGATGCTTTAGGAAATACTACAGCCGCAACAGGAAAGGGATTTGCTATAGGAAGTGCAGCATTGACAGCTCTCGCTTTATTGGCGTCATATATTGAGGAAATAAAAATAAATATGGTAAGAGCGGCTAACGAAGGTGTTGTCTTTATTGATAATTTAGGAAATGTTTTTGAACCTAAAAATGCTCAGCTGTTAGATATGATAAGTTTCTTCCAGGTTAACCTCATGAACCCAAAGGTTTTAATAGGAATCTTTATTGGTGCTATGTCTGCATTTATATTCAGTGGTATCACGATGGGAGCTGTTGGACGTGCAGCAGGTTCAATGGTAGAAGAGGTTAGAAGACAATTCAGAGAGATAAAGGGTATCTTGGAAGGTATAGCAACTCCGGATTATGGCCGATGCATACAAATTTCTACAAAGTCAGCTTTGCGTGAAATGATATTGCCTTCTTTATTGGCTATAGCTATTCCTGTGTTAGTAGGTATAGTTCTAGGTGTTTCCGGCGTTCTGGGACTTTTAATAGGTGGAATGTCCACTGGATTTACTCTTGCTATTTTTATGTCAAATGCTGGAGGGGCATGGGATAATGCTAAGAAAATGATTGAAGAAGGTAACTTTGGCGGTAAAGGTTCTTCTTGTCATAAAGCGGCAGTTGTAGGTGATACGGTTGGTGATCCTTTTAAGGATACTTCAGGTCCCTCTTTAAATATATTAATTAAGCTGATGTCGATGGTTAGTATTGTGATGGCTGGTCTGACAGTGGCCTTAATTTAGAAACTCGACATGTCAAAATGACACTAATAATTAGTCGATTTTGTACTTTCGGCCAATCGTACCCAATATTTTATATAATTTAATAATATGAAATAACTTTATTATAAAAAAATAATGTAACTTTGCGGGCGAAAAAAGAAAGGCCGTATTTAATGCGGACACTTAGGAGTAATTAACGTTGATTAGACAGCGCTTTTAACAAACATTAGGTATAATTATTTAAGGAAATTATTTTAACCCTTTAAAATAAAAAAAGATGATTAAAATTGGTATTAACGGATTTGGCCGTATTGGTCGTTTCGTATTCCGTTCAACTCTTGAAGAGGCAAACAAGAACGATGTAGTTGTAGTAGGTATCAATGACCTTCTGCCTGTTGATTACATGGCATATATGCTGAAGTATGATACAATGCACGGCCAGTTTGACGGTACAATTGAAGTTGACACTGCAAAAAATGAATTGATAGTAAACGGAAACCACATCCGTGTTACAGCTGAAAAAGACGCTGCTGATCTTAAGTGGGATGAAATCGGTGCAGAATATGTTGTTGAGTCAACTGGTTTCTATCTGACAATGGACCGTGCAGAGAAACACCTTCAGGCTGGTGCTAAATATGTTGTTCTTTCTGCTCCTTCAAAGAAGGGTGAGGACGGACGTCAGGCTGATATGTTCGTTTGTGGTGTTAATACAGATAAATATGCTGGCCAGCAGATTGTTTCAAATGCATCTTGTACAACAAACTGTCTCGCTCCTATAGCAAAGGTACTGAATGACAAGTTCGGTATTGAGAATGGTCTTATGACAACTGTTCACTCTACAACAGCTACACAGCGTACAGTTGACGGTCCTTCTTTGAAGGATTGGCGTGGTGGCCGTGCTGCTGCAGGAAACATCATACCTTCTTCTACTGGTGCTGCTAAGGCTGTAGGTAAGGTTATCCCTGAGCTTAACGGAAAACTTACTGGTATCTCTATGCGTGTTCCTACTTTGGATGTTTCAGTTGTTGACTTGACTGTTAATCTGAAGAACTCAGCAACAAAAGAGGATATCTGCAAAGCAATGAAAGAGGCTTCTGAAGGTGAACTGAAAGGTATCTTAGGATATACAGAAGATAAGGTTGTTTCTTCTGACTTCCTGGGTTGTCCTTTGACATCAATCTTCGATGCTGATGCAGGTGTTTATCTTACAGATAAATTTGTAAAAGTTGTTTCTTGGTATGATAATGAGATCGGTTACTCACACAAGGTTGTAGATCTCATCAAGATTATGAAGAAGCACAACGGATAATTGATACTTGATTATAATTTGATAAAAAAAACCATTCGACATTGTCGGATGGTTTTTTTTTATTAATTTTGTACAGACTACAGTATCATTAAACTTTATATTGCATAAAAATATGATAACCATTTTAGGTCCGACTGCATCAGGAAAGACATCGTTTGCGGCTGCTTTAGCTGCAGAAATTAATGCTGAAATAATTAGTGCAGACAGTAGACAAGTTTACCGTAATATGGATATAGGTACGGGTAAGGATCTTGGCGATTATAAAATTGGTGATAAGCTTATAAAGTATCATTTAATTGATATTGCTGAACCTGGTACAAAATATAATTTATTTGAATATCAGAAGGATTTCTATAATGCATACAATGATATTATAGGGCGAGGAGTCACACCTATATTATGTGGTGGAACAGGATTGTATATTGAGGCTGTGTTGAATGGATATAAGTTGTTGCCTGTGCCGGAGAATAAGGAACTCCGTTTGGAATTAGAGAAGAAGGATTTGGATGAGTTGACAAAATTACTTATACAGCTAAAAAGAGACAATAAGTCTAATATGCATAATTCTACCGATATTGATAATAAGAAGCGGGCGATACGGGCAATTGAAATTGAAACATATTATAAAAATTGCCACAATCTTGAAGAACGTAATATTCCTCCAATTGACTCGTTGATTTTTGGAATTGAAATAGATAGAGATTTACGGCGCAAGCGAATAACAGAGCGGCTATTGCAGCGCCTTAATAATGGCATGGTAGATGAGGTTAAGATGTTGCTCGACAGAGGTATTTTGCCTGAAGACTTGATTTATTATGGACTTGAGTACAAATACGTCACCAAATATTTGATAAATGAAATAACTTATGATGATATGTTCCGTTCATTGGAGATTGCGATACATCAGTTTGCAAAGCGTCAAATGACATGGTTCAGAGGCATGGAAAGAAGAGGATTTAAAATACATTGGATCGATTTTTCACTTCCGATGGAACAAAAAATTAAATATGTAAAAAGCTATTTATAATTAATAGTCTAATTATTTACTATAAAATAAGATTATAATATGTCAGGTGAAGATAATCGTTGGGGAATATTATATTGTCCGAAACATGGTATAACGGCATCTAAAAAGAGATGGGCAAAAATTGAGAACTGCTTGAAGGATAATGATATAAAGTTTGATTTTGTCCAAAGTGAGGATCAAAGCAGTGTTACAAGACTTATTAATATGTTTATAAACAATGGATATAAAACCATTGTAATTGTTGGCGGTGATTCTGCATTAAATGACGCAGTAAATTGTCTTATGTCTGTAGATTCTTCTATACGTGAAAAGATATGTTTGGGTTTGATACCTAATGGACTGATGAATGATTTTGCTCATTACTGGCAATTGAAAGAAAACGATGTTAATCAGATAATCGGATGGATAAAACAGCGTCGAGTTAGGAAAATTGATTTGGGCTGTATTCATTATACAAACTCAGAAGGAGATATTTGTCATAGATACTTCTTGAATTGCGTTAATATTGGACTCATTTCGGCAATAATGAACTTGAGGCAGCGCACACACAGACTTTTTGGCTCCAGAACACTGTCTTTTCTGTTTTCATTAATTTTGATGATTTTTCAACGTTTGGATTATAAAATGTCGTTAAAAATTAATTCGGATATTATTAAAAGGAAAATTATGACAGTGTGTATTGGGAATGCGTCTGGTTATGGTCAGACTCCCAATGCTGTTCCATATAATGGTCTCCTTGATGTTTCTGTTGTTTACCATCCGGAGATGACACAGCTTTTTGAAGGATTTTATTTGTTATTTACAGGTAAATTTCTCAATCATCATAGCGTACATCCTTATAGGACTAGAGAAATTCTCGTTAATGAAGCGGTTAAGGCAATGGTGAGTATTGATGGTAGGTTAATGAAAACACCAGTCGGGTCATATAAAATTACTGTTGAACAA